>Ga0105041_100008_pt1 | contig 22555 bp, 28 predicted proteins | sample LS_189metaG_FD_91486 | JGI IMG/M metagenome (GOLD analysis project Ga0105041, IMG submission 91486) | Switchgrass associated microbial communities from Austin, Texas, USA - LS_189 metaG | ecosystem: Host-associated > Plants > Phyllosphere > Phylloplane/Leaf > Endophytes | place: USA: Austin... | reverse complement strand
CGATGGCCTGGTCCTTGATGGCCTGGAAGACGGTCTTCACACCCTGGCGGGTTTGGTCGTAATCGTTGTCCGTCATCACACCGGACGAGTACATGGTGTAGAGCTTGCGGATTAGCGCGTTGGCGGCAGCGCCGTTTCGATGTCCAGCGTTCAGCAGCTCATCAATGCCGTTGGCCTCTTGAATCTTGGCTTTCGTCTTGGCAAGCCCGTCCAGGTTGACCTTGTCTCTGGCGATACGGAAGCCACGGTCACGGTCCTTGTCGTACTGGACAGAATCGCGATGAGCACCCATCTGCTCCAAGCGGCCAGCTTGACCTTCGGCTGTAACCTCTGCGCGGTACATGCCAGCAAGCTGCTCGAAGTAAGACTGGGTCAGCTTCAGCGTCTCGTCCGGCGGGTAGCCAAGAGACTTAAGCCCGTTGGCGTACTGCGCGACGCGCTCACGGTAGCGCTGAGGAATTGCGTTCGTGAGTCCAGTAAGGAAAGGCCCTAGCGCTTCGTTGTTCTTCTGGCGTACATTGCGAGGGTCTATGGTGTGCGGATCGAGTCCTGGTGGGTTGAACGGGTTGGGGCCGGTGAGCTGTGGGGAGCCTGACTGCTCGGCCTGCGGGGAGCTAACGCCGCTGGGCTGCCTCGACAGGGACATATCGCTGCTTGATGCGATGCTCGGTGGCGCTCCTGTGGCAGGGGGCGAAGGTGCGGCAGGCGCCTCAGTGGCAGGTTCGGGCGGCAGCCAAACGGCGCCAGCGGGCGGTGTGCGCGGGCCGTCGATCGCGGCTCCTGGAGGCGGGTCAGCGGCGTCCATTCCCGTCGATGGGCTCGTGGTCTGGTTGCTCACGGGAGCCTGGCCAGAGGGCGGCAAACCAGCGGCGGAAGCCCCCGGCAGTGCTGGCGGGTCCATGGGGTTGCGCTGAGCCGCAGGCCCAATGCCCGGCATCTGAAAGGGCGCGCTCACCCGTGGGCCGCCTGACCCGTAGATGTCGCGGCGAGCTCCGGCGATGTCGGGTCCACCTCGAGCTGGAGCTTCGCCCTCCTTGAAGTAGAAGGTGCCGTCTGGTCGCTGCTCGGCTTGACCACCGAGGGCGAGAATAGTGGGGATGAGCGATCGGGCTACGTCCTCATGCCCCGACTGGGCCGCAGAGCGAGCGTCCAGAATTGCCTTGAGCTGCTTGTCGTACTTGCCCTTCGACGTGTCGTAGTTCGTGTTCGCGGTGTCGCGAGCGTAGTTGGCGGCGTTGGCGGCCTGGGTATCGCCACGAGTCCGAGCGTACTGGCTCTCCTGCTGAGCTTGGCGCGCCTTCTCCTGGTTGGCTTGGATGATGGAGTCCAGCCCTTCACCCATCCCGCCAACGGCGAGTGGGGTAGGGCGAAACATGAACTGGCCGAAGTTGATACCCATGGCTTAGCCACCCGTCATGCCAGCTGCCTTGGCCTTGAACATGATGTCCGCGAAGTCCTTCATGTCGCGGCGAACTCGCTCAATCTGCTGTTGGTTCCAACCGCGCTGGTCAGCGGCTTGTCCAATCATCGCCTCGATCTGCTGCTCGAAGGCCGCCTGGTCGCCGCTCAGAATCGCGTCGTAGTTCTGGGTGACGTAGTTCATCACGTCGTTGGAGAAGTCTTCGACATGTCCGTATTGCGTTTCGATCCGCTCATCTCGCTCGTTGTCGACGATGTTGGCAGCATCGAAGGCGTCGTTGAGCTGACCACGGTGCGCTTGCTGGCTGTTGAACGCAGTGCTGATTCCAGCACCCATCCTTTCGAGGGCCTGGTCATCCACACCGAAGGCGAGGTCCGCTTCCGTCCTCTTCTTGTCGAGGTCCATGCCCTCGCTCCTGAAGGCGAGGTCACCGAACGTACCAAGCTTGTTCAGGTCGTAGTTGGCGCCCTGAAGCTTCGAGCCGAAGATTCCAAGTCCGCTCAGGTCAGCGTTGCGCCCCTGGTTGCCCAACAGCCCTTGCCAGCCCATCTGGTTCGCGCTGTCGGCAAGCATGAAGTCGGTCTCTGCCTTGGCTCGCTGAGCCTCCACATCGAGACCAGCTCCAATGCTGCCGTTGAGTGCTGCGTTGCTGCCGTAAGCACCACGAGCAGCCGATTGGGCATCGACATCGCCCATAACCTTCTGCTTCATGCGGTCGTAGTAGGCATCGAACTTTGGCTGGAGAGAGCCCGGCAACATGCCCTTCGTCATGTCGAAGGCGGCCTGAGCGTTGTTGGGTCCCGTGTAGCCTTGTCCGAGTCCAGCTCCCATCGAGTTGAACGAGCCCTGGACGCCATTCCAGAACTGCTGACCAGCTCCGGGGTTTCCGATAGTGTCCATCATGCCGGCAACGTGCTGCTCGCCAGCCCATGGGTCCTCGAACTTCGGGATCTGTGAGTCGATCCAATCGAGCTGCGGAGACTCGAACCACTTGGCTTGGTTGTTGTCCCACAACTGCTCGACTTGTCCTGGCTGCGACTGGTCGAAGCCAAACGGGGCAGTCGTCGGATTGATGTACCCACCGTTGAAAGCGATGGGTTGAGCCGGGTCCTGAGGGAAGACGGGGGCGGTCGACGGAGGAAGCGTAGGACCAACTCCCGGAGGAGCAGCGGGAGCGCCCGGGATTGGAGGACCCGCGTACTCGGGGCTGTTGGCGCCCGTAGACGGAGGCTTCCCCATCAAGTTCGCTGGGGGCGTGTTCGGCTTCGTTGGAACGCCGAGCGGAGCCTTGTTCTTCGGATTCTTGCTTGGATCGGGAACTCCGAGGGCCATTACATCCTCCGATACGGATTCTGTTGACCGACGCCGGTGAAGGCACCGTTGGTCTGAGCGGGGCCGCCACCGAAGCCAGGAGGAGCGTTTTGCGGCGGCGCACTACCGAACGCTGCTTGCCTGATGTCGCCTTGCATCGCAGTGCTCATCGGATTCTGCAGCATCGGAGCGAGGTCCATTGCCTGGGCTCCGGGCCCCTGCTGACCCATCATCTGCCCAAGCATCTGGTTGCGTGGACCAAAGGCGAGAGCGCCCTGGTTCATGGCGTTCATTCGCGAGTCCATCATCCCGGACCGCTGCTGAGCTAGCATCTGCTGAGCTTGCTTGTAGGCGTCCTGGACTCCCTCTTGCCCAGGGTCTCCCCAGATGCCGGCGGTGAGACCACCAACTCCCGGGAGGCTATTGACCAAGTTGCGGCCCCAATCGAAGAATCCCATGTTACGTACCTAGAATGCTGAAGACCTCGGTTACCTTCAGCAGTGAGAGGTTGGCAGTATCCGAGAATGTCCAGCGCCACTGGCGACGTCGATAGTTGCCAAGCGACCTGACTTCACGGACGCAATGATTGTCACCAGTCGTTCCGGTGTCGATGTAGATAGGGCCATTCCAAGGTCCAGTATCATCACGCCATTCGATGCGACCGAGAGACGCGGCGGAGTTAGAACCTCTACGAATGGCGAACTTGACGGCATGGCACTTCTTGAGGAAGTCGGTCTCGCGGTTCTGGAAGCCGCTCTCGACGTAGGCGACTACCTTTTCCCCGCGGTCTTCAAAGCTAGAAAGAGAGAGACGACCGATTCTTCCGTCGATGGTTCCCACCACGTTGAGCCCGCCATCTCTACGGAGGTGATGAGCGTTGACGATGAATCGCTTGAAGTTGGCTTGGCTATCGTCCCATCCAAACCATTCGGCCCAGCCTCCTCCGACTTGATAGGCGAACGTTCGTCCGTCTGTAGGGAAGGTCCAGACGAGGCAATCGACATGTCCGGTGAAGACGCGATAGCCAAAGCAATCCTCCGGGGCACTCAGAGCGTCGAGCTGAGCCTTGATAGGCCCTTCGAGGTTCTGAAAGGACCTGCCATCACTGTATACGATTCGCCTGTGTTGATCGAGCCAGAAGAAGTCCTGGCCCTGCTTGATGATGGAGTACGGAGCCAGCGTACCGCTCTCTCGCGTAACGGAAGGCGAGAAGATGTCGGGTGGAGATGCGGGCTGGAATATCTGGACGTTGTCGACGCCCCACACGAACACTTCGTTGGTGTTCTCGTGGACAGCTTGCACCGGGTCTGGCCGTGCCTCAGCAGTGAAGAAGCCACCATCGGTCGAGATACCGGTGTTGTCCCACTCCTCATGTCCGCTGGTATCTACGGTGCCTTGGGCGATACCGGAGAAGCGGACCTTCGTCTTATCAACGATGATGTCGTTGGCGGCGAGCCTCGATGAGTTGGCGATGATGTGGGAAGCAACGGGTGGGTTGCCTCCGAGCTGAGAGCTGAGGAGCGTGTTGAGGTCAACCTTCTGGATGTCACTCCCGCCAGCGATTACCAGCCAGGCTTCGGTCTCTGCGAAGGTTGGTCGTCGACGACCACGCAGGGTAGAGTTGGGAGCCAGAGACAGATCGGCGGCAGCTCCGTTGAAGAGCTTGTAGATGTGGCGGGCATCGGGAGTTCCACCGACTGCGAAGAGCTGTCCGGTGTTGTCGACGTACAGACCCGTAATTCCGTCACTATCAACCACCCCATCAGGAGCGACATCATAACTAGCAATACCCGGGCGCTTGCTAACAACACCCTTTGGGTCGATGACAACGTTGATGGCGCGCGGACTGGCGCCCCCGAGCTCTTCATAGGAGCCCTCCTGGAATGGGCCGAAAACGATGTCGGCTTGCTGTGTGCTGGGCATCAGCTGTGGTGGTTAATCTCGCTCGTGATGAGCGAGCGGAAGGCGCCGGAAGCAACGACTGTGGTCCAGTATCCCCAAGAGCAGACTTCGCCGCTTCCGCCAAAGTTGGTTCCTAGGGACTCTTCTGAGCCATCGATAAAGACGAAAGCCCCAACCGCGGCAGAGTCCACGCAAAGCACACTGTTATCTCCGCTGCCGCTGTCGTTGGCGACAACTAGCCTACCCGTAAGGCCTGGTATGAGAGCGGGAATCGTGTACGTGACGCCAGCGTTGACGTTGGTCTGACTGATGTTGACGAGCTCGGCTTCGAGACAAGCAGATACCGTGAACGCATCGTCGGCCGAGTTGACGATATTGACGACGCGACCTTTGCGAGAGCCGAGATGGATATCGCCGGGACTGCCGGATTCAGCATCCGTAATCTCGTACGTGTGTCCCTTCTCAGCCGTGGCCGCTGGAGCGACGAGGCCAATGAACGTGTTGGCGTCCTCTGCAAAGTCACAAGCCGAAGACAACCCAGTAAGCTTGAACACGAAGCCGTCGGAGCCGCCGTCCAGGAAGGTGTTGCCCGTGAAGGTGCCAACGTACTTGCCGGCAACGGTTGCCGACTCGGCATCTATGTGGCGGTAGGTGCCGCTCGTTACTGCGCTGCCATCGAAGCGGCAGCCATCGACCTTGAAGTCGGCGCCGACGATAATCGTGCCGGTGAAGCCACTCGGCACCTTGAAGTTGCAGCCCTTGAGCGAGATGTGACGAGCGCTGACGGCAGCTTGGTTGTAAAGGCCGCGAGCGGTCGACGCACCAAGGGTGAAGTCACAATCGGTGAACAGGTACTTCGAAAGCCCTGCGGAAGCGCTGCATGCCGCAATGTCAGCCGTGCACTGACTCGCATCGAAGGAGCAGTTGACGAAGGAAACGTTCTGGCCCTCCTCCAGGAAGAAGAGACGGTCGTAGGTTCCCGAGCTCGTAAACGACAGCCCGCGGAAGTTCTTCCAGCCGGTGTTCGTGTTGTTGGTAAGCGAGACGAGCGCAGACTCGGTGGTGCCCGAGATGATTGATACGCCGGGACCAGCGCCCCACCAATTGATGTTCGCTCCAGAGAGCGCGAGCGTATCAATCTTGTAGGTGCCAGGCGGAAAGAAGACGACTCCACCGTTGGCAGCAGCGGTAGCGGCCAAGACAGCGGTCGTGTCGTCCGTGACGCCGTCACCCGTTGCCCCAAACGTCGGGTCCTTGACGTTGGTGAACATGCCGGCAAAGCCGCTAACGGCATCGTCCAGGTTAGTCGGGACACCATCGACGTTCACCTGCCAGTCAGTCGTGCCGGCAGAGAGAATCCACTTGTCTAGGATGGCCTTCAGCGTGATTGGCTCGCCAGCGGTGTTCGCTGGGTTTCCATCGTAGTCAGTGCCCTTGAACGATGTGCTCTGGACTTCCACCAGCGGAGCCGAGTTGCCAACGGTCACCGTGCGGAGAGTGACGCCGGCCGAGTTCTTAATCTCGACGTCTACGTACGCATCGACGTAGACCTCAGCGGCTCCATTGGCGTCCAGCGTGACGACGTTCGTAGCTGGCTGAGTGAGCCCCTCGAACTCGTTGTACATGACCGACTGAGCAGAGGACGCTGTCCCTCGGAGAAGGAAGGTAGCGCTGCCGCTGGCAGCACCGTTAACTCCGGCAGCAAGGAATTGAACTAGGGTAGCCATTTAGCAGCTCCGACCCGACCAGGGAGTCGTGTGGACGAATTGAACGTCCGGTGGCGTGTTGTTGGTGTCGTAGCCCTTGATGACGGCCCAGGCCTCGTCAGCGTCTCGCTTCATGCTTTCGCGCTCCTCAACCGGCATCGAGCTATCGACCATCAGCTCGTAGGCTAGCGCTCGCACTGCCCAAAGTTCCCAGTGGCGCTTGAAGTCAGGATTGTCGGAGCCAGTGGACGAGCTGCCGGGTATACGGTGTGTTCGAAAGCGGATCTTTCCGGCTTCTGACGGCACAGGCCACACACGCAGTTGCAGCTGTCCGCTAGCGTTCTGGTTGTTTCGCTCCAAGAAGTAATGCATCGGGATGCCGACGCTGGACTTGCCGGAGAGCTGGTTCCATCGGAAGCCGGACATCGGCTTGACGGGAGTCTCGCCGGTGGTCTCTTCCTCTTCGGGATCGTTGGAGGCGGGGATGTAGGAGCCATCGTCGATGATGTTCAGAATGTCAGCGTCGAGCGTGTAGGTGTGGGTACCGGCAACCAGGTCCAAGACATCCAGGTTGACGAAGTACTCGAAGTAGCGGTGTGTCGAGTGAGCGGCCAGAAGACGGTTCAAGGTGCGGCGCCCATGCGCCGCCTTGCTCGTCCATTGCACGTCAGACCCGATGCCGAACTCGATGGGAAGCAGCCCAGCCTTCTTGAAGGCATCGAGCACCACTTCGTCAATGGTCGGTACCGTTGACGGGTTGGCGTTGATGGCCATTACGAGTCGTACCTCAAGATGTCTTCGGCCGTGGTGCGGTGGATGACGGGAAGCGTGCGCGTGTCATCTCGACCGCCATCGAAGCGGCTCGGGTGCTTGAAGACCTGGGCTCCGTGCTCTGCGTTCATTCGCGAGAGCTGGACTTCGTCCCTGCCTTGGGCGCAGTTGTTGCTGGTTCCGAAGCAGGCCAACAACCCGTTTTCTTTTCGGACAAGTTGATGACGCATGTAAGCTGCTCCGCAGTAGTCGCAGCAGGCGCGGTACGTACCGCGGGGCCAGTTCGGGTTGATCTTGTTCGGGATGGTTCTCGCCATATCGACCTGATGCCCTCACGGATGAGCTCGCCAAGGAGCAGGAAGCCGTACTTGATGACTTGCTTCATAAAAGAAAACCCCGAGCAGCAGAGGAGTCTGGCCGCCCGGGGTTAGTGTTGCGGCGGCTTAACCGCGCTGCGATTATGTGTCCGCTGCGTCGACCAACGTCGCGTCAGCAGTGCTCGCTGCGCTGACCTCGTTATCCCAGTTCAGGATGAGCGAGGAAGCGCCGACAGAGAGACCAGCTGAAGCCGGAGCGACGTTCTCCGTGATGCGCATGCCGTTCTTCACCACGAAGCCCTGAGCCGCTACGTCATCGATGATGATGGCGAAGGCAGCGTCAGCGGCCAGCTGATAGAACAGGTTATCCCGGATGCTCAGCTTCTTGGCGGCCGCCGTCACGTCGATGATACCCACGGTGTCACCGGGGCAAGCGAACGTGAACTCGTTGCGATGGATGTTGACACCCTGAACCGCGGCACCAATGTTGATGACGCCACCGACGACATTCGCGTCATCGTCTTCCGAGTCGGCCTCCACAACGTTGTCCAGGAAGCTGAACCGATTGGCGCCAGCCGCAAGCGTGATGCCCTTCAAGGCGCTGAAGCTTGCCGTATCGTTCTGCATGATGATGCGGCACTGCTCGAAGGAGACGCCCGCAGCCGATACCGTGATGGGAGCGGCGCAGTCGGCAACACCCGAGAAGTCGAGCACGATGTTCTTGAACAGAACGTCGGCAGCGGCAAGCAAGAGCGTAGCGGCAGCAGCGGTCCAGGTGAGCTTCGGTGCGCTGGCATCGAAGATGGAGCCGAGCCCGATGAGCTTGGTTCCAGCCGGAATCGTTGCGTATCCTGCGGCACTGATGCTCTCGGAGTACCCAGGAAGCAGGAAGATTGTATCGTTCTTGCTTGCTCGGATACGAGCCACGGCTGCCGCCAGGGTCGCAACACGGTTGTTCTCCGTGAAGGTATCCTCGAAGACACCGGCGGGACCAAGGAAGGTAACCCTGGCACCCGGAGCGATCCAGCTTCCGAAGAACGTACGGAAGCCGACGGACTTCTGACCAACAAGAGGCATTGCCATGGTGCTCGCCTCCTTATGCGTTGACGAACATGACGCAGCGCGGTTCGCTGGTGCCGTTGTCCCATCGACCGCTGAGCGAGTAGTTCATCAGCTCGGCGTTGTGGTCGATCCAGGTGTTGGACTTGAACTTCTTCTTCCAGCGCATCTGGAAGCCGTTGTCCGCGTCCGTCTTCACGGCCCAGTTGGTCGTGGTGTTCGTCCAGTACTTGAGCTGGACGCGCTTGATGTTGTTCTCGTACTCCTTGATGACGTTGATGGCGGAGAAGTTGCCCGCCTCAGGGTCCATCTTCGAGCCGAGCAACACCGTCCAGACGCCGCGCTGCTGGACCGGGTGGAGAACGGCAACCGCCTTCGCACCCTGGATGATGCCGTCATGGTCAACGAGCTGGTCCATCTGAGCGATGAGCGCGTTCCATGAGGCAGTCGAAGGCGCCATGGGAGTGGCCGCCATGTTGGAGAACGTACCGCCTGCCGCGAGCGGGTGAGAGGTGGAGGCGAGAGCGACACCGTCCGGACCGGGGAAGCTGGCGTTGGTCGCACGCACCAGGAGGTTCGTGCAATCGATGTCGGCCGTCTTGAAGCCAGCTCGCTTCAAGCGTTTGATGGCCTGAATCACCTTCGGGTACTTCGAGTCATCCATCGCCTCTTCGGTGATGATGTACTTGGCGGCGAACTTCCGCGCCTGGTACCGCTTGGTGTAACCTTCCGTGATCGTCAACGGAGCAATCTCGGAACCTTCCGGCGTCTCCGAGATGAGGCCTCCACCAGCGTACTCCTGGTCGTCCTCATAGTTGTCGTTCATCGGACGATTCATCATCCACTTGGGGTAATCCAAGTCGGATTCGACGCCGTCCAGCTGGTCCGTGATGATCTCCTCAAGGGTCTCCTTGAGGTTCATCGCGATAGAGCCGGTAAAGACCTCGCCTGCCATCTTCTATCCTATCGTTAGAGGTTGCGAGCAGCGGCCCCCGTTAGAAGGCCGCCGCCCTTAGTTGTCAGTCGTTAGAGGCCCGCCATACCCGTGTTGCCGTTCAACGTCGGGTCGAAGCCTTGGTTCAGCTGAACCAGCATCTTGACGAAGTTGCCCGAGAAGTCGGCGTTCTCACGAGACTTGCTGACACCGACGATGCGCCACATCAGCGCTGCCGTTGCAGCATGAGACGAGATGCTGAGCAGCGGGTTGCACTTCGGCTTGTCCGGGTTGCTCGTGTCCCGCGAGAAGACCATGTCGGCGTTCTCTCCAACGAGCGCACGGTAGGCAGCCAGCGTCGTCGCCGTAACGGCATCGTTGCAATCCATCTCCCACGTGTGGTCGGAGAACGGGGCGACGGAGAGCTTGCTGGTCGTCTCTTCGAGCGTGTAACTCGTCCCGCTGGGCAAGTAGTTGCTCGGACGAGCCTTGCCGTTGGCGTCAATCTTCGCGTTGGCGATGTTCATCACAACGCCGAACAGCGTGTCTCGGGTGGCGGTATCGTTCGTCAGCTCGACGAATCCAGTGGCCAGACGATCGACAGGATCGCCGATAGCGATACCAACGGACCCGCCATGGTCGCCAGCGTACGCCGAAGCAACCAGTGCCTCGATGCATGCCGGACGCCCGCCGCCGCCTTGCGTGGAGTGAAAGCGGATGCCGTACTGATGTCGATTGTCTGCCATTGGATGTGTTCCTTCCCCAAACGGGATTACGAGGTGCGAGCTAGCGGAAGACTGCTCCGCTTGGATCTGGGTTCTGCTCCAGCTCTCCGATGTCGTGATTCATCTGCACACCAGGGACCTGGACTGGGTTCTCCAGTTGGTTGCCCTTTATCTTGTGCATCAGCTTGTCGTAGTACTCCTGCCCAGTGAGACCCGTTGGGCCTCGGAGGAAGATCTCCTCCGCTCGTTCCTTCGAGCAACTCAGCAAGAAGTTCCCGCGCCAAGCGAGTGGAGAGCCAACGACTACTGGTTCGCCTAGGTTGATGCGAACACCATCAGGCTTGGCTAGCTCCTGCTCGTAGCCAATGCTGATGTAGTACTCGTACGACATCGGATGCTGCGGGTCCTTCGGCGCAAGGACGTACTTCCGTGTCGGGTCTGCGTTACGGAGCTGGCCATCGTGGCCTGCTTCATGGGTTGGACGGGTCCTCGGTGTGACCTTCGTCTGGTTCAAGTCCGGACTCTCGCGGTGCCGGAGGACCCTCGTTCGTTGCATGAACGACTCCTTCAGTTTGACTGGTTGTTGTTGGTTCCCCAAACCAACTAATGATTGAGTTGACTAGGCCGGCAACGCTTAGCGGGCGTTCTTGCGGCCTTGTTGCATTGCCTTCTGAGCACGCATACCGGGGCCCTTAGCCCACTGGCTATAGACCTTCTTCTCGTCGCCATTGAAGGCCTGCCCGTACATGGCCATCGCCATAATCTTCTCGGACTTGCCCATCTTCACGACGTTGTTTTTCGGCTCCATGTGAGTCCTTCTGGTTCCGGAGAAACCGGTAAGTTGGTCACGGTCGCGAGCGCTCGGCTGGCGGTTGCCTCCGATGCCGAACGCTGTCCGCGCTGCGTTCATCGCAAGGTCAACGGTTGCTGGAGAGTCAGGGTGGCCCTGAGCTCGGAGGATGTCGTACTGCCCACGGGCGTACTGGTTCGCCTGCGGGTGCGACTGGACGTCTCCGTACTGCAGAGCGTACGCCTGACGCTGACTCGCCTGGATGAAGGCAGGCATCGCATTCTGAACAGCGCGGTTGGTGGCGATGTCCACGCGACGCTGCTGGAGAGCGCGAGCCTTCGCGTCGTACTCCTTGACGAGGTCACCCGTTAGGGTTTTGGCGGCCTTGTGGGCTTCCCATTGGATTCCGAGAGCTCGCTCTTCTTCGGTGATGGCGTCTTCTTGGGCTTTCCATGGATCGGCCTGAGGGGCCTGCGGAGCGGGCTGAGGGCTCCCACCAGCAAGACGCGAGCGAAGTTCGTCAAAACCCCTCGCGAGACGTTGCTGGCTCTCCTCAGCTTGGCGCCATCGCTCGTCCTCTGCTCGTACATCCTTCTTCTCCTCGCCGACAGTAACCAGTGTTGCCCCGTCATCTTCGACGAAGCTAACCGGTGTCTCGTCCCTCTTCTCTGGCTCTGTGCTGACTTCGATAGTGTCACCCATGGGGCGCTCCTATGATTGGTGCCCAGCTTGCTGGGCGCAGGAATCTTTATTCGCCGAAGAGCAATGTCTTCGGGCTAACGGACAGGACCTCAGCAAACAGGAAAACCGCGCAGAGAGAAGGACAGGTGAGCCCCCTCTCTAGGTTGCTGATGGTCTGCATGTGGTAGCCAGTCACCTCTGCGAACTGAGACTGGCTGAGGTTCTTCGCTACTCGGCAAACCTTGAGGCGTTGGCCGAAGACTCGTTGAAACTCGTTGCGGTCAAACTGAGGGGTCATAGTACGCTGAGACCTTGGCCCCCGTGGTCGCCACGGTTCCGTCCTCAAGCGTTCTCTCAAAGCGGTGGTCATAGCTTCCCTTCTCTGAGACGTTTCGGATATCGACGCGGCGAGCGTGATAGTCGGCGGCAAGGTCCTCAGAGGAGACAATGTCTCCATCTCGAATGACCATGACCGTAAGTTCGTGCCCCTGAATCTCAGCGATGGGCTGGATGAACGGGGCGAGCTTCTTGAAACGGACGATGTGTCCAAGGTCGATGCCGCTGGAGCGCAGCGAATCGAGAGCAGCGAGACCAGCCGCAACGATGATGCCTCGTGGAGCACGGTTACGGTCGACTGACACAACCGCGTCAGGCATCACGATTGAACCGCCCTCGGTATAGGTACGACGTTCCTTGGTGGTAATCTGGTGAACGTAAACCTTGTCGAAAGCGGGGAACGATTCGAAGGCACCGTTGGGGATGCCGTACTCGAATCGCCGCTCATCGAGCAGCTTGGGAAGGTTGTAGTAGCCACGCGGCTTGAGGCTCCTCTCAAGTTCTTCCGCGATAGCCTCAGCAACTAGAGCTCGCTGGACGAGACGATGCTTCTGTTCCGCCTTCTCGCGAAGGGCTTCGGAGACTTCCATTACTTCGCCAACCTCGCTCGGACAGCGGCGTCCTTGGATTCGAGCAGCTTGCGAAGGGCAACGGTGCGCTCAGCGTTGCGCGGAAGGGGAGGGCCAAATGTGATAGAGCCCGAGGCCTCTCCGTTGTCGCCATCCACAAGAGCATGTGCCAGCTCACAGAATGGCTTGCTGATTGCCTGCAGATGCGGCGGCAGGTGCTCATAAGCAAAGAACTGCATAATCGGTTCAGGCTGTTTGATTGTCTCCATCTGACTCCTCTTCTGCTTCGGGCTCTTGCCCCAAGTACTCGACCAAAAACTTGTTGATGTCTCCCTGGTACAGCTCGGTAAACGCCTTGAGGATCTGGGTGGTCGCTTCGAGGTGACCTGCCTTAATCCTGATGGCGTCGATAGGTTTGGTTCGGTCGATGCTGAGCGAACAGAGCTCGGCTTGGAACGTGGCCTTCCGCTGGGTGAGCCAGCTGCCGAAGGCCATCATCTTGTCCATGTCGGACATACGACTCCTCTTCTAAAGCCAACTACCGAGGGTGATTAATGCCGGGACACGCGGCCCTGTTCGTGGACATCCCACGACACTACGCCCGCTCGGTTGTTGGGTGACTTAAGCAGCCTTAGCCTGCTGCGGGCCTTGCTTCTTCTGTCCGCTCTGAGGCTGGCTGCCTTGCTGGCCTTGCTGTTGCTGAGCGGCTTGCTGTTGCTTTTGCTGCATCGCCATCTCTTGCTGGACTTGCATCTGGGCCATGTGCGGGTCCATCCCCTGCTGGACGAGCGCTTGCACCTTCTGCTGCATCAGCTGCTCAGGACCAATCGCAGTGCCCGGCGTTCCCGGAGGCAAGCCAAACGTGTTCTGCGGCGGTGGCGGTGGAGGCCCGAGAAGATCCCGAGCAATCTTGTACATACCGCGCGCTTTGAGGCTTTCCCGAATGGCGTAATACTTGAGCGCGTAGTTGTAGGCCAACTCGGGCATGGCATTGGGAAGCTGGACAATCTCGTCAGCTTCGGAGACCTTCTGGGCACGGCTACGGAACTGGAGGTCTGAGACCAGCTCAATCTCGTACTCGTTGTCGTACATAGACCGGGCGGCACGTATAAGCTGAGCACCCCCGAGCTTGAGGTCGTCGTTGTAGCGGTTGACGTAGAAGAGCTCCTCTTCACTGCAGAACACTGCGTTGAGCTTGCAGTTGTTCTTCATCACCTGGAGGGCGAAGTCACCGAACGCCATCGTCGGGACCTTCATCATGGCGTTGGCTTGCTCGGCTCGACCCTGGAAGCCGCGCGCAGTCTCCCCGCTCTTGCCTGGCTCGCCAGCAAGAATCTCGGTAGTGCCCATCGACTGCTCACCGAATTGCATCATGCGGTCGGCGGCTTCAATCAGCTGTGGATTGGCGGCTCCGAAGTCGAGCGGCATGATGCCGTTCGCAAGGTCGGAGGGCATGATGTTCTTGGCCTTGTTGATGACACCTGGGCCAATCTTGAATGGACCCTGGAAGTCAACGTTGCTAGCCGTGATGAATGTCTTGCCGTTGCCAAGCGCAGACGCATCGAAAAACATGGACCAGAGAGAGTTGGTCGCAATGTTGAGCTGGCCGTCGATACGACCGAGTCCAATACCCAGGTTCCCAAGCACAGGCTCAATGCAGACGCCGTGCGAGAACATATAGATAGGCTCTTTACGAGGGGGCTCAGGCTCCATCTGGCCATCAGCCATCCAAGACGGCGGCACCGGCGGAGGTGGGAGCGGCTGAGCTTGCGCCATCTGAGCTTGCTGGAGGAGCCCGCCGACATCCGGACTATCCTGCGGGAGCTGCTGGGCCTGACCGATGAGGTTCGCAACCGCCATCTCCTTCTGCTGGGTCGCCTGCTGGACCTGCATGCTCTGCTGCTGGAATTGCTGAGCCTCCTGCGTCTGGAGTTCAAAGCGAGCCTGCTCGTGGTAAGGCGCCTTCATGTGAACGGTGAGCTTCAGAGGCACCTTCGAGCAAAGGTCGAAGATGAGCTGGCAATAGAGCTCCTCTTCGATGCCGGGAAGCTCCAGCCAACCCTCCCACTGGATGACCTCGTACTCGCCCTTCTTCTGGCCGAAGGGGTCTTCGCCCATGAAGTTGGCCACGGTATCGCGGAGAGGAGTCTCAGCCTGGCCGTTGGTGTACTCGGGAGCGTCGTAGGCCGTAACCTTGTCGACGTTGGCCCAACCAGCTCGCTTGGCCATCTGCTTCAGCCGAGTCTTCGCGTAGGGAAAGCGGCGAGCAATCCACGGCACATCGGAGAAGTCAGGGTTGACCGATACGTGGGTATAAGGAACCACGTAGTCATCGCAGGTCAGCACGTCATGAACGTTCTGGCGAGTGATGGGGTCGTAGTAGGAGTGGGCGGCAACGTCGCCAGCAACAGCGAAGATGAGGATGGCTCGCTTCATCTGGCGCTTGAAGCCAGGCATGCGAGTCCTGATCTGCCAATTGGAGTGCTGAGAGCAGATAGCAGCCGTTGATTCGCCCTGAGGATTGGTGGGAGTGAAGTTGTAGACCTCGCTCCAGTCACCGAATACCTCGGTGGTCATCTTGTTCGTAAGGCGAACGATGTTCTGAAGAGCCAGAGGGATGGCAGCGTTCGCGCAGTTCTCGAAGGGCTTCGACTTTGGAGGTAGGTCACAGAAAAGAACGCGCCAAGCCTCCGCCACCTTCTCGCGATAGGCCGAGTTCTTCTCCCAGGCTTGCATGAACTCGTCATGAATCTCCTGGACGACGCGCTTGAGGAACTTCTTCCCCTCCTCGCTGCCTTCAAGGTCGACAACAAGGTTAGGAGAGTCAGGGTTGATGACCAGCCCTTCTTCATCGGCCTTCTCCGCCGGGTATTCCTTCTCCGAATCCTCATAGCCAGGATCTGGCTCCGGTTGCTCGAAGACTTCGATGTTGAGCGAGTCCATTACGCAACCTCCGGTACACGACGAGTGCGCTGCTTGAGCATCAGGCACATGTAGTCATAGTCCTCGGTGGACAGAGCGTATTCACCGGGACCGTGGACTTCGCTGGAGCTGAACTCCAAGCCCATGAAGCCCATCACGTCCTCTCGTGTCTCGATAACGAAACAGCGGTTAACGTTGCCGTCGAGGTCCAGGTAACGCGAATTGGTCTTGTTGACCTGGGTTCCTAGGTCGTTGCAGAAGACATCGTTGAGATGCCGAGTTCGCTTGCTCCTGCTAGGGAAGACATGTGCGATGACCTTCATGGTTAGCCTTGCCAGTAACCGAACGAGCCACGAGATACGTCTAGCGGCTCATCATCGTCTCTCTCGACGATTCGGCCCTTATAGTTGGGGGGATCGATGACGCGACCGTGGATGTACGCGCACGCATAGGACGTCTCATCGTACGGATGGTCGAAGCCTCCCTTGAGTGGCTCGGTAGGCTTGTGCGGGTCCGTCTGCATTCCCGAGAGAACCTGATAGGATCTCTTGCAGTTTTCGAAGAATATCAGCTTGGGCGGTCTGCTGAAGTTCTCGTGGGCGACTAAACGCTCATGCACGCGCTGCGCATTGTCTTCACGCGAGCGCTTGTCCGCGTAGCACCAGTCAACCCCATTCTGCACGAACTCTTGGTACTTGGAAAGTGCGGACTCGCCTCTTTCCTCCCAGATCTGTGTGTCTGCGGGGCCGTAGACGAGGGACCCACTGAAGGGATTCCAAAGCTTGTTGGCTTGTTCGAACGGCTTAATGACGCTCGTTACAAGCTCCGTCACCTTCTTGCGTTTGAAGACGCACTCCCAGAACTTGTAGAGAGTGTCCATCTCAGGGTCCAAGGCGTAGTAGCCAAGGCAACCCTCACTGACGTAGCCCCAATCGCAGCTACGGAAGATGGGCCAGTGTTGGGGAATCTTGAAGGGCTTACAACGATGGATGTCGGGGTTGTAAGAGTGCTCGAAGAACGACCCAACAACGGAGTCCCATCGCCCATGGAGATAGGCGTCCTGGATGTGCTTGGGGCGAGTACGGAGCTCAATCTCGTACTGACGAACGAACTCTCTATCGGGGTTGTCGTAGAGCGTCGCCGGCAGGAAGAGCTTCCTTACCCAAACTTCCTCGCCATCATGGAGGACGACCTTCTTCCGGATGATGGTGTTGCCCTCGGGTGCAGGGTCGACGAAGTAACGGCGCACCCACATCGGGTCGTCGACTTCGACGCTCTCTCCCTTGGTGTCCGAGAGCTTCGGGTTGCTCATTGCTCGGACCTTCAGCATCTTCCGGAGAACCTTGTCACCAGAGCGCTTACGAGCGATGATGGCGTGGTACTGCTTCTCCAGGAACTCAATGAGTTCGTCGAAGCCTATCCAGCTGTACTGCTGCCCGAGATAGTTCGTGTGGTCGTTGCGGTCCTTGCAATGGCCGAACTGGTACTTGAAGCCACTGCTGAACGTGAACATGCTCTTCTTCTCATTCCAATCCACGTCTGGATCGATGAGAGGGAACATGCGATGGGCACGTTCGATGGTCTCTCCCAAGCGAGTGAGCGTTCGCCGGAGATGGAGAGCCCAACCTTCCGAGTAGCCCCAACGGAGAGGATTCTCCAAGATGGCTTGCCGAATGTCGGCAGGGAAGTTTGCCGGTATCTGGCGGTCATCCTGGAGGCAACGGAGATGCTCAACCCAGACCTGCTCCAGCGGGTCGGCGAGCAGCACCATCGAGTTGTGCGTCGGGATGCACGCTGGCGTGATGAGGTAGGTTCCGCCCTCGACCTGGATGCACTTGACCGGTACCGACGGGACTCGTTTGATGCCCGTTACTTCGTACCGGACTCTTTCTACCTGGACGTGCGGTCTTCCCTGGACTCGACGGGAGCAACGATACTTGCGGCTCTGGATGTAGACGTAGTGTCCGACACCATGGCCCTTTCGATATCCCTTGCGAAGAAGAGGACCGAGACCCACTGAAGCGCACAGAGAAAACAGGTCATCAAGAAAAGGTAGATCAGATTCCCCGACAGTTGGCCCAGTGCCTCCAGCACCGTCCATGATTCCTTCAACCAGAGCCATTCTCTGATTAAAAGACCCAAGCAGATACTCCCGATGGATACGACGGCCAGATTCTGAAATAAGCTCGTTAATGACATCTCGTCGCTCTCGAATCTGGCTAACCCGATAGGATACCTCGTCGAGTGTGTACCCAACTTCCCGCATGAGGGAGTAGAGCTCGATATCCCAGCCAGTGAATCGTGAACGGTCCTTGGGTTGGCCTTTGACGAGGCAGACACCGTAGACGTACGGGTCAACTGGAAGGGCTCGTGGAGGTCCAAAGTCGAGCTCTCCGGCAGCTGGAATACTGATGCGGAATATCGACTCATGAATCTCTTTGGTCGTCTTGAGGGCGAAGCGCTTGTCGGCAAGCGTCACCCATTCGTGTTCGGCATCCGCGACGATGAGCTGCTCGTGGATTCGTAGCTCGTAGCAAGGTCGGTCGAGCTGTAGAGGCGTCTCTGCAATGACCTTAACTTGGCGTCCATCAGCGCCGAAGACAACGTCGCCCGGATGGACATCTGAGAGAGCTCGGAGGCCAGTTGGCGTCGGGACGATTGTAGTGAGAGCCAGCGCCTTTCCTGGTCCAGCCGCTCCAGCTCCGAAGACCTCTTCTTCTCGTCTTGCATGGAATCGAGCTCCCCACTTGGAGGGTGTGTAGCAAGCGCTACGTGGAATGGCCGATGTCATCGACTCGTCAGAGTCTCCAAAGGAAGATGATGCGGAACCAGAGCGGGAACAGTCTACGAGCCTGTTCCGAGCGCTCCTCGCGACTCATCGCCTTCTGTCTCTCGTGATAGCGTTTCAGAGACCAGATATCGTCGACTCCAGCTTCGCGGATGGAGAAGTAGACCCAGACGGCGCAAGCGCAGAAGCGCCATGAAAACAGAATGAGGGCTGCCATGATTGCCCTCCAGACCCACTCAATCATTGAATCTCCTTATGCGGCGTCGTCTGGCGGCTCATCCTTCGGTGTAGGAAGAGCCTGAGTCTTCGTATTGTCGTCAGCCCAACCAACGTCCTTGCCGAGCGTCTGGACGTCTTTGCGAATCATCCGGAGCTGGCCGTGCTGGCGATCGAGGCGCGAGTCATGGGACATCAGCATGTTGTCCTGGTCGCGCTCGTGAACTTCGAGCTTGCTGATGCGGTCGTGTTGGCTTCGCTGCCAACGGACAACGCGGTCAACGTATCCGGTGAGCCAGAGACACAAGAAGGTAAAGGCCAGCAGACAACCGATGACGACTGCAAGGAACATCAGAGGTAGACGAAGGACAGCGAAAAACGCCGGCACACCGGAATGGCGCCCGGGTCGAGTCCCTTGCCCTGAATGATGTACTTACGTTGCTCCGGTGCAACACAATTCGGGGCGTTGCCGAATGGAAGTTGACAAGTGATTGTCACGGGCGATTGAGCGGGAGTGCGGAACTCACTGCCCTGGATAACGTTGAGCCGTTCGTCGACGAGACGGAATGCGACATTGCCACCCTTGCCGTACACGACGGCTGTCATCTGCACCTTCAGCTGCTTTTGACGAAGAAGCTCCGTCGGAATCGACTCGTATGCGGCACCGTCAAAGACGACATGCTTGGGCGAATCGTCGAGGCGCCTATCCAGCGGAGAAAAGCTTCCGATGGTGGGGCCTCCCGGCACCATATCCACTCCCCATTCTTCGGCTGACGTGGCTCCAGGTACGATGAGCTCGTTGGTGATACGAGTAAGCTCAGTAACAACTGGAGCCAGATGCTTCTCGATGTACTCTCTAGGAGAGTCATAGGAGTTGGGGTTGGCTAATTCGATGCGGGAAGACATGAAAGCTTGCAATCCGTGCAATAGAGAGTGGTTTCGACCCGAGTCGCAGCGGAGCGCATGCATCGGTGTTCTCTACTGTCCTTGCAACAGAACTTCTCGCTCATGTAGAAGTTCTCGATGGTCCCATGGTCAAGGGCGACGCTTACGCGAACCACGCATCCCAGATAGCGCCCCTTATAGGAGACGAACTGCCAATGGGCCCCTTCGGCATCGACGGGAAGCCACTCTGGCTCGCCATTCCACTTGCTCATAGGCGCTTGTCGAAGAACTCGGTGATGGTGTTGTAGAGCTCCAGCTGGAGAACGTTGTCGAACTTCACTCGACGCTCAATCCAGGCGGCCTTTACTTGCGGGTGAAGGCTGTTCCACTCTACGACGCGCTTGAACTCGGGATGAACCTCGCAAAAGGCTCGATAAGCGTCGTAGGCCACCCGTGCCCAGCTACCTAGCGGTAGCTTCTGCGGGTGTTCTTCAACGTTGAAGTCGACGTGGCGACCGATGGGGTAATAGACGGGAGAGCCCGGGAGGTCGGGCTTGATGGCCATCTTCCCCTCGTGCATGACGACCTTGGCAGCGTCGCCTGTCTGCTTGTGACGAAGGAAGGTACCGAGCTTGGGAGGTGGTTCAGCCATTGGTAAGCTTCTTCAGTCGCGCCTTCAGCGCGGCGTTGTCCTTGTAGAGAGCGAGAACTAGCTTCTCCGCATCTTGAACGCTCACAGCAACGCCAGTTAGCTCGGTGTACTGGCCGCCATCGCGGTGGATGGTGGCCAGAAGCTCCAAAAGAAGAGCCCGATTGTCGCCTTCGGCGGCAAGCGAAAGAAGGTGCTGGCGACGTTGCTCATCCCAGGCGTCTTTATTCGACGTCGATGACCGCGAACTCGGCATCTATGGTCTCTTTCTCGGGCTCCAGAGGCGCCAAAGCGGGGAAAGTGGAGACTTCGAGGTTGAGGGTCTTCGCTCCACTCTTCTCGTGGGCTCTAGCCTTGATGATTCCCATCGCTGTTGCGTGAGCTAGCTTGGCTCCGTGCGGGATATCGGCTGATGGAAGGGCTCCGAAGCGCGCCAAACGCATCTTGCGAGCTCTTTCGTGGTCCGTGAGCAGTCGCCACTCGAAAGGAATCGAGTTTTCGTCGACCTGGCCCTTGTCGTCATAGCCAAGCACCGAAAAGTCCATCAATCCTTCGAGGATATCGAGGGATTGAGCGAGGACGCGGTCTTCGGCGGCCTTTATCTGGTCAAGGGGAAGCGTATCGCGAAGTTTCTGGAGCTCCGTTAGCTGCTGCTTCAGCACCACCTCGGAGTTTTTCTGACTGATTGTCTTTCCCATGTTCCAACCACCAGACGAATTGCTCGATCTCCGGCCCAAAGTGGACAGGCGACACCTCGTCGAGCTGCAAACGAGGGATAGAAAGGCGACCCGCCTCACGGAACTCATCCTTGGCGCCAGAAGACTCGCGCCAACGGGGGATGAAGATTGCTCCATCACACCTCCGCATCAGCTCCATGGTTCCGTCGAGCCAGAATTGAGGCGTTTTCATTCCGTGAAAGTGGCCAGTGTTCGAGTGAGGGATGAGCGGCATGGCTCCAGCGGAGGCCACGAGAAGTCCAAAGCGCTCTGCGGCACGGATATTCTCCGCAATGCCCCATGCTGTAGGAGAGGTGAAGGGACCAGCGACGTAGATAACCTTCATACGGCCTTCATAAAGTGAGCGTCTTCGTATTCCATCTCCAGCTGCTCTTCCGTCAGCCGAACATCGGACATAACGACGTAGATTCCGGGCTCACGGAGCTCGCGATGTATCCAGTGGACGCGGATACCCAGTACGTTGTTCCACCCATCGTCTTGCATGACGCCCGCTTCAACGATGCCATCCTCGATGAACTTGATAGCGGAGGAGCAGATGTTGCTCGGGTCGCGCCTTCTCTCCTGTTCGACGACCACGTAACCGAAGTAGGCGGCCTTCACGCGAACGAATGGCGTCCCGATGGCAGCAATGGTACGATGCTTCCACGACTGCTTGATGTCGTTGTAGGCGTGGACCCATTGAGGGGTAGTGCGGCCCTTCTTCGGTAGGTGACGAAGGATGAGTAAACGCTTCTTGTCCTTGTTCCCACCCTTGGCATCCAGGAGCTCGTTGAGGGAAGGCACCTTCCCGGGAACGAAGAAGGCGTTATGAATCACCGGAACACGAGGCCTGTTGGAATCTACCCCTCGCACCTCGCTCGGTACCTGCGGACGAGCGCGCGTAAGGTGGAAGAAGTCGCCCGCGAGCTGGGCATCGAGAGATGGAGCCTGGGTCTGCTCGGGAGAGAAGGGGAGAGTGTCCCGTTCTCGGTAGACGATGCCGCTCGCATTATCGCGGTGATCCGCGCTAGGCAAGGGCTGCGTTTTCTTCGTCAGCACCGTTAACGTCAGGTATAATGCTACGGATAATGGTTATCCGCAAGGACAATGATAATGGGCGACCAATTCAGCGAGTGGGACTGGTTCTGGAGGGCGTACGAGAAGAGCCCCGATGCCAAGAAGGCGATGAAGCTATACAAGCGATGGAGAACGAAGGCCGACAAGCGCAAACGCCGCCGGCTTATAACCGCACGGAAGAGGGCGTTGAGCTCAAGTACCCGGGCAAAGTAAGCGGGCGACGCAAGCTCCGAGACATCGACGTAGCCAGGCTTCGACGAAACGAAGAACAACTGAGCTACAACGAGTGGGCGAGGATCTACGGGGTAGCGATGTTCGTTATCTGGCGGGCTATGAAGGGCTACACGTACAAGCATCTGAACTGGCGATATCCGCCGATTCGATGATCCGTGAAACCGTACATGGATCGGTGGAAAACGCGCTTAATAAGTGCTTTTCTGGATTGATATTCTTGGCCGTTTTTGGTCCAATCCCCCTTAGGTATCCCCGATCACCGAAGCCAGCTACGGGGCTGCCAAGATTACCTGGCGAGGTGAGCGGGGGCCAGCTGTTTTCCGTCAGGAAGTGCCACGAGGTAGCCAAACGGCTGCCGCTAATCGCGGCCTTTATATCTGCGTCCACGCAGGGCACCTGAGTTGAGGAGTCTCCTTTCGTCCACCAGCTGTGAGCTAGGGGTCTTACCCCACAGAGCAGAGCCAGCTATTGGAGCCATCAGCGACCACCTAACGGCTTCCCCCTTAGGAGCGGAGTAATAGCGGTAGATGGCTGAGGCTCCTACTGG
>Ga0105041_100007_pt1 | contig 23684 bp, 35 predicted proteins | sample LS_189metaG_FD_91486 | JGI IMG/M metagenome (GOLD analysis project Ga0105041, IMG submission 91486) | Switchgrass associated microbial communities from Austin, Texas, USA - LS_189 metaG | ecosystem: Host-associated > Plants > Phyllosphere > Phylloplane/Leaf > Endophytes | place: USA: Austin... | reverse complement strand
CTCCCGCCCAAACTGGGTCCCCATGGCTTCCAGGGCGCCAGCGCCGGCCTCGCCCGCGACGGCCCCTGCGCCCTTCACGAGCTCGGGCGCCTTCGAGGCGAGCGCACCGAGCCGGGTGCGCGCGACGAGCTGGGCGAGCTTGCCGCCGCCGGCGAGGATGCTCTTATAGAGCGCCTGCGGCGCGCCCTCGACCGCGCCGACGACCTGCCCCGCGCCGTAGGCGATCGGGTGCTCCTCGATGAGCGACTGGTTCAGGAACGCCGGGTCGTGCTCGGCCTGCTCGTTCATGCCCATCACGTCGCTGTCCGCCGAGACGCCCATCTTCCTCGGACCGAGGCTCTCGTCGGCCGCGCGCGCGACGCCGAACGCGCCCATGTCGTCGACGCCGAGGATGAGAGCCTGCTGCGCGTCCCGGATGGGCTGCAGCGCGCCGCCGAGCTTGAGCCCGAGCGCGCCGAGCCCCCCGGCCATGTCGTTCTCCTTGCCCCACGGCATCTTCGAGTAGCGGTAGACCGTGTAGCCCTTCTTGCCGGCGTCCTCGCTCAGGCGCGCCCACATGTAGTTGGCCGCGTCCTGGTAGAGCGGGCTGTCCGAGTCCATCGCCGCGATCTCTTCGGCGCTCGGCGGGTCCGATCGCAGAAGCCCCAGCATGTTGGGGTTTTCGAGCAGCTGCTTGCGGACGACCGCGACGGGCGGCTCGTAGGCAAACTTCACCTCCCCCGCCGTGCCCGCCTTGTAGTTGGCGATGGCGGCCTCGTCACCGTGCGGGCTGTTCGTCGCCGGCAGGAGCGCGAGGCCCTGCGGGATGAGGTCGAAGCGCGGGTCGAGCGCGGCGGCGATGCGCCCGACCTCCGAGTCCTCGGGCGACAGCTCCGGCTCGCCCCCGGGCTGGATGATGCCCGTCACGCCGAGCGAGTTCTCGGGCGCGGGCGTGACGCTGCCGCCCGCCTTCAGGAACTCGGGGGCGACCTGCTTTTCCAGCTCGGCGAGTTCCGCCTCTTCTTCCGGTGTCAGGGCCATGTCATCCGCCTCGCTTCTTCAGCAGCTCGAGGTAACGCTTCTCGGCGGGAGTCTTCGGCTCGGGCAGCTTCGCCGCCGCGCCTTTGGCGCCACCCTCCTTGCCGCCGGCGCGGTAGAAACGCCCGATGCTGTCGACCGTGATGTCGCCGCCGCCCGGCGAGCGCCACGCGGGGTTCTGCTCCCACTCCTTCGTGCCCTTGCGGTAGACGACGGTCTCGGGCGACTTGCCGATGAACGCCGGCGCCGCGACCGCCATCACGTAGTCCTCTGCGGGGCTGTCGCTCGTGACGCCCCGGTCGGAGAGGTACTTCATGACGAACGGGAGCTGTTCGGTCGCGCTCATCTTCGCGAGTTCTTCGGTGCTCGTGCCGAGGGCGCGCGCGATGCTCGGCAGGAATTGGATGAGCCCGGTCGCCCCGCTCTTCGGATTGCGCGCGTCCGCCTTGCCGCCGCTCTCGGGGCCGATGATGCGCCGGATCTTCGCCGGGTCGAGGTCGCTTTCGAGTGCCTGCCCTTCGAGCTCGAGGTCGAAGTCGCTCATGTCGGCGAGGTCGGCGTTGCCCTTGCCGCCCCCGCCGCGCAGCTCCGCGCTCTTGCCCTTGTCGCCGCCGGGACCCTCGTCCCGCGCCTTCTTCATGTCGAGCCAGTCGTTGTAGATCCAGCCCGGCACCGCGGTCTTCGCGTTCGCGAGGTACGCACGCTTCGTGTGCTCGTTGAAGGCTCCGCCGTTGGCGCGCGCGTTCGACTGTTCGAGGAAGTCGAACGCGGCTTGCTTCAGCTCCTCGCGCTTGGCGGCCATGTAGGCCTTGATCGCCTCCCGCTGCGGCGTCTGCATGCCGCCCTTGACCTTCTCTGCGATGAGGGTCCACGCCTGATCCATCAGGGTCGACATGGGGATGCCGAAGGCCATCTTGAGATCGGTGTCGCTCGGCGTGCCCTTGACGCCTTGGAACGTCATGAGCTCGCTCGCGATCAGCGAGTCGTTGTCCTTGTTTTCGTCGTCGATGACCCGAAGGATGGTGTTGCCCGCGCGGAAGGCGTCGGCGATCTTGGGCACGCTGTTCGCCGCGGCGAACTTGTCGTTCTCGGCGCGCCCCTGCTCTTCGAGTCCCGCGATGTCCTTCGGGGTAAGCTCGTCGCGCTGCTCGCGGAAGCGCGCCATCTGCGCGTCGGCGCCGATCTGCGCGTTGCGCTGCGACGCCGGGCCCGAGATGCCCTTCTCGAAGGCCTCCATCTGCTTCTCGTACGGCAGGCCCGAGGCGCGCAACCCGAGGCGCAGCTGCTCGGCCGCCGCCGCCGTCTGCGCGTCGGGGTAGGCCGCGGCTGCCGCCTTGAGCGAGGGGTCGAGCCGGTGGAGCGTCGCGGCCGCGCTCGCACCCATGTCGATGACGTTCTTGGGGACGCCGCCCGTGAAGTCCTCCGTGTCGCGCATCGGCTCGCCCGTGGCGGGGTCGAGGCGGGGCTTCTTCTTGCCGGGTAGGCCGTGGTCCGTGACCACCTTGGCGGTTGGCGTTTCGCCCTCATTGGCGGTGAAATCGGCCAGCGCCCGCGTGGCGGGTTCGGTGCCGTAGGTGGCAGCGACGCGGTCCGCAACCGAGAGCCCCGTCCCGGGCTCGACCTCGTCGCTCGAGCGGATGCCGAGCGGGGGCAGGAGCGAGCCCGTCTCGCCGCCGAGCCCCATCGCCGAGAGGCGACTGAGCGACTGCTCCGCCGTCTCGCCCTCGCCATAGGGGGAGGTCTTCGCGAGCTGCTCGGCCTCGGCCCGCTGCGCCTCGGCCGCGTCCAGGCCGACGCGGTAGCGGGGCAGCCCGCCCTCTTCGCCTTCGAGCTCGATGTCCATGCCGAGCGACTGCATGAGCGGCACCATCGCGCGCGCCGCTTCCGCGTTGCCCTCGCCCGTGGCCTTCGTGAAGTCGCCGTAGACCTTGAGCCGGTCCTCTCGCAGCTTGGCAGCTTTCGCGTTCTCCTCTTCGAGGCGCTTTGCCGCCAGCTGCGCGTTGAGCTTCTCGCGCTCGAGGCGGTCGTTCTCCTCCGCCTGCTTCTTCTCCCAGTCGAAGCGCTCGCGCGCGAGCTTGAGATTCTCGCGCGCGCTGCCGGGGGCGGGCGTCAGATCCCAGGCCGAGGTCTTGGTCGGCTGCAGAAGCATCGAGGCGAAGTTCAGGGCCACGGCTCAGCCTCCCTTCTTGATCGCAGCTTCGGCTCCGCCCTTAAACGCCTCGTAGAACTGATCGATCTGCTTCTGGTCCATGTCGGCCTTCTGCAGCTTGGGCAGCAGCTCCGCCTGCCAGTACGTCTCGAAGTCCTGTTGCCCGCTCTCGATGAAATTCTGCAGCGCCCCCTGGATGGCGCCTTGAATCATCTCCGTGTTCTTGAACTGCGCATCCAGCGTCGAGCCCATGCGGCTTTGCCGGCTGCGCTCCGCTCCGGAGGCGGCCCGGTTGAAGGAGTCGAGCCGGGCCAGGTCGTTCTGACTGAGCGTGTTGGCGATGTCGGCGCTCGTCTTGTTGCGGTCCATGCCAAGCCGGCTCGCGCCCTCGGCCGTGCGCATCGAGGAGTCGTAGTTCGCGCGCTTGTTCTCGTCGCCGCGGAAGGCGATGTCGGCGCCGCTGTTGAGCCGGTCGAGCGCCGTGCGGTCGGCGTTGTTCATGGCGTTGGTGCTCGCCGTGTAGCGGTCGGTCTCGCTCCGGTCGGCTTGCCCCGCGATGTCGCCGAAGGCGTTGAGCCCGGCAATGTTCGCCTCCTGCGCGCCGAGCGCCTGGGTGTCGGCCTGGTTGGCCATGTTGCCGAGCAACTCGTTCCTGCTGAGCTCCAGGTTGCCCTGCATGTTGTTGACGTTCGCGAAGGTGTCGACGCCGCGCAGGTTCGAATTGAAGGCGTCGAGCGCGGTCTGGTCGGCGGCGCGCGCCTGGTTGCCGAGCATCGTCTGCTGCCCGAGCGTCTGCGTGCCCGCGTTGTTGGCGAGACCGCCGAAGGTTTCGAGCCCCGAGAGGTTCGCGCCAAACGCGGCGAGCGAGGAAAGGTCGCCCATGCGGGCCTGGTTGCCGAGCAGCTCCTGGCGCGCGCGCTGCTCCTGCGCCCGCGCCATCTCCGCGTCGAAGCCCTTGAGCGCGCGCTGCGCGTTCAAGTCGGTGACGATGTTGCCGACGCCGTTGAGCGCCTCGCTCGACCCGTAGACGCCGCGCCCCGCCGCCTGGCGGTTGTAGTCCTGGGTGCCGAGCTGGATGGCGCGGTCGAAGAACGGATCGAAGTTGGCGATGGGCAGGTCGCCGAAGGCCTGCTGCGTCTGGGCGTATTGCCCGGCGGCGAGGTTCGGATCGGAGTACTGCCCCATCGAGCCGTAGCTGCCGGCGACCTGGTCGTAGAACTGCTGCGCCGCGAGCGGGCCCGAAGCTGCGTTCTGCTGGTACTGGCTCGATGCCTGGTTGCCGCCCTGGTACTGCCCGATCGAGCCGTACTGCCCCGCGAGCTGCCCGAGACCCTGCTCGCCCTGCGTGCCGCCGGCGAGACTCTGCGCGCTCTGGTTGTACTGACCCTGCGTGTTCTGCGGGCCCGAGTAGCCCGTGAACTGGTCGTACTGCCCCATCGCGTTGTTGTAGAAAGCGCTCGCCGGTCCCTGCGCCGCGAAGTTCTGCGTCGCCTGGCGCGCGAACTGCTCGCCCGCCATCGGGTTCTGGTATTGGCCCTGCACCTGGTTCCAATACTGATCGCCTTGCCCCGGACCCATCAGGGTCCCGAGGTTGTCGTTCATGAACTGCTCGCCCTGCGTCGGGCTCTGCATGTTGTCGTACTGGTCCTTCAGGAGCCCGGCGCTCGGGTCTTCGAGGTAGCGGTTCTGCGTGTAGAGGAACGCCTGCTCGTCGTAGCCCGGGTTGGTGAAGTTGTTGCCCGGCTGCTGGATGGGATCGCGCGGAGCGAACGCCGCGGCCGCTCCAGTCCGATCGATCGAACTGAGCTGCGGCGCGGCCGTCCGCGGCGTCGTCGAGTATTGCGTCGAGGAGAGCGCCGACGGGTTGTAGTAGCCGGTGCTGGTCGCCGGGCGCGGGCGATTGGCAGCCTGCTCAGCGATCAGGGCGTCACTGTAGGTCCCGCCGCCCCGCATGGTCTGCTTGGGTCGACCGAACTGGTCGTATTCGATCCCGGTCCCGCCCAACGTGAATGCGCTCGCCATTGCTCAGTACCTCCTGCCCGCCTGCGGCGGCGGCAGCTTGAGCGGCGCGGGACCGGGCCCGAGCGGCGTCATCTGCTCCTCGATCTTCTTGCGGCGCTGAGCGTCTGCCGCCTGGGCGCGGCGCTGCTCGTCGGTGCCCGTGCCCCACTGCATGCCGGCGACGGAGGGGTCGGCCCCCATCTGCGCGAACTGCTGCGGGCTGAACGCCGCCTGCGGCCCGAACATCTGGGCCATCATCTGGTTCTGCGGGTTGAAGGCGAGCATGCTCTGACCGAGCGCCTGCATGCGCGCCTGCGCGTTCTGCTGGGCGCGCTTCTTCGCCTCCGCCGCGAGCTGCTCCTGCTTCTTGATGAGCGCCTTCTGCGAGTCGGTCTCGGCGCCGAGGAAACCGCCGACGAGCGGGACGCGCGCGAGCATGTCCTCGCCGCCCGCGCCGAGCGAGAGCCCGCCGGTCACTGGAGCGAGTGAGACCGAAGCGATCTTCTTGATACCGTCAAACAGGCCCATGCTTCACTCCTTCAACTGCCGAGGTCATCGAAGGTCTCCGTCGCCTTCACGAGGTAGAGCCCCTTCGAGTCGGGGAAACGAAAGCGCCACTGTCGCCGGCGATAGACGCCGAGCGAGTAGAGCGCGACGACGGGATTCAGGTCGCCGTCCTCGCAGGACAGCTCGATGGCAACCTCGCTCCACTCTTCGCTGAGCTCGTCGCGCCATTCGAGGTAGCAGACGACGTCGTGCGAGAGGTCGGGCTCGCGCTTGAACGCGAGATGCACCGCCGTCGTGCGCTTCTTGTTGTTGCTCTCCCGATCGAGAAAGCCCGTGCGCACGTAGCTCACGATGGCAGAGCCGAGGTCGGTCTCCGCGTCGAGCGTGAGCAGCCGGATGGTGCCGTCGGACAGGCCCACGACGTTCAGGCCCCCGTCCTGGCGGAGCAGGTGGCTGAGCACCGGGAACATCGTGAAGGTGTCGGTAGCGGCGTTGTGCTGCGCCCAGCGCCCCCAGCCGATGCCGGGCTGCAGGACGAGCGTCTCGCTCGCCGCCTCGAAGCGGAAGACGACGCAGTCGGCGAAGCTCTCGCTGAAGCGGTAGCCGTAGCAGTCGGAGGGCGTCGTGAGCCCGTCGAGCGTCGCCTGGATGGGCTTGCCGACGTCCTCCCACTCGCGCCCATCGCTGATGACGAAGCGCGTCAGGTGGTCGAGCCACACGTAGCGGTCGTCGACCTTGACGGGGCTGTAGGCTGCGAGGCAGCCGACCTCCTTGGTGATGCTCGGCGCGAAGGTCACGCTCGTGTCGGGGCTGAAGAGCTGCAGGCTCGTCCGGCCGAAGACGAAGATGTCGTTCGTGTTCTCGGCGCAGGCGACGATGGAGTCGGGCCTCGCCTCCGCCGTGAAGAAGCCCGCGGCGCCGGGCGAGGGGCTCCACGTCTCGTGCCCGCTGAAGTCGACGATGCCCTGGCTGATGTCGCTGAAGCGGAGCTTCGTCTGGTCGAGCTGCGTGTCGTTGGCGAGCAGGCGCGAGCTGTTGCCGAGGATGTGGCTCGCGAGCGGCGGGCAGCCGCCGAGGAAGCTCATCTCGTGGTAGTCGGCGTTCGTCGTGAAGTTCGGCGCGCTGAAGGTCTCGGGGCGGATGTCGATCTTGCCAACCTCGGCGCCGCCTGCGATGACGAGGAGTGCTTCGGTTTCAGCAAAAACCGGTCGAGGGAAGCGGGTTGTGGCGATGGCGGCCGGGGTGGCGAGTCTGTCCTCGTTCGCTGCTCCCGTACCGACCAGCGTGGCGGTGCCGCCCGCAATCCGATACACGTTGCGTCCCGTATTGTGGCCCCCACCACTGGCGTTCACGGTGGCCCCGACGGCGTACAGCACTCCCGGGTTCGTCCCGCTGACCGTCGCCGACCCGCTCGTGTGGGCTACCTTCGCTTCCGTGAGGTACAGCCCGAGCACCCCGTTCGCGTCGACGGCAGTAGAAGGAGCGACACCCGTGTAGGCGACGAGGCCAGGGCGCTTTCGGAGGACACCTCGAGCGTCGAGGATGACGTTGAAGGCCTCGCTCGACGCGCCGCTGATCGGTTCGCTGCTGGTCTCCAGCGCTGGGCCGAAGGGGATGGGGGCAGTGGGCATACCGTTAGCCCTCGCTCCCGCAGGCAACTACCGCAGCGGTCGGTTCCAAAGCGCGCCACATCTCACGCGCTCCATTGCGTCGGGTAGTCGATGACCGCTTGCGGCCCGCTCGTGTGCTCGAAGGAGAAGTTGACGCATTGCCTCTTCTTCGATTCCGCGATGCCCGACAGCATGCTCACCCGATCGGCGGGCATCGAGCTGTCCACGGCGATGTAATAGGCGAGCTGCCAGACGAGGCAGTCGTACCAGAAGCGTTCGAGGTCGGCGCTCTTCGTCCCGTCCGAGCTCGACCCGAACAGTCTCGTGACGTTCAGGCGCATCACGCCCGCCTCGCTCGGCACGGGCCAGAAGCGCAGGTTCACGAGCGCGCCGTGGCGGAAGGCGCAGTAGAGCTGGGGGCGCGTCGAGATGCTGCCCTTCACCGTGAGCGTGCTCCACTTGAACAAGTCGATCTGCTTGCAGACGAGCTCGCCCGTCGTGTGCTTGGTGTCGTGGTTCTCGGGCGGCACGAACATCGCATCCTCGTGCACATCGAGGATGTCGTTCGGCAGGGTGTAGTAGCTCTCGCCGGCGACGAGCGGCAGGTCATGGAAGCCCGTCGTGCGCGCGATGAAGCCCTCGGTCGCGAGCGCATCCATGATGAGGTTGAGCGTCTGACGGCCGTGCTCGAGCTTCGGCACCATGTTCGCGCCCGATAGGCGCGCCTCGACCGGCAGCACCCCGGCTCGCTTGTAGGCGAGCAGGATGAGGTCGTTCAGGCTCGGCGCTGTCGACGGTGTCGTGGCGATCGTCATCAGAACCCCGTCGGCACGTCGCCGTTGTAGACGTCGTCGGCCGTGTAGCGCCGAACCGCCCCGGTATAGGAGGAGCTCGAGGAGGGGCGGCCGTCGCTGTCGACGTCGGGGACGGCGCCGTCGGCAGGCGCCGTCATCCCCAGGCGCTGGCTGAGCGCGGAGGCGCGATTCGCCGTCAGCTCGGCGAGCGTGAGCTCGTCGCGCCCCGGCAGGTCGTTGTCGCAGCGGAGCAGACCATCACGCCCCCGCCGCAGCGCGCTGCGCAGGTAAGGCACGCCGCACACATCGCATCGCGATAAGTGCTCGCCCTTCCTGTCGATATTGCGCGGAACGCTGCGACCCATTGCTCTCCATGGTCAACGGTTGTGGTAGACGCGCAGCGACCCGCTCGAGTTGTCGCAGTGCACGTAGAGGTCGTCGGGGGACGTGACGTAGAAGATATGCGGGCCGTCGGTGTTCGGAATGAGCAGCCCGTTCGTCTCGTCGACCCCGGCCCCGCCCAGGTAGTAGGGCCCGGTGGTACGCACCTCGAAGGCGACCGTCCCCACGCCGCTGAAGACGATCTTCGTCTCCTGGCTCGTGAAGCTGATGTCTGTCGTGCTTGCCATCAGGTGCCTGCCGCCGCGGGAGAGATGACGCCCGTGCCCGAGTCTTCATCCGTGAAGCGGTTCTCGAAGCAGCGCACGATGTGGCTCGTGCCCGCGAAGCTCACGGCCTTGAGCGCGTTGGTCACCGTGCCGCCCGCGTCCACGCCACCGACGTAGTTGTTGTAGATCATGCCCGTCGCCGCCACGTCGGCGAGTCGGATGCCGACCCCGTCCTCGACCGCGTTGTAGATGCGGTTCCAGCCGATATCGACGTCGGTCGCCGCGCCCGTGATGGCGATGACGCCCGTCGTCGCGCTCGACTGGGTCGTGATGAAGCGGTTGTTCACCACCGTCGGGCGAGCCACCGCGCCGATCGAGACGCACGCCGTGGTCACGGCGCCGCCCGTCGCGCTGAAGCGGTTGCCCGCGATGAGGCAGTCGGTCGCGCCCGAGGCGAGGGTGATCACCGTCGACGACTCGAGCGTGGCGCTCGTGCCCGCGATGATGTGGCAGCCTACGATGGCGCAGCCCGCCGCGCTCACGGTGATGGGCGCAGTGACCGGGTCGGCGCCGCCCGTCACCAGGTTGAGCCCGACGAGCGAGACGTTCGCGACGTCGAGCAGGAAGGTCGAGCCCGTCGCCGTCCACGTCCACGTCGGATTGTTCGTCGCGCCCGGCCGACCGCAGCTGATGATCTGCGTGCCGGCGACCAGGTCGCTCGCGAAGTCCGCCGCCGAGATGCTCTGCACGTCGCCCTGCAGCACGTAGATGATGTCGCCGTAGCCCGCGCGCACGCGCTTGAGCGCCGCCGACAGCGTCGTCACGAGCAGCCCCGAGGCGGCGAAGTGATCTTCGCCGTCCTGCGCGCCCGTGCTCCGGAGGTAGGCCGCGACGCGCCCGCCCGGCTTGACCAGCGTTCCCCAGGGGCTCGCGATCGCCGCGTAGTTCGAGAGGAACGGCGGCGGGTTCGAGAGGAAGTTGCCGTATGCGTTCTCTACGGTGCTCATCAGCAGCCCTTGCCCTTCTTCTTACCCTTCGGGGGGAAGGGCGCCGGCGCCGGCTTGGTTGGCTTCGTCTTGGCCATGGCTCACCTCTCAGGCGTTCGAGAAGAAGAAGGAGCGGGGGTTCACCCAGCCGCGGCTCCAGCGCGCGCTGATGCCGTAGTTCATCATCATCTTGTCCTCGGTGACCCAGGTGTTGCTCTTCGGCTTGCGCCGCCAGAACCACATGAGGCCGAGGTCGGCATCCGTGATGAGGCCCCAGTTCGTGGTGGTCGTGTTCCAGTACTTCACCGGAACGGGGGTGATGTTCAGGTCGCGATTGATGACGTTGATCGCGTTGAACGCGCCCGGCGTCGGGTCGTAGGAGCTGCCGAGCACTTCCCGCCAGATGCCCCACTGCTGCACCGGGAAGACCGCCTTCTTCGGCTCGACGCCGTCGATGAGGTTGTCGTGGCCGGGCATCTGCATGAGCTGCGCCGTGGCGATGACGAGCGCCGCCTTGCTGGGCGAGAACTGCGCGTCGGGGAACATGTTCGAGTAGGTGCTGCCGCCCGGCAGCACGTGCGTCGTGCTCGCGAGGGGCTTGCCGTCGCCGCCGACGAAGGCGGTGTTCGTCGCGCGCGCCAGGATGAGGGTCGCATCGAAGTCGATGAGCTTCCAGAGCGAGCGGTTGTTGCGCTTCGCCGCCTGGATGACCTTGTCGTACTTCATGTCCTCGATCGCTTCGTCGCTCACGATCATGCGCTGACCGTAGGTGCGAGCGTTGAAGCGAGTGAGCGGACCCTCGACGATGGTGCCGACCGGGAGGCTCTCGCCTTCGGGCTTTTCGCCCGCGAGGCCCGAGCCCGCGATCTCGTAGTACTCGATGTAGTTGTCCGTCATGTTCTTGACGGTCATCCACTTGCTGAAGACAGCTTTGCTGCCCTCCGACCCGTGCTCGTCGGTGTCGATGTCCTCGAGCGTTTCCTTGAGCGCGAGGGCTGCTGTGCTGGTGAAGATCTCACTCATGGCGATTCCTCATTCGACGTTGGCGCCGAAGATGGCGGCGTCAGGCGCGGCCTGCAGTTGCTTGGCGCCCCACATGACCTGGAAGGTCACGTTGGCGGCCGTGAAGTCCTGGGTGTAGGCGGCCTTGCCGAGGCCCAAGATCTGGAGCTGAAGCTGGTTGGCTCCGCCAGCCGCCGCCGTCGACAAGTCGAGCAGCGGGTTCGCTTTCGGCTGCCCCGTGCCGGTGGTGAGCACCGTGTACGTCATCGTCGCGGTCATGCCGACGTAGGCCATGGCGCCCGCGAGCGTCGCGGGGCTCGGCGCAGCGGCGGCGTCGATCTCGAAGATGTTGCCCTCGACGGGGATGACCGTGACGAGCGGGGCGCTGTCGCTCGAGATGCCGCCCGTGTAGGTCGTGCCCGTCGTGTAGAACGAGCCCGGCCGCGGGTAGCCGCCGACGATGACGCGCGGGAAGCCGGCGATGATGCCGAAGGCGTAGTCGTCGGAGTCGGCGTTCGCGCCGCTCACGTCCTGACCCGCCTGAACGAGACCGATGGTGCCGTCCTCGAGCAGCTTCACGGGGTCGCCGATGTTGAGGTTCACGCTCGTGCCGGCGCCGACGACCGTGGTCGGGGCGTACGCGGTCGCGATCGGGAACGTGAAGGTCTGCGGGGTGTCGGCGCCGCTGATGCTGCGAACGAACCGGAAGCCGTAGCGGTGTGTGTTAGCCATTCGTCTCGAACCTCATGATGAAGGTCATGGACAGCGTCAGAACTGCCACTTGCGTCGATCATCCCGATCGTCGCGCACGCTCTTGATCCCCTTGAACCCCGCCTGCTCCGCTGGAGTGAGCGGGTCGACGTCGCGCTGGCGGATGGTCTCTTGGATCACGTCGGCTCGCTTCCAGCCGACCTCGTCGAGCGCGCGCTTGCGCTCGATCGGAATCTCCATCAGCACCATCCCCATCGCCTTGATGGGATCCCCCTGCTTGTACTCGTTGTAGCCGACCGTGGGCTTCGCCTCGTCGGGGTCGAACTGCGAGATCTTGTAGCCCTGGTTCAGGTACGAGCCGACGTTGAGCGTCGGGTCGTTGACCTCGCTCACCCACACGAAGTGCTTCGTGCCGTCGGAGTTTTCGAGGAAGCCGCGGTTGGCGACCTGCTCCACCGGGCGCGGCGGAGGATCCTCACGCCGCATCCCACCCTTCTTGCCCTGACCCTGCTCCGTCGCTTCCGCCACTCGCGCTCCGCCTGAGACCCACGGGGTTCAGACGAGCGCGTCGTGGGGGACGGGCCGCCGGACTACTGACGCGCTACAGGGAAGCAGACTCGGCGGCGCTCGTCAAGCAATTGGAATCGACTCCAATCCATTGGAGTCCCGGGACGCGACTAGACGACCTTCTTTTCCCTCAGTCTTTTCCCGGTCTTGTTCGTCCACGCCTTGATCGCTTCCGCCTCCGGCAAGTGGTCGTAGGCGGCGAGCGCCATCTGCCGCATCTCCTTCGAGAGGGTCATGCCGCCGCTATCGCCTCGGCCTCCGCCGGAGCCGCTCGCCGCGATGCCGCTGAGCCTCGAGCGCTCGCTCTGCGTCGGCGCGGGCTTGGCGCCGAGTTTGAACTGCGTCTTCGTCTCCGTCATGATCTCGTCGACGACGTCGGCGGTGATGCTCTCGCCGAGAGCCAGGCGCTGCTGCGCCTTGCCCTGCGCATACTGGAAGGCGCGCGGGTTCTGGTAGACCTCCGGGTACTTCTGGACCCAGACCTGCTGCGCCTGGTTCTGCTGGCGCGCGCCCTCGGTCTGCGCGAGCACGCGGCGGGTGTGCACGGTGGTCTTCCGCGCCTCGATGTCGCGCGCGATGCCCTCGTAGTAGGCCTGCCGCTTCGCGTCGAACTTGCCCGCCTGCACCTCGGCCTGCGCGGCCTGGTAGGCGTTCTGCTGCAGGGCATAGATCTCGTCGAGCTCACGCTCGAACTCGTCCTTGCCGTCGGCGGGCTCCTGCCGGCGCGGCTGCTGCTGGGTCGCGACGACGACGCCTTCGAGCCGAGCGAGCCGCTCGCGCAGCTCCGCGTTGCTCTTGCGCTCGGCCTCGAGCTCCTCGGCGTTCTTCTTGCCCTGCTGCAGGATGCCCTGTAGCCGCTCCTGCCGCTTCTGCCGCCGGGTGCGCCGCTCCTCGATGCTGTCGGTCGGCTTGTCCTCGTCGACGATGAGCTCGTCCTCGCGCACCGACTCGTCGTCGGAGAACGGGACGACGATGGATTGCCTATCAGGATCGCCTTGAAAGTAGTCAGCCATGGTTCACCAGGTGTCGTTGATGTAGACGGATTGCTTCTTCTCTGCGACCCACTTGCCGTCATGGAGTTCGGCGAGCTGGTGCTCGTAAGCCTCGCCGCCCATGTCGACCACGCGCCGGCGCCCCGCGCGGATGTCCTCCTGCAGCGTCTCGTTGCCGGCGAGGTCGCCGTCGCGCATCACGAGCACGAACATGTCGAAGCCTTCGAGCTGCTCGACGCGGCGCGCGAAGGGGACGTTCTTGTTCGTCATCACGACGTCGCCGAGCTCGTAGCCGTGGCTCATCAGGCGATCCATCGCCGTGAGCCCCGCGCTGATGAGCACGCCGCGGTAGCCCTCCTGCAGGTCCTTCTGCTTGGTGAGCTGCGGGCGGTAGAGGCTCGTGCCCGGGATCTTGTCGTCCTGGTCGAAGGGGTCGAGCGGGAAGACGAAGATGCGGTCGAAGCCGGCGCAGGTGCGGAAGAACCCATCCGGGATGCCGTGCTTCTGCCGCGCCGCTTCGAGCTTCGGCGGCAGCTTGAGCACCTCGGGCGGGCTCATCTTCTCGCGGATGAGCTTCGTCCGTTTGATGGCCGCGTCCCCCTCGAAGTCGCGCGGCAGGGCGGGGGCTTCCCCGCGGTCCTCGGGCTTCCACGAGCTCGTCTTCTCGGGCTCGGGGAAGGAGTAGATGGGTCGTGCTGGTTGGTTCACTGCAAGTATCCTTTGATGAATTGCCCGGGGTCTTTCGCGAGCTCTTTCACGCCGGCGCGGATGCGCTCGATGAGCTCGGCCTGCAGCGCGTAGCCCCGGGCTTCACGCAGCGCCGTGTCCTCGTGGTTGCCGATGAGCGCGCGGTGCGACGACTGGAGCAGCTCCTGGCGGAGCCGGATGAGGTACTGCTCCAGCAGGTCGAGCTCACGCACAGGCGTCGGTCAGGAGGCTGCTCGCCTTCAGTAGCAGCGTGTAGCGCCTGATCTGCTGGTCCAGGCGTTCGAGGTCTTCTGCGTCGCCGCGCAGGCAGACCTGCTCGAGTGCGTCATGGAGCGTGACTTGAGCCCGGGAGATTTGCCCGCGAAGGCTCTCGTCGAGAAACGCTCGGTCTTCTTTCTTGATGCTCATGCGGCTCCCTTCTGTTGCTGGTTCGCCGGCGGCGGCCCCGGCGGCTTCTGCGGCGGCGCGCCCGGCGGAGCCCCGGCTCCCGGCGGAGCGCCAGGCGGCGCCATCCCGGGCGGGGGCATGGGCGGGCTCGTCGGGACGCCAAACTGCTGGGGCGGCGCCGGCGGCGCGCCGAGCAACCCGATGAGGTCGTAGCGGTTGCGCGCTTCGAGGCTCTTCGAGATGGTCATGTGCTTGAAGGCGAAGTTCCCGGCGAGCTCGGGCACTGCGTTCGGCATCTGCACGAGCGCGTCCGCCTCGCTGATGCGCTGGGCCGTGCTCGTGAACTTCAGGTCGGCGCTGATCTCGACGTCGTAGGGGCGGTCGTACATCTCGCGCCCGACGCTGAAGGTCTGCCGCCCCATGGGGCCGACGGAGGGGTCGTGGTTGTTCACGGAAAACCACTCGACGTCTTCGAGGAAGATGGCATTGAGCAGCGCGTTGTTGATGAGCACCTGCGTGACGAAGTCGGCGTACTTCTGCGTCGGCACGCTCAGCATCTTCGTCGCCTGCTCGATGCGGGCGCTGATGCCCTGCGCGGTCTCGCCGCTCTTGCCCGCTTCGCCCGAGAGCACCTCGGGGGTGTTGCTCACCGTGTTGCCGAAGCGCACCAGCATCTCGATGAGCTGCAGGAACTGCGGATTGGCCTGCCCGAAGTCGAGCGGCAGGATGTCCTTCGACAGGTCCGTCGCGCCTTGCACGGTGTGGATCTTGCCCGGCGCGATCGCGATCTTGTCGCCGCCCGCGAACTTCACCCCGCCCTTGGCGATGAAGTTCTTCAGGTTGCCGAGCGAGGCCTGGTCGATGAAAGCCGAGAGCGAGATGTTCGCCGCCTTGTTCTGCGCGGCGTGAATCATGCCGGTGCCGAGCCCCAGGATGCCCTGCAGGGGCTCGATGTTCACGCCGTGGCTGAACATGCGGATCGGCACGCTCTCGGGCTCGCGCGGCGTCGCCTGGGGGTTGCCCTGCATCCAGTCCGGCATCACGGGCTCGGGCGGCGGCGGCAGCTCCGCGAGCGAGCGGCCCATGATGATGGCCTGCGCCGGGCCGTCGCCCTCGGCGGGCAAGGAATGCGCGAGTTCGAGCGCCGACTGCTGCGCAGCCTGAAGCTCCTGCTGGAACGCCTGGATCTCCTGCAGCCCCTGCTGGTAGCGCTGGAGCTCCTGCATCTGGAACTCGTAGCGGCGCTTCTCGTAGGGGTCGATGCGCTCGTGGATCGACAGCGCCAGCACCGTCTGCGTCTGGTGGTCGACGATGACCTTGCAGTAGCGGTCCCGGTCTTCGTTCGGCTCGCCCTGCGCGTCCGTCGCCGTCGACGGCGGCAGGTTCATCCAGCCCTCGTACTGGATGATGCGGTATTGCCCCTTCTGGTAGGCGGAGGAGTCGACGCCGATGCTCTTGTCGACCTGCTCACGCAGCTCCTGCGTGATGGTCGCGTCGTCCCAGTCGGGCGGCAGATGCTTGAGCGTCGTGTCGAGATCTTCCCACGTGCCCGCCATCTTCCGGAGCTCGTGCCCGTCCATGTAGATGACCTTCGCCACCCAGGAGACGTCCGAGAAGTCGGGCATGGTGGAGACGTGCGCGTTGGCGCACACGAACTCGTTCGCGCTCAGCACCTCGTGCCTGTTGCACCGGTGCTGCGGGTCCCAGTAGCTGTGACAGACGACGTCGCCGAACAAGTCGAACATCAGCAGGCCGCGGTGGCCGATCTGACGCTTGAAGTCCTTGATGCGCTTTCGGATCTGCCAGTTGCCGTGGAGCGAGAGCAGCTTTGCCGTCTTCTCGTCATCGGGCCCGATGGGCGTCACGCCGAAGACGTTCGTCCAGTTGCCGAAGAGCTCGTAGGCCTGGCGCGTCGTCATCCGGATGGTGTTCTCCATCAGGATCGGCACGTGCGCGTTGGCGAGCTTGTCGAAGGGCGGGTCTTTCGGGTCGAGGATGCCCGAGAAGAGCTTCCAGACGTCGGCGTTGTTCTTCCGGAACTTCTCGGTCGCCTGCCACGCCGTCTCGAAGTCGTTCAGGCACTTCTGGCTGATGCGCTTGAGCGCCGCACGCCCCTCGGGGTGCGCCTTGAACTCCCCGACGAGGTTCATCCCATCGGGGTCGTATTCGAAGGGGTCGCCGGCGGGCATCTCCTGCCCGAGCGCCTGCAGGTTCGGCTTCTCCGCGTCGGCGGGCGCTTCGAGGCCCTCGCGGGTGTCGGCGTCACGCGGCATCGGGGCCCTCGTCGAGCTGTTCCCAGCACAGGCCGCAGAACGATGGCAACGTGTCGATGACGATCGGGTGCTTGCACCGCTGCGGCGACAGCGGCGGCGTCTCGCCCGTCTCGGGGTCGACGAGGCGCTCTTCCCTCGGTGTGACAATTTCTGTCATAGCTCAGCTCCTCTACATGAACGTTGACGTTTTGGGCAGAGGTGTGCCCACGACTCCCCCCGAGCGATCCGCTTTAAGTGCTCCGGCGTGACGCCGTACGTCTTCGCGAGAGCGACACAGTCAGTGCGACCGGGCACGTATGTCCGGCGAATGGCTCGCGCGTCCGCCTCTGTGAGCCTCGCCATGCCGTTCAGCGTCCCCTTCGGGGCGCGGCGGCGGCGCTTGGCGTCTCGGTCCGCGGCGTTGTCCTTGTGCGTGCCGAGAAACAGGTGCGCGGGGTTCACGCAGCTCGGGTTGTCGCAGCGGTGGAGCACGCAGAGCTCGGGCTCGCTACCATGCTTCCACTCCCACACGAGGCGATGCGCCGAGTACCAGCGCTGCTTGTACGGGCCGACCTGTATTGAGAAACGCCCGTAGCCTTGCGCGTTTTTCGTCGACAGCCACACCCAGCACCCGCTCGGAGTCTTGTCCACCTTCGACCAGAAGCGCTCTTCGTTCGTCATCAGGAACCGTAGCCAAACGAACCCGTGCGCTGCAGCACTGGCTCGTCGTTGTCGTTGTCGGGCTTGTCAAATTCATGAAGCTCCATCACGATGGAGCCTCGCCCCCTGCTGGCCCTGGCTGCGCCATACGCAACCAGATCAAACCAATGTTTCAGCGGGCTCTTCTTGTCGGGGATGAGCGAGTCGTTCTCGTCCACCTTGATGCTCGCCAGCATCTCGCGCGTCTTCTTGCAGTTCTCGAAGATCATGAGCGCCGGCGGGCGCTTGTCGTCGTAATCGCGCAGGCGCTCGGCGACGCGCTCGGCGTTGCGCTGGATCGAGGCCTTGTCGGCGGGCTCCCAGAAGATGCCGTGGTCGGCGAAGACGGCCGCCTTGCTCTTGCCGCTGTCGCCGCGCTCCTCCCAGAGCTGCGTGTCGGCAACCGACGACAGAAGCCGGCTCTTGTTGTCCCGCTTGTCCCAAAAGCCGAAGCTTCGCTCGATCTCCTCGATGCGCTTGGCGACCTCGACGTCTTTCATCAGGCGGAAGTTGAACTCGTAGAAGAGATAGAGGTTTTCGTCGGGGTCGAGCGCGAACCAGCCGCACGTGCCGTGCGTCTTGTAGCCCCAGTCCATCACGCGGAACTTGGGCCAGTCGCGCGGGATCTTGAACGGCGTGATGATGTGGACGCCCGGGTTGTAGTCGTCCTCGAAGTAGCCGCCCTCGACGCTGTCCCAGTCGCCGTAGAGGTAGCGCGCGCGCATGTGCGCGGGTTTGCTCAGCAGCTTGAACTTGTAGTCGCGAACGAAGCCCTTGTCGGGGTTGTCGTCGAGCGTCGCCGGCAAGAAGAGCTGCGTCTTCCACTCCCACTCGCCCGTCTCGGGGTCGAGCACCTTGCGCTTCAGGATGACGTTGCCCTTGCGCTCGGGGGTGACGAAGGTGTCCTTCAGCCAGCCCGGCGCGGGGTTGCTCATCAGGCGTGTGCGTTTGAAGTGCTTGAGCACGGGGTCGGCGGTGCGCACGCGACCGTCGAGCTCCTCGAATTGCTTCTCCTCGAACTGGTAGGCCTCGTCCAGATCGAGCGCGGTGTACTGCTTGGAGAGGTAGTCCTCGTGGCTGTTGCTCTCGCGGCAGTGACCGAACGTGTACTTGTAGCCGCTCGCGAACTCCCAGCGATGCAGCTCCTTCGAGTACTTCGCGTAGGGGTCGAACTTCGGGAACATGCGCATCGAGCGGTCGATGGTCTCCTGCAGCTGCGGCATCGTGCGGCGCATGTGGAGCGTGTGGCCTTCGCTCTCGCCCTGCCGGATGGGGTGCTTGCGGCAGAGGTCCGCGAGCCACTCGGGGAACTGATCGAGCAGCTGCCCCGTCATGCGCGCGTGCTCGATGACGGCCTGGGTGACGATGCTGTCCCAAAGCAGGGTCAGGCTCTTGCCGGGCCCCGCTGCTCCTCCGCCGAGCACCTGATCGCAGGTTGTCTCGTGGAACTTCGAGCTCCATGGGCTCGGGGAGTAGAGCGAGCGATCGAGCATCAGGCGGCCGCCGCTTTCTGCGAGACCGAGCGCGCGATCCCGACGAGGAACTCCGCGAAGCGATCGGGGGTGCGGCGCCGCCCTTCGGCAGACAGCTCGATCAGCGCTGAATCCCTCTTGCGACTGTTCACACAGTGGGTGGCGACCCCGCCGCGCAAAACGCGAACGTCCATCGGGGACACCCCTACGATGTAGAGCCACGTGCGCTTGCGCGCGCGATGACCCCAGGCGACCTGATCGACTTGGATGCTCCACCCTCCATGTTCGTCGAGAAAGAATCCGTCCGGAATCGGAAGACCGAGCTCGTGCCAGAGGGTCGACGACGCCGGATGCTCGAGCACGCCGCCCCACTGGCGCACCTGCTGAACGGCGATGAGCGCGCAGTCGCGCGGCTGGTGCTTGTTGAAATGACGGAGCCGCGAGTAGGCGCCGCATGGCGGGTGCGCGACGACAGGGTGCGGGCCCTGGTAGTTGCGGGCGTCGCGCGCCTCATCCCAGCACTCGACGCCCGGCATCTTCGGGTAGGGACCGCGAGGGTCGACGTAGAGAGCGGCGACCGTGCGCATCTACCCTCGCTTTTCGAGATACTCGATGATGAGCGTCGCGAGCCCGAGGTCGTGGTAGGGCTCCTCGCGCTTGTAGCCCCACTCCCACCACTTCGTCGGCTCGTTCTTGTCGATCGAGCGCAGCAGCTGGTCGGTGAAGGTCGCGATGGTCAGGATCTCGTCGGCGCGCAGCTTCTTCGGCAGCGGCGCCACGGGCTCCCACGGTTCGCGCTTGGGAGCGATGCGCTGCTCGCCGCGGTCGAAGTAGACGACGCGCAGCTCCTGCAGGTCGTAGCCAGGCACGGCGACGAGCTGGACGGTGCCGCGCATCCCGTCGTCCACCCGCACCATCTGTTGCCCGGCGACGAGCATCAGGCCTTCTTCCGCTTCTTCGCCGGCAGGTTGTCCACGAAGGTGCGCTCGACGAGGAACCGTGCCGCTCGGCGCGGTCGTCGGAGCCTCATCGACAGTAGGCGGCCCTCTCTCTCGGCGATTTCGAAGAGCCGCTCCGAAAGGCGATCGAACTCCTCGCCGATCCCCCAGGTCCCCCCGTCGAGCGCTTTCACTCGACCCCCTTCCGGGTGGAGTCGAAGAAGCCCAAGGCGACAGCCAGCGCGAGCAGCAGCCAGGCGGCGGTCATTCGACCTCCTTGCTCGGATATTCGGGGGCTCCGGGCATGCCGGCGCTGGTGGGCGCGGGCAGAGCGATCTTGGCGTTCACCTCGCGGGGCCCCGGCAGCTGCGAAGCCATGCGGCGCGCCCTCGAGATGCCGGCGACGAGCTGGACGGCGTACTTCGGGCCCGAAGGACCGAGCGATGGGGGGAGCCAGCCCGCTTTGGCGACGGCGAGGCGCTTTTTCGCGGCATCTGCCCCGAAACGGGTCACCCATTCCTCGGGGGGCTCCTGCTGATCGGGCGTCACGTGACAGAAATCCAGGGTCGCGTGGAGAATTCCGGCGGCCGTTTGGTAGATTTCGTCTTCGATTTCGAGCATTCGGGTGAGGCGAGCTTCCTTCTCGGCCTGCCCGTGCATCTCGCGCAGCATCGGCGTCGGGTAGAACGTCATGCGAGACCAATATGGCACGCCATCCGGCCAGTGACGAACGTTCAGTACTCCCGCCTCCGACCAAGGCCACGAAAGGAGAGCGGTTTTACGTCTCCGAGATCGCCTCTTTCCTGCGGGTGAAGCCGCATCGGGTGCTGGTTTTCCTCCGCGATCAGTCGATGCTCAGGGAGACGTACCCGGGCCCGTGCCGGCGCCCGGCGAGATGGACGACGGCGCGCGGGGTGGGGCTCTGCATCGCGCACTTCCGGCACCTGCAGGGCAATCCGAGGGTGAGCATCGGCAGCCACTGAACAGGTGACACTGCTCGGGTGTCACTTACGTATGGACATCTCTGGGGCCGGGGCAGAAGATCAGTCCAGCGGAGCGACGCTGCGGAGACGGGAGCGCCAGACGGCATCGTAATCGCCGAAACCGCGGTGGTGTCAGACCCTTACTCGTCTGTTCAGCTACCGCTTCGAAGGCTGATCGCGTAGTGGGGGCCGATGGGGAAAGCTCACGTGGGAGGTGGCCCGTATGAGGCCGAGCTGCTCGCTGCGCGCGAGGCGTGCGGAGCAGAGGGCGTCGTTTTGCTCGTAAAGGGCGGCGAACGGGGTGATGCCTTCGAGATCGGGCTGGACGCGGACGGCATTCGCGAGCTGCCGCGAGTGCTTCGCGAGCTGGCCGCCCAGATCGAGCGAATCCCGCTATGCCCGAAGCACGGCCCTTTCCAGCCCACGCAGGGGGGCGCGTGCCCGGCGTGCTGGAGGGGCGAGTGATCGAGAGCGAGGGGAAGAAGTTCACGCCGCGCGAGGCGCTGGTCGCGACGGTAGCCGTGATGAAGTTCCACGGGGGCAACCTCGGGTTCGTGTTCCAAGAGGCCGAGCGCTTCGTCGCGGAGCTCGAAGCGGAGCCCGGCAAGCCCGTGCAGTGCCCGTGCTGCGCGAAGCTCGTCACGCTCTGCATGGAGCACTACCAGCTGCGAGCGCCCGGCAAACCGTGCTCGCAGTGCCGGGAGGAGTGATGCTGACCATCTGGGTCATCTACTACGGGGCAAAGAACCACCCGCCGGGCAAGTGGGTGGTGCGCGCGCAGGACGCGGGCGTGTCGGAGTTCGAGTCGCCTGACCGCATCCGCCGGCATCAGGTGTTCTTCGAGTGCGACTCGCTCGAAGAGGCGCGCGCCAAGGTGCCCGAGGGGCTTTACCGCATGGAGCGTCATCCGAAGGATGACCCAGTCATCGTGGAGACGTGGTTCTGATGAAGTGGTTCGGAGAGAGCTGGGGCGCGGCATGCTGCGAGGAGGACGAGCACGTGCCGACGCCGGTGGGCGAGTCGTGTGCGCGCTGCAAGGAGATGATCCGTGATGGCGACCAGGGCATCGTGTCGGGGCTGATCTTGCTCGACGGCAGGATGGACGTCATCGCCTACCATCTCGATTGCTACCTGAAGGGCATCCTGCCGCACGGGCCCGAGTGCCCGCATTGCAGGGGCGTCGAGCCGCGCAGCCACGCTCCGGAGTGTCGGCGGGACGAGACCGGGCTCTGCACGTGCATCCCGATGCCGGAGGCGCCATGAGCGGCTGGGACGACTCCGGCGGGGCGGAGCCCTCGAAGCTGACGGTGGCGCTGCTCGTGGTGGTGGGGCTGCTGTTCGTGGTGTGGGCGGCGACGCCCATCGTGGCGGAGTTCATCGGGGCGTGGCGATGAGCTGGCCCGATGCGTTCTGCGCAGTGGGCGTGACGGCGTGCTTCGCGTGGATGGTGGTGCGCGGCATGCGCGAGGTGAGGAAGCCGTGACCTGGAGCCCGAAGACAGAGCGCTGGCGCGCGCGCTACCACGAGCTCTACGGCTTCGCTCAAGGCCTGAGCGTAGCCGCCCTTCTGGCGTGGGTGTTTGGCTGGGGCGAGCTCCCGGAGAGGGTGAGCTGGGGGATCGTCGCCTCCTCGTGGGTTGCGATTGCCGCGTGGCGCTGGTCGTGGTCGAAGTTTCACGCTTCGATGGATGCGGAGCTCGAGAAGAGCAGAGTCGAGCTCGAAGCTCTGCTGCAGAGGTTCCTGCGATGAGGTTTCGCAACCGGTTCAAGTGCGAGCAGGCGCGCGTCCGACTCTGCGAGGACTGCGGCGGTCGGATTGCGGTTACCGTGGGGGATGGGCGCGAGACGCAGATTCACGAGTTCCCGCTGTGCGAGCCGTTCAAGGCGTGGATGGCCGCCATCGCCGAGCTGCCAGATGGCAAGGCGCACGACCTCATGGCGGTGATGGTGGACGACGCCGAGGCGCCGAAGGACTACGAGCTCATCGAGTTTGACGGGGAGCCGCAGTGACGAGGCAGCTGCCGCGAGAGGCGTTCATGGTCGAGCTGATGAAGACGCTCGAAAACCCTGCCACGGAGTGCGAGGCCTGCGGAGGCTACCTGCTCTGCCTCGGCAACGAGCAGAGCGGCTGGAGGCTCGCGTGCATGCGCTGCGGGGACATTGCCTTCGAGGAGGTCTTGCCGGAGCACGAGGTCATGCTGCCGCCGGCGGGCGCGGATGACGGGGAGACCGAGTGAGCCTGCTGCTCGACATCGAGCGGGTCGAGCTCATCCGGGCGCTATCGCGGCGCGGGGTGCAGCTCCACATGCGGGACCTCCTGCGGGCGATGCACAAGAGCCCATTCTTGCGGCCGGGGCAGTGGGAGGAGATCGTGGAGACGTACGAGATGTGCTTCCCCGGCGACACGGAGGTCCGCTTTTGAAGCGGAAGAGCGATCACCCGCACCTCGTGATGGCGAACGTGCGGACGAAGCGCGTCACGGGGCACATGACGGTGCGCTGCAGTGCGTGCGACGACGAGTTCACGGTGGTGCTGCCGTGCTCGATGCTGATGCCGGGCGCCATCTTCCGGCAGTGGGAGAAGGAGCACGGCCCTTGCGCTGCGATTCGGGACCGGTTCCGGGCTGAGCTGCTGGGGGTGATGATGGAGCGCGCGACGGGCGGGCTGTTTGCGGCGTTCGTTTGGCCCAACGAGGCGGCAAAGTGAGCAACGCGAAGCGCAGGCATCGGCGCCGGTGGCGACTGAACCGGAACCACCCGATGTGCCCACAGTGCCTGATGCGCGACTGGCACAAGCTGCAATGCTCCTACGGACGCGCTCTTCTGCCGAGACTGAGCGTGCGGCAAGAGAGGCTGCTCGTGCGCATGGGGTACTTCGGATGAGCAACGCGAAGCGCAGGCATCGGTCGGAGCCCGACCCGCAGTTTCACTATCGGGCGTTCGATGCTGCGCAGGTGCCCGAGCTCGAGCGGAAGGGCTGGGTTCGCTGCACCAAGGCCGAGGCGCACGACTACTGGCTGATGGGGCTCGACGAGACGTTGGAAGCGGCGGGGCTCGTGGCGATGAAGAGGCGGAAGTGAGCAACGCGAAGCGCAGGCATCGGCGGAGGCGGCGGGCGCGGCGGCACGCGCGGATGCTCGCCGCGGTCCGGTATGCGGCGACGCTCGGCGCGGAGTGGGTCGAGCGTGACCTCGGCGGTGGCTGGCACTACTTCGGGCTGCTCACGGTCAGGCCCATGGGGTTCGAGTCGTAGTTTTTAGAAATACGGGATGGGGTGGTTCGCCCCTTGCTCGGTGGGGGTGG
>Ga0105041_100006_pt1 | contig 24236 bp, 30 predicted proteins | sample LS_189metaG_FD_91486 | JGI IMG/M metagenome (GOLD analysis project Ga0105041, IMG submission 91486) | Switchgrass associated microbial communities from Austin, Texas, USA - LS_189 metaG | ecosystem: Host-associated > Plants > Phyllosphere > Phylloplane/Leaf > Endophytes | place: USA: Austin... | reverse complement strand
TAAAGACTGGTGCTCTAAGTCCAAGCGCGTCAAGATTTACTTCCGAGACAACTGGGAGTGTGTGTACTGCCAAAGAAATAAACATTTAACCCTCGATCATCTAAAACCCCGTAGCGAAGGCGGAACTCACGATTATGCTAATCTAGTGACCGCTTGCTTTCGTTGCAATTCTCGTCGAGGTAATCGAACACTCAAAGAGTTTGTTATCTTGATCGCAGAAGAAAAAGGAGAAGATTGGTGGGGAATCATGCAACGCATTATCGCCACTAGAAAGAGAGCCGTTAAATGAGGAAGTGGGTATTAAGAGTATACGATTCCACCATGCACCTCCTGTTCGAAAGTGAACCCAAGAAAGTTTTGGTTCTTGCTGACGGAGAATGCCAGGACGGCCATGTTCTCACGGAAAAAGTACCCGTAATTCTGTTAGATATAGAGGGAGACGTAATACGGGACGGAGTTATCGCAATATCATACCTTTTTGTCAACGGTAACAGTGTAGGGACTTGGCAGGAAACCAGTCCGATTAGTGTTTCCAAAGGGGATCGTCTCTACTCCCATTTTGCGTCCGTGGCCGCCAGTGATATTAGTGATCCTTTATGTTATTTAAATCCTAGCCCTCGGGCAAACTCTAGCTCTCTACGTTGCACTTGCGGCACCCAAAACACTTACGACAAAGGTATCTGTAGCGACTACTGCGATCTGATAACTGGAATATCCTCCTATTGAGTCACAATCCCTTCCTCTTTTATTTACCTGGAGGTACTCTGACTATGCTAACTACTCGACAAATCATCAACCAGGCCGGCGAACTCCTCAAGCTCCGCGTACGTCGTAATCGACACCATTATCACAACGGTAATTTTACGTCTTATTGCGTTGTAGGGGCCGCTGAACACATCGCCGGTAAGTACTATTGGCATATGGAAGACGTTGTTGTTAATCTCTGCAAGCTGGTAGGGGCCAACCCGTCCATAGAGCCGTCCAGCTTATTTGTACTCTGGGACAACGCAACGGATGAAGAACAAGACGCGATCGTTGAGAAAATGATCGCCTATACAGATGACGTACACCTACAAGACCAAACCCCTCCCTCACCAGCGTAAAGCGTTCACAGAAACCGCGAACAGGGCGCACTACGCCCTGTTCTGGGACCCGGGGACGGGCAAATCCAAACCCCTAATCGACACTGTATCTTACCTGTATCAAGAAGGTAAGTGTGACGGTGTGTTGATCGTTGCGCCAAACGGGGTGCAGCTGAATTGGCTGACTGATGAAATACCAAAACATATGCCTGACGATGTTCGTAAAGATATCAAGGCTACCGTGTGGGATCCAGTTCGCGCACGTTCTACACAAAAATACAAGAAGGAACTTGCATCGCTAGTAAAGCACGAAGGCTTAGCAATTATACTGGTTAACTACGAATCGATCATAACACCTCTATTCAAAACCTACGGTAAGCGCTTCTTGGACAAGCGCAAGAGCTGCATGATCCTTGACGAGAGTCACCGCATTAAATCCGCAGACTCGAAGGTAAAGATTACCGCGGTAGCTCTGGGCCAGCATGCCCAATACAGACGAGCGGCGACGGGCACTCCGCTTGAGAAACCATTTGACATTTACCCACAGATCCGCTTTCTCGACCCAACTTTCTGGAAGTCAAAAGGGTTTCCAACATATACCGACTTCAAGGCACACTTTGGTGTATATAAGCAAAGCGGGTTTAAACGCGGCTTCGGGCGTGGCGATCTTGGTGAACTTGTCGACTACAAAAACATCGATGAGCTATCTAGGTACCTACACGAAGTAGGTTGGCGGCTAACTAAAGACGAAGCGGGCCTAAATCTACCGCCTAAAGTATACACCAAACGCTACGCCGAAATGCTGCCCGAGCAATGGCGTGTTTACAATGAGCTGGCGGACAAGTATCGAACTGAGCTCTTGTCTGGAGACGTACTCGAAGTTACCAACACGATGACGAAGTTTCTTCGTCTACAGCAGATCGTTTGTGGTTACGTTGCGTGCGAGAAGGACGACCCTATACAGCCCATCGTACCGGGTAAAAACCCACGAATGGACATGGTGGTGGAAGAGGTCTTAAAGCCTCTTGAACGGCCCTGCATCGTGTTCTCACGATTTAAGCCGGACATCGACGAATTGTGTAGACGGCTCGGTAAAGAAGCGGTAAGGTATGACGGAGATGTAAACAACCAAGATAGACAACGAGCTAAGCAAGCGTTCCAAGGCGGGGACGCCAAGTTCTTCGTAGCCAGCGAAGCAGCCAAGGAAGGACTGACGCTAGTTCAAGCCGACACCGTCGTTTACTACAGCAATCACTTCAAATTGATCACCCGACTCCAATCAGAGGACCGTGCCCACAGGATTGGGCAGACACGTTCGGTAACGTATATTGACATCGTTACCCCTGGGACAATTGACGAGTACATTGTACAGAGTTTGCGTGACAAGTTTGACATCGTTACCCAGATCACAAGGGATCAGGTAAAAGCATGGCTGTGAAAACAACCCTTAAAATCCAATTCGATTCCGAAGAAGCGGCTCGTCAATTTGGTTACTGGTTATGTGAATCTGGTGAACAGCAATACTGGGACTGGATGAGTTATCGAGAATCGGACGAAGACGATACAAGTGAGCCGATCACAGCTATCGCTTTCCACTACTTTCCTCCCTGGGAGGGTGCTGACGTAGAATTTCTCGAAGATTGGACCATTCGCACGGAGTTAGGTAGACTAGATCGATGACACCGCGAGGCGAATTTCAAAAAGAGCTGCTTAAAGCAAAAGGTGTGTATGAACCGTGCCCCGGGTGCGCAGGCCTGGGCGCTTATTACTACAGCAGCACGGCCACCTGGCGCGGAGGTGTCGGAGGCCAATCGTTCACGATGGATATTTGCGATAAGTGTTGGGGATCGGGTAACGCACATGAAACTTGGACCGACATTCGTAAGCTAGAAGAACGTCGGCGAGATTGGGAAAAAGAACAGGTTCTCAAGTACCTTGGGAACTATTTCATGGTCGGATTTGACCGTGTGCGTCCGTACATAAAACGACTCGCAGACCTATGTGAAAAAGAGTCTCGTAGGCGTAAGATACCCGAGAGCGAGCACCCGTTTTGGTGGGCCCATCATTGGGAACTACAAGCGCGCCTTTTAAACCGATTAGCCGCAGACAAGGAAACCCGTGAGTCAACAGAATGCTCAAACGCCACGTGAGTTTATAGAGGCCGTAGAAGATAGGTTTGGTGTCAGGTTCGTATTCGACCTGGCGTGTACTACACAGGATTGTGTAGTCAATAATTTCGAAATGGGTAAGTGGGGGCACTTCTTCGATGAAGGCGTCAATGCCTTAGAACAAGACTGGTCTAAAATTGGCCACTATACGGGAGAAGTGTACCTGGACGGCCTAGAAGCAGCACCCGCATACTGGCTCAATCCCCCTTGGAAGAACATTGCGCCGTGGGCGCGTAAATGCGGAGAAGGTACGGATCGGCTAATCGAAATTCCAGTATCCCACCCCGAGATAGAACCCTGTCACGTATTCCAACAGGGCCCCCCGATCTTCAGCCTCTTCCCTGCAGGAGTGGGCTCAGATTGGTTCGGGAACCTAGTCCTGGGGAAATGTGCCGTCTACTGCCTAAACCCCCGTATAACCTATCTGGACCCAACTACGGGGCAACCTTTCGTAAGCAAGAAGACCGGTAAGCCTCAAACAGGCCTTAACGACGCGATTCTGTGCCACTGGGGCGCTGATGTTGAACCCGGAGTATTCTGGTGGCAGTGGAAGGAACCGGCAAAAAGGGCGCGACGTAAACTATCTACAAAAGAAGTTGAGACGCTAGAACAAAGTTTAGCAGAAATTACTTCTCCCGGGACTAAATTAATCAACTATTCTAAAATAGAGATAGGCCACGCTGTCGACGGTAGGTTGACAAATCTCTTAGAAAGTGGTACAAAACAAGACCCATGACTGAAAACTCCTTGCCAGGGATCATCGAAATTGACCCCGAAGAACTAGCCTATAGCTCTAGTCACGCAGTAACTGAAACGCCTGCTCAACATAAACGTATCGAGGACGCTGTCAACCGTGCCCAAAAACTTCAGTTAGAGGTTAAGCGCGCCGAGCAAGATCTCAAGGTAAAGAAGCTTGAGCTGGAAAGAACGCTTAGCTTCGAGCTGCCTGAGATCATGGACGAGTGTGGCGTTGAACAGTTAACTCTAAAAAATGGCCTCTGTGTCAAACTCCAGAAGCAGTGGTGGGCTAACATCCCGTCATACACATCAATCAATGAGGAGAAGGACACCGCCAAAAGAAAACAGTTGATAGCAAGACGTAACGCTGCTATAACTTGGTTAGAGGAAAATAACCACGCCGACCTTATCCAACGTGAATTCAACGTTCAGTTCGGCAGAGGCGAAGAAGAATGGGCAAACGAATTCAGGAACAACCTGAAGACGATGACAGATCGGGAACTGCATGTTACCGAAGACGAAAACGTGAACGTTCAGTCGTTGTCCAAACTCGTTCGTGAAATGTTCGAAGACCCCGACCAAAAAGACTCTGTCCCCAGGGATATCCTCGGGGTCTACGAGAAAAAAACAACAAAAATAACGATAAGCAAATGACAAAGAAAAATAGTAAAAAGCAAGAGGATAGCGTGAATAACGAAACTCCCGTACAAGACGAGCTAACCGAAACCGCAATCGTTGCGGCGGAAGAGTTGCCGGGCCTAGTCAACGTCGACACGGACTTCACCTTTGGTGCGGAACACGCTGAAGCTGAGCACAAGATCACCGGTGATGAGCTCATTATCCCGATGCTCCGAATCGTGCAGAGCGGAAGCAAAATTCTCAAGAACCGTGAGGACATTCGTGAAGGTGATATCTACAACACCGTCACGGGCCAAGTTTGGGACGGTGCTCGCGGCGTATTGCTGGTGCCCATTTGCCATGGCGCATGCGTGATCGAGCGTAAGAGTTCTAAGGAAGGTGGCGAGTTTATCGCCAAACTCTCTGCGGAACTCGAAGGGCCTAACGCTGATCCGAGGGTTGTGGCGGCTTACAAGGAGAACGCTGCCCGTGGCGAAAAGAACCCGTGGGTGGATCTTGAATCTGAACAACGAACTCAGCTCCAATATTGCGTGGAAGTCTACGTCGCGCTGCTCGATCCTCGCGACGGCGTCTCGACGCTATACCCGGCGCTCATTCCTTTCCAAGGTAAGAACGTGTTCCCCCGCAAGCTGTGGTGGAGCGGCATGGCCGAAGTCAAAAAGGACAAGAACGGTCGTGGATCTCCACGCTATGCCTTCCGTACGCTGCTCAAGACCAAGGTGTCTCACAACCCAACAGGCAATGACAGCTACGTGTTCGTGCCCGAGGCTTACGGTGGTAACTGGTCTCGTTGTCGATTGGCTGAGGTTGTTCCGCAGCACAAGGAAACGTTGGATCGCTGCCTGGATTTCCACAAGCTGATTCAGTCCGGCGCTCTGGGCAAGGTCGACTACACGAAGGCTGACGATACCGAAGACGCACAGGAAGCTGCTGCGTTGAAGGACGAGGCGGCGTTCTAAGAGGGAGTGCAGTCCCAACAGTCTGCAACCAACGTAGAGAACCGACCCGGGGCGGTATATCCCCGGGGCATCTAAGTCAGCCCATAACCTGAGAGTGTTGCGTGACGTGTGTCGCGGTACAACGGGCCGGTCTCGTTTTACTTTGAGGGCTACGTTTAGGGAGATCCCACGCACGGGTTGGTCTAGTGGTCCCGCATGAAGCAGGTAGGGTTAGGGGCTGACTTAGATGAAAGGACAATCAATGCAAACACAAGAAGAATTCCTCCAAGAAAACTCCCCCAATCTTCCTGACGGTACTAAGAAAAGCGATGCCATCAACATTTCGGGTACTCCTGAAACTATTGACGACTACCTGACTCGAACCAAAGCCGACCCTAAGCGTAAGACTTGGGCTGGCACCTCTAAGCCCGGCAATGCCGGTAGGGGGAGAGTAGAGACAGTCACTGAGCTAGAAAAGTCTGTTCGCATTGAGCTCAGTGATATGAACCGTAAAGAGCGCCGGGCTTGGCTCAAGAAGCAATCAATGGCAGCCGGTCAAGTTCGCGCTCAAGTGCTCACTCTGAAAAAGAATGCCTGAGCTATCAGAAGAGCAAGAGAGGTGCGTCCAAAAGATCGTTACTTGGTATAACGATCCCGACGCACCTCAGTGTTTTATCGTGGACGGGTATGCCGGCACCGGCAAAACGTTCATGGTGAAACACGCCGTACAACGGCTGAACTTAGAGTGTGTGTTGTACGCAGCCTTCACGGGCAAAGCTGCTCTCGTATTGCAACGACAGGGCTGTGACCCATGCAGTACCATACACAAGCTGATCTATCACCCCTCCATGAGCGACGCTAAGAAGCAACTGGAGAAGAAGGAAGAGAAGTTGTGGGCCATGCTCATGGAGCAGAACCAGGACGTTGAGGATATCTACGACGACCGTAACGATACCCCCGCTATTGTCGAGCTTCGAAAAGAAATTGATCGCATGCGAGCTAACGCTAGCACGCCGTCCTTTCGTCTCAACTTCGACAGCCCCGTCAAAGAAGCCGATCTAGTAATTGTCGACGAACACTCTATGGTCTCTAATGATCTAGGTAAGGACCTAGCGTCATTCAACACAAAAATCCTGGCCCTGGGTGATCCGGGTCAGCTACCACCAGTTTACGGTAGCAGCTACTTCGGACGTTCCGAGCCAGATTTCACCCTGACCCACATTCACCGTCAGGCAGAAGAATCTCCCATCCTGACACTTGCTACAGCAGCTCGCCTAGGCAAACCGTTACTGCCCAAGGACTACGGTCAGGGTGTGCGGGTGTTAGAACGAAAAGACCTAACACCAGCGATCGCGCTCGAAGCCAATCAGATCTTGTGTGGGCGTAACAAGACTCGCCATATCAACAACGCTCGAATGCGCAAGTTGAAAGGGTTTGGGGGAGAGTTACCACAACCCGGTGAAAAGCTCGTTTGCCTTCGTAATAACCACGACAAGGGTTTGCTCAACGGTTCGTTGTGGATCGTACAGCGTGCTAACAGGTACACGAAACGCACAATCAGTTTGACGATTACTGCTGAAGAAGGCGGAGCTCCGATCACGGTCAAAGCCCATGCTCCATACTTTCGCATGTACGGACATACGGAGGATAAGGACTGGTGGGAAACTTTGGAGAGAGAAGAGAAGTCGGTAGGCTTTGATATCCGTGAAGCCGAAACCTTCACTTACGGAGACGTGCTTACCGTGCATAAGTGTGTAGCCGGTGATACGTTAGTAGAAACTGCGGACGGCATAGTTAGGATCAAGGACTTGCCCTCAATGGGAGTTATAGCGACAGTTGATGGATTTCTCCCATACACAGAAAAGCATGCTTACGGTGAAGGAGATCTCTACAAAATAGTGACCCGTGACGGGTACTCTGTGACAGTTACTCCCGATCACAAGTTGATGGCGTGGAATGGTACCGAATACGCTCCTAGGGTTGCGTCCGGGTTGTCTGTGGGTGAATTTTTACGCCTCAGGTTAGGAGTGGACAGTTTTTGCCAAAACGCTAAGTTGCCCGATCTTCCGACGGGTGACTCCCGAAGTAAGATTTATCCTGTGCCCTCGCAGGTTACTAAGGAGTTATCTGAATTTTTGGGACTAATGGTGGCCGACGGAACTTTGTATAAGCGAGGATTCCGTTTGGTTAAACGACACCGTGATGTGGTGGAACGGTTTGCTTACCTGTGTCGATCCATTTTCAACTACGATGCTGTAGTGACTGAACACAAGAAATCCCCAGCGTGGCAGTGTGAAGTTAACAGCACATTACTAGTGCACTGGTTGACAGAACTGGGTGGTCTGGCCCCCAATCAGAAAGACGTTCCAAACTGCGTCCTGTCCACAAACTTAGATACTCAAGCACGATTTTTGCGCGGGTTGTTTGAGGATGGCAGCGTCTCCAAGCGAGACGGCAGTGTAGAGTTAATTACTCACGCAGGCCCTGATTTACCTAACAAGGTTCAGCTAATGTTACTTAAACAAGGCATAGTGAGTCGCGTGACTCAATACAAAAGTCAACCAGAGAATCACCGAAGGATCCACGTTCAAGGTCGATCGGTGCAACGTTTTAAAGAACGTGTGGGGTTCATTAGTGCAACAAAATATACTACGCTGAGTTCAGCAAAACTCCTAACGGACATGCGTAAAAGAGTTCCGGTAGATAAGACTAAAACTAAGGACAACAACGCCAAACATACGGGCTACACTTCCAGAGAAAAATGTCCTCCGGAAATGCTTGACTTTCACCATGATCAAATTGTGTCAATCGAAAAGTTGTTTGGGCCATCGTACTGCGTGACTGTACCGGCTGGAGGCCGATTCCTGCAAAACGGGTTCGACGGCTGTAACAGCCAAGGTAGTCAATGGGACAACGTCTTATTGCTTGACGAGGCTGACAGCTTCGGTGTAGATTCAAAGAAGCATCGGTATACGGGAATTACCCGAGCGATCAAAGGACTGACTGTGGTGAGAATGTGAAGCCACTAGTACACGCAAACCTGTCGGCGAAAAAGTGGGGTGGTGCACCCGAGGACTACCTAGAGCTGCACAACTTCTTCGACTCCTCAAAGTCATCACTAGCCGACATTCGGCATCGTGCCATATTACACAGTTCCTTTGGCATCTTCCTACTGGAGAAGGTGTTCGGAACGTACATAATCAATAGCGCCGGTCGAAAGATCAGCGTTAGAGACATCGGCGAAGACCATGTGATTCAGGATCTAGGGTTTATACCCACCGTTGAAAAATGGTTGCGTAACATGCCCATTGAGCGCTGGATGACGGGCTCTGGCCGAGGACATAACGACAAAACAATACCGTACGAGAAAGTAGACTAACAGTGGGATCAACAATGACAGCTGAAGAGATTGTTTCTTCCAAGAACCGTTTGCAGGAACTGGCCGAAGAAGTCAGTAAGCTCCAAAAGAAGTTTCAGGACCAAGGAAAGGAAATCCTGTCCGAGGCATTCAAGGAATTCTTTACTAAGTATCCGGTCGTAGAGGCCATTGCTTGGACGCAGTACGCTCCGTACTTCAATGACGGTGATCGGTGTGTGTTTAGCGTGCATGAACTGTGTGCCACACTAGACAAGTCTCATCCGGACTACGCGAGTCTATGTGCTCTTAACCCCGGTAAATTGGACGAGGGCGACACGGAAGAGGATGAGGATGAGGAAGAGGATGACGACGATTGCGGGGAATATTCTCACTACGAATGTCAGCTAAGCGAACTTTTCTCCAACGCTGACACCGAGTTCAATCGAAATTGTAAGTGGAAAGACAAGGACAAGCTTGTTCCAATAACTGCTGAACAACGGGCGCTTTACGAAGACTACCTTACCCTTTGCAACAGCTGTAATGCCATCGAAAACGTTTTCGAAATGGTTTTCGGTGATGACGTAAAGGTCGTGGCAACCAAGAATGGCTTCCATACGTCAGAATACGACCACGATTGATCAAGTGATCGCTCAGGCACGCCTAGAGTTCCAACGTCAGCGAGACTGGAAAGAAAGCGTGCCTGAAGACGTTGACCGATACTTTAGGTGTATTTTATGGGAGCCGAATGGCAAATAATCTCTTCTACTCAATCAAAATCAACAGCGCCGTTGTCATCTGGAACTTGCTCGAAGTTACAGACAGGTACCGATCAACCGTCCCTCGGGCAACATGGGTCGAAAGCGACAAGATCCACATCACTTTACGATTTCTCGGGAAGGAAGCTGATCGGGACGCCAATCGAGACTTCGATACCCTCGCTAAAGCGTGTGCCAATCAACGGGAAATTAGGCTCGATGTTAAAGGCACCGGAACCTTCAACACAAAAGCAGGGCCAAGAGTCCTGTTCGCCAAAATTGGAGACGGCTTTACCAGGCTCCATGATCTTTTCCGAGAGCTGGGTGGAACCGGAAGCTATACACCACACATCACGATCGCCAAGCTCGAAGCCGCCGGAGACACTTCCCACGAATTTGGCCGAATCGCAGAGGAGCTCAAAGATAAAGCGTACGGGAAAATCTTGGTTACGGATGTTCTCCTATGCCGAACTGAGGGAGGCGGAAAGCCGTATACAACGCTCGCTTCACACCGCCTTGTCGGAGAACCTTGACAAAGACTACACCATCGACGCCTTGGCCTATGTCAGTAGATGTTACCACCCCGTCAGACACTCCTACATCGAATATGACCATGAAGCAGCAGATGAATTCAGAAGAGCCATGTTTGCAAGAGATGAATCGAGCGCAGATCGAGTTCGAGACGCTTACCGCATCAGCGAACAAGGCCCAATACCCCCACTACTTCAAGAAACTGCCGGCGGGCAAGACCCACATCGACATCTACCGAGTGATTCAGATGTTCGACGTGCCAGCTGGACCCGTCGACCACGCAGTTAAAAAGCTCCTAGCTCTCGGTAAACGAGGAGCGAAGGACTACCGTCAGGACTTGGTAGAGGCTCGCGATAGCCTGAATCGTGCACTAGAAATGTTCGATGAGGATGAGGAACAGCCATAATCCCTTCCTCTTTCTCTACCCTTTGCAACGTCCCGGCGGACCGCGCGCGCCGTCCTGAGAGACCGCCATAATCCCTTCCTCTTTCTCTACCCTTTGCAACCTGCCCCGAGCCGCCCTAGTAGGCCAGAATCCCTGCCATAATCCCTTCCTCTTTCTCTACCCTTTGCAACTTACCGGTAACCAGCTCGACATTAGAAACGACATGCCATAATCCCTTCCTCTTTCTCTACCCTTTGCAACGCGTCGTTCAAGCGCAGTGTGAGCAAGATGACCAAGCCATAATCCCTTCCTCTTTCTCTACCCTTTGCAACAACCTAGCCCGTGGCAGGGGTACACACGGACTCCTACAGCCATAATCCCTTCCTCTTTCTCTACCCTTTGCAACTCGTCCCAAAAAACTCTTTGACTTTACGCGATATTACAGTACACTCTGCGAGAGGTTAATTGTGACCCGACTCAGTTTGAGGTAACTCAAGCTACGTACTCGAAAAACCAAAGACTCACCTAAGGGTGCCCTACCAGCCTTTAGCTCTGTGATTCGGAATCAATGACCGCTTGCAAAGGGGCAGGCGTAATGATCCGGAATCGGTAAAATCGAGATACATTGTCTAGGTAGACATTACAAGGCCGTTATTGGCATTTTATTATGGCAGTTTTTGTACTAAATACGGATAAATCCCCCTTAGCTCCTTGTTCAGAGAGAAGGGCCAGAAAGTTACTAGAACAGGGAAAGGCTGCCATATGGCTACATAGACCTTTCACGTTGATCCTAAAGTCTGTGGCTAGTTCACCTGCAGCTGCCCATTGTCCTGCAATTGAGCTACGTATCGACCCAGGTAGCAAGTTCACAGGATTCGCTCTAGTCAACTTGGTCACAGGTGCAGCTGTGCACTGCGCAGAACTTCAACACCGAGGTTACACCATAAGTTGCGACCTGACTCGAAGATCGCAACTTCGCCGGAGCCGGCGGTCCAGGAAAACACGCTACCGACCGGCTAGATTTAATAATCGAACTAAACCCGAGGGGTGGCTCGCACCATCCCTCGAACACCGTGTCTTGACAACGTTGTCCTGGGTAAAAAAGTATTTGAGACTATGCCCAATACAAAGTATCGCCGTAGAATCGGTAAAATTTGATACACAGAAGTTGCAAAATCCAGAAATATCCGGAGTGGAATACCAGCGAGGCGAACTGTTTGAATACGAAGTTCGTGAGTATGTATTCAACAAATTCAATCACACCTGCGTATACTGTAAACGCTCTGCTGTACCGCTGACCATTGAACACGTGACCCCAAGATCTTTAGGGGGATCTAATCGAGTCAGCAACTTAGCGGCTGCCTGTAGAACGTGTAATCAGAAAAGAGGTAATAGGCCCCTGGAACAATTTACGGACGCCGAAACAATCAGCAGAATCAAAAATCTGACCCGGTTTCCACTGAAAGATGCGGCGGCCGTAAACTCAACTCGCAATGCTCTAGTTAAGCAGCTATCGTCTATAGGCAAACCCGTGTCGTGCTGGACCGGGGGAAGAACAAAATACAATCGGACTCAAGCTGAACTGACAAAGACCCATTGCTACGATGCCGCGTGTGTTGGGGACAGGCCTGCCAAAAAAGTACCAAAAGTTTGGTTAACGATCAAGTCTATGGGCAGGGGTAATCGCCAGATGGTGGCTAACGACAAATTTGGCTTCCCTAAGAAGCAAGCTCCTCGACGAAGATCTAAGAGCGTCCATGGCATGTGTACAGGGGACATCGCAAAAACCCCTGTTGGTACAGGGCGCATAACCGGTGCTAGAACAAAAGGAAGCTTTTCCCTGAAAGTAAAGGGAAAATTGGTATCTATGACACCCCGTAAACTAAAAGTGGTACAAAGAGGCAACGGGTACGAGTTCGGTCAATCCTGCGCAGAAGCTGAATGAAACGAACCAAAGCCGGTAAGTGCTCCTCTACCTTACCGATGTTCACTCCGGAGTCTGACTGGGCTCCACCTAACCTCAGTGAGTTGCCCTCGTGGAAAGGGCAAAAGAGGGTAGGGTTTGACACAGAGTTCAAAGACGCGACGCTCCGCAAATATGGGTGTGGAGCACGTAGATCGGGAACCTACGTAGCCGGCTATTCGTTTGCCTTTCAAGATGGCCGTAAGTTCTACGTCCCGTTACGCCACCCCGAAGGTAACGTCGACCTAATCCAAGGTTTACGCTATCTCAAAGACCAAGCTACAGAGTTCGACGGTGAGCTCGTGGGCGCTAATCTGCCCATCGACTTGGACATGGTTAATAACGACAAGACCCTGCCCATCGAGTTCAAGAAAGTGTCGCGTTACCGAGACATACTTGTTGCCGATCCTCTAATCTACGAACTGAACTTCGGTTATGGGCTAGAAGACGTCGCATTGCGCAGAGGGTTCGAAGGTAAAGACGAAACACTCCTTAAGCGCGCAGCCCAAGACTACGGGGCGGACATCAGCAAAGAGACCTGGAAAGCAATCGTTCCGGATCTTCCGTCCAAGTACGTCGGACCCTACGGTGAACATGATGCTTTCCTGCCTCTTCAGATTTTAGAAGTTCAAGACCAGCTGATCGATCAAGCCGGCATTCGAGAATGCTGGGACTTGGAGTCAGATCTGCTGCCGATTTTGCTCAAACTGCGTCAGCGCGGCGTTCGCATCGACTTCGACCACCTGGATAAAGTGGAGCGCTGGGCCCACGCACAGGAGAGGGAGGCGCTAGATAAGATCTATCACGCCACAAACGTTCGAATCTTCCCTGGCGACACAATGAAAGCCAAGGCCTGCATGCCAGCGTTTGAAGCCATTGGCATCCAGGTACCACTAACACGTGATCCGAAGACAAAGAAGATTCGACCGAGTCTCGATCAACATTTCGTCGCTTCGATCAAGCACCCAGTTGCCGAAGCGTTCTTGCACGCGCGTAAGATGTACAAGCTGTACTCGACGTTCGTGCAAAGTGTTCGGGATTATTCAACCAACGGACGTCTCCACACGACGTTTCGTCAGATCATTGGTGCGAACGAGAAAAACGAGAAATCAGGCGCCGCGTTCGGTCGTCTGTCTTCCGCAAACCCCAACCTTCAGCAACAACCTAGCCGAAGCAAATTTGCCAACTTCTGGCGGCAAATTTACCTAGCTGAACCAGGTACTCGTTGGGGGTGTCTCGACTTCTCACAACAAGAACCTCGCTGGACGACACACTTCGCAGCCAGGCTAGGACTTAAAGGTGCCGCCGAGGCCGCTAAGGCTTACCAGCTCAATCCTCGGATCGACAACCACCAGTTCATGGCCGATCTTACCGGTCTGAAACGCAGCTACGCCAAGGAAGTGTTCCTGGGTCTGTGCTACGGTGAAGGTGGGGCAAAGCTCTGCCAGCACCATTTGAAAATGCCCACGCGATGGTGTTTGCGCTATCGAGAGTCGGGCGAAACTGTCTTCTTCGACACCAAGTGGGAAGCGGTAAAGGCCCGCAAGGAGTACGAAGGGGAGGCTAGTTATTACGAGGTTGCGGGCGAAGAAGGCCAGAAGATCCTTGACCGTTTCAACGAATATGCTCCTTACGTTAGAGAGTTAGCCAAAGCTGCAGAGCACAAGGCACGTAAACTGGGCATTGTCAAGGTGCTAGGTGGCAGAATTATCCACTTTCCCGAGAAGTCCAACGGTGAATATGACTGGAGTTACAAGGCACTCAATCGCGTCATTCAGGGCACGTCCGGTATGCAGGTTAAAATGGCTCTGATCGCGATTCACCGTGAAATGCCGGAATGCTTTATTCAACTCCAGGTGCACGATGAGCTTGACGGAAGCTTCGAGAATGTGGCACAAATGAAGAGAGTTGCTAAAATCATGCGTGAGGTAGCGGGACCTACACACGTGCCCTTCCGGATTGATATTGAGGAAGGTGAAAACTGGGGATCTCTAAAGTTGATCTGCGGCAACGATAACTGCACGCGGCACGCTGTCAAAGATAACCCGCACGACGAAAAAGACGACAAGAAGTTTTACTGTGAAGAACATCTACTCCAAGCGGCCTAAGCACCTTCTCCTTGATTGCGACGGCGTAATCGCAGACCTAACCAGTGACTTTCTACGTTGGGTAGAGAAGGAATTTGGTATTCGTAAACGGCCCGAAGAAATTCAAAACTGGGGATATGCTGAGCAGGTAGGTATTACCCAAGAACAAGAAGACGAGTACTTCAACGGCCCAAGCGCCTACGGGCACTGCCTAGGGTTACCCCGCTACCCCGGAGCCGAAAGGTTCGTAAAAGATTTACAGCGCAATCATGTCGTTAGGGCATGTACTGCCACCAAATACACAGCGTGGACAGCAGCCCGAGCTGAATGGCTGGATTACGTCGGGATCCCTCCCGAGCAACAAATTATCCTAGGGAAAACTGAAAAGCAGCGACACGTCGCAGACCACCTGATCGACGATTCTAAAACAAACTGTCTACAATACGCTCGTTTCCAGAACAACTTACAACCTTCGTTCTCGCGCGAGCGGGCTATCCTATTGGATCGTCCATGGAACCAGTATGCTGACTACAAAGAGCGCTGGGAACACGAAGTAGCAGGCGTCCGAAGGGCAATGAACTACGAAGAAGTATTGGAGATCGTCGGATGATTGCACGGTTTGTCAAGTGGTTTGTGACCCATATCCTTAACCTTAACGTCCATAACATCTGGCGTAACGCTAAACAGGGTGTGTACATGGCCCGTTACCATGCTGGTCAAGATTTTCGTAACGAAAATTGGTTCGTTCACAATATTCGACTAGCTGACGAAGACGGTCACCATAACCATCCATATGAATGGCAACTGTCATTTATACTAGGCGGTTCTTATGTGGAAGAAACCCTTGACACGTCGACCGGTCAAGTGCAGACTAGAGTCCGTAAATGGTTCAACTGGATCCCCGGAGACAAGTATCATCGAATCACTGAACTCCGGGGCGACGTCTGGACCCTATTCATCCACGGTCCCAAACACGGCAAGTCCTGGGGGTTCTGGGATCCGGAACACGGCCATGTTCACAACGAACAGTATCGGAGTCCCACTCCACCTAACCCCGTATTCTTTAGTCCGCGTAAGGCACCATTCGGAGAACGGGGGTGGTACTTCAGCGATGAGGTGTGGTGTGATGTTTACGGCCCGTACAGCACACGAGAAGAATGCAACAAGATGCTAGATAAGTACTGCAAGGAGTATCTCGGTATATGAGCAAAGGTTATTCACTAGGTAGAAGCTTTGTTATGGCCCAAACTGACCGTTTCTTGAAGATCCGCGTACGTGATCTGAACCGAGTGATTCAGGTACCCAAACGTGTCGTCCATGATGACAGTGAAGTCTGGGAACTCGGTCACGAGGGTAATCTCATCGTATTTCGATGGTGGGCAGAGGACGAGGAGTTGGTAGTTGACTAGATGAGTGAAGCTAACACCAAGTCCGTTTTCTGTGAGCTCATTGCCGAGCTAGACCCCGTTCCTGTTGAAAATCTGCTTACTGGCAAGAATTGCGTTGGGATCCCTGACGTAAACTTTGCCGGCGGCTGGGCAGAGATCAAATGGTGCCCTAGATGGCCAGTTCGCGAAAACACTCCACTTCGAGTCAAGTTCCGACCCAAGCAGAAAGAGTGGGCACTGCGTAGAACCACGACTACCGGTGAAGAGTGTTGGCTTATACTACAAGTTAGGCAAGAGTGGTTTGTGTTTGACGCTGACGGAATGCAGGAAGTCGGTAATCTTACACACAGTGAGTTAATAGAAACAGCTCGGGCGTACTTTCCTAAAAAGCCTACATCCGAGGAACTACTTAGAATTTTAAGCTCCTTTTGACATTACGCCCTAACTAGGGTAAGCTGTCAGACCCACCAATGCCCGAAGTTAACGTCAAGGAAGCCCTTGAGTTCATACTGTGGCTCGGCAATTCCAATGTAAGTATATATACACTCCCGCATAAGGGAGGATCGCCGCAGCTCCGCAAGTTTAAACCCGAAATACTCAAGCTGATCCTAGAGGAGTATCATAATACTTACTACTCCCTAGCTAATGTCAAGCCCGGTATTTACGAAAAGGCGGAGAAAGAAGAGCTCCTCAGCACTCGTTTTCTGCATGTCGATCTCGATCCCTGGGATGGCCACAACCCGGCTGACGAGCTCACACGGCTAGTTGATTCTCTTCAGGACAAGCGCCCCAAAGAAGTCCCGCCCCCAAGTGCCGTCATTGCCAGTGGACGGGGCGTACAAGCGCTTTGGCGCCTCAAGCACCCGGTAGCTTTACCCGAGGGCATCGAAGCCGTAGAGCTGGCAAATAAGTGGCTTCTCGAATGCCTGATTGGGCCTCCCGGTACCCACAACGTAGACCGTATTTTACGACTGCCTGGCAGCTGGAACTGTCTCGATCCAAAGAAACTCGCCAAGGGCTACACGCCACAACTAGTCAAGACGATCGAGCTCAATGACAACGCTTATGAACTAACGGACTTTGGAAAGTGGGAACCGTCACAAGCTAAAACACCCTCCACATCAGTACCAACTAACAAACCCACCAACTATCGTACAGACGACATCACGGCCGAGATCATTAAGGTCAAAGATCTCAGTTACCTAAACGACTACGAAAAAGACAAGTCTAAGCCCAAGCTACTGCGCATTAGGTGGCTCATCAGCAATGGTGCGCCACTAACCAATCTTCAGGACTACGAAGATCTTCACGGCAAAGTAGAAGGGCGCAAACCTAACGATCGCAGTGCATGGGTATATGACGTCGCATGCAACTTGGTTCGTGCCGGTGTTCCAGACGGCGCGATCCTAGGATTTCTAACCGATCCAGAGTGGCCCATCAGTGCTCATTGCAGAGATCAAGCGGACCCTGAACACGCAGCCCGGCGGCAATTGGCTCGGGCAAAGAATACCGTCGCCCAAGATAAGCCGAAGGAAGAGACTAATAACGACGGCAAGAAAAAAAAGCGGAAAGCCAAAGAGGACGGTGAGTCAGACACACCGCCTCCGATGGAATACGCCTCATGGGTGTTGGACGAGCGAAAACGTCGACTCATTCGGGTCAACTCTGTGTGGATGACCCTTGCTCATCACGCTTTCCGGCCACTCGAAGACGAGGCTGTTCGCAAAGAAATCTATGACAAGTTCGATTTCTTCGACGCTCGCGCGGTGTCCCGTGTTTATGACGCGCTACGGGCACACCCTGACGTGTATCGAGACAAGGCTGATTTCAGTTCACCCTGCTGGTTAGATGGGCGCATTTCACCTGATCCACTATCACTCATTGTCGTCAAGAACGGCATGGTTGACATAAACACGGGAGCGCTAAAACCGTACGACAATCAGTTTTACACTACCTGCCAACTGAGCTTCGATTTCGATCCAAAAGCTCCACCCCCTAAACGATGGCTATCGTTTTTAGATTCCGTGTGGCCCGGTGACTCAGAGTCAATCGAATGTTTACAAATGTGGTTCGGGTACGTATTGACCCAAGACACCAGTTTGCAAAAGATGCTCAATATCGTAGGTCCCAAGCGCTCAGGTAAAGGTACGATTGCGCGCGTTCTAGGTGAGCTCGTAGGTAAAGCAAATCGGTGCGGGCCCAGCCTTAACGACTTGGGTAAAGACGAGTTTGCATTGTGGTCATGGATCGGCAAACAACTCGCAATTGTGAGCGAGGTTCGTCTCGGCAAGAAAACCGATCGAGAGGTCATCATGGAGCGTCTGCTACAGATCATCGGTGAGGACTTCTTGTCTGTACGGCGCAAGGGCATTGATAACTGGGAAGGTAAGCTCAACACGCGCATCATGGTGCTGAGCAACAGCGTACTGAATCTTCAGGACGAGGCTGGCGCTTTCGTTTCTCGTCTAATTGTGCTCGCCACGACCAACGTATTTGAAGGTGACAAACAGGACATTCACCTCATGGACGATCTGCGAAAAGAGTTCCCCGGCATCCTTCTCTGGGCACTCGAAGGTTTACGCAAACTCAAAGCTGCCGGCAAGATCAGCCAGCCCAAGAGTGGGCTCGCAATGCTCGAAGAAACTATCGAGGCCACGACACCCGCCCAACATCCCTGGGAAGACGTTATGGCCGGGCTCATTGGCAATCGCTGGGGCAAGCTTCCGATGTGCGAGGCCTGGCTCATGCTGGGTGGAGGTGGTAACAAGGATCGGACAGCCAGCCACAAACTTACCGAGGCCATGAAAACGTTAGGTTGGAAAAAAACTCGTTTACGATACAACGGTAGTCCACAATACTGCTACATCAAGGACCTAAACGAGGAAGGAATGCCACACATTGACGCCGTTCAGGGGCGATGGATTGTAGCTAGTAAAGTGTCACAAGATAATCGATACGTGGCGCTCTACGCGGGGGAATCCGAATCAGAAAAGCAAGCCGAGGGAGCTTTTTAGTTGCATTCCTTTGCAGAGAGCGTAAATTGTGGTCATGAAACGTTCTCTGGAAGACAGGGCTCGGGAATTCGCAACGGCAGCTCACGAGGGACAAGTTCGTAAATTCACTAACGAACCGTACATTGTCCACCCTACGCGCGTGGTCGAAATGGTCAAGGCCCTCCCTAGCGTAACCCTGGGGCCGTGTCCGGACGAAGCGCTAGCTACAGCTTACCTGCACGATGTTGTAGAAGATTGTGGGATAAGTCTAAGCCTCATCGACGATCTGTTCGGTGCAACTGTTAGTGCCGGCGTAGACTGGCTGACCGAAGACCCCGAACTCAAGGCCAAGAAGATTAAACGTGCAATCCGCAAGTGGATGTATGCAGACAGAATTCGTCTGGCTCCACCGTGGGTAAAAACCATCAAGCTAGCGGATCTTCTTGACAACACTCCTTCGATCATCAAGAATGAACCAAAGTTCGCCCCGGTATACCTGAAAGAAAAACGTCATCTGCTAGACACGGCGTTACTGCATGGGGATCCCAGTCTTTGGCAAAAGGCTGATGAAATACTGAAACAAAACGGTTATTAACAATTACTGCGGGAAGAGAAGTGGCGACTGACCGGACTCATTATTCGGTTATACCTGGTTCGATTCCGGGTCCCGCATAACACTTTTATGACTAAAAGAGAATTGATAGAAGCTTTGGCGGGCGTTCCCGACGACACACTGGTTGTTTTAAGTAGCGATGCTGAAGGTAACTCGCACTCTCCGCTAAGCGGGGTTTACGATTCACACTATGTCGCTGACACTAGTTGGTCAGGCAGACTAGTTGAACTAGATGACGAAGAGGATTGCGACGAATTCAGCGAAGAAGAGCTAGAGACTGCTGTCCCTTGCATTCTACTAAGTCCAGTAAATTAACCCTTATGTTGCGTGTGGCCGAGAGGTTTAGGCACGGGACTGTGGATCCCGTTACGCTAGGTTCAATTCCTGCTACGCAACCCAACTATTAAAGTAACACCATGAAAAATGCATTAAAGTATACATTCCTAGTTTTAGCGGTAATCCTGATCGTGGGGTTCCTGCTACCGTTTCTCATATCTGCTCCACACACGGAGCTGGTTGCCGCAGGTTTTCTAGCGATCATCTTCGGCATCGGTTATCTCACTTCAAAAGTAAAGGATAAACTAAATGAAAACCAATAGTCGAATTCTCGCCGTAATCGTAGGTCTGTGCGCCCTAGCCTGTGACAAGGTTCCCGCCGGCACCGTGGGCATAAAGGTTCACCTACTGGGCTCATCCAAGGGTGTTGATACCGAGGTGCTGCCCATAGGTCGTTATTGGATCGGATTCAATGAAGAGCTGTATCTATTCCCAACTTACCAGCAAAACTACAAGTGGGAACGTCCTGCTGCCGGTATTACGGCACCTGATGAGTCGATCAGCTTCCAAACCAAAGAGGGCATGGAGGTCAACGCAGACGTGGGCATTTCGTACAGTCTCGATCCTGGTAAAATCAGCAACGTCTTTCAAAAATATCGTCGGGGTATTGACGAAATCACAGACATGTTTCTTCGTAATCACGTACGCGACGCCATGACTAGCGTAGGTTCCAAATTGCCCGTAGACGCAGTATACGGAGAAGGCAAAGTAAAATTTTTGGAAGACGTGAAAGCCCAGGTGAGAAGTGAAGTTGAATCAATCGGTATTCGCGTTGAGGACCTGTACCTACTAGGAAGCATGCGGTTGCCAAAGCAAGTCGTAGAAGCGCTAAACTCTAAGCAAGCCGCAACCCAAAAGGCCGAGCAACGCGAAAACGAAGTTCGTGAAGCTGAGGCGCAAGCCAAGAAGGAAGTTGCTCATGCGCAGGGCAAAGCAGAATCTATTGTCGCCGTTGCCAAAGCTGAGGCCGAAGCCAACCGGATCGTGGCAGCCTCGATCACCAACGAGCTCGTTCGTTACGAACAAGTCAAGAAGTGGAATGGTGCCTTGCCCACAACGCAGCTGGGAGAGTCAAACACACTATTTACAGTGCGTTAAGGGAGTGCAGTCCTTAGAACCTGCAACACAGTGCGTTAAAGACCAGGGATTCTAAATCCCACGGTGAGGGAGCAGCCCGAGCACCGGCGTAGCCACCGCGATAGCTGCCGTACGGCCCCGACGACACAGGGGCCACCAATTTTAAGAAGGGCCGTATATGGAACTATCAGCTAGAGACAAAGCGATCATCAAAAATACGGGTAAGCTTCTGGAGAGCCCCGAAAACAGAACAGTAGGTGCCTATGCCAGAACAGTCGAAGGTAAGGAGTGCCCAGTACTAGACTCCTACGCCAAGTGTTTTTGCTTATCAGGAGCTCTACACAGGGCAGCTTACCAGTATTTTTTTGAGCCGTATGATTGTCGAATGTTGTCGAACTACCTGGGGTTACCAAAAGTGCCTGATCGTGAATGTGCAGACACTGCACTCGTTAAAGCCTGGGACAATGCTGACGGTGCTAGACAGCAAGCGATCGTAGATAAGTTACTTAGCGTAGAAGTTTAGCTTACGCGCCGAAAGTGTAATGGCTGGCACACCAGGCTGTAACCCTGGACCGTTTATCGGGCGCCAGGTTCGAATCCTGGGCGGCGCACCAAAGGTTTTATGAAAGTGGATTTAAGCGATGTTTTTGCGGTAGCTCTGTTTGTGCTGGCACCGGTTACTGTGGGACAATATTGGCTAGTTTACTACATAGCCGTACTTATCTGGGCAGCGGTAAGATTTAACGAACACATAGATGGGTGACAAATGGGGTACAGATCGATCGACAACCTATACAAAGACAAAACCATCCTTCTGGAAGAGGAAGTTTACGCCATGGAAAAAATTCATGGCACCTCAGCTCACTTGAAGTGGAATGACGGTAATCTTCACCTGTACTCAGGTGGTGAAAGCTCCACGTCTTTTTCAGCTTTGTTCAACGTAGATAAGATCAAGCAGTTATTCAGTCAACTGTCGCTGATCTTGGACTGTAAACACATTATCGTTTACGGTGAAGCCTACGGCGGTAAACAGCAAAGGAACGCCTGGCGCTATGGACCAAATTTGAAGTTCGTGGCCTTTGAGGTGTTTGCCGATCCAAAGTGGCTAACCGTGCCCGAAGCGGAGAAAGCGGCTAAGTACTTGGGTTTGGAGTTTGTTCACTATGTTCGCATACCGACGAAACTAGAGCTCATTGACGCCGAACGTGACGCGATTTCGGAACAGGCGATCCGTAACGGAGTAACGACACGCGACGGTGAATTTATCCGCCGTGAAGGTGTTGTGCTGCGTACAGTTGACGAAAAAGTTGACAGATTCGGTAACCGTATTTTGGCCAAGCACAAACGAGCTGAAGAGCGTGAGACGAAGACTGAGCGTAAGGTTGACGACACGAAGGTTCAACTGATCAAGGAAGGTAACGCCATAGCTGAAGAATACGTTACCGAAATGCGGCTGTGTCATGTACTGCAAAAGCTGCCCCCACCCGAGATTAACGACATGACCCGAACCCGGGAAGTGATTTCAGCCATGATTACTGATGTGGAAAAAGAGGCCGGGGACGAAATCGTAATGAGCGAACAGGCTCGGGCGGCGATCGGCAGAGCTACAGCTAAGCTGTTGAAAAAGCATTTGGAAGAAAGTCTAAGGAATGAAAATCGTGGTTAAACCAATTACTGCTTTAGGTAAAGCTCTTCTTAGTCTATGTGCGTTTGTCGTTTTATCTTTTGCAGTGGGAGTAATTATCGGTGCATTTTGTGGTGGATTTAGTTTGGCATTCGTGCTATTAACAGGGTTATGATTCATCCTGACACGGTAAACAGCATGTCGACAGCTAACGCAAATCGTGAAGAGTGGCTACTTACAGCCAGGGATCGCATCAAAGAGCTTCTCTTTGACCCTCGTGAAATGCACCTGCCCCCGGTCATTCGCGTATCCGTAGGCCTGTGCGGCGGTAAAGCCATTGGCCTATGTGCTCACCCAGATTGCTCTGAGGACGGGTCCATACACATTTTCATTGACCCAAAAATCAAAGAGTCAATCCAGGTTCTATCTACTCTCGTCCACGAGATGGTTCATGCCAGTGTCGGTAACGAGTGTAAGCATAAGGGGCCTTTCGTAAAGGCTATCCGTGAACTGGGCTTGGCAGGTAAGCCCACGGCAACTTACGCTGAGGCTGGCACGGAGTTGTACGCTACCCTGGAAGCGATCTCGGTAGAGCTAGGCGAGTACCCACACGCTGTGCTGGTACGTAAGCCCAAGGAGACAAAGCCCTGTCCGTGGATCGCTTATATCTCACAGTCGATGGGTGAAGATTACACTGTCCGCGCTAACAAGAACGTGGTCGCAGAATACGGACCACCGCTTGATCCTCACGGGGAGCCCATGATTCCAAAGAACCCTGAAGACCGCTTGCCGGACAGCGACGATGAGAGTGGGGCTGACAATGAGTGACGGTGCAGTAGCTTACGGTAAACCCGACCTACTTACCCTCGAACCCGATCGATACGGTTACATAATGGGAGCCGGCAGAACGCAGGTTGCCTGTAGGCTCGAAGATTGGGTCAATAAACTACCGAAAGACCATCCGGCCCGCGTAGAGTACACCGTACTTAAATGGGAGGCTAAGTGTCCCAGTGACAAGATCGCTTATGTCAGGGACAAGGCGGCCTTACTTTGTTCTAAACACACGTTCGGCGTAAATGCTGTGATGGACAGCATGTACCGTAAAACTGCAATTGATAACGCCCTACTGCTTTGGGAAGAGGCCATTGCGGCCTGCCAGCAAAAATCAGAATGAACATCTTCTGCGAAATCGAAAAACGTCTAAATAGAGAACCTGATCGCCTCGACATGGGGCACTACCATACACTCGAATCCGGAGAAGAGGCCTTCACGCTAGACCAGATACTAGATCCAGCCACTTCCCATTGTCTGTTGGGCTGGATAGAAGTAATCTTGTTGGAGTACAATCTGGCGGGTAGACGACGATACGGCGTAGACCCTTACGAGTGGACCCAAGATCAGCTAGTTAGGTTAGGCTACCACCCAATTCCATGGGGCATCGTGTTTGCAGACGAGAAATCAGCGCTAAAGGTTATACGGGGTAGAGCGGCAGAAGAAAGAGAATTGACAAATTAGTCTTGACTCCCCCGAAAAACAGCGTATATTGTCACAATCCCTTTAC
>Ga0105041_100005_pt1 | contig 30775 bp, 35 predicted proteins | sample LS_189metaG_FD_91486 | JGI IMG/M metagenome (GOLD analysis project Ga0105041, IMG submission 91486) | Switchgrass associated microbial communities from Austin, Texas, USA - LS_189 metaG | ecosystem: Host-associated > Plants > Phyllosphere > Phylloplane/Leaf > Endophytes | place: USA: Austin... | reverse complement strand
CCCGCGGCGCCGGCAGCAGCGAGAGCGATCGCTTGGCCCACTGTCAGGTAGCCGGGCACGAGCGTTGCATCGAGGTCGATGTTGACTCCGATGTCAGGCAAGATCTGAACGATCAGCCACATCAGCAGTCCGGTGACACCTGCAGCGACCAACTTGGGATCGATCGTTCGGATCTTGCCGATGATTGCTTGCACGTTAGATCACGCTCCTATGCGGGCACGACGTTGAGGACACCGAGGATCAGGCTACGCGGTCGCGTACGATCAAACACACCGCCGCCGTTCGCCTGAGATCCTGAGTTGCTGGGCGAAGTGTTGAACTCTCGAGTCGGCATTTCTCCACTGCGCAGCGCTCCGCGCGCCAGGCCGGTGTGGTCAGCGCCCGTTCCCGGCACGAAGTCGAAGACGACGATCGCGCCGGGCTTTGCTTGTTCTGGCGCGACGCGCACGAGCTTGAATTTGCGCCCGTTTCTTTCAGAGAATGTTTGTCCGGCAGCACTGAGAATGTTTGTAGTGCCAACCCAGTTATCTGGGAACCTGATGCCCGCTTTGAGCCATGACCACAGAACGCCCATGCCGCAGTACGGGTTGTCCGGGATCATCCAACTGAGAGACGAGCCCGCGCGCACAAGATCTGCCTCCATCGCGCGAAGCCACGGGGCGTCATTTGGTCCCGACGTCTCTGTCTTGCCGAGCTGCGTTGCGGCTGCGCTCAGCGCTCGCGTACCGATCGGGCGGTTCATATCCATGATCGTGCCGCGACGGCGCTTGATTCGACTTCTCAGACGCTTGACGCGACCCGAGAGCGTTCTGTGCTTTCTCGCAGCGACTCTCAGCCGCGGGACTTCATGCGCCAACCGATGTCGGTCAGCTTCGAGCTGCTCGCGTGGAGTGCTCATCGACCTCTCCTTGTTGGGTTACTTGGGACAGTCAACGTTCTCACGCAATGAGTTGGCGAACAACCGACCCTCTCTTGCATTTCTTTCGTGTCTAGCGATAGAACGTACACGAGCAGGGCGCTGCTCTGACAAGCTTGTTCTCAGAAGCTTTCTGCCGGTAAGAGCGGCCTCCATCTCACGTCTCACGTTAGCCTCCACCAGGCGAACAATCGTGCAGTTCGCTTGCTCGAGGTCTTGTGTGATGAAGTGAATGCGTATTTGCTCCCCGATCATCAATGCGAGAACAAGCGCAAGCGCCCATGAGAACCCGATACGCCACCGCCGGTCCCCGTTGGCGTGTTTTCTCAAATGTGGACATTGCCACTCAGGATTCACTGTTGTCCTTTCGATTCAGCTCGCGGAGGCCGGACCCGAGCAAATATGTGATCGCAAGAAGAGCAACTGTATTCAGCCCTTCCAGTGATCTAAATGGGATGATCTCGGTATTTGCCGCGACCCAGATCCCGACAAGAATTGTCGCAAGCGCGAAACGAGCCACTGGCAACCGAGAATTGCGAGCCCGCCAAGGATCCCTGCGGCGCATTCGAGAGGGTATGACAGGTCTATTAGAAACATTAGGTCTCACGGGATCCTGTTCAATGGACATTGCAATTGTCGACAAACCCGTGATCCTTTTATGCCAATTCGCCGAGGACCAACAAATCGTTGCCACGAACCAGTGCTGCTATATTTCTTCCATTCATTACTCTAGTTGGTACAAATTCTTCCGTAGACGCACGTATGAGTTGTGGAACATCAAGGTATGAAGTTGCGGCACCACCCATTGCCACATTCAATGGACTGGCATTTGTCACAACTCCCTTGCGCAGGCGTACGCACTCGCGTTCGAGTTCATCGAGGCGCTTGAGGATAGCTCCGATCATCTCGTCGTGCATTAGGTCACCACCGTTGCCCGTGTGTTGCCGGACATAGTATTTGTCACCGCCAATGGAATAGTCAATGTGTCAATAACATGCAACTCTTCTCTGATGCCGATGCGTTCACGATGCACGAGAACGACATCCCCGGGCACAAGTTTAGGGTTGACGATAGTCCCGAAGCTGATGCGTTGCGTTGTTCCGAGCTCCCGTGCAAGGATACCAGTTGCCGCGCTCAGGGCCTGTGCGTTCGTTGTCAGGAATTCGGACTGGTAAAAGCGGGGCACACGACCAAACGGTCCAAAGTAGTACGTGGGACTGCTTGCGTTTGTGTCGGTCGCAACGCCTCGCACGGGAGCCACGCCATCTCCCATGTTCTCACCTGTCGCAATCACACGATTGAATGAACCCTCGCGCGTCCAGTTACGCCCGATGTTGACTTGCACGCCTCTCGCACCGTCAGTGATTTCCCACACTGGCACGCTCAATGCTTCGACCATTGGCACCGGCCGCAGGATCAGCATGCCATCGTTGTCGAAGAACAACTCCATCCCGAGTGATGTTGCTATGTTCTGACAAAACGCCCACCGATCGCTGCCCTCCTCAGCGATGATCGTGGACGTGGTACTTGTTGAGACTGTTGCGAAGTCGTATTCGACTTCAGGATATATCAATTGAATAGTAGACAGAATCGCTGTGTCATGATTCACGCCCGACGCGATCTGATACGGTTCCTCGAAGCGCGCGTCAATCACTCGTTGCGATCGGTCAAATCCACTGACTCGAATCTCAATCGTTTCGCCCTTGTCTTCTACGTCAACGTCTTGAATCCGATAGACACCGAGTGGCGCGTACTCGATTTCAGATTCATTGTAGTGCACGCCGCGCTCAAGTTTTATTTCAGTGCCGTACGGGACGAGCCAGTCGCCTGATTCCGTGGGTATGAGATCCAATGTGCCGTTGTCCACCACTGTCACGTCAGCGCGGCCCCGTGTCGCTGCTTTCGCGTCGAGCGTCACGGTGCCGTCGAGCACAGCACCCAGTGGTTCAGATGAATTGCCTCTCAGCAGCGTGGCACGTATCGCGGCTCTGTGCGAACGTGCGATAGTGGACAGGAATCTATCGCCCTCAAAATCAAGGCTCAGGATTTCTGTAGGACTACCGTATGTCGCGTCAAGTGTGACAGTTGGCGCGGAATCGTTCTCTCTAGCAACTTCAAGCGTCCGTGTTGTCGCGCCAGGTGTCAATCTCAATTCATTAGCGTTGTCCGTCTCTGACGCCAATGACAGGCTAATGGTTTGAGCAGGCGCGACGATCAGTGCTGAATCCATCTCTGTTGCCAAGCTCAACGTCAATGACACCGCAGCGGGTCTCGGTGTCACTTCCGGCGCGCTGTCTGCCTCTCTCGCGGCTTCAAGCGACACGCTATTAGTGATTGACACAGTAGGCGCTGAGTCCGTCTCCGTGGCGAGGCTGAGCGCGACGAACTGCGCAGGCGCGACGCTCACGCTCGGGGCACTGTCCGTCTCGACGGGTGCTTCCAACGCTATTGTGCGCGCAGCCTCAACAAGCGCCAATATGTCCGAATCTGACAAAGCAGATCTGAAGAATGCAACCTCATCTATAGTGCCAAGAAAGAAGTTTTGTATTCCACCGTCCGCAGCACCTATACACTTTGTTGCGGCGTTGTTGACCATTGTGGAATTTGTAACGGTGCCTGTGATATTTCTTTCCCAGGCATATGTTCTAAGTTCAGCACCGTTCTTCCTTATGGTCAACATTGTTGGCGCGTTGAGCGGCAATGATGTTGTGCTTTCCATCAATGTGGCAACTTCATTTCGCCGAACGATTATTCTTCCCGTGGCTGTAACGAAACGAACAATTACAGACTGTGATCCGCAATCTATAATTGAGCTGCCGAACCCACTTCTGTCTCCATAAGCGGTTGGCTTTACAATAGCGATTATTGTAAAGACATCCCCAAGGTCGAGCTCAGTACGATCCGCTATCGAAATGAACCCCGTGCTCCCTCTAAGGAGAACAGCGGGGTCCGTTGCGGCGACTGCCAGGCTCGTTTGATTGAGGACGAATTCGCCTCTGTACGTGCCGGATGCACCACCCATGCGGTCAACAGCTGCGGTGCCCGACGTGTCACCGCAACCAAAGTACGCGCTGGGCGTATAGGCTCTGACCGCAGAGACGAACGTCATGCTATGGGAGCGGGCTCAGCTCTGCTGTAGGAACGATCCACACCGGCTTGGGATACGGCACGTCAGGGTAACCGCACCACTGCTCGCCGGCATCTTCCACCGTTTCGGCAAGTGTGAAGGGCACGTCACCGTACAGCACCTTGTCACCGCTTCTTGGCCCGAATGGAGGCGGGGGTACGAGCAGGTTTCGCAAATTAGCGTACGCTCTCGTCAACACACCCTTGGTGGTCAACGTCCTGAGGTTGCGCTTCAAGGCGATACCGAAGAACTTCTCGCGGCCATTAAGCGCGGTCGTGCCCATTGGTGTCAATGACTGTGACACGCCCTGGTCCAGCGCCTGAAACCCACAGAACACGTCGACCGTTGGAAAGCGATTGGCGATGTCCAGCCACACCGCGGTTATTGCGTCTGCCACTTGCTGATACGTCATGGCCTTTGGCCAGCCGTAGTTATCGGTCAGCTCACGTCCGTCGTCAGTGCTGATGCCGTACTCGGTCATCCAGATTGGCATGTCTGGAATTCCAAGTGCCGCAAGGCTTCTCAGCAGGCTTCCAAGTCGCAGATCGTAGAACATGCCGCTCGTCACACCTGCCGGCGCCTTGGGTCCGTAGGCATGAATCGTCACACCGTACGCTTTTTCCTTGAGCGCGGGCGCGGCAGCGAGCACGTTTGCGATCCAGGACGGACTGCGCAGGGCGTCGTCTCCCTGCACCAGGAGCCTGACCCCGAGCGGTGCAAGCGCGTTGGCGACTTCGAGCGCACGACGCCCATACGCCTGCGCGGTACTCGTGCGCGTTGCCGTTGAGACTTCGCTACCGAAGTAGCTTGTCTCGTTGCCGTACTCGAATATTCTGACTTGAGGACTGGCCTTTGCGGCAGTGACTGCTTGTGTTGTCGTGTACGTTGCAGGGATCATCATCAGGGGCTCTGCACCCATTGCGACGATCTGAGCAACTGCTTCTGGCTTCTTTCGCAGCACGTCGAAACGTGCGACGTCTGGTCTGATCGTTTCCAGTGACCATTGCAACATCGGCGGGCCTGTTGTCCAGTCCGCCGGCACATCCAAACCCAACTTCAACATGTGACCCCAACCTTCCTGTTATGCGGCTCTTGCCACGTACGCGCCGCTTGCGTTGACCACGACTCCGATGTTACCACCGTTCGGCGTCACCACGAAGTCATAGATGCAGCATGGCACGATGTTGGCGTCAGTGCCGCTTGTGCTGTCCGAGTCGTATCCGAGGACCAGGAATGCCCATCTATCACCTTCTCTGACTTCTCTAAACGTTTGGTCCGGAAAGTCGACTGTGTTCTGATTACCAGAGTTGTCCACGGTCACGGTGATGCCTGCGGTCTGGTCGAGAACGATGCGGGCATAGCCGCTGTTGGTGACCTCGTCTGTGTTCGCTTCCGCGATGATGGCCGCGAGCGTGTCGAAGTCCTGCAACGTTTCTATGGTTGCAGTCGATCTCAATGCTATCAGAACCAGCACTGAGTTCGCCGGGTCATTCGCGTTGACACGAGCGGCGTACTCACCGACCTTTCCAAGTGCTATGTTTGCAACCTTTGCTGCCATGATTCCTCTCTAGGGTCGCGCCACCTCTATCCAAGGCAACGTGTCGATTGAGTCGCCGACTCTTATCTTGTCAACTGCATATTGTCGACCATTTGACGAGAACATCATCCATCGGTCTGGCCGCTTGTCGGTTGGAAGCATCTGCAACAGCAATGGGCTTCCTGAATCGAACAAAGCGTCCAGTGCTTCCTTAGCTTCGCCTTCGGACCAGAACGCGATCGTTCCAGCATTCGAGCTCGGTGTGTCTGACACCACGATCGGCACTTCTGAATCAAGTGGTTGGAACACGCCCTGACGTGCGGTTCTTGTGCTGTCGGGATACGAGAAGATGTCCACGCTCATGTTCAAAGCAGGGTTCGTCGGGTGCTTGAGCCAGCGCTCAAGTGATTCCCATCTGCCTTCCGCTATGAACCATTCAGACCATGCGTATGATCCCGTGGAGTATATGTGTCCTGTTCGCACACGGTATCTCATCGCTTGGCTATTGGGCGCCTCATAATCCCACGCTGTGAAAAGCCCTTCGGATATAGGAGTCGCCAAGCCTTCACCATCAACGGTGCGCAGCGCAAGCCACGTCGCGCCCCCGTCGAGTGAGCGCTCCAGCGTCAAGCGGTCGATGGTCAAGGACGTGCTGGTCGATGCGTGCGCCGCACCTGTCCACTGGAAGTTTCTCGTGTCGCCATCGAAGTAACTTCCGAGTGCCGCTGAATTCTCAGCCAGCCAGCCGGTAGCGTACCACACAGCAGCACCTGCACCAACTTGCTGTGTTCGAACCTGATAGGCACCATCTGCTTCTGCGGTGAACGTAACTGATTGTCGAGTCCATGTTCTCAATGTTCTCAACGCAACAGTTCTGATTGATCCAGCACCTTCTGGTCTTGTAATGAAGATGTCGATTTCTGTTGCAGTGCTGAGCGTTTCGATGTACGTCCAAGTAGATATGGTGTATGTAAGACCCGCTCTGCACGCTATTGGTATCATGGCTCGTGAGCCACTGACCGTACCTTCGTGTTTGAATGCTGTCGTCACTTCGGCAGGAAGGCCACCCCCTGATGCTGGGAAGCCTTCTGTGCCGAGTGTTCTAGCACTGAATATTCTGAGATTGACGTTCGTCCATCCGGTTGTTACAAGCGCGCCACCACGCGGATTGGTAACAGGATTCGTGCGCAACGCAGCAGCCGGTGATATGTTCAAGCGAAGACGCCCGTCTTCTCTCTCTTCAGTGATCGTCATGGTCGGTGACTGAGGCGGCAGGATGTTGACGACGAATCTCGCCGATCTGAATTCTGACCAGTGGGCTGTGCCAAGCACCGACTGTGCAGAACGAACGTACACGCGATAGTTGCCGTTCGCGAGGACCGCGCTCCTAAACGTGGTCGCGGTGCCCGTCACCTGTCTTGATTCAACGGCAGGCGAGGTAAGGACGTTGAAGCCGCCTTCCGCTGCGACTTCCTCTCTAAAGACTCGTATGTCGGCCTGCGCCTGGACACCGCCGTCAGCGTCAAGCGTATTGGCCCACGTCGCGGTTATCTCATTCGTCGTGAGGAATTCAAAGCCTGTGGTTGGCGTAACCAACGTGAGCACCGGTTGCGTGACGTACATGATGTCCATGTATGTCTCATACAACCGCACAGCTTCTGGTTCGAGTATACCCGTTGACCCATAGATCCACAATTCCGCTGAGTCAATATTTTCATCTGTGATGCCCGCCATATCTCTTGAAATGGCAGTAATCGTTTGAATTTCCGTGGAGCTTATAGACCAATCATCTTCGATTACCCGTCCATCAGAGAGCAAAATTACGGCGTACATAAGGCTGACCCCACCTCTTGTACGAGCCGCGCGCATACGCACGGATACCCGTCTGATGACAGCGTTTCTTGGAAGAGAAAGATCATCAAGTCTTACAACAACGTATCTCGTACCCCCTGTATCAAAAGCACTCAGATACGACGCATCAGAGTTATCATTCAAAGCAGCATGGGCCGTTGCTGCTCCAGTAATGGTTGTAGAGTTTGTGGTCGTTCCATTGGGCCGCAGCGTTGAAACCGTCATGGGCGTCTCCCAGCTCGGAACGTGTCACGCGCGCGACGATCGTTCTCACTGATCTCTATTCTAATGAAGTCCTTGAGCCATTCCATGCCTTCGGCGATTTCTATATTCACCGTAGGTCTCTCACCAATGGGCTCTCCGCCGTGCACCGTGGCAAGCGCTGGCGCGCCTTCCGGACCAGGAACGTAGCCGCCACTCCCATATGAACCGACGTACGGCAAGCCACCCATTATGCCGCCTCTACGCAAACCCCAGCCGAGCATGTCTGGTATGAGTCTGATCTTTTCACCGAATTTTCCACCCTCAGCAAAGCCTGGCGGGTGACGGTGAATCGGGAACATGCCAGACCATCCTTCGGTCCATGCTGCGCCATGGCCTGAACCGGACTCGAAGAAGCGACGCCCGAGTTGCATCATGGTATGCGCGTTGCGCCCAGTGGACCCACGAACCCCTATCGTCACGAGCTCACCATCGCCCGCGGCGCCGAATGTCTTGAGCCCATCTGTAGTGATCGGCGATCCAAGGAACCCGCCAGCATGAAGTACAGCACTCACAGCACCAGAGCAGTCCCAAGGACCTGCAAAGGAGCCATGTCCACCGCCATACAGATACGGCGTGTGCATATCGTGCATGGACTGCGCTTGTCTTGCCATCGCCACAAGCGATTGCAACTTGCCCATGCCTGGGAATGATGAGTCACCAGAGAAGAGCGACGACACCTTATCCTTGACCCAGTCCACGACGTTGCCGATCGCATAACGCCCGAGGCCAGCGATCCAGTCAGGAAGGAAGTCAGCAGGATTCGGCAGCTTGTCAATGATGAACTGCGCGCCTCGCTCAAGCAACCCAGCAGGCAATCCAACAACCCTAGACATCGCGTTGCCAAGACCTGAGAAAGCGCCTCCAGCGATGTCACCAATGCCACCAAGGATGCCGCCAAGTGCGAAGCCTGGGATCTTCATACCAAGCTCACGCACGAGCGCGCCCGTCAGCGCAATCGCACGCCCGCGGTACGCCGGGTTGGTGGGGATCACGTACTCAGGATGCTTGGGCGCCTCCTCGCCGACGATAGCCAGCGGGCGCGTGACCTTGCCACCCTGCGCGTACGCGCCAACGTTGGGCCTGTCACCGGCTGCGCCTGCGCTGCTCGTGCGGGCACCGAGTGTGACGTGTCTTATCTCAACACCGGGGAGAATGTTGATTACGTCAATGATGGCGTTGATGAAGTCCTTGATCTTATCGCGAACGCCCTCGAAGACGTTGACGATCCTGTCACGTATGTTAGTGGCAAAGCTGGAGACACCATTCTTGATGTCCTCCCAACGATCGGACAGCCATCCCTTCAAGCCGTCGATGCCGATGAGGTTCATCACCCTGTCAACCGCGCTGCTCACGGGGTTGACTATCAAGTCCTTGACGCGCTGCCAAGTCGTGCCGGCTGTGTCCTTGATTCGATCCCAGACACCAGAAATGCGGTCACGCAAATCGACGGCTATATTAATGACCCTATCGCGTGCAGAGTTAATCGGGTTCGCGACAAGCTCCTTGACACGTTGCCATGCCTCGCCCGCCTTTGTCTTGACTGAAGTCCATATATCACTGATACGGTCACGCAGACCTTGGAATATGTTGACAACACGGTCCTTGATTCCCGTGACTATTCCAATAACAGAGTCCTTCGTGCCGTCTATGATTCTAGTGATGATGCCGTCTATCAGACCCCATATCGTTTCAGCGCCTGACTTGATTCGATCCCATGTAGCAGTAACCTGTTCCCACAGAAAGTTGACTATACCGACTATGAGCCCGACGGCTTCCTTGATCGCTTCGTATATTCTATTCCACGATCTAATGGCTTCATTCTTGATGAGGTTCCACAAGTCGGTCAAACGATTCCACAGCCATGAAGCACCGGCCTTGATTTCCTCCCAGTCCTTCTTGGCGCTTATGACTATTTCGTGGAGTATGCCATCCCACGCTCTCTTGATCGACCCCCATATGTTTGTGACCTTAGCTCTGGTGTCCTCAGCTTCTCTTATCATGTTCGCATTCAGCGCTCTGATAAGTCTATTGCTTCTGTCAAAGCCACCGATAAGATCAAGCCCTTCGCCGCCACCGCCGCTTGTTCTGCCACCCCCATCACCAAGCGCGTCACCGGCTCTTCTTCTGCCTTGTCTCGCAGCATCGTCAGCAACAGTGCCGGCTATTGATCTGAGACGTATGCGCACCGTCTCAGCTATCGCGGCTGCCGCTCTCTCAACTGCCTTGTCTGCCTCTCTCAAGCCAGTGACGAATTCACGTCCGAGGTAGATGCCAGCCGCGTTGTAGTCGACTCCGTATCTTCTAAACAGGCGCATGATCCGAGCATGCGCCTCCTCGCGTGTCGCTCCTTCACGCATGAGGAACCGCATAAGCCGATCAAGTTCTCTTGTGAAGTGACGCCGCTTGAGCGCGATGCGTGCGTCAAGGTCGATGCGCGCTCTCTCAGCTTGTCTTCTAAGTTCGTCCTCTCTCAATGCGGCTGACGCCTCAGCGTACGCACGTTCAGCTTCAAGCAACTCCTTTTGCGCCGCTTCTCTGGCGTCGATCTCTCTGCGCTCAAGTGCTGCTTGTCTGCGAAGCTGATCCTCTCTTTGCGCGTACAACGCCTCGGCATGCGCTCTCTGTGCGTCCTCAAGTGCCTTGAGCGCGTCGTCGTATCCTCTTGAGTTCGGTTCGAGTTCGTTGACTCTTCTTTGTGCGTCGTCAACTCGTCTCTGTGTGTCCTCGATTGCTCTCGCAAGGTCTTCAGCACGTCTCGCCGCTTGCATTTCCTCAAGCTCTCTCTCAGCAGGAGTGAGCGTCGGTTCAACAGCGGCCATCGGGTTCGCCATGCGCGCCTGCGCGGCTTTCAAGCGCGCTTCGGCATCGGTGAAAGCTCGTCTCAATTCATCGGCGATCTTTCTTGAGTCAATGCCGGCGAGGATTCTCTCGCTTCTTGTTCTGATCGCGCTTTGGATCGCATCGAAAGCTGCGAGTGCGTCTTCCGCAAGAACAGACCATGCCGTTTGGAATGCTGCACGCTTGTCCTCGATCGCTTGACGCGCGCGGTCAACGGCGTTGCGAACGGTGTCCGACAGTCTGTTAGGCAGCTGTGCAGACCCGAGCAGCCAACCTCTGACGGCGCCCTCCGCAAGCGGACGACCGATGAACTTCTCACCACCATGCTCAACAGGTGAGAATGGATTGAGCGCGTTCAAAGCACTGACCAGCGCGTTTTCAACAGCACGCTTGAGGAGCCCGGGCAACGCGGCAACGCCTTCCATGACTCCATTGACAATTGAGATGCCTATGTTGAGTGCCGTGCGGAAGATCCTTGCTGGCAAGCCTGCGATGAATCCTATGACCGCGTTGAACGCCGACGCCACAGCGCCCGCTATTGTGCTAGCAAGACGGGTGATGAAGCCCCATGCTTGCGTTGCTGCGCGAGAGATCGTGTTCCATGCTGATCTCAGGAAAGCGACGATCGAGTTCCAATTGCGGAAGATGAGGTATGCAATCGCGATCGTAGCCGCAGCGATCGCTACGTACGGATTAGCGAGCATCGCAACCTTGAGCGCAATGAGTGCACCCTTCACCTGCATAAGCGCGTAGAACAAACCAGCGCCACCGATCATCGCGCCGACGAGAACACGGATGGGCGCGGGAAGTGTGCTGAACGCATCGGTAACCACGAGCAGCCCATTTGTCAAGTCGGTCATCAGGTCAAGCACCATTCGACCAGGACCCTCAAGAAGAAGCATCCCGCGATTACGCAACAGGTGGAGCTTCTCCTCAAAGTCAGCCGTGCGGTTCGCCGTGTTATTGATCGACCCGTCGGCTTCTCTCAACTTGTGGACAAGCCCGTCAAGCTCGAAGCGACCTTCGCGCACAGCACCGACAAAGTCCGACACCGCTCGCTTGCCGACGATGGGGAGCGCGAGCGCAAAAGCATCCTGCTCCTTTCTTGCACTACGCACACCCTCCATGAGGGCTCTGAACTGCTCGGCAGTTGTCTTACCCGTAACACCGAGCAAGTCTGTAACGGCCTTGACTCTTGCAGATGGCTGCACAAGATTACCAAGCCCGAGACGCATACCAGCCATAACAGTCTGGATGTTGACGCCTGCTTGCTCGAATTGACCGAAGATCGCGAGCGTTTCCTCGAAGCCGAAACCCAGCTGCCGAAGTGGCACACCGTAAGCCACCGTGTTTGCCGTCAGTGCTTGCAGGCCCGCACCCGTGCGCTTCGTCGCCTCGAACACGGCATCCATCGCTCTTGGCTGATCCTTGACCGCAATGCTCTGGTCCTTGAACAACCGAGTGATGTTCTGAATGTTTGTTGAGAGATCAGTTCTCGTCAAGCGCGACAGGTTGAGCATTTGCTTCGACACTTCACGCAGTGGCTTTCCCGTCGCGCCGAGACGCGTATTGACTTCACCGATCGCCGTTGCGACCTCATCCGCCGAGGACGGCACTTCTCTGAACACCGACCGGAAGTCACCTTTCAACGTCTCAAGGCGTCTTCCAGTTGCGCCAGTGATAATGTTTATCTTGTCATAAGCATCATCAAAGGCCTTGCCGACCTGATACAAGCCGATGCCTGCGGCCACCCCCACTGCGGCAAAGGCACCGGCCATCTTCAACTTCGCTCCTGTGCTCATGGCCTGGAACTCAGCAAGCGTTCGAGCGCGAGCAACCTTCAATCTCCGGTAGAGATCGGTCGGGTCCGCCGTCAGATCAAGTACTGCTGATCCGAGCGATTCACTCATATACGACGTTCATCCCCATTGCTTGCAACGCTGCCAGGTCTGCCTTGATTGGCTTCTCTCTCGTACGCCCTTCGTTGGCTATGCGGCCCATACCGCGCAGCCAATCTCTCGCCTCATCCGCTGGCAAGTTGCCATGCGCCGCTGCGGTTGCCGTGTAGAGGTCGAGCGTGCGCGCCGCCTCGATGCGCGGGCGCCAGCGCTCGTACGCTGCGAGCAACCACTGTGGCGTGTGCAACCATGCTTGCGGGTCTCCCCCGTACGTTGCTTGAAGTCGAGCGATCAGCTCTCCGAGGGGGTCGAGGCTGCGAGTGCCATTGCCAGGTCCGGGCCCCCCGTCGCCTCCGCCAACTTCATCATCGCGTTGCCGAAGGCGCTCATAAAACCGAGCACCACGGCTTCCTTCTTGAAGTCGGAGATTCTTCTGAAGTCCTCATCACTGATGTCCTTGAGCACCAAACGGGCGGCCTCGTTCATTGCTCTTGTCATCTTCTCTGCTTCAGCTCTTGACAGGTTCGGTCTGTTGTTGAGCTTCTCAAGCAGTCGATGCAACTGCATGAGACGTGCGCGCTCCACGATCGACAACTCGTCCGGCAGAACCATGTCGTAGAGTGGACCGTCAGTCTCGAACCGAACCTGCTTGCGGTCCGGGATGATGTCCGACAGGTCGAGAACGTCCTCGTCCTCTATGAGGCTTCCCATGTGACTATGACCTTTCCTCAGTCTGTGTCAGGATCAGTGTAATGCCCATTCTCTCGCAAGCACGTTCAAGTGCCTCAAGTCTCCGAGCCAGGTCTCTCTTGCGCTTACGCGCTGCCTTCTCGTCACGCTTTGCAGCGGTCAACTTGCGTTGCAGGCTGGCCCGAGCCTGTGTCATCCGTCTGACTGTGGCGGGGCTGGTCATGTTATCTCGCGACTGCTGACTGCACGCGGAGCGTGCCGACACCAGTTGCCGCAGCGTCGATCGCTCGGAACTGCGCCTCCAGCGACGCCGGTCTGCCCTTCGTGAGGTTCACCGCTGGGCTGCCGTCCTCAATGCAGGCCGGGCACTCGTACTGAGCGGTGAGTTCGTTGTCGATCGGGGACATGCCGCGGGCCAGCAGCGCGAAGTGAGTGACGTTGAGACCCCGCAGGATTTCAAACGACTGCTCACCCGCCACTCTTTCCGCAGCGGCGACGGTCGTGATTCTCGCGTCATTCAGGATCTTGGCGTACATGCCAGGGCTGAGGTCCACGAGCGTCAGTGCTATGAGGAAGTCCTCCTCGGTGCGGAATGCCTTCCGCGGTGCGGTTGCGCCAGCGCCACGGAAGAGCTCCATGCTCTGCGGGTGGCTGACGGTAACGCCTGCGTCGTCGTAGTTCTTGACGCCGGACGTACCGAGCTTGAACCAGAGTTCTGCTCTGACGAACGTTTCCTCTCCCGCGTCAACTCTCGGGAACGCCGTCCCGGTTCTCGCGAGATACACCGTATAAGGCGCCGCGATGATCTCATGTGGTGCGGCCACTGCTCATTCCTCCTCGTTGTGTTGACTCGGCTGGCCTTTGAGGCTCGGCAGGTCTGCTGTCCTCGACCAGTGAGACGGCGACGTACGGCGCGGTGACGAGCTCCTCCGCCACGTCGTCAGGCACCTTGGTCGTGTCACCACGACTGAGGTCTCTGTCACCGACTCTCAGTATGTCTCCCTCCGGTCCGTCAAATCGAATCGTCTTCACTGATTCGATCCTTTCTTGTTAGGCGACGGCTACCTCAGACGCGAGCACTTGCCAGCTGCTCCAAACGAACGGCCAGTCGCGCTCAGGATCGCGCAGGGGCTGAGGCCCGCTCCCCTGGCGTGCCCAGTGAATGAGACAGCCTTCCGACACTCTGCGAACAAGTTGAAACTTCAGGATCTCGTATACGACGTCTGACACCTGCTGAGCGTCATGCAGCGTGGCGCCGTACGCGCGCACATCGACGCGCCTGTCGCCGTACGCTTGGCCCCCGTTGCCGTACGTGCCGAGGCCGCCTGCGAGCGCCAGCACCACGCACGCTTGCGGCATGCCCGCGATCACGCTTTGCGGGAGCTCACCGCCTATCACACGTTCTGCGGTCAATTCGGTGAGCGCTCTTTGATTGAGCAGGTACGTGCGCAGCGCGCTTGTGAGATCGGGGATCACTGCGCCTCCAGCGCGACGCGAATCCGCTCGACCAACTTTGGTCCCTCAACGTCGAGCGCTGGACGGAGACAAGGCATGGCGATCATCTTTATGGTCCCGAGCTCAAGCCAAAAGAAATACACGACACCATAGGAACCGAATTGCCCGACGACGATCATGTTTCTCGTGACCCTTGCAGGTCTTATTTGAATTGAACCCTCAGCGGTACCCGTACGATTCTTCCACGGGTGTATTGCTTTCGCGTGGATCACAGCTGCTGACGTGGTCTGGTCAATGCCGACCTTGGCAGCAGCAATCACCGATCTGAAAACGTCGTCTCCTCTCCAATTCAGTCTCGGTATCATGTGATCCGTTTGACCACCACGTCGATGAAGGATGCCCGTCGAGCCGGTGGCTGATCGACCAGCATCGGTCCGTCATAAACAACGGCACCAGTGTCAGCGCGCGTCACGTCAGAGATGCGATCGCTCACAGTGATGTCGGTGTCCGGTGGGAGCAACAAATGCCGCTCCTCTATCGCTGCGTTGTCGCTGGGTTCACCAGGCGCTTGACGACCAGGTGAACCAAGTGACGGCGTATACATGAGGCAGGGTACGTCTCTCGCTATCGGTCTCCATTCTGCCCTTGCTGCTTGACCCCACCCGTCTGTTCTTCTGTCCTGGTCACGTTCGATTGTCACCAAGTAATCGAACGCATGACCAGCGACTTGTGCTCCAACGTCCCGTGCGCTTTGTGGAAATGCGTCACTGCCTCTGCGTCCTATTGCAGCGACAGCCCGCGGCATCAGAGACCCCGCAACTGACGATGAGTGAAGGCGTCAACGTCCATTGTTGCTATCTCTATTTCGGCATCGTCATCGGTTTCTCTGTCGAATCTATCGGCAAGTTCCAACATCGCTCTTGCGACAGCCGGTCCGTCAGTGGTCAAGTCAAGGAACTGGATGCGCTTTGCGATCAGCGCCTCGTTGCCAGCGATCGCTCGGCACGCGAGCGCGGCCGCACTGCGCACGCTTCCCCGCATCCCGAGGAATGCCGCGATCTCCTCGTCGGCAAACAGAAACGTTCTACCGTCCTGTCCTCCGGTGTCGGAGATCAGCAGACGGACCTTGCCTTCGTCGGTTGTTACGTCGTAAGTTGCCATGATGGTGTCGGATTCAAGGCTGCGCTAATGCCGTGCCCTCAACCCGTCTCCTAGGCCCCGCTGCCGTTGGATGCCACTGTCGCCTTCGTGCCGCCCGTGGACAGGAGGCGCGTACCGCCGAAGACGTGGGTCACGCGCCAAGCACGAGAGTCGTCTTCAAACGACCGCATTTCGTCACCGCCGGAGCCTCCGACGCGACGCGCGTTTGGCAACCGCTCGAACAGTGCCGGCTCCTCATAGCCGCGGAGGAAACCGACCTCCAGCGCAGGACGTCCGGTGTTCGGATTACCGAACAGACCCCATGTGGTGTCCGCGTTTTCTCTTGCGATGATCGGCAGGTACGGAACGACCTGGACTCTGACCTTGCCTCTCATCCAGTTGGCCGCACGGATTCTCTGTTCTCTCGATCCGCCTTCAACTTCGAGTTCTATCGAGAGCGCGTTCACGAGATTTTCTGCAGTCACGACGAGCGCCGGTGAGATGAAGAGCGTCACTGCGTCGCCCATCATCACTGGTTCACCCTCAGCGTCTCGCATTTCGTAAAGCTGTCTGAACGCAAGCTGCAAGCCTCTCAATTCCAGAGGCGGGTTTCCCGTGACGACGTTGCTGTATCTCGCTTCATAAAGGAGCCCGTTTGGACCTCTTGTTCCGATGTAGAGTTCAGTGGCGAACTTCTCCTCACTGCGTCGTGCTGCACGCGCAAGGCGCTCAGGCGCCGACCGGAAGGCGTCGAGGTCGTCATTGATGAGCGCCTCCCACGAGAGATCGAGCCGACGCCCAACCTTGCCGACCGAGTATTCGTCTCTCGATTCGGTGAGGGATGCCTCTCTGTACTCCTCCAACTCGCCGACTCTGGGGAGCACTGTCTCAGCGCCGTCCACTGCGAACCGTCTGACGGTCCGGAAGTCAGGCACCGTTCCTCGTCGTGCGAAGTTCTGCCACGTCGGCGGGATCTCCGCGTAATTGGCCAGAAGCTGACGGTCGAGAATGTCGGCGAACAGGATCGGGAAATCGCTTGTGCTCATCGCCTCCTGGAGGTGGTAGAGCGGGCGCTTCCCGGATCTGATCTCACCGATGAACACCGCTGCCTCGGTGAGACGTCTCTTGTAGTCTCTCGCCTTGCGGTGCTCCCCGACACGGACACGGCCGTACTTCTCTCCGCCGTCCCCGCTGAACAGCTTCTGAATCGACGCCTCTTCTGAGCGTATGCGCTCGATGGTGTCGCTCAGTTCAGCCATAGCGTGTACTCTGCTCCTTCTCTTATCCGGGGACGGCTAGTAGCCGACCTTGACGTGGATGGTTTCGGTTCTTTCTCTCGTGACTGCTTCCAGCGCGTAACCGAAGCGGACGCCGTTTGCTCTGTCCACGTTCAGGAGTCTTTCATCGAAGTAGACGATGTCTCCTGCCGCGACGGCGAGACCCGCTTCTCTTTCTCTCGCTTCGACGGCGAGGTCGAATGAACCGTCCAACTGAACGGTGCCTCTACCCCCGTTCGCGACCGTGTCGGAAGCGTCGGTCAACATGACGCCCGGGATCTGACCTATCAGAACCGGGTCACCCGACAGCGCGGTCGCACCGGGTGCCCTGGTCGGTGCGAGTACGAGTTGTGTTGCTCTCTCGTGAACGCGATTCTTCGCCATGGGTTACCGCCCCCCAGCAGCGATCTTCGCCGTGGACTCGTCCAGCCCGAGGCCCTTGAACGCCTCGACCAGCATGTCGTCGTCGGTGTCGCGCGCGCCGCTGCGCCCGCCCTCTCGGAATGTGGCACCTTCACCGTGGCCAAGATCACGCGGCATGCCGCTACCCGTCGCCTCAGTGAGATAGTCCATCTCCTCGCGAGCAGCACGCAACGCGCGCTCCTTGAGCGTGGTCTTGTCGAGTCTGCCCTCATCAGTGAGGGGCAGTCTGCCCTGCATTGCCTCGCGGGCGGCACGCTCACGCGCGCGCTCCGGGAGATCCTTGACCTCGTCCGACTTGAGAGCCTCCTGCACGACGGTCGCCGCGCCAACGCGCAGCAGCGCGTCCTCGGCCCGCTCCCGCTTGGCTCTCTCGGCCTCGGTGGCTCTTGTCGCCTCATCGACTCTGCCCGTGAGCTCCTGCACCTGCTTCTCAAGGGCGGTGATGCGGGCGCTTTGGTCGTCCGCCATGCCTTCCTTCCTCTCGATTGCCTGCATGGACGATTCGGGGTCGGCGTACGGGTCCCGTTCGTACAGACCGGGTATGTTCGCCTCGACCGAAGCATTGAACGCGGTAAGGGCCTCACCGATCGCGCTAGACAAACCGATGCGCTCCTCGCGCGTCAAGTGCCCTTCGCCGAACAGGTAGTCCGTGATCCGCGTGAAGTCTGAATGGATGCGGGCCTCCAGCCAATTGCCCGCGTTACGTGCCTCTTCGACTCTCGTTACCTGAGGCCTACGCGCGTGCTCACGCGCTGACTCGATGAGCGGCCCGACTCTTCCGCCACGTCCTGCCCTCGTGACGAAATCAACGGACTCACCCTCGGTCAATGCGGTGATGATCGGGCCCCTCCGTCCCTCCGCCTCACCTTCTGAGGACTCACCGTAAGCGATGATCGACGTTCCGATGTCCTCAGAAAGCGCGTCGATCACCGGAACCCAATGTGGGAAGATGTCCGCCTCAGCGACGAGTGCCTTGCCCTCCATCACTGGCGTTGTCGCAATGCGAGCAGCCAAGTCTCGGACGTCGCGCTCGGGACGTTCAGCCTCCTCCCGGGGCGTTGGATGATTGAGGTACATGTGAGTGCCCGGTGGGAAGATGCGTGGTCCGTCACGCCGCAGTATCGCCTCGCTGTAGTAGCCGGACGAACCCCACCCCTCGGTGATGATGGTGATCTTCCGTCGCTGCGTTCCTGTCGGGCCCGGTTCAGCTGCTGCGACCGCGCCGACCTCTTTGAGCTTGGTCTTCATTTGATGATCGGGCTCCAGTTGAGTGTGCACTGAGGATGCGTTTCTTCCATCGCTGCCTCAGCATCTTCAAAGGACATCTCTTCACCGTCACGTTGCACGCAGTCCGGGTCGTCACCAACGAGCGCGTCATGCGCGAGCAAAGCCCGCACAGTGTCCGCCTCCTTGTAGACCGTGAACGTCGTCATTCGCGATGCGTTCAGCGTCTCCGATCGAGCAATGAGTTGCGCTCGATACCGCGATCCTGCGTTGACGAATCGACCAGCAGGAACCTCGTTCTGGATCATACGAGCGATCTCTTTCGGCCCCAACTGATCCCGCTTGCCCTGAGCGATCGTTCGATACAGCGCCGACTTGGTGTGCTCTCTCAGGTCAAGCAATCCAAGCCGCTGACCACCTATCTTGATGATTCTCGCGCTGAGCTCATCAACCAGTCTTATGCCAGCACGGAGCTCAGCATTCGCTACGGTCACCGACTTTTGACCAGCAACGAGCCATTGCTCCTCGAAGATCGGTTGCAAGTTTCTTCTCGCCCACCTGTCCAGCTGTGCTGCTCGGACGATCGCCTCAACGCTACGCCGTTCACTGTCGGTGACCGCCTCAACATGCAAGCCACCAACGCGCTCCGCGGCGGACGCGACGTGTCTCCCGAGTGCTGCGAACTGCACCCGCAATTGCGCTGCGAAGGATCCCTCAATACGTGCGAGGGCGGTGAGGTTGCGCCGCGCGAACCGCGCACCTCTACGCGCGCTCACGGCTCGTTCGAGCACCTCAGCGAACTCTGTGCGCGTCGCATCGTCAGCATGCCGCATACGTGAGACGAGCACAGCAGCGACCGCGGGATTGGGCACGAGCAACTCAGGCATTAGTGATCCTTCCCGTGCCGTTGCACCGCGAGCATTGATGTCTGGTGGCTTCCCATCTACCTGAGCCATTGCAGTTCGGGCAGGTAGCGGGCTTCGGCTCCTTGGCGCGTATCGCTCTGCTCATGCGTATCGTCCCAACCACCAACGAGGAACTGGTATGTGCCCTTCACCACCGCAACGGGGGCACCGAGGATCACGGCCTTTGCAGATCAAGCAAATAGCTGGTCGTATGCCGGGCTCATGCCTTGTGTGATCTGTGATCGTGATTCTCACGTTGTTCATGTCGTCACCGGTGGGATTGGTGTTTCTTGTTCGCCCCTTGCCTTGAGCAGATTGGCAAGTTCCGTTGTCGCTCTTGCAAGCGCCTCGACGTCTTCATCCGCCAGTTGCTGAATGGCATCATCAACGTTCGAGATGCCAACCGCCTGCATGAGGAGTCGCACGAGCTCCTCACGCGGGATGGTGCCGGCCTCGACCTTGCCATCCAATGTTGCAGCGAGCACGATCGCGCGGACTGTCGCCTCAGGATCATGCTCAAGGATCGGCGGGAAGGAAACGTTTATCTCGGGATCCTCGTCCTTTGCCCGGCCGTAACGAATCGCTTGTTCGTAGTAGTAATGAAGGATCGCCGATGTATGATCCCCGTACATCTTTTGACGGCTAAGAAACGCGAGCTCTGTCGGGCGGTCAAGCGTCTTCGCCGTTGCGAGGTTGCCCACTTCTGCGTCACCAGCAAGGATAGTGTCCGGCAAGTCCATTGCTGCGCCGACCATGAGGCGTGAAGGCCGCGCGTCTTCTGCTGATGTAGTAGCGCCTGACTTCCCGATCGGGTCGAGTCTGTCGCCATCAGTTCCGACGAACACAGAGCCTGCCGGCTTCGCAGGATTCGTCTCCGTCGCTTCTGTCTCGCTGAGTGTTGACTGGAAACGTTCTCGTGTTCTTCTGACCTTCGATCCTCTGACGCTAACGCGCCACGCAAAGCGCGCGAGTGCCGCCACAATGGTGTGCCAATCCTCAAGGAACTTGCGGTAGGCCCGCGCCCAGTCAAGCGCGGCATACGTCTCCGGCACACCGAAGAGCATATTCTTGCGCCCGCCTGTGCGCTGATGGATGATCGGTGCTTCCCAGTAAATGGGTATGCCGCCCGCTTCCCTCGGTCTGTGTCGCGGCATGTAAGTGTAGTCGGGGTAAAGGGCCTCACCCGATCTCTGCACGACGCGCCCGAGTTCCATCTTGAACTCTTCGACGGTCCAGCATCGCCGATAGAACCAAACCTCTGTGTCATCGTCCGGGCTCGTTATGATCTCCCGAATCTGAGACATCGGCACTGAACGAACACGCACCATCCCATCCTGCGGGTTAGTGAACATCGCGAAGAAGGTATTACCGTCGCACTGCTGATCTATGTCGGTGAGCAGACGGGCCTGATGACTAAACAGAGACGCTTGGTTGCCACGCTCATCGAGAAACGGTGCGACGTACTGTTCTTGAATCGCCTCGTTTCTGGACTGTATCGACATCCCTTGAGCGAACGTGTAGTAGCCTCGCACGTTGACCGCACGTCTAATCAGAGGATGCGACAAGTACATGGCGCCGCTGATGGCTATGAGATCGTCCAAGCCACCGCGTGTGAAGTCCTGCTCCATGCGTGTGGTAAGGCGAGCCCACCCCTCATCCACGAGCTGTGCCTCAAGGTCACGCACGGACTCTTCCAGATGCTCCGTCTGAAACCTCAACTGCAGGGCCTCATTCATCGCCTCGCGTACGTGCGCGCGCGTCCTGCGTGCTGTCTGCCAGTCAGCGATGATGCCCATGAGGATGTCCTACTCTCGTCGCGCCGATGCCGCGATCGTACAGCGTTGTCAAAGTCGCGGCGTCAACACGCCGGCGGTTATCTCAAACAGGTTACAAGTTTGCAACCGATACATTTGAGCCTTTGCCGTCGCTCTCGAATACCCGCGTGACTGAATCATCTTGCCCACTTCAACAAGACTAATCGGCGATGCAGCAAATACATACTCCAAAATCCAATGTATTGGCCATGCATACTTTTCTTGCAACGCCTTGACGGGCACCTTGCAGTGTCTGATATGCTCAGCCAATTTTGGTGACGCGGGGTATTGTAAAATTGCAGCTTCTCTCCGAGCGGGAGGTCTACAGTTGGTATAACAACGTAAGCGGAAGCGGCACTCAGGAACCCCAGCAATCCATTTTCATAGTACTCTTGCCCAGCGTGGATCTCAAACGCAGCCCCCTCCAATGACACGCGCGTTTGCAATTGAGCCACTACCCGTTGGCTCCATTCACGTTTCTCAGCAATGGTAAAAGTCAGCAATGTTGTGTCATAGGGCTCAATGACCTCATTAGGTTCCAAAACGCCATGATGCGCTGACAAGATCAACCAGCGTTCGCAGGAACGTTCCACATACTCACGAGCCCCATGAAACAAAGGAGAACGATACATAGCACCCGCAGGTCTTGCAGTTCTATGCTTGCTCTTGACACACCCAACAAGTCCTATCACACCCGTGCCCCTATTCGCTCAGGTTCATAGTTGTCCTCTTCAATTTGACCGCCGTGTGGCGTGAGCAGGAGCCATGTCACAAGCCACGTCAAGGCGTCCACTCGATCAGGTGATCTTTCCTCACCCGGAACCCATGTACATTGCTGATCCTCAAGCTCTGCGAATGAGCCGACGTGGTGAACGTACGCCGGTCGTCTGTCGTTACCGTACAACACAGCGACCGGCTGAGCACGAGTTTGCTTGCCGCGTGACGCCCACACTTCCTCGAACGGCACCTGAGGATTGACGGTACGAATGACGTGCTCCACCATCTCGCCACCGTTGTTAGTCTCACCTATGACTGCGTCAGCACGATTGCGTTGGTACCCGAGGACCGCACGTTCGCCCCACTTGTCAGGCGGCAGGTGGCACGTCAGGTCCTCGAAGATGTAGGCGTGTCCATCAACGCCAAGGCCACCAACCATAATGCCAGTGTCTGCTGCCTCGGGTCCTGAGGTTGCCGCGGGGTCGATCGCCACACCCATGAGCACGATCTCCGGGACGTCTTCCATTTGTCGGCGACCCGCGTCGATGTATCTGCGCAGCCACAGCGCGCCCTCAACGTCTTCGAGCAACTCACCGTCGAGCTCTTGACGACCGAGGCGGGTGCCAGCGTAACGTGCCTCCATTCTTCTGCGCCAAGACTCGGCGTTATATGGGTTGGCACGGATGCCTATGCCAGTCACCAAGTCCGTGCCGGGTTCGCCTCGGATCTCACGGTACTCTCTGGTGTTGCGCGGCGTCGTGCTGGCGATCGCATGAGGATGAGCACCGAGACGGAGGCCAAGCTGTGCCTGATCCCATGCTCTTCTCAGGTGAGGATTGGCCGCCATCTCCTCCCACCAATCAAGGTGACGGTTGCCGCCTGCTCGAAGGCGCTCCACGTCACGCGGTGAGTGCGTGCCTATCACGAGCGCCTCACTGCCGTTGGGCCATATGACCTTCGCACCACCGACGGCTGACCCGAGGAACTTGACATCGGGGTCCATCGACTTGAGCCCGGACGGCCCCTCGATGCAAGCCTCCACGGCGTCGCCAAGTGTCGGCGCTATGATGCGCCCACGGAGCCCGGGATGCTGCCGCATCTTGCCAGCGAAGTAACGTGCGCAAGCCTCGGTCTTGCCAGCGCCTCGTCCAGCCTCAAGCAGCCACAGATCACGAATGATCGCTGGCGGCACTTGATGCGGCAGTGGAGGTTTACGCCCCTCAGGTTGCCAGAGCTCAGTCGGCGGGCAAAGCCCCGCGATGAGCGCCTCAGTCGTTCCCGGCGGGAGTCCACTCAACGGTAATGAACTCCTTACCTGCGTCCACTCTCTCCGAGTAAGCGCGCCAGAACGGATTGACGGTGTGTGAGTGACCGCATGCTGGACACGGGTTCATGTGCAGCGACGTTGGGTACCGTCTGCCCTTCGGGATCTGCACGCTGAGCATGAGCCGCACAACCTCGCCCGTTGACGCACAGCGCCCCATCGAGCAACCATAGAACCCGACCTTCGGTGTGCCGTGCGTGAAAGTAGCGATGCTATTCACGGTTCTTCCTCTTCTGCCTGTACGCTTGCAAGCGTATGCCCCCGCACCACGCGCAAACACTGTGTGCAACGTCCACGAGGCGTCCAACAAAGCCCATGCTCTGAGCACCAACGAAGTTGACACTTATCCAGAATCCACCGCAACGGGTTCATGCCGCCCCATCAAGCAGGCCGCTCCGCTCCATCATCGGTGTCTCAAGCACGAGCATGTGCTTCCGCATGGCGCCCGGGATCTTCGCTCGCTGCTCATCGGTGAGCTCAAGTTCCTCAAGCACACCCTCGAATGCGGGTATGAGTGAACCCGCCATGCCCTGTGCGACCTGCGCGAAGCGATCATCCACTCTCGCGTCGAGCACCATCTTGCAGAAGCGCGCGAGGCGTTCGAGGCACTCCTGTCGGATGCGAATCCAGATGTGCAGTTCCTTGATGTGCTGCCGCGTCTCAGTTGACCAGCCCTCAACTTCCTGCTTTTCCACGCTGGACTCAGGGGCCACGATGAGGTCATCTGCGTGCAATGCGTGGACTCTCGCTTCGGCATACATCACTTCGCCAGCGGTGACGTAACAGCAATGCATGAGTCCCTCAAAGGGAGTGATTCTGAGCGGGGCACCCATCGCCTGTGCCATCGCTCGACCGGCAGCCAGCGCAGCGGCTTCGCTCGCGCCCCCGTGCCACTTGCAGGCACCGTAACCAGGATGCTCAGTGCCCATGCCTGCCTTACTCCTGCAACGACGGCCTTCACCGATTCTCGCGTTACAGTAACCGCCTCTGCCGATCTCGGGGTCTGCGCGTGATTGAGGGGTGCCGGCCATGAGCTGCCATGGATGATATCGCAATGCGACGATCAGCACAGGGACTACAAATCAGTGTCTGGTCAGTGAACCGCGGCTGATCGAAGTTTGTGCCCCGACGCACGCGGAGGCGATGGTGACAGGCATACGCGCGCGTGAGGACGGTTGGAAATTCCAACCAGTGACTAGGGCAAACGTTACAGGCTCTTTCGGTCAAACGACCTAAAACCCCTGCAAATACGCACTTTGTAACACATAACGCTTCGTAACGTGGAAAACGTCTAACACATCATGCGCGGATAGACAAAAGGTAAATATGCACGTTACGTTCCGTTATCCGTTACAAGTGTCTCGTAACATTTGATACATGCTGCATAAAACCCCTGCAAATCGCGTGGGTTACGCATACTGCTCTGTAACGCATGAATATCGGGTGACCTCGACAGTGACTGCATTGACGCCTCGGCGTGCGATATGATGCGTCGTGCAGCGTTGGTGACAGCTCGGGGTGCCAGGAGTTCCTGGGTCATTCGATATACTCGACACCGACAAAGCCGGGCTGCCACGAGCGCTGCTTACACGTCGCGTCTAAAGGGGGAGCTGTTGCTGCAAACGCGCAAGTGTCCTACTCACGGGCACGTTGACATCTCATGTTATGAGGAGGCACTGAGCGAGGATCCTCACTCCTGTCCAGTGCCAACATACCAAGAGGAACCCTGCGGGCAGGAGCTTGAACCCCGTGTTCGTACGTGGGTCGAGCGCATAGACCGTGTGTAGGGGACTTAGGATGCCAGCTGTTGGAACGTTGGGGGCTGATAAGTGGCCAGGCTTGGTCAAGCTCATAGAGGAGTGCGGCGAGGTTCAACGTGTCGCAGCGAAGTTGCTTGCCTTTCCTGAGGGAATTATTCCTGGTGAGGACACCGACTGGGCACTTGAGTTGCTTGACGAGCTCGCTGACGTGAAAGCAGCAATTGAATTCGTCATGCTTCGCAACGGGCTTCCTAGAATGAGGATGCAAAGACGCCTCATGGAGAAGCTCAATCAATTTGAAGAGTGGCATGCCATAGAAGCCACTCGCATTCCATGAGCAGCACCAGACGTACGTCGAGCTCCATGCTCGACCACGCGCTCATGTACGCACGAGCAGGGATGCCAGTCATCCCGCTTCACAGCGTCCTCAGTGATGGCTCCTGCACCTGCGGCAAAGCTAAGTGTCACTCGCCTGGCAAGCACCCACGCACTGCTAACGGGCTCAAGGACGCAACGACCGAATCTAGAAAGATCAAGAAGTGGTGGGCACCGTCAAGATGGCCTAACGCTTCGATAGGCGGCGTCGGTGGTCGTTACCTGTGCCTGGACATCGACGCGAAGAGAGGCGGCTTCGCATCACTCACGCGCCTCATCGAGGCGAACACTGCTTTGCCTGAGACAGCGATCGCTGAGTCCGGGCTGCATGACGGTGAGCGTGGGAAGCACTACTGGTTCCTCGTGCCAGACGACCACGAGACGCCAGGCTCGCGTCAGGCCGTGCGTACGGGTATCGACATTCGCTGCGCAGGCGGCTACGCGGTGCTCCCCCCGTCTCAGCACGCTAGCGGGGTCAACTACGAATGGATCACCCCGTTCCGTGAGATCGCAGACGCTCCCACCTGGGTCCTCGACCTGGTGCCCGAGTTCATCACCGGAGACGCAACGTGGGAGCCATCGCCTAACTTCCAGATGAGCAAGCCGGTCAAGGAATTCCTCCGCGGTGACCTTGAGATCGAAGTCGGTGAACAACGTGACTTCCTTGTGGCAGCCGCCCGCTCCGTCCTCACCGAAGGTCACAGCGTTGAGCGCACTACGCAGTTGCTCTGGGAAGGCTATGAGGGTGAGGGTGGCATCCTCGCCTCAGCATGGGATGAGGACGATCCCTGGACACCAGAGGACATCTACGCGCTCGTCAGTGACATCTACCGAAGACCGCCGAACACGCCACTCCAGCGTGACTTCACACGCGAGGACTTCACCTTTGACGACGCAGGCAACGCACGGCGCCTGATCGCTTCCTACAAGCCGGGCCACGTCTTCCACGTCCCTGAGCTCGATCGCTGGTACGTGTGGGACGACAGACTCAAGTGCTTCCAACCGACGCCTGAGTCGACGCTGCGGTCGCGCTGGACGAAGATCACGGAGGAGCTCAGCTCACTCGCGAGACAGGCGCACGACGAGGCCACGGAGAAGGCGCTGCGCACACACGCACGCAACTCACGTATGCGCCCCCGTGTGGAGGCTGCGGTCGTCATGGCCCGCGATCGTGCTATCAAACATGAGTCTCAACTGGACGTTGACCCGTTCCTGTTCGCAGCAGCTAACGGAGTCATCGACCTGCGCACGGGCGACCTCTCGCCTAATGCCCCCGAAGCACTCATCACTCGACGCTCACCAGTCGAATACGAACCTGACGCGCAGTCCTCACTGTTTGACGAATACCTTGAGGCGAGCGTGCCGGACGCTGCGCTGCGCGACTACCTGCAACTCGTGTGCGGGTACTCACTGACGGGCAGTACCGACGAGGACGCATTCTTCTACCTCTACGGTCGCCCGGGTAGCGGCAAGTCAACTTTCACTGAGGCCCTGTCATACGTCATGGGCTCGTACGCTATGAGTGCTGACACGTCCTCATTCATGCGCGACTCTAGACGAGGCGGCAGCGCACCGACCGAGGACTTGGCGCGACTGGTCGGTGCGCGTCTCGTGACGACAGGCGAGGTCGAGCAGAACGAGCGCTTGGCGTCCGCGCTGGTGTCGCGCATCACCGGTGGGGACCCGATCGCAGCGCGAATGCTGTACGGGCGCACGTTCGAGTACTTGCCGAGATTCAAGTTGTGGATCGCAGCTAATCACTTGCCGAGAGTTGCAAGCGCGCGATCAGGCATCTGGCGACGTGTGAAGATCCTGCAGTTCGACCAGGTAGTTCCGAGAGAACGAATTGACCCTCTGTTTCGTACTCACCGAATCAAGGAACCGGAGGTCGCAGCTGCGATCCTCGCCTGGATGGTTGACGGAGCAATCATGTGGCGTAGACGCCACGCACAGGGGCACCCGCTGAGAGAGCCCAGCATCGTCACTGAGGAGGTCGAGCGCTACCAACGTGAGGCGGACCACGTCAACGGATTCGCTGCTGACGCGCTCAGACACTCGAATGACGACAACGACCGAGTCAGCACGTCAACGATGTTCGAGCACTACCTCAAGTGGTGTGACAACGAGGGACGTGAGCGGCGTGAGACGCAGCGAGGCCTCGCCTTGAAGTTGGGAGACCTCGGGTTCGTCGCTAGACCTGCCCGTCTCGACGGGCGAGTTCAGCGCTGCTGGTTGAGAGTGCAGCTGGTCCCGCAGGGCGGAGTGCACTTGAAGCGCAAGCGTTAGTGGATGGGTAATGTGACCGGGCGCGGCTGCCACGTTGGAGTCTGCATCTTGTGCTGCTCCGGTGTGGTCTGCCATCCGCCCGATCACATGACGTACATTAGAGCTCGACGTGCCTCATGTCAAGCGCTTTCGCGCGTCATGTTCTAATCCGGACATCGCTCTTGAAATCAGCCTCTCGATGTGATATCCGCGCGCACCCGTCTACCAATACGCAGCGCGCAGCAGAGCATGTGCCGATCAGCATCCAAATATGAGAATCGTAGATTCGCGGTTGACACGTCGCATGGCATGCTATACCTTGTGTTCATCGCATGAATGCACACCAACCGAAGGAGCGAATGCGATGAGCAGAACGCAGACCGCGCAGCGTCAGTCCAGAAAGGCCGAGCAGACCGAGGCCGAGAACAGAGCAGCGGCTGACCGCAAGGCGGCCCGCGAGGCCGAGCGCAAGGCGAAGGCCGAGGCGCGCGCCAAGGCGAAGGCCGAGAGAGACGCCGCCCGCAGAGCTGAGCGCGAGCAGGCCGCGAAGGCCCGCGAGGAGGCGAAGGCCGCGAGGGAGCAGGAGAAGATCAAGGCCAAGCAGGAGCTGATCGACTCCGGCAAGCTCATCGAGCGCGACGGCGTGACGTTTACCGTCGTGGAGCGCGACTCGCCTCTGGAAGTCGAGTCCCGCGCGGGCGAGGCCGTCGAGTACCTCAAGGCGAACGGCACCGTGACGCCCGTCGTCGGGCGCGACCTGGCCGATGAGCTCGGGGGCGGGTGGCCGCAGTGGCTGTCCTTCTTCGCGATGCTCAAGGCCCTCGGGCTCGTGCGCGAGTACCGCTCCAAGACGGGCGAGCGGGGCGGCGCCGGGATCTCGTACCTCTGGATCGGCGACAAGTAGGCGTCATGCGTGCGCTGCGCGTGATCATCATGCTGTGCGGAACAGTGATACTGCTTGTCATTGTGGCAGCGTGTATCATGTACGCCAATGGCACGTTCGACCACGCGCTCGCACCATGGGGCCTCAACGCACACCAGTGCGTGCAGAACGTGTTCGGTACCGTGTACTGCGGTGATGAGATCCCGAGACACTGATGCTTCACTGTGAGGATCAGCGCTTGCACCACCTGGCACGAGGTGCGGGCACTGGGGGACTGATCCTCACGGGGGAGCCTGGCAACTGACGATCGGGGGATAGTCCGGTCGCCAGGCAATGGGAGGGCCCGGGTTACGCGCGAGTTGGGGGACACGCGCGACCCGGGCCCTTCAACTTCATCCACAAAGGAGCTGGTCACCAATGGTGACAAAGTACTCACGGCAGCAGCTGCTCCCTTTGATCGGGAAAAGCATCACTGTCAAACACAGACGAGTTGCCCCCGGCGGGAGAGGCGAGACGGAGCCTTTCGAGCTCACGTCAATTCTCGTGGACGTCGGCGAGTGGCACATGTTCCTCCGCAGAAAAGCGAGAGGATTGTCCGGTGCCGGTTACTCAGCGATCAAGTTGGACGCGATCCTCGACGTGACCTGGACGGAGACGGTCACGAAGAGCCTGGACGACGAGGGATGAACGACGCGGGGCCCCGTTCCAACTCGCAGAAGAACGGGGCCCCTTGTATCGCGTCGCGCCGGAGTGAGGACCGGCACTCGGGGGGTCGCTGCTCACCTGGCTCCCGGCCGGCGCAAAGGAGACACCGGTGATCGGTCTTTCGTGGACTCCCGTCCACCAGGCGATTCGCTGACGTGACGGGCGGTGTTGAGAGATCAGCCCGCCCCGCTGCGCACATCATACAGCACGCGCCGCGGCAAGGCAGAGCACTCCGAGCGCGCGCCGAACGCTGCGCGGTTGTGTCACGGTGCTGCATGCTGTATGATGAGCGTGAGAGGTCGTTCCACGCAGCCACAAAGGACTACGCATGAAGATCGAGGGGCTGCCCCGCGAGGGCACTTACAGAGTGGCGATCGCATCGTCACATGAGGACATCAGCAAAGTGACTGAACGCCCGTTCTGGCGCGTGTCCATGGTGATCCTCGGCGGTGAGTTCGAGGGCGCTGTCCTGCACACAGCGTTCAGCGACGCGCAGAAAGCCTCTCATCCATGGATTGACGTGGTGGAACACCCAAGAGACTTGCCGGGTGAGATATGCCTGGCACATGTGAGACATGACGTTGGGCCAGGTTCAAGAACGTTTGCCTGCGTGAAGCGTCTTTCACCCATCGACGTGCCAGAGAGCATTGAACGCTTCGGACGGATGTACCGCCTTATGCCAGGAGCTACGGCGTGAGCATCGTTCACAGACTCCCCCACCCGCTCGCTCAGGCGTTGAATGTCCTCGGTGACCGCACGACACTGCTCCTCCTTGGGGCGTGCTATGAGGAAAGACGGCGCCTGAGCGAGCTCCACTTCATGTTCCGGGACATCTCAAGAGGCGCGCTCGACACGGCGCTGAGACATGCCTGCGAGCATGGACTTCTGGAGCGTAGACGCTTCAACGAGTCCCCACCGCGCGTCATGTACGAGGTCACGCATCTCGGCAGAGAGGCTTTCCTCACCGTTGGGTTCGAGATGTCCCGCTTTGGTGAGATGCTCATGCGTGACCGTGGCGACGAGCTGCCGCACAACTGCGAGAGAGCACTCGAAGCACAACTCGCAGAAGCAGGCTCGCCAGACCTCAAGCATCCGACATGGCAGACAGGCACGACGCTGGAGTGCCCATGCGGCAGGGTGTACGTCCACATCTGCAACGAGGTTGAGGGTTGCGGGTGGGAGCCGATCGAGCAGGTGACCGGCATGTTGCGAGAGGCGCTCGTAACATGATCGCACTCCGTCAACGTCAGCTGCCGCAGGTCAACACCGAGCGCCTGTTCTCCGCTATGAGAGCGTGGTTGGTCACGCACGAACAGGAGCTCGGTCACACCGAGGCGCAGGCGCATAGCATGGTCGCTCGCATGCCGCGCGTTAAGGTCATGGCGAT
>Ga0105041_100004_pt1 | contig 34895 bp, 71 predicted proteins | sample LS_189metaG_FD_91486 | JGI IMG/M metagenome (GOLD analysis project Ga0105041, IMG submission 91486) | Switchgrass associated microbial communities from Austin, Texas, USA - LS_189 metaG | ecosystem: Host-associated > Plants > Phyllosphere > Phylloplane/Leaf > Endophytes | place: USA: Austin... | reverse complement strand
GTCCTACTTTGGACGAACGCCCCGTAAATTGGTGCGCCCTGAAGGAATTTAACCCTCGACCTTCCGGGTAGTTAAACCGGCTGCTCTTTCTCTGAGCTAAAGGCGCATAAATTGGCACAGGGCGCAGTTTAAAAGCTACGCCCCGTATAAGTTGGTGGGGCCCCATTCGTGACGGAACCCCGTAAGCGAGAAGTTTAATTAAAGGGTTTGTGATACTGTCAACTCATGGTATGTTAGGATAACCCCGTTTTAGTAGACTGTCAAGGCCTTGTCCAAGTCCAGATAAGTTCTGATCTTTCTGGGTGTGTGTATGGGTAAAGCCTGTCATACGACGAAACCTCGCGCGCAGGGTAAATCGCTACGGTTGTGCTGACTAACAGCCAACCACCATCGTTGTCCGGAGTAACCGGGTCAGGCCACTCCTCGTCCGTCTTTTGCGCACTAGTCGTGCGATAAATGGGCTCATAGTTCTCAATACTCACGGCAACACCGTCGCAGAATCACCAGGTTGCCAACAAGAGTTGGCCCAGATGTTTTGTAGGCTGGTACCTGAGGCTACTCCTACCTTTTTGATAAAACCCAAATAATCCAGCAACCCCGAGCGATCGCCAACAGGCAATCCACCTGCATACGGCCAGCTATTGGACGCTGGTACACCGGGGGCCTCCCAGGACTCAACAATACCTCCTTCCTCTACACCGCAACGGGTGCCCCAGTTCGGAGGGCTGGGAGGGGTATAACACACGTTATTTGAGAACACTACCAACATAGTCACCAACAATCCGGGCGAAAGCTGTACCGATTCCGGTCGACAATTAAACTCTACTTCTTGGGTAGTGTCCACAAGCTCCATGAGAGCTTTTGTTACATTGTCTCTGGATCTTTCAATCGCCGCCGGTCCGCACGCCGGAGCAGCCGGCTGTGAACCCGTAGGCAGGTATTCGCAGCTATTGCACAGAGACCCGCGCCAATAAGGAGGAATCCCAGCCGGCGTAAATCGCGTTAGAATATCAACAAAGTCAGCCCATCCTTCTTCGAAGGCCCTGGACGCGGTATTAGTAATGTTCGCACACGAACCGGCAGTGTAGTACATGGATGCACGATAATCGCCTTGAGCTGTATACGTTACCACCGCATCCATCCCGTGACCTAACTCGTGCCATACCACGGACGGATCTCTATTGGAGAACTTGACACCGCTTGTCATCACACAATTACCCGACGAAATACAGTACCCATACCCTGATGCTGTAGTCTCTACGTTACGAATACGGGCTCGTACTCCACCAGCATTATCCAACGCTAGGCTGGGTTGAATTCCGCCAGTACCCCAAACCTCGTTAAATAGAACGGCCGCTTCGAAAGTATTGGCTCGATCGTTCAGAGCACCTGCAAGCGGGATAGCGTAATTATACGTTTGACCGCTCGTAATAAAAGCGTGTCCTGTGGATAAGGTATTGTATAATGCAGTATATGGATACCCGCCCGTTTCTACCAGAGCTACTTTTGTAGTGTCAGGCATTCCTGAATTATTTTGACTGTCTGACCAAACCAGATCGATCGCGTAAGTACCGGGATTAGGCAATACTGCAGTATAAGTTCCGTTAGCTTGAACTGTTGCCCAAGTAGGGCTTGTCGCTCCACCGCCTGTCACGTTGAATCTCAAACGTGCACGTTTGAGAGGTAATGTCGCACCCTCATCTACGCACTGGATTCGATCACCAACATTATTACTACAAACCTGAGTCCAATTTCGGACATAGGTCACGTTGCCAGATATTGATATGGGTGCAGCTTGGCTAACACTGGCCACCAGTGCCAGGACTACCGCTATAAGCACAGATATTGGATTTTTCATTGGGTCTTCTTTCTGTTAAAGTGTGAGTAGGTTGCCTGCATCAGTACTATAGTTTCTGTAATGGCTTCTCGTTATTTACGATCACGCACCGCAAAGAAAATCATAATCATTACAACTATCACAGTGATGATGGTTATTTCAATCATTTCTTACACTCCTCGCACGTCACGTGCTCAAGGTTATATGAGTACAAAAAACCGCTAGTAGCCCTATAAACGAAGAACTTGGTAGCCCCTTTGTCCTTCCAACGTCTCAAGGGCTTGTCAGAAAAGGTACAGGCCCAACCATTGCATACAGTTCTACCGTCCAAGTCTCCTGGGGTAACTGCACGACACAAGTGAACAATTTCTTTTGATGCCCGGGTCATTCTTACTCTTTCAGCAGAGCGTCAACTATACGTTGCCGGTAATAATCTGTCACACCGTCCCACACAAAGTCAAGGCTGATACACGGGAATCGCCCGAAAGCGACGAGTCGATCAACAACTTGCTCTCTTAAACTTACTGAGAGTCCCGTCAATAAAACCGATGATCTCTCCTGCGGCGGCTGAAGCGCCAGCATTACCCAACATACTCATTAGTAACGGTGTCCTTTTTTGGGTTATAAAAAATCTCGGATTACGATCAGGGTAAGGGTGTCTACTGTTAAACGTCAACCCCCAACTATCACACCTGGACCTAATATTGAAACCAGGTCGGGTCGCCATTCCTCAAGGGTCTTGGCCCCTTTCAACTCACAATTACACCTAAAACAAGCAGGTAGAACATTTTCTGGGCAGTGGTCTCCTCCCCTAGAAATTGGTATAATATGATCCATTGTAGTCCCCTCAGGATCACCGCAATAGGCACAGGCACCGTTAAACCGTCGCTGAATTTCTCGCCATTCCTTAGAAGACAGACCGGACGCAACCTGTAAACTAAGGCGACGTTTATTGCTAACAGCCTGCCGACGAGCACGCTCTTTTTCAGGGTTATTTTTAGCCCATTGCTTTCTTCGCTCACGCACGTACATTCTGTTGTTTTCCATCCACCGAGCTCGATTCTGTTTGATCTTGGCCTTTCGACACACTTCGCCGCAGTAGATATTTTTCTGCTTTACGGACAGCAAAAATTCTTTACCGCAGTTAAGACACTGTTTGGAATGGGTGTGCTTCTTATTCTCGATCAATTTTGCCTGATGCTCAACTCGCCTCTGTTCGACGGATCTATACTCCGTGGTTACTCCCCTTACTTCACCCCTATACCGTAACCAGTATTCAAAGCGCCGTGCTTTCTTACACTCACTGCAAGTCGAACGGCGCCTTTTTGGCTTTTCAAAAAATTTATCACAATGTTGACACTTGGGGTATTCAGGTCTGCTGTCCTTAACTTTAGATCGCTGATCTTTGATCTGTCGATCAAGGCACGGCGCACAGTAACGATGACGCTTGGGAATTTCGACTGTCTTACAGCGTCGACACATATTTAATTTATCCGAGAGGTGCTTACGGTAGTACTCCTTGTGGTAATCAGGGTTACGTAGTTTCCACTGCTGTTGATATTGTTTCTGGTACTCTTTTTCGTTCACAGAATTTATTTTACGAGTGATAAATCCAAAAATCAAACCAGACCAGGTATAACGATCTCCCTTTCTTTGTTTACAAAAATTGCGGTAAAGGGTTACCCGGTCCACTGACCTATGTTTTGGCATACCCCGGCCCCTCGTTCCCCACACATCGTACACCATCCCACATGCACCCACATGTCGTACATCGTGCGCCTTACATCCACACCCTCACACATCGAGTGTTGGCATACTTCTTGCATTACCTACATATCGTACACCATACGACATGTCTTGGCATACTTCTTGCAACCAGCGTACTTGGTACGCTTAGTGCTAATGCAATAACCATACCAACCACACTCAGGGCATCCCTCCCATAGGCCTCCCGTCCTATGCTACATGTAGCATAGGCGTTCACCACGACATACCTAACTCACATTGTAGTTAAAGCTACGCCTACCTCGCATGTCCAGTACGAGGTAGGCATAGACAACACACATCACATAATCATTAACCGTTTAGCGCACAGTGCGCTCAGACGTGACTTTCAAAAGTAAGTATTAGCGCTTCATAATAAACTCTCCTATACGTGGACAGGGGTTCAATTCCGCCTAGGTCCTACACTGTACACCATACTGTGATACTGCGCACACTGTAGGTTGATAGCCTTAAGGTGTACAGTGTAGGACCGTCTCTCAACTAACCTCGTTAGACACAATCAATCTAACACAATGCCCGTACCATGCAACCACTAACGCTATACCTTAACACAGGGTTAAACGTTCTGCAGTACACCTTCCGACCGTTTGACGGCTAGCGGTTAGTGTGTACGTTGATCAGTGTCCGATATACCTAGAATGTCGCTTTTCTCTTGACGGCAGCTCGTTATTGTGCATCGAACGATGTTCAACGTAGCTGGAATTCGGGAAAGTCAAGAGGAAAGTGATGTTTAGTGTGGCTGGAATCGACGGGTGTCAAGAGAAAAACGTCGGGTCGGATGGCCGATCTTATGTTTACACTGTTAACATACACCCAAACTGGACAATTCCAGTGACACGGTGTTTGCCCCGGCCCGGCGGGCGACCGCGACAGTGATCGGCATTCTCTACCAGATTAGTAGATAATTGGCCGTTCGACCGACTGTCTATCCAACTAGCCTCATTGTCCACCATACTAGACACTTTCTACACTCACATCATAATCCTACCGTGTCTATGTGTGCGTTCCGCCGTTCCAAAGTGATCCAATCGAAAAAACGAATTGGAACGGTCCACGGGCCGGTTTCCACTCTCACGGCAACCGTTCCGCTCTCGCTTCACTGACCACTCAGCCCATAACTGACAGGATGCGATCCAATTCCCTGCCTCGATTGGATCACCCGCCAATCAATTGGAACGGTCCACGGGCCGGACGACCCGAGCCAAAACCACCACTTTCCGCTTTCCTTTCGCCAGCTTAGCCCATAAGCTGATTAGAGCTTAGGCCATCGGGCCGTTCCAATGTGATCCAATTGACTTTTCGGATTGGATCACCCTTTACAATAGTAATTATCATTAGTTAACTGTTAGTGATCCAATGATCCAATTGAAAAGTCTACAAGTCGCTATAAAGTTTTTGATAGCAAGAGGACACTCCAAAAGAGGAGTACTTGGTAGAGAGTGTGCAAACATTCCTGGCGACTTGGGATCATTGGATCAATTGGATCAGCAAGAAAAACAGCAGAAAACGTGCCGGATCGTGCAAAAACTCGACTTTCGAGAATTGGATCACATTGGAACGGCCCATTGACCGATACTACCTAACCCACCGTAATCCGTACACTACTAGCTGATCCAATTCTCCCCTACCGGCTCAGTGACCAAAAACAGTACACTGCACACTTTTCTGGGCAGATCTGTAATGTTACACGTAACCCGATAAACCCTTGACAATGCCCGTATACCGTGCCAAGCCTGCTCGTTAGGAAGACCGCCACAATGCCCGCAGGAAAGCGTTTGCTCGATCAACCGCCCACACCAGCCAAGCCCGCCCAAAACGAGCCCCAGCAGGGCAATCCGCTTCGCACGGTATACTCTTACGCCGTTCCGGGCGGAGTGGAGTGGGGAAAGAAAGACCGCCTGGCAAAAACCCTAGTTATTAGCCGTCGAGATTACTGGACACTTTGCCACGGTCGCCGGTTCAGTTGGAACCCGAGTTTTTAACCAAAAAGGAGTTGACAATGACTGTAACCTATGAAGTCCAAGACGAAAACGGTGAAACGTTAGAGCTTTTCGAGGCCATTGACGATCAAGAAGCAATTAACTTCGTCAAAAAGGGTTACGAGAAAACGGACGACCTGCTACTCCTGCGCCACGTTCCGATCGACTAACCTTTAACACAAGTTAACTGTCAAAACTCTTGACCGCCACCTAACACAGCGCTAGGACAGTAATCGGAGGTAACGACAGTGACTCAATTGACTCTGACGGCAAGCGCAGCATCCCGTTGTCCGATATCCCATTTGCGGCTCGCGTCAGCCTGACGCAGAGTCCGAGGCAGAGCGCCGGCTGCTGCCCTCGTCATGCTCACCTTGACCATTGACCATTGACAGGAGTAAAAAAACATGACCACCCGAAACCAAGCCATCAACGCGATCCGCAACTACTCCGTGCAAGTCCAGGCTGAGCTGGACGCGAAAGCAGTTGAGGCGCGAGCTCGTAATCTCGCCAGTCTACAGGCCGCTCTGCTCGACGGTGTTATCCCCGGCACGGCCGCTTACGACCTGGCAACCTACGTCGCCCAAAACGTGACGATCGGTCGGGCCGACGGTTATCCGGCCGTGCAATTGCCGGATGATGTGTGGGCCGTAATCGTTGCGGCTAGGTCCGCCGGCATATTGCCCACCGGGCACTACGGGAACCAAGTCCGCATCGGTGCCATGTGCGTCAATAGCGACGGTAAGGGTTTTTACACCGATCCGCCAGGCCAGACGGAAGATTACCAAGCCTGGAGAGAAGCAAAAGAGTACCGCGAAAGGCAAACTTGGCAGACGCTGTAGCCCTAAACCTTAACTAAGGTTAAGAGTCAAAAAGTTTGACATGATCTACCCTCCACCCTACACTACTAGGGTGGAGGGTAGATCATGTCCGAATCAGCCAAGAACCTTGCCGCTCAATTGCTCAAGAATAGCCCTAGCACGTGTGATGCGATCTACGAGCTAGCCCGCGCAGTGCGAGCGCTGGCAGTCGAGACCGATTGCGAGCTCCAAGCCGAATTGAGCGAAAAACTGTTTGAGCTTGCTTCCGATAATCGCGAGGCAGAAGAAGAAACAATGTAAAGATTCAAACACAATCATCATTGCCCCGGTGTAGGTAACACTACTCGGGGCATGGGACGTTAGGGAGGCCGAGTCTAGGTGTAGAGCGCGAATTAGTACGATGCCGGCGGGCATCGGAGGGTTGCGCGGCGAGTAGAGACGGGTCGCGCCGTCGGTGACGCTTTGCGTCAGAGTCGTATCTGACCTCTACACCTAGACTCGGACGTTTAACCCTCGTTAAGAGTCAAAAAGTTTGACCAGATATCTCCCCTGGTGCACACTACTAGGGTGGAGGCTCGAACAATGGTCATTAATCACAACTGCAGTCACCGGCGCGGAGAATGTAACTGTTACGGAAGCCCGTACGAACTGGTTAACTTCATTGTTAACCACGGCTTCAAGGCCGAATTAACGTCTGACATCAAGATCCGCACCGAAACCGAATTGTACCGTGACGGTAAGTTCGAAAAACTCGAAGTAACACACCTGCCAGCTACCGCATCCGCGGTACTGCGCCACCTGGGCTACTGAGGTAACATGTTTTCCACAACCATTACAGCCACGCAAGAACAACTCGAAACCTGGGTTCGGTTGGGCCTACTCCAGGTCACTCGCCAAACGAAGGACGGCCGCGTCAAGGAGTACACCTTGACTCACGCTGGCCGTACACTGGCCAGCCAACCGAAAGAAAGGTAAGATCATGTTTGAAACCAATCAGCCGGCCGAGATCCGTTACGACCTGAACGACTGTACGATCGCGGCCTACACCCGATCAGGGGTGGATCACCCTATGACTGATGCTGGTACTAGTACATATGTAGGACTGGACGGCGTAAGCGCCGCTCGGTTGGCTCGCGCCCGAGTTGAGCTAGCGCATAGCAACACGGCTCGAAAACTGGGTTGGAAGGGTTGAAAAAAAACAGCTCGAAGCTGTCAAAAAGTTTGACCAGATCTACTCTCCACCCTACACTAATAGGGTGGAGGCAAACATAACATGTCCGAATCTATCAAGCCTGTCATTGATCGTTGTCCGGAGTCTGGTTGCGAATGGCTCGCTAATCACGACGGTTGCCATAGCAACGATTCGCGCCGCAATGTGCTCCGCACGGTTTCGACCAAAGCCTTTTATAAGGGCCAGCCGTCTCACGAGCAAAGCGCGGAGTACTGCGAAGCATGCGCGCCCGCTCACATCAATCGTGCCGATTGCGGGGATCACCGTTACGTGATCGCTGTTAGCGATCCGATTGATCGCACGCAAGGTGAAGGACGCTGGAAGCGTTGTGCTGGAAGCTGCTACCACAACCGCGAGCAAAGCATGTATGCTGAGGTCAACTGGTATCGAAACCATGATCACGAGGGCAATCCGATCTACGCTCTCGGCTCGTCATGGGAGCATAACGGTTACCATGACTCAGACTTTTATCAGTGCTATTACTGCCCGGCAACGGGCAAGATTGGCCGAAAAGAGATCGGCACTACTCGTTTCCCAGGTGGCGTTCGGGATCTGCAACCACTGCCCGAGGAACACAAGCCGGCTGCAATCGCGGCGCTTACTGCTATGTATGTCCAGCGCATGATCGCGGCCGAAAGCAGCCGGATCAACCATCCCAAAGTGTTTCACTGCGAGCAGCATGGCACGGTGGAGCTAACGAAAGACAGCTGCAATCGTGCTCGTGAGAGTGTCGAGGTAGAGTGCTACAAGTGTAACGGCGCTGGACACTGGATCAATCCGCGCAATGCTCGGGATATCCGCCCGTGTTTCGGTTGCTCGGGATCCGGCAAGCGCAAGTCCAGCAAAGCAGCCAAGGGGCAACCGATGATCACGCGCAAAGCAGGAACGATATGCAAAGTCAAGGGCCACATCGAGAATAAGAGCCAATACGGAACGTATTCCTATGGGACTCGGCTGAAGCTGGAATCCGTAGATACGAAAGAAGTTTTTTATGTTGACATTGCCAATGTCAAGCTGCATGGGCTTACCGTGCCAACGGCCGAGCAAGTCGAACCGATCGCTCGCCGCGAGGCCGAGCGGCTCAGCCCATACGGAATGTTTGCAACCAGCGCAATCAGCTTGGTTTGAGCTTTAACTCTCGTTAAGAGTCAAAAAGTTTGACCAGATCTCCACCCTAGTACACACTACTAGGGTGGAGGCACGAAACACCATGGCTCAGATCATCGATATCGTGAATCACCGGACTAGCTTTCGGACAGGCACGTTTCCCCATAGCGAGGCGGCGGAGCGTTTCTTGCGCTCCCGCTGTGATTACGAGATCAGAGAATATCCGGGCGAGATCCGTTTCACTGGCAATACGCAGGGCCAGTCGCCTTGGTTGGTTGTTTTAACCCTCGTTAAGAGTCAAAAAGTTTGACTACAGTTTATTGACAGCCGTCCGTTAGTAGCTAATATCAACTGTGCGGCGCTGGTAAGGCGCCGCTAACCCCAAACCAGAAAGACCAAACCATCATGATGACCGCTCCTCGTTCCGCTATCGTTTCCCTTGCCGCTATCGTTGCCATGATCGCTACTCTTTGCGCCGGCTGGGCCAGTGCTTCGGAGGGTAAGGTTTCCTGTCGCGCCCATGAGCTCCAGCAAGCCGGCCGTGTCGGGGAAACCGTTCAGGTGTGCGAGTTGACGCCAGCACCGGCCCCAAAGCCTGTCAAGAAGCCGGCGTGTCGGATCGTCTACATCAATGGCGATGCGGTTATCGCTTGCCCGAAGTAATGCGACGGGACCGGTAACGGTCCCTAAGGGATTCACTACTCGTGTTCAAGCGAGTAGGGGCTCCCTTAGGGCTCGTAACCAAAAACCACACATAGGAGTAACCACAATGTCTCAACTCACGAACGCCGAACGTCAAGATCTCCCGAAACCAGCTCGCGATCGCCTGTCTGGGCAGATTGCTCGCGATCGCCTGGATCGCCAATACTCGGGGTTTTTTGCCAATCCCGATACGGCTGGCGCGGCCGAGCCGGCGCCCGTCGTGAGTGACGTATTCGTGATCCGTCTTGGCGATGCCTACACCGATCACACGAGCAAGCGTGCTCGTGACCTGGAAGCCAAGGCCATCGAATTGGCCAATCAGCATCGGTTGACGGCCAAGATCATGCGTCAAGGCGCGACCCGAGCCGTCAAGGTGTTCGAGCCGGCCCGCTAAAAAAACGACACCCGCTAGTCAAAAAGTTTGACTACAGTTCGCCTCCACCCTACACTAATAGGGTGGAGGCGAACGATGTTTCTGATCAAGTTTTTCAGCGGTACGGTGTTGGATGATTCCAGCGAGGTAGATTGTTCGACGGTAGCCATGGCGGAAGCGTGGGCTCGAACCTACGCAAAGCCCTGGCAAACGTGGACTGTCGAACCGGTAAGTTTGGCTAAGTGGCTTTATGAGTCCACGATCAATCAAGTCGGCCTGACTGACTCCGAAAGCGCGATTCTATGCGATTGCTGTAAGCGGCGCTGGGAGCGTGTAATGTCGGACGTGGCCGAGCAGAATTGGTATCCAGCCGATTCGGACCTGAAGTGTGACGAATGTGGTGCAGTATGAAAACACTTGACGTCTGGCAATTCTCTAACCCCGTTAAGGTTAGCTTCCGCTCCGGCAAGCAAGCCCAATCGACGGGCAGCATTCTGTTTTCTGTCTACACCCGTTGCTTGCGCGGTGTAACTGGTAGCTCTACTGCCGTCCACCCATGCGATTGGGGGTATGCCTCAACTGACCCTGAGCATTACGTTCCGTGATAGTCTTTTAGGGAGCCTCGCCTCGCGGCAAGGCTCCCGCTAAAGCCTGTCAACCACTAACAGAGGTTAATATGACACTAGAAGAGATCAAGAAACGAGCCGAAAGCGGCTCACACTGCTTTCTGTACCGTGACGCTTTGCGTAACGACTGGATCGATCCGAACTTGATTGTCCAGTCGTTAGGCATGTGGCATTGCCGATTGCTGGACGACATGACCGAACAGCTGCGGTCGTGGTTGTGCGAGTCATTGGCGACGGCACTGGACCATGACGATCCATTGATTCGCCTCCGGGCAACACTTCAGGCCTACGAATACACCGGTCGGCTGCGAGAACGTGACGCGCTCGATTCCCGGTCATGCGACGCTCTGTTTGAGGCTAGAAACAAGCTCGAAGCACCGATTAGAGGGTATTGATCATGGGACTCCAAAAGTATCGGGCCGACAAGCCTGGAGACAAGCAACCTAACGGCGCTATTCCCTGGTATGCCCATTGGATGGGAGGGCCGACGCTGGCCCTCATTAGGGACTGTCCGGTTGACAATCGGCTGATTGGGCCTCGCACGGTCTACGTTCGGGGTGAGCCTGACACCTGGTATTCGATTCCGGCCGCTTGTCGGTATCAAGGCAAGACGGTAACCGGTTACATAACTACACAAGATCACGAGTATGTGTTTAGAGCACACAGTGATCAGCTGACCGACCTGGTGAAAGGTTAGACTGACAGCCTTTTAGGGAGCCTCGCCGCGAGGCAGGGCTCCCGCTAAAGCCTGTCAAACCCACTAACCTTCGGAGGGCGCTATGCGCAGCAAAAAACAGCTGATTAGTGACTTTTCACTAACGGCAGAAGAGCAAAAAAAGTATCTAGACAGGATCCGTAGAGTCCAGATCGCTGGCTATGAGCACGGTAAGGCCGGCTACTATCCGGACGGCGATTACAGCTCGGACGCTGACTGGTGCTACGGTATTGGAGCCGAGATCCAAGCGCTGGAAACGGCGCTCGACATTGATGACGGAACGATCGGCGACCTATACAGCGAATCGCACGCAGCTGCCTTTCGTGATGGCACGATTAATCCGGGTGAGCGCGACTGGAAGACCGCGTGTTTTGACTTTCAAGTCGGCGCTTATGGCGACACCACAATCAGCCTGTGGGCCGAAGGGTACGAAGATGCCCTAGAGACAGCGGCCGAATGGCTGGCAGACAATGCACCGGGGCATCTAATGACTGAGGGCGACGAGCACTTAGAAGAGTTACGCTGCGAGGCGTGCCAGGAAGCTGGCCTTGCGTACCCTCCGCCCCGTGACGCTGACTACGAGCAAGACGGCTACTGGTCGGCGTTCGAGACGGCCGAAGCCGATCTTACCTACACCGAATCCGGTTATCTTACATCGTATGAGTTTTGGCTCGGTGAAACTGATCCGCCGGTCGTTCGCGGTATCAGGACCGATCGCAAGGGCCGACACCTGAAAGGTTAAACCAATGTCACAAGCCGACTATTCGACCGAATTCGGCCGCTATTGCGCTCGCAAGGTAGCCGAATTCGGTAGCAAGTTTGATGCCAGCGACCTGAACCCTAACTTCGTTTGGCCGTTCAATCAGGGGCCACAATACCGGGTCAAGGTCCGAGGGCTGTCAGACGATCGCTCATAAGCGGATACGGTAACCGTCACACCACCTACATAAACCCACAAGGTAGGATAACATCCCACGTTATCCTACCTTTCCCTACATGTAGGATAATATCCTACCTTTGACTACATCCACCCACAATGTAAGGAAAGGTAAGCGCTTGTAAGCGCTAAAGCGCGCTTAGCGCTAGCGCTACTGATAACCTCGCGGACCTCGCGGACCTCGCGGACCTCGCGGACCTCGCGGACCTCGCGGACCTCGCGGACCTCGCGGACCTCGCGGACCCTAGGTCAAAAGACTTGACACCTGCAAAACGAGTGACTAAGCTATGAGCATGCATCTTTCAAAAGCCTGCAATAAATACGGCGCTTCAATGGGCCGTTCCGGTGTAACATCGAGTGATATCGAAGCCAATCGAAACCGGTCAATGAAGTTTACGCTTTGTCGCATTCGTCTCGATTCGGGCGGCTATGACTCAGGTGGTGCGTATTGGGGGATAGGCGAACCGCTGTACGGCGCAGAAACGCAAGACGGGCTTGACGATCAAGTGTTGCGATTGTTTATGCGCGCTACCGATCGGAATGACGCTAAAAACAAGGTCAGGGAACGCTTTCCTAACGCCAGGTTTTACCGCTAAAATAAATCTCGCGGACCTCAAGTCAAAAAACTTGACACCCCCACACCAGTGATTAATCTAACCCTAGAGGTGATTCAATGTCACAACTTCAAGAAAAACTCGATGAATTGGGCATGACGATCGAAGCGGAGCCAACCGGTTACGTTTCGAAGACCGCGGACCCTGACGGCTGGGAACACTTTGGCTGGAACGTGACTCTCAGGTTCGAGGGTAGACTGTTCAAGACCACGTTTAGGACCGGGGTGGCCCATGTTAGAAAGCCTTCGCCCCTTCCACGTCGGCAAAGATCTGGCCACCTGTCCCCCTGCGGACCTCGTTGGGAAACTGATCGGTCTATCCAAGGTATTGCGGAGCGCCAAGCGTGGTACTCCGACAAGCGTAACCACATTCCCCCGAAGACCGCGGACGTTGTCAGCTGCCTTATCCACGATTCCGTGGCTGGAAGCCATTCCAGTTTTGAGGACTTCTGCGCGGAGTTTGGCTATTGCACGGATTCGCGTAAGGCCGAAAAGCTGCACCTTGCGTGCGCTAAGATTGCCGCACAGTTTTATCCCTTCCTCGGCAAGCACTTCGCGGACCTCGCGGACCTGGAGCATTGAACATGAAAAACCGACACTACTTTTTCGCGGGTTACCAGGAGGGTAAACCAGTCTGGGCGGAAGTTTCCCAATCAGGGACCCTTTACCCCTGGCCGGGTAAGCGTGAGGCTCAGGCAATGGCTAAGCGCGATGGCAAAAAAGCTGTTTTTCATGACACCGAAACAGAAGCACGGGCGTGTTTCTTTAAAGAGTTGGACCTGGAGCACTGAACGTGAAACACTTCACTAAAGACGGTTGGGACGCTTTTTACGCGGAAGATGGCACGGGCGATGTGCACCTGCAGGCTGTAGGGCCCGGTGGTGGGTATACGGTCCCAATGAGCTTTCTTCGAGACCTCGTGTCTCATGTGTCCGCGGACCTCGCGGACCCCAAAGAAGACGAGCGACATATCTGGCAAGTGGCGTATGCTGCAGAATTATCCCGAACCCGGTTTCGGTTCGATTCACGGCAGGAGGCTGATAGATCGGCCAGAGCTTTTGCTGATGAGGCGCTCGATAATTATCGTAATGGCGTTTCACGTGGCCGTGTACCGTGATCCCTTTCCGTCTACAACAAGCCGTTGCCCTGTCGTTGACGGGTAACCCTGCCCGTAAGTATCGGTTTGGTGCCGTGGGGGTCCGCTGTGATGGTGCCGTGGTTGCTTGCGTCAACGGCGGTACCAAGGGCGCGCGGACCCCCAGCATGCATGCGGAAGCTCGCCTTTCGAGAAAGCTCGATCGCGGCTCTTACGTGTACGTCGCGCGGACCTTGCGGGACGGCACGCCGGCACTCGCTAAACCTTGTCCAGGTTGCATGCTTTTTCTGCTTGCAAAGTCTGTGAAAAGAGTTACCTATACCATCAGTCCTAACGAATGGGGAGTAATTGATCTATGACCGATCGTTTCCAACCAATTGACCGCGCGGACATCTTGTTTGAGGTCTCTGTTGTTGCGGGTAGCGTTTCGATAGTAGCTACCGCGGAGGACGGTACGCAAGTAACAGCTACCGCTGATACGGTGTTGCCGCATGACGCGGACCCCGAGGACTGGGCCAAGGAACACCACGAGGACTGGGCCAAGGAACACCACGAGGACCTTTTTGACGAGGCTTACGAGAAGCTTCAAGAGGCGCTCGCGGACATTGCGCGGACCGTGGACCCTAAGGCTTGCGCTCTCGCTAACCACTTGGGTTATCCCGTGGGCTGTATCGAGGACGAAGGGGGCGACGAGTACACATGTACGGAAGAACGTGGAACGTGGAAGGTGTTGACTGATGATGAGGCCGATGAGGCGTTTAAAGATCAAATTGACAGTCTGATTGATGAGCAGGTTTTCGACGAGATCCCCGAGCAATACCACAAGTACTTTGACCGCGATCGTTACATTCAAGATCAGCTCCAAGCGGCACAGTCTGAGGGAGGCCGCGGACCTACGATCGCTAGCTATGATGGCGACGAGAACGAAGAGAAGATCGACGGGGAGTGGTACTTTATTTATAGGATCAACTAATGACCGAGTTAGACATATTAAAACTGCTTTCGGCCGGGGAGATCTCTCCGGCTGATGCATTAGCCGCAATCCGTGTTTATGCTGTGTATAGAGCGCATCAGCGTGCCGCCTACCGCGCTCGCGCAGTCGCCCGCGCCGCCCACGTGTGCCCCGCGCAGTGCCCACCGGATTGTAGGTGGTAGTACTGTCAGCTTCAAAAGGAACTTTGACCCATGATCTGTGATTGGTGCGGCGCTTGGATGTATAAGATCGATTCCCGATGGGACGATTTCTGGCGCTGTTACATTGCGGTTTACCTTTGCTCTAATGAGTTTTGCGCTCATGAGATCGAGTGTGTAGACGACGAGGGCGAAGCTTGGGAATACTGGAGTCCAGACACTTGACATGAGATTTCCGACGATCCATGTTGCTAAGGGATTCGTTTGAATCCGCGAAGTTAACAACCGGAGAATTTAACGAGCTATGAAACTCTGTATCCACGTAAGACCGCGAGATGACGGGCAAGGTTGGGCCGTTGACGTGTTCGACGGACGCCGCGCCTGGACCAAAACCCACCTGGCGTTCGCTCCTCCGTTCGGGACAATCCGGCAGTGCCGAGTCTGCGGATGCCTGGTGGCAGGCGGCCCAACGGCGTGCGTGCGCTGCGCGGAAGAGGGGGCCTGATGGGCGCGGCGGCGTACAACCGAGGCTCGCGGGTCATAGCCCGGGAGGCGGATAACCGAGCGCAGGCGGCCCAACCAAGAGCCGACGCGCGTGCTTACCGGGACGAGATCGCCAGGCTGCGTGAGCAGGTCACCAGGCTGGAGCGCGACCTATGCCGCGCCCGTCGATGCCTCGCAGCCGAGCGATCCGGACGAGAGGCTCTCCGCGTGCGGCTTGCGAGCGAAGAGAACTCCCATGCACTCAGCGTGCGATGGCTGTGCAGGCTCGCGTTTCCGGGAGACGAATCATGAGTTCGCGCAAAGCAACGAATGCGCGCTAGGGCGCCGATTCGTGGGTTGGGTAGCAAGGGAATAGGAATGAACACAAAAGATTACATCGTAGCACACCACTCATTGTACACGGGAGAGATCTCGATGCATCGTGTTAATGCGGTCGACGGCCTGGAAGCTATGCGAAAGGTTGCGCGTGATGCAGGGTGGGAAGTGAGAGACAACGAAGATCCTAACGACGTGTGCCCTGATGACACGTTTGCGTACATTGGGGTGTAGTGGCCATGGTTGATTATCGCACAATGCTCCCCTCTGCGGCTCGTAAAGCTGTTTACGAACTGCTTTTGGAAAAAATGGAGAGCTCGCCTCTTAATTGGCGTGCGGACCCTAAGCGGTGGGACAATGAAAAACAAAATGCATACAGATTATGAAAAACACGAAGAAAAAAGGACCCTCAAAGAAAGCCCCCAAGCGCCGTTCCGGCGAGTCACAGGGGCAGTATGAAGCACGCTGCGTCAAGCGAATCCTGGCGCGGACCTCCGACCTTTCACGCCGCACCTTTCTGCAGTACTGACATGGCGCGGACCCCAGCAGAGATGGTTAGGGCCTACGCTCGTTATATCGAGTGCGAGGCCCGGCGGACCTACGACAAGCGTGACTCTTGTCCTGTAGAGCATGAAACTACTTGGGAGAGACTGGATGCACGTGCCACCACTCTAAGTAAGATGTATCCCCGTTTGATGCGTCTTGCCCAACGGATCGAGAAGGCTTAGTCTAGCCTATTGTCCGGTAGCTCAATTGGTTAGAGCCCCCGTCTGATACGCGGGAGGTTGCGGGTTCGAGTCCCGCCCGGACTACCAAAGGAATTTGAGGTGAACAATGAAAAACGAAAAAGCGGGCTCTAAGCACGTCTGGAACACAATCTGGGAAGCCAACCAAAAGGGAGAGCTTTGCGGTTATCCGTGTCGGTGGCTAAAAAGTAAAGAGGGCTATCGCAAGTCCGACGATCAGGCGTTGAAGGAACTGCTTGCGTCCGGCCGCGTGCGGAGTGTTGGTGGTGCGGGTAAGTTTTCAGGCGGGTACTTTATCCCTGAAGCTTTACGCGCGGTCAACCTCGCGGAACTTCGGGAGGCCTGGTCTAATCAGGCGGCAAGAGTGCTAGACGATATTCTGAAATTACAGTGTAAGATGGATGCCCTACATAAGACCCGGGCTGAGTTCTTAGACGCCTGTGGCCACACCAAGCCGCCCGCGGACCTCGATTACTACGTGGATAATGAAGACGATGCTAAAGAGGCGTTGATCCGAGTTCGGAAAGAGAACGGTCTGGAATGACCGTCAAGTGCCTTCGCTGTAAAACGGATCTCCGGGTGACCGAAACTGCATCGCCGCGCATGACGGAACGTTATAGCGCCTGGTGCCCTAACTGTTACGACCCCGCGCCAGACGCGGGTTTTTGGGCGCACCTGTGTGGCTTTGGACCTCAGCCTGAAGCTGCCCTGTTCGAATGGTTGGAACAAGCCGCGGACCTCGCGGACTCCGAGGACAGTCAAGGGTCTTGACTGTCCTCGTTTCTATTATTAAGGTGTTCGTATGAGAAAACCAGGAACCTACAGGCTGATGTATGATGTGATCAACCCAAATCCGGATCTACGGTTCAAGCGCGATTGGCGAGCGCAACCCGTGTTTAAATGCGGGTGGCTGTTTATACTTGATCACAATCCCTATACGCCGAACGAGCTTCAACTGAGGGCCCAATCGTCATTCAGCACGATACTCGAACGTGACGAGCGGTTTCTTCGCATCTACAACGCGCTCTCCCAGGAACCGATCCAAGAGAAGCCCACGGACCTCTTGGTCCGTCAAGGATATAAAAATATCGCACCCTACGTGCTCGATCGCTTGTTCCTGATGGACGCTATCACGCTGGAACAAGTGGAAAAGGCCCTTGAATTGGAGCTCGCGGACCCCGATGAAACTCAAACTGAGTGATGCGTTAGTGGTGGGACTGTTGATTGCCCTATTTGCCATTACACCGCGGACCCCGGAGGACGGGGCGCGAGTGCTTGTAGTCCTGGGTGGAATTGCATGGGCAATAGCTCGCGGGATTGAGCACATCAGATTCGACGAGTAACCGCTACGCGCCCGTAGCTCAGTTGGTTAGAGCGGGGTTCTTATAAGGCTCTGGTCGCAGGTTCGAGTCCTGCCGGGCGTACCAACTAAGAAGGAGAATAGCATGATCCTAGAAATCAAGAGAAAACACACAAGGGGCGCCGAACGGCGTTGTCCCAAACGCTGCCCTGTTCATAACGCGCTCCAGGAAATGTTTCCTGATCACGCTGTGAGTGCAGGTTGCCAAGAAGCTAGCGTCCTACATCCGATATCCGGACAGTCACGAATATTTTTGTACTCGGCTATTCTTGAAAAAGTGGTAAAGAATTATGATCACGAAGACCGGGCCTTCAAGATTGGCCGTTACCGTCTCACAGAATTGACGTTCTGAGCCCCCCCCTCAGTCCCTCATTGAATCGTTACCCTCTCCTTGAGTGCCACGCAGAAGCTCAGTCGTTTGTTGTTCGTGTTGTCGTCGGAGACCAGTCGGATGGCGCCTTTCGCAGCCAGGCGCTTTGCGTGGTACCAAGCATTTGCTCGACTGGTGCCAGACTTTTTTGCGATCTCGGTCAGTGATACCGTTCCCGTGGCCCTGGCTGCATCCAGGATCAGTTTTTCCATGGGGTGTGGGGCGTCGCTCTTTGTCTTAGCTAGCCCGGGTCCACGCGCCTGTATGGCCTTCTGGACTGCCACGGAAAGTTCGCTGATCTGATGAGCCAAGGTTTCGAGACTGGGGTTTTGGTTGTTTTCCATGCCGAGGATTAATGCACACGTCGTACCAAATCGCAAGTAAGCATTAATGCTTGATGTTTGTACGTTTGATCTGATGTGAAACACCTCATTTGCTGCATTGTGCCGCAACATAATTACCACAAGTCAAGGAGAATGTATGAAAGAAATTAAGGAATTGAAGATCGAAGCTCGTCACGTCGTGCCCCGAGAGGAGTGGCCCGACCACCAAAAGTACCGAATCAGTTTAAACTGCCCTGCGGCTCGGGCAGCGACAGAGCTGTTCGGTGTGCCAATGATAGCTTGTGCCATCTGCATCGTTAGTTCTGACCAGGACGGTAATTTGAACGAGGAGTGGCGGTGTAGTCCGGAGCTATGTAACGCCATTGAGCACTACGACGCCTGGGGCGAGTTTCGGTTGGGTGTTTACACCATTACCCGTGGACAAGATCCTTGACACATCCCTAACCCTGGATAGAATGCAATTATGGATCTACGAGAAAAAACAATTGAGCGACTGAAGGACGAAGATAATTTCGACATGTTCTACTGGGCTCCAGAGGAGTACTGTACCGGGTCTTCTCTTGTAGATAGGCTCGATAAAAATGTGTGCAAGACGGCGTGCTGTTTGGCCGGAAACATAGTGCTGGCGGCAAAAGATCTTGGTTTGGTTAAGGAACTGCCCCAGACCCATATGGGTTGGGAAGATCTGGCGAGAGAGATCTGGGCCACGACGTATGGCGCTAGAGAAGCATACTACTTGGACTTTTTCGATGCTGGTACGGATAAAGTGATGGAACAGGTTACGGCCGATGACGCCATAGCACACCTGAAAAACGTCAAGCAACTTGCTTTAGTCGGGAGGAAACATGGAGAATAAAGGGCTGCGCGAACGCACGATTGAACGTATAAAAACCGAGGGCCTGTTTAACATGGCCTTCTGGAGACCGACGGAGGCGGGTTCCGATGAGGCTCGATATCGACTAGAAACGGCCGGCGCTTGTCATACTGCCTGCTGTCTAGCCGGAAATATTACACTAGCTGCCCGAGATCTCGGCATGGAAGTCCCTGTCGGCGCCCGAGAACTATGGGCAAGTCAATACGGAGAGGAAGAGGCCGATCGTTTGGATTTTTACGCCGTGGACATGGAACGCCCCGTCAGCGGAGGACAAGATCTGTGTCGTGTTACGGTTGACGAGGTTTTGCAACATTTGGAGGACATTCGTCATGGGGTATAACTTACCGGCTAACGTGAACCCTGACGGCACTTTAAAGGACCTGCGGTCCCGAACGATCGAGCGCCTCAAGACTGAGGGCCTGTTTAACATGCGGTATTGGTGCCCTGAAGAGTACGAAAGTGATGAGTATACCCTTCATCACCGAAAGAGGGTAAATGTGTGTAGTACTGCGTCCTGTTTGGCTGGCAATATCGTGATGGCCGCAATCGATATTGGCCTTGAGAGTGCCCCTCCGCGCGTTTCGTGGGACTGGGAAGATGCTGCGCGCGACCTGTGGGAAGAACAGTACGGGCCAGAAGAAGCAGGCTCCCTTGATTTTTTTGGGGATTTCAGTACTCGTGGCATAGACTGTCTTCCTGAAGAAGCTGTTGCTCACCTGGAGGCTATCCGCAATGGGTGAGCTCGCGGACCTTAGAGCCAAAGTTCAGAAGGCCATGAGGGCCGCGGACCGCGCAGAGGACGAGTGGTTAGACTCTGAGTGCGCTGAGCATGACGACAGTACTCCGGAATATCGACGTCTGGTTAAAGCCAATAAGGCTGAACAGCGTGCCCATGAGGAGCTGCATAATTACCTGCTGTGCCCCGTTGAGGGGCACAGCGAAGTCTGTATCTATAACGTTGATGCAGAATATTACACGTGGTGTAAGTGCATTGATTGTTTGTCGGTAGATCCGGATGCGCCTATCGGGCGGGGAAACAGTGACCAGGAGGCTTTTGACGACTTTCACGAGAGGATGAAAAATTATGTCTGAGGAAGATGTTCGGCTGGCCAGAAGTGTCAGTAGGGAAAATTGGGGCAAGCTAGTTGACTTGCGCAACCAGGGTGTCTACACTCTTTACACCAACTTGGGGCTGACCAAAACCATGCAACTGACCGGTTGGTCCAAACAGTCAATCATGAACTTTGTTCGTAAACACAGGGAGACCGTTAATGTCTGAACTCAAGATGACCGATAAGGAACGTTACTGCTATGACAAGGCCTTCAAGTACATGGTGGGGCTGTACCCGGACGACGAAAATCGGATCAATAACCCGCGTCAAGCCAGCAAGTCCTTGTTGAGGGATGTTCGAGCGGTCCTGCTTGGAAACGACGTATCGGGGCGGACCTTGCATGCTGCTTGGTGTCGGAGGAAGGTGAAGGCTCGCCAGCACAGTGGGCACTCCAGTTGCACTTCTTGGCGGCTTTTGCCGGACAGCGAAAAGCAAGCGTTCACGGGTTTTGTCAAAGCTGTCCGGGAGGCTGCGGCCTACTTTGACAGGCACGGCGACAAGATTGTGGCAGCCCAACAGGCCGTAATGATTCTGTCGATACCAAAGGTCCGCCTGGATCAGTTGAAGGACAAAGCTATTAAGCTCATTTGCCAGTGCTTCTGGTCGGGAAATAGAGGTAGACCTATCGCTATAGGTCATGAGACCGCAGATCTCTTTCGGGACATCGCACATGAAGTCGAGACACTGAAACGTGATCTGTCTGGGTCCCTATAACTTTTAAGCGTCGCAAGAATCCATGAAGACATTTCTCAAAAGCCTGTCCGACGCGGACCTCGCGACGTTGCATTCAGAGGTGACTAAGGAGTACCGACGTCGCAAGCGTATTCGAAAAGCTAACTCCGCGTGGACCTCGGGACCTGGTTTAGAGCACGTGTTGAGAGCTAGTCTGAAGAAAAAGGAGAAGTCAAGTGGAAGATAACCCGACCCAAAACTTGGACCAGTTTTTGATGCAAGCTACGATCGCTAGTTTGCGATCAGGGTCTAACGGAACCCTAGCGGCGGTTAACGCGAAAATGGCAGCTGAGTACCTGACTCTTAATTACGGTGTCAAGTGGGACAGGCCGTTCAGTCGAGATGAGTCGCAACATGACCCTTGGAAGTAACATGATCTTCAAACACTACACGGATCTTCACCTCGACCACTTGACACCCGAATCCTTGGAACACTTTCTCTACGAGGATTTTGGATCAGGTGCAATGGTCTATGACGGCATTTTTGTTACCGGGGACATATCTACGTCAATGTGGTATGACACGGGCGGCTATCCCCGAATCACGAAGTTAGAATATCACTTACAGCGCCTAGAAGACGCTTGGCCTGGTCCCATCTATTTCGTTCTGGGTAACCACGACATGTGGTCAAAGGACTTGAGTATGAACGAGATCCGGCACCGAGTCCGCGAGCTGTGTCGTGGGACTAACCTGGTCTATCTAACCAGTGAAGACGCCGTGTGTTTAGATTGGGAGCAGAAGGTGTTTCTGATCGGCCATGACGGTTGGTACGACATGCGCGGGGGTCGAGGCATGGATAGTCGCGTTGAACTTGTGGATCGTCAGGCCGTGAAAGACTTAAATGCCTGCTATGACCGCTGGCACATGATGCGAAAGTGTCAGGAGCTCGCGGACCGCGCAACCGATCACATCGAAAGACAATTCGATTCAGCGTGTGATCAGGGTGCTCGACAATTCGTAGTGTTGACACATGTTCCCCCGTTTGAAAATACGCACTATCACGAGGGCAAAATCGGCGATGATGAGCACCAGCCCTGGTTTGTCAATAAACGTTTAGGGCAAGTACTTTCCGGTATGGCTGGCTGTGAAGAGATTGGTCCAATGACGATCCTGTGTGGGCATACCCACGGACACTACGACGGCCTACCCTTGCCGACGGTGTATCCTAATCTGAGGGTGATGGTTGGTGGGGCTGAATATGGTAAGCCGGCAAAAGCCGGTGAGTTAGAAATAGAATACAAGGAGTAAAAAAACATGGGCGGAGGATCATTTAGTTATGCAGATTATACCACCTACTCAAATTCGGTGAAGAGTGCTCCCGTAGAGCACATTTATACGTCTGTGGGTATTGACCCGAGTCTGGACCCGAAGGGTGTCAAGATCCGGGAATCTCGGGACAGCGCGGATAACCCCAACTCCACGCCGGTCATTGTCGCGCTGGATGTGACAGGTTCGATGAACATAATCGCCGAAACGATTGCCAAGGAAGGCCTGGGCACGTTGTTCAAGGGTATTCTCGACCGTAAACCTGTCACGGACCCCCACCTCATGTTCATGGGTGTTGGTGATGCAGACTGTGATCGCGCCCCGCTTCAAGTTTCGCAGTTCGAGGCGGACAACCGGATCGTCGATCAGCTGACCAGGATTTATCTGGAAAACGGCGGCGGAGGAAATAGTCACGAGAGTTACGATTTTCCGTGGTACTTCGCGGCCAAGCACACAGAACACGACAGTCTGATCAAGCGCGGCAAGCGTGGGTACCTGTTCACGATTGGCGACGAGGAAACTCCGAACGGTTTGACTCAAGATCAAATCAACAAGTTCCTGGGCTATCGGCCGCAGGTGGGTTACCCTTCGGCCATGTCGCTCGAAGAGGCCCGGCGGAAGTACGAGGTGTTTCACGTCGTGATCGAACAGGGCGATTATGCTTCCCGTTACCTGGATCGAGTCAAGACTGCTTGGACCAAGCTTCTTGGCCAGCACACGATCTTTCTTTCGGATTACAACGCGCTGGCCGAAACCATCGTGAGCGCCATTCAGGTTGCTGAGGGTGTTGACGCAAGTACAGCAGCCAAGGGTTGGAAGTCCCCGGCAACGGAAAAGATCGTGGGACGTGCAGTTAGTAGCTTGCCACGCGGTGTTCCTGCACCCAAGATGTTAGGACGATGATAACCAAGGCCCCTAAACACTGTGTGATGAACAATAAATCCCGGTGGCAACTCGTAGCCTGCACCGGAATGTTTCCCAGGTTTAGGGGCCTGAGCGGCGAATGACTAGGGCAACCATCGGTACTGGTGGCTTTGATGATCTCTACGTGGGAGCGCGGGCCTACTGGGTGTTTGCTCCCACAGGAGGTTATGGGTACACTGTCCAAGTACCTGTGAGTGTCGTAACGATACTTGACAATCGCCGTGTCCAGGTGAAGTTTATGGCAAGGAATGATCGGGTTTTAACTCGAACGTTAGATATTTCCGTTCTTTACTACAAGAGATTACACACATGAAAGCTAAAGCCGTAATTGGGGCCTCGTTTGGTGACGAAGGCAAAGGGTTGACTGTCGACTACCTGTGTTCCAAGGGAGACGCGGGTGTTGTTGTGAGGTTTAACGGTGGAGCCCAAGCGGGGCACACCGTGGTGACGCCCGAAGGATACCGTCACGTGTTCAGGCAGGTGGGTTCGGGCGCCTTTTGTGGCGTGCCAACCTTTTGGTCGAGTTTCTTCATTGCCAACCCGATTGCCCTATTTATGGAGCTGAAGCAACTCCACGAGTTTGGGATAGAGCCGGATCTTTTTGCTTCGCCCGAATGCCTCGTGACGACCTTCGCGGACATGATCATCAACCGTCGGCTAGAGGACAAGCTGGCCGGTGATCGTCACGGTAGCTGTGGCATGGGCATCAATGAAACTGTCAATCGATCCAAGGTTGAGCACCTGAAGATTACCCTCGCGGACATTTTCAGTGGCATTAGCCTGGAGTCCAAGATTGCTGAGATCTGCGATAAATACGCCTTATTTAGAACGGGCCAAAAGATCGACGAGCCGGCGATGGCGGAGACCTTTTTGAAGGCCTGTAAGCGCCTTCCTGAGGTCGTTTTCCCCGCTGGCATTGGACAGTGCAAGGACCCCGTGTTCGAGGGCGCCCAGGGGCTGCTATTGGACAAGAACAACAAGGAGTTCTTTCCACACGTGACGCGATCTAATACGGGGATCAAGAACGTAGTCACGCTTTGTCAGCAGGCTGGTATCACGGACATTAAAACCTATTATGTGTCGCGGACCTACTTGACACGGCACGGTGCAGGCCCTCTGCCTGGAGAAGACCCGAGCCTCGTGTATGAGGATGACACGAACGGGGAGAACCCCTACCAGGGTCGAATCAGGTTTGCGCCACTAGATCACAAAGCACTACTAGACAGAGTATTTAAGGACGCTGCAGGGCACGAAGTTAGACTCGTGGTTACTCACCAGGATCAGCTGGAACGCCCCGACATAGTCGCGGACCTCGTGAGTCACGGGCCTACGCGAGACGACGTCCGGTGATAGCGTTTTTCGTTTACGCGAGCAAGCACATACCTTTTGCTATTGCGTGTGCTTTTTGGTCCGTTCTACTAGTTTACTTTGGCCCTGTGGGTGATTATCTGGATGACTATGCCGCACGCAAACGTAGTGATAGTAACAGGTAGCCGCGAATGGGCGTTTCCTGAGGCCGTATTTCGAGCTCTAAACGAAGTACGGCCTACGCTCGTTGTGCACGGTGGCTGCTCTGACATTAAAGGCAACTACAGAGGAGCCGACAAATGGGCCCACGAATGGGCGTGTAGTAGGGGGATCCCTGTGCGCGTGTTTAACGCGGAATGGAAACGTGACGGCAAGCAGGCCGGACCTTTTCGTAATGCTTTGATGTTGAACACGTATCCTCAAGCAATGGTACTGGCGTTTCCGCTCGAAGGGCCCGGAACGTGGGGTTGTATTAAGCTGGCCAAGCAGAAGCGTATGGTTGTTAGGGTGTTTGACCCGTTCGGTGAATATCAGCCTGGAGGCTGGAAGCAAGGAGAACTATTTTGAACGAAGAGGAACTTCAAAAACTACATGAAGCGGCACGCCTTCGTGACTTTGCTCAGGAAATGCGCAAAGCTCTGGGCGTGAAAGAGCAGGAGCTCGCGGACCTGCGTAAATCAGTGAAAGAGTTTACCGCGGACCTCCAGGTGGTATGCCCTCATGAAACAGTGTACGAGGTTCCCCTTTAAAGAAGGGGTGATGTTCCTTTTTCTTCCGTACGCAGTATGTGAGATGTGCGGACTAGCAGAAGAGGGATGGTCTCATTACATACTGGGAGGTCGTAAGACCATAGCCGGTAACATGGATGATGCACATAAGCTACAGAAGGGTGCTGTACTAACCGGCGGGTATTATGACGACAAGGACGCGCAGGCAGCCGCTATTAGAAGGGCACACGGGTTGGACAAATGAGTCGCGGACCTCGATGCTTTGAGATAGGGGTGAGTGCACGCGCCCGCGGGTGTGGGAGACTATTTGAAGATCATGAACAACGCAAACGGCAAGGTCGAACGCATCAACTATCGTCGTATATCTCGCGAGATTGCTAACACCGCACGCTTGATTGGCGCTATCGGTCCACATCGCCTCCTGAATGATGTTGGTCGCGCTGAGCGAAATCTGACCGATATGCACCGCGGTACCCGCTTTCGCGTTGAGGAGCTGTATCGGTTGGCGGGTGATGCCTGGATCGGCAAAGTTTCTCGCGAGCAGGTGGCCGCTTGGCTCTAAAAGAGCGTATCTATGGGGAGTATCGTGGTCTTCGATACTCGATAGGTTCTCGAGCTCCCTATAGTGGTGTGGGTTGGGTCATACATTGGGAGAATTCTCTGCCAGAAGAGTGCGCTGGCGCGTTTTATGATGGCTGTGAAGACCACCCTGAAGGTGCATATGTCTGGGCAGAGTCTGCCGTACGCAAACGGATTGACAAGATCTGGGCCACGGTTGCTGAATTTGAAGCTGAGCTAGAGAGGTCGAAACCCACAGCTCTTGATCTGGCCTGGGAGATGGCTGGGCCTTGAATGTGCCACAACGGGCATCACCCCTACGGATCCCATTTGAGGAATGGGGCAAAGCTTGGCCTGAAAGTGAGAGACCGAGGCTTAGACAGAAGTTTGGATCTCACTTCCATAGCGGTAGGACTAGATCCGGTTGTATTAATCGCTCTGTTACGATGCGGGCATCACGCGCGGGTCATCAGACGGCCAATGTGCCATGTTATCCGCTTTGCCCGTACCCCAAAACATTAGATAAATTCGGTTCCAGGGAATACTGCACTTGAAAAAGCTACCACTGAAGCTGAGTGTACAGCGGACCCCGTAGTCGTCAATCTCTAGGTCTGGGATCGGAACTGACATCGAGTACCCAATGTCTAACCGCGTCGACTCACTTCTACAGTGCTTGGGCACTGCCACGTCCATGTTTCGAGTGTCTACGATTATTGATACTATTGGGTAGTGTTCTAAAGCCGCTGTTAGTGTGTGTTTTTTGTTGGTAGTTGGGAGTACCGTTACACCCTTAAAAGCCGAGGCTTCTCTTGGAAATTTACCGCCCTTGTTTCGATAGAAACAGGCTATGGCTGCGTTGATCGCAGCAATGCCAGACAGAAGTTCTGGACTAGGCTCCCGACCGTTTTTAAGTGACTCTAGTATGTCTTCAACAGCTTCATTTAGAGCCATCGTGTTCCCATCGCGTAACGGCAGCCATTAACTGTCGCGGACCTCCGTGATCCTTGAGTAGCTTTGGCCAAGTGCTCGCGGACCTGCTGTTGCAATACTTGGTCAGTACAGCTTCGACGGTCTCTTCCTTCATGTACTCGTCGCCACAGTAGATACCGCCGTCTTCCCTACGAGCAAAGTAGAATTGACCAAATCCGAATTTGTTGATTGCCCAACTCAATGTGAATTCGTTACCGTCCTGGCTGACGTACTCAAGATCTACGTAGGAAATGTCTATGTTTGGATCCTTGGTGAGCTCGTGAAGCTGTTCTTTAAGCTCGCGGACCTGGTGCTCCAGGTGTGCAAGACGTTCTCGGCATGTATCCAAGACAGTAGCTTTTATACCAACGTGATCAATTACACATGTCATATTAGCACTTGTACATTTGGGCTTCGTGAATGCGGGTTAACAGAAGTCTCTACTGGTCATGCTTTATATAGAGCTTCCTGCGGAACGTTGATACTAACTAACGCACTTCCATTAAAATAGTTGCATACGCAACCATACCAAAATCCGGTACGGACGACAACCATAAGGGGTCCGCCGCACTTTAGTTTTACTATGTCACCCTTTTTAAACATTTTCCAACTCCTCTACTTTTTTACCGTTAAGCACTTCTAGTAGTTCTGTTCGGCACATCTTGACCACTACTTCGCTGACAGGGCCCATAGGTGCCATGTTACCGTATTCTGGCTGGGAAGCATAGGAGTTGACATGCTCTTTCCACAGATCCACGAGCTTGCGGACCTCGCGTAAGGTATCGCGGGCCTCGAACCACTTCTTCTCGGTCTCAGTGATCTGAGCTTGGTAATTAGCATCTAGTGCGTTTATGTCGGCACGTAGAGCGACGATCCTGTCCTCTAGGTTGTCTCTGTGTTCGAGAGTTTTACCGTGAGCCACGCGCTCTTGTTGGAGTTCCTTCTCCAATTTATCTAGTACCGATTCGAGTGGTGAACACTCACCTTCGATGCAGTACTGTTGCTCTAGCTCTTTACGCTCCTCCGTCAGCATCGGATCAGGATCAGGATCAGGCTTGACGCCGAATTCCCCGTTCGTACTTTGGTATAAACCTTCCAAAGAAAAGGGGTGATAGTTTTTAGAGTTTGTCACAAGTACTCGACTTACATCCGTTTATGCATGAACACGTGATAGGCGCTCGTGCATTATTTCGTTTTGTCACATGCAAGGCGTTCTTCTGAATCGCAACGGGTTGAGCGGCGTAGGCGCGGCGAGCAGTCTCATCATCCTTCGCGGCATTGGCGAGCTTAAGTGCCCGGCTGAGGCGCGAGCGGTTGGTAGCTGTTGGCTCCAGGTCGAGCGCCACCTGTATTGCGTCAACCGCGCATCCGATAGGGTCGGTCTCCACGTAGTTGTTGGCGCCCGGATCCGCATCGTCACGCTCCCCCTCCGCCGCCAGCGCCCGCGCCTTGAACGCGGCGTGTTCGGAGAGGACGTTTTGACAGACCGCGGATAGCCCGGCGTAGTTGCATGCGACCTGGAACACGCGGAGCTCTTCCTCCGTCAGCATCGGCGTTGGCTCCTGTGCGTTTTCTCGTTCGGTCATGGCTTCACCGGCACCGGCAGCAACTTCAGCAGCGCTTGCAGAGAATCGACCACCCCATCGCCGTCGAATACAGCGTCTTCGTCTATGTGCGAAATATCCAGCTCGATCTGCTCCCGCACCCTCTCAATCGTGGCCCGGGCTTCGGCGAGGACGGATTCGAGTTTGTCAATGCGCGCCACGTTACCGTTGTGAGCCTCCACGGCCAGGCGCGCAAAGTTGATGGTTTTCAACTCCTCGTCTGTCCTGTCAAGGCGATTGGTGGGTGGGGCGTGCAGATAGGTCTAGAGGCCGGCTTAGAGCTCTCCATGCGAGCGCAGCCACTGCCGGAACCTGTCCGTTGCCAGTGGCTCGGATGCGCTCCACCCGATCGGCCACCCCATCATCCACTCTCGCAAAGCGATGAATATCCCACCAGCCTTCGTTTCCAGTGACCCGCTCTTCGGGCCCGTCCACCCCGCGGCTCCGCCCTGATTGCTGCCGTAGAGCATCGCCCGCGTCGCCCGCGCGCTTGGCCGGTTCGTGTTGCGCGCATCGCTTCCGCTCGCCGTGGGCGTTGCCATCAGCGCGCCGAGCGTTTTCTGTGTGCCGGCCATTTCTGCATCGACGGCGAAGCCTCGTTGCCTGCAGCGGTCGGGGGTGGGCAGCAACGATCCACATCCGGTTACGGCGGTGAGGTGCACCGACGTGCCAAGCTCCAAGCACACCCCACGCCGCATCATACCCCAACTCGGCAAGCCCTTTGAGCACGACGTCCAGTCCGCGAGTGCGTAGCATCGGGGAGTTTTCGGCAAAGACATACGCAGGCCGAACCTCGCCAATGACTCTGAACATCTCAAACCAGAGGCCTGAGCGCTCTCCCGCCAGCCCTGCGCCTCGGCCGGCGCAGCTGATATCTTGACAGGGGAAGCCTCCGCTGACGACGTCGACGTGACCGCGCCATGGGTGCCCATTGAACGTGCGTATGTCATCCCAGATCGGGAACCGCTGGAGCAGCCCGTCTCGCTGCCTGGCGAGCAACACGGAGCGGCAGTAGGCATCAAGCTCAACAGCGCAGACGGTGCGCCATCCAAGCAAGAGCCCGCCCAGGATGCCTCCTCCTGCTCCTGCAAAAAGTGCCAGCTCATTCACCGCTTCCCTTCCTTCCTCTGCCTCTCGCTTTACGAGTCCTGTTCACTCCGCGCGTTGCGTATACCATCACTGATGCAGCCATTCACTCCTCCAATCCCAGCGACGCCTGTTCCGCGGTGGTACTCGTAGACCTGTCCGTTGCAGGCCGGCGCGTATCCCGGCGCATGGTAGCTCCACGTCGCCAGCAGTGTGCAAGGCCGCGTCGCCGGCAGCGGGTCACCGGGCAACCAGAACGCCAGCTGAGCCAGCCACGCTGGTGGTTCCTGGCCCCAGCGCTCGCGGTACTCGTGCCCGCAGTCGAGTTCGCGGGCGCAGCACTCATCGCTGCCGCTGTCCTGGAGTCGCTGCTCCAAGTGGTTGTAGATGACCTGGCACCGCTCGCACCGGATCACCACGTGCCACGTGCCCTCGTGTAGTAGCGCATCGCGCGTGTACGAGTCACCTGGGCGAATCGTCACCCCGCAGGCGTCGCAATCGTGCTCTTTGCGGGCCTTCACGGGCCGGACTTGCCATGCATCCGGCGGGTCACCGTCGCCGCACCAGACGCTCATGACACCCTCCGCCGAGCCCGCATTCGTTTTTTCAAAACCCGCCTCCAGGCGGCTCGTACCCGAGCCACGTCATGTCGTTAACCGGCTTGCCGCACACTCGCGGTGTTGGATAGGGCATGCCGCCCCTCTCCCTTCCCCCGCACGGATTCGCGGCGGGCGAGCTCGGAGCGAGCAGGCACCACGGTCCAATCGTCGGGGTCATCCAGTGCCACTGAGCACTCTAGTTTTTCTTCCGCGACCAGCCGCATCGCCCTCAACACCGCCATGTCCGCCTCGGTGACGGTGCTCAACCGGTGGGCTCCGCGCTCGTGGTACAGGTCTAAGTGGGTAGCTGGACTATGTGTGCCTAGTTCATCGCCGCGGTGCAGTAGCGAACATAACGCCTCGTCTAACTGCTCAATCGTAGATTCGGCGGACGCGCAATCGCCCTCCTCGTGTGACCGCTGCAGTGCCTCGACTTTATCGCGCTCGGCTCGCATCCCCTCCCTGAGCTTCTCCGCCATCCGCTCGCGCACGTCCCCTGGCTGAGCTTCAATGAGTGCGTCGAGCAGGTAGTGATATTCAAGTTTTGGCATCGGCGATTTTCCGGCCGTTAGATCCCATTGCTCGCATGCGTGACGATGTTTTGCTTTGGCCAGTGCGTTCAATTCTGCAGTAGTCATAGTTCACCTTTTTTGTATTGATCCGAGTATTTCTCTAACAGCTCGGTAACGCCGGTTTTGACTTTCGGTAAATCGTCAACCAATCGTCCTGCTGCGCGTGCGTCCATGATGATGCAGTTGTTGGCAGCTATATGAGCAGCATGAGGCTTACCACTTTTCGGGTCAAGCCATTCCCCCTCATGTAACGCCATTATATGGCGCATTTGGGCATCAATGTAGGTAGACAGCAGAATGTCGTTGTCTCGCCAATTATATGTCCATCGCCCCGGCTGCATGGCCCCCCAACGTAAAACGGCCGCAATCTCTATGATCGCGACCGGTGGTACGAGGCCTAGTGGGACCCTGTTATTGGCGTCTGCTTGCTTTGGGTTTTCGTTCATTCTATAACCGGGAACATGCTTTCAATCAGTTCCTTGGACTGTGACTCTACAACAACCTTTCCGCGGTGTAAATCGTAAAGACTAATCCACCGAAAATCCTTGTCCAAGGTGTTGTGGTCGATCTTGTCCACCGTTCCGTAGTAGGTTAAATACAGTATACGGTTGCGAATTTTAAACTCGCACGGATCTAGATCACACTTGATACCACAAGCTTCGTCAATGGCGTTAGATAGGTCGTTGTCTGGGTGATATTCTAACCCCGGCAGTTGCCATTGATCAGCTACACCAGAATGAATCATCAGGATCGAGCTGATCTCCTCCCCATAGTTAACGATAACTGCTACCTGTCCAATCTTCAGCATTTCCGGTGTGCCAAAGTATCTAAGTCCCATGTGGTTTCCTTTAGTTAGGTTTGCCCCACCCCTGAAGCCGCTAAAACAGGGGTGGGGACAAAGGTTAATCGTTAGCGTTTTGAGCAAGGTGTCTGAGAGTGCTACAAGCTAGCGCCCCTAGAAAGCAAAGTCCATACTTTGCCCATCCGAGCCAGGATATCATGAAGTATGTCTGTGTGGCTTCGACTATCAACCACCAGGTCCACCAGATGATTTTCACGTTCCCTCTTTTTCGTAGGTTCGAATGAAGTCCACCACGGCTTCGCTCCAACCGGAAATTCGAACCCAGTTGCCGTAACCCACGGTTTTCTCGTAAGTAGCAACATTGATCATGTAACTCAGACCAATGTTGTTCGGCACCGTGTCGCCGGACTGCTCGTCTGTGAGTACGATCAATCTGTCGTGTTTGGTGTTTTTCTGAGCCCAGGCTACAGCTTTTCCGATCAATGTACCGCCATTGGCTCTACCCATAGCGTCCCTCAGTGCGAATCCCCGTCGAGGCTTGATGTACACCGGACTTTCATCGTTAAAGGTATAAACATCCAGGTGTTCACACTCTTCCTTTAGCAGCATGGCCAGACACGCCGCTGCGTCGTATCGGGACAACTCTGACTTGGAAGACACCTTTCCGGCCATACTCCCGGAGTTATCGACAAGTAGTACGGTTTCACCCTTAATAGACCCTGTGTCGAGACACTTGAACATTTGCTCTTCGAGCTCGTGCTCAAATTGCGGTGCATGACGAGCTGCCGTCAGAAACTCGAACGGCAGAACTCGTTCCGTGTTCATGTTCTTGATGGCCGTCTTGATCACGTCAGCGTGCACGCCCGCTTGGGCCATGTTTCGTAGATTCTTGAGCAGGGCCTGGGGTCCCAGCTTACGTTCCCCAATGAGACGAACGAAGGTTGTAGCCTTGTCGGCACCGGCAGAGAGTTGCGTTTCCCAGGTGTCGGGAGTTGCCAGTTGCTTGTTGGCAACCTTATGTTGCAGTACGGCGCGCTCTTCATTGGCGGGCACCGGATGGCACAAGAACATCACGTCACGCAGACTCACTGCTCCAGGCCGATCGAACTTGGCCAGCTGATATTCGTTGAACTTGGCAAACGCCTTTGCCAAACCCTTTCGAAGTTGCTTGGTCATCGGTCGCTTTCCGTTCTTCCAGTACAGCGCGATAAGCTCTGCCATTTCGTCAGAGCGTTGGATCACGTTAGCGATAAGTTCACTAACTTGGTTGCCTTTGTGACCGGCATTGATAATGCCCACTAGAAGCCACAGCGGTACGTGACGAAGCTTGTACTTGGTACGAGCATCGATAGCAATTTGGGCAACCGTTTCGAACGGCAGCTGCTTTGCTAGCTCTACGATCCTATTCGCAGTCTCGTGGCCCTCTCGATAGAACTCCTTCTCCCACAGAAGACACGTGAACACGGCTCTGCGGAGCTCGGTCTCAACGGAGAGTCGCATCGCAACGGGTGCACCTTGGAAGGTACGATCGGACACGGGGCTTCGGCTGGTGTTGGTTCGCATAGTGATATTCCTTATAACTATTAATTACCTTAAGTCAACACCTTAGGAGAAAAATCGGTAACGGTAACGTTAGCGCTCTACCAGACTGAGCTACTCCCCTGCACAAAACGTAACTGGGGGTTTCGTTTTGTGCAGGGGAGGCAGGATTTGAACCTGCGACCTCTCTTTCCCAAAAAGAAGTAACCGTTGCCTGCGCAACCTGAGGTGTTGACTTAAGTCAACAAAAGTAGTTTTGAGTTAGCGAATAAGTTTCGATTGTATGAGGTTGACTGTACAAAGATGTCGTAGTCAGGATTGTGATCGGGCTTAACACTGACATTCATGTTGGGTAGACCAATTATGTCACGAGCGGTGTCTCCCGCGTACGCGGCTCCCGTTTTCTTGTCGACAATAATAATCTGTTTTTGGGGTTGAACGGTTTCCTTTTTGCACAGCTGGTAGTAAGCTCTGCCTAAAACGTAGGTCAACCCGTTAGCCTTAACGAAATCGTCGACACGAATTTTTGGTTGTGTGACATGCATCAGTTTATACTGCCACTTTTTCAGTGGGGTCAAGTTATTTTTAACTGTGGTCTTGTTTACAGTATCAGTGCCGGTTGAAAATACTCCGCGTGTACCGCGGACGCCTTGCGATCGGCGAGTCATGTAGTGGTCGGTCGCGGTTCGTATGGCTGCTGAGGCCGTTCCGATTCCGTCTGATTTGGTGGTATCCCAAATTGCAATCGAGTCGCGTAGTACCCCGAGCTTTTCTAGGTAGGTTACTCCTCTGCTATCAGGCACCAAGAACCCGATCGACCAATTTTCAGGCATTCGCTCAAGGAACGTAGACAGCTCATGGGCTTTACGTTGTGAGGCATTCTCCTCACCGTCAGTCAACACGAAGGTCAAGAAGGAGTGGTCTCCGTACAGTTGACTGGTTGTAGCCAGGTCCTCTTGAGACTTTAGTGTGGCGTCTATTAGAGCCGTATCTTCGTAAAGTACTTGATACAGATCCTTTGTACTGGGAAGACGTGTCACGTCCATGTCGAATATCAGACACTCTTGCGTCTGTCGACCAAATCTATAAACGGAAACACGTGTTTCTTGGTTTAGTTCTCTTGAACGGTCTGCTAGATGCCTAATTTGGTCGTCAGTCACTTCTATCACGGAAGCCTGACGAGACTTCATGGAACCAGAAGCGTCCAGAACGATAACTACGTGATTTACGAGTGATTGTGCTTTGTGCATAGTTGTTCCATAGATTTAGATTAACCCTCCGGAGAATTGACGATAACACTAACGTAGTGCTCTACCCTTAAGCTACAGTCCGATTTTACTCGGGCATGCCGGGATTCGAACCCGGATCACCTGTTTACAAGACAGAAGTAAGTGTTATCTACGCAACCGAATGGTTAAAATTGGCGAGTAATTCAGGTAATTGGCTTAGTCGGCCCTTGTTATGTCGGCTGCTCTACCAGACTGAGCTACCCACGATTAAGTGGAGCAGGATTTGAACCTGCGACCCGCTGAGTGTTAGAAGTATCCGACTAATTCGACGCTGAAATACTCAAAAAGTTGGCGGGAAATAAACGACTACGGAGTGTTCGTATATGGCTAGAAGTAACCGAAGT
>Ga0105041_100003_pt1 | contig 39350 bp, 57 predicted proteins | sample LS_189metaG_FD_91486 | JGI IMG/M metagenome (GOLD analysis project Ga0105041, IMG submission 91486) | Switchgrass associated microbial communities from Austin, Texas, USA - LS_189 metaG | ecosystem: Host-associated > Plants > Phyllosphere > Phylloplane/Leaf > Endophytes | place: USA: Austin... | reverse complement strand
GCCCGAAATGACCGAGACCACCGCCCCCGCCGCCGCCAAGACCGCCGACCGCCCCTGCGCTTGCGGCAAGTTCCTGGTCGTTACCCGCGAGTTCGAGGTCGACGGCGAGCCGGACTACGACTCGTTCGGCACGGGCTGCAACCGCACCACCAAGAACGAGTTCGCCCCGGGCCACGACGCCAAGCTGAAGGGGATGCTGATCCGGGCGGGTGTCGCGGGCTACCAGGTCCTGATCCAGGACGGCGGGGTCCAGACCTGGACCGACGCCCAGGGTGCGGCCAACCGGTTCGCCTTCGCCTACATGGTGGCGCAGGGCATCGAGGGTGGCAAGGCGAAGGCCGAGGCGCGCAAGGCCGCCGCCGACGCCAAGCACGAGGCCAAGGCCGCCCGTGAGGCCGCGAAGGCCGCCAAGAAGACGACCCCGGCCAACCCGATCCCGGACGACGTGCCGGCCCCTGCTGCCCCCGACCTGGGCCGCGCCAAGATCGGCCGGTGGGAGTACGACGGCGAATTCACCAACGACGGCGGGTTCCGCTACACCGACAAGCAGGGCAACGAGAAGTTCATCACCACCGGTTACACCCGGGTCTGAACCAACCCGAGGTCCCCTCGCACCGCAACGGCGAGGGGACCTCACCTTACGCCCTGGCGGGCAGGTCCGCCCGGCGTTGCGGGTTGGGTGCGGGGGGTTCGATTCCCCCCGAGGGCACGGGAAAACATTTTCCCCTCGACGGCAAAGGGGATTGTGGCGACGATGGTTGGTGTGATAAAATTGAAGTATCAGGGCGGGGGGTCCGCCCGAGGAAGGGGAAGACACAATGGCGCGGATGCACAAGGTCCTGGAGATCGAACTCAACGGGGGCGGGGCGCCCGAGGCGCGTTACCTGGAGGACGTCGCGGCTCGGTTCGAGTCGAGCGGCTACAAGATCAGCACGGCCACCCTGCTGGACGGGATCGCCTCGGCTGTCGACGGCGGGACCCTGGAGGGCAAGGTGGCGTGGCACCCCGACAGCGAGTGGCTGGTCGTGGGCTCCTACGACACGTTCGTTGATGAGCACGGGGTTGACGAGGACGACCTGGACCTGATCGCGACGTGGGTCTGGCTCGACACCAACGTCGAGGTCGAGAAGACTGCCGAGCTGGTCTGACGACCCGGGGGCGATGTGGCTCAGGTCACATCGCCTCAATGTATTGTGCCGATAACGATTGTCGTGGTAAAATAAAATATGAACAAGAACGAGATCGCCGCCCTCGCCGCCGCCCTTTCCGACGCCGCCCTCGACGCCAAGCTGGTGGAGAGCTTCGTGAACCTCTCGGTCTTCCGGGGGATGCCGGGCAAGGCCGAGGCCAAGCTGGCGCGGGGGATCCTCGCCGAGGCCGCCAAGCGGGGCGTGACCTGGACGATCACCGAGGGCAAGCGAATCAACCAGCCCGCCGTGACGATCGAGGTCACCCGGACCGACGCCAAGGTCGAGGCCGTCACGCTCCAGGGCACCGAGGCCCGGGTTGCCCTCTGGCTCGCCGGCAAGAAGGACGGGTCTTACTGATGGGGATCGACATCGAGGCGACGACGTCGCTGGTGCTGGGGTTCGCGTTCTGGCTGGCGTACGGAGTCGGGCAGGTCGCGACGGGCCTGGTCAACGCGGGATTCGACCGGTGGTTCGGGGTTGCGCGCGACCGGTAGGTGTGGTAAACTTGACGTTAGAAGGGCGGCGGGGGGTCCGCCGCCCGGGAAGGGGAATTGAGATGGCCAACCACGACGCTGACGCCAAGACGGTGGCCTGGGCTTGCGACACGGCGCAGCGGTTCGCGCTGGAGATCGACGCGGCACGGGTCATGGTCGAGCTGACGATGCCGGAGTCGGTGAGTCGGCTGGTCGCGGAGCGCGAGCTGGAGAAGGCCAACAACCGGCTGGGCGAGTTCCTGGCAGACCTCGGGTCGACCTGGGGGGTGGACCCCACGGTCGTGATCCAGGCGATCGCTGATCGCGCCAAGACGGACTGAACCAACCGATGACCGGGGGTTGCGACGACCCCCGGTCATCTGGTATACTTAAATTTAGAAGGGCGGGGGGTCCGCCCGGGAACGGAGCCCGAAAATGGCGAACGAGGTCAACGACCCGAACACGCTGGCGATGATCGCCTGGACCGCAACCGACGCAGGGGAATCGGCCCTAGACGTGATCGTGGAGCTGCACGCCGCGATCGAGCGAGCCAGCGAGGACGGCCAGATCGAAGGCGAGCTGTCGCTGGTCGACACGGAGCACGGGCTGGTCTGGGCGACCGAGGTCGCGGACGAGGACACCGTGGGCGACTCGCCGGTCACCGTGCTGTTCACGATCACCTGGCGCACCGGAGCCTGACGAACGACCCGGGGGGTTGGGGTTGCGCCCAACCCCCCACATGTGGTAAAATTTTTTTAAGAGGGCGGGGGGTCCGCCCCAAGAACAAAGGAGCCGGCAATGATCACCAGGGGCCAGCGGGTCAAGTGCACCAACCACAACGGCGAGCACACCGGGACGGTTGCGGCGATCATCATCCCGGGCGTCGGGGTTGCGGTGAGCTGGGACGGGTACATCGCCTCGCCGACCCCCCGCTCGCCCGAGGCCCGTGCGATGAAGGCGCTGTCCAAGGCGCACAACCTGGCGATGACGCCGGTCGCCGAGCTGACCACCGCCTGACGAGGGTCCCGGGGGGTATTGCCCCCCGGACACCCGGTGTGCTATAATAGACGTAGACAAGGGGGGCTCCGCCCCCACCCCGCAAGGAAGCACAAGGAAAGAGGCCCCAAATGCCGCAGATCACCGACAACCGGACCCTCGCCCTCCTTGCCGGCCACCGCGAGACCGCCGTTCAGCGCCTCGCCGGCCAGCACGCGCGCAACGACGCGGCTCGGGTTCGGGTCGGACTCAACCCGATGTTCTCGGCGCAGCCCGTGAAGGAGGCCCCGAAGGTGGACGTCCCCACCGGACGCGACCTGCTCCCCGCGTTCATCGCGCTCGTCGAGCAGGTGCCGGACGGGTTCTACGCGCTCCCGAAGAAGGACAGCGACGAGGTCACCTTCTTCGAGGTCCGGACCGAGGGCACGGGGCGCGGCAAGCGCAACTGGGTCTACCAGCTCCAGGGGGCGCCCGGCGACTTCAACCGGGTGAAGCTCAGCTACCTGATGATGTTCTACGCGGCGCGGCACCTCGCCCAGGACGCGCGGTCGGCGGCGGCCCTGTTCGGTCGCCGGACCCGCACCTGCGGCATCTGCAACTCGCCGCTCACCAACCCGGCCAGCCTCGCCAAGGGGATCGGCCCGAAGTGCGAGCGCAAGTTCGCCTGACGAAACGACCGGGCGGGGATCCGAAGATCCCCGCCCCCCACCCTGGGAAGGGAGAGGCCAAATGGCCAAGCTCGAACGCGATGAGCACGAACCAGCCCCGATGGGGACGTATTGCCCCGACTGCTTGACACCGGTCTGGCTGTGGTATGAGGGAATGGTCATGGCGGATGGGTTTCTCGGAACCGTAACCGTGATCGACCTGCGGACAAACGAGGAGCACCGGTGCCAAGACTAGTTGTTGAGGTGGGGGAGGCAACCGCAGCGCAGTGGCTGGCGATCGGTCCGCCTAAGGGCGTCCGGATCGTTGACGACGGCGGGGCAAACGCTTTCCTCCACAAAACCCCGGACCAGCGGTACGCCAACAAGTGGGGTTGGGTCTCGGTGTGGTACGCACCTGGGATCAAGGGGATGGGCGTTCCGCGCGTGTCCTGGCTGACGTACGACATGAACGGTTGGCCGTACCCTAACCTGCCCGCTGCACGCAGCGTGGTCACACTGATGAGCGGGACTCCTCGGGTCGAGGGCTTTATGGACTCGAAACACACGGGGCCGACCGGCGAATACTACCTGCGCACGTTCCAGCGGATCGAGGACCCGTCCTACGCGCAAGTCACTGAGCTGATCCAGCAGCTTCCTGAGCTGGGTCGACTGTGGTCAATCAGCGAACTGCCCCTCGCGTGGCCCATCGGTGAACAGGGCCTGGTGACGCTCCAGCCACCGCTGTCGGGGGGTCCCCAACCCATCAAGCGTCAGCGTGGGGGGCGGTTGCCCTTGGCGATGGACGCGATCTGTGGTCGATGCGACCGGCCCCGGGGCGATCACGGCGGACGGAAGAAGCTGGGCGCGTGTCCTGACGAGTCGGGCACCGACGCCAAGCGATTCCAGATCAAGGAGGAGGACCGATGAAGCGCCTGTGGCGATGGACCGGACACCGGTTGCGACACATCGTATTCCACCGAGGATTCAACGACCTGCCGCTCGGGTGGGGTTGCTGGCACTGCGACCGCGCTCGATGGGCCGGCATCGAGGAGGACCTGGCCAGTGGCCGCCTCACGAGGGCCGTTCTCGTTCAGGCGATGCGCGAGACGCAAACGGGACCGTGGGCGCCGTGAGGTGGCGACTCCTGGACTGGGCGATTCGCTGGATCGAGCGGCAGGGTGCCTTGACGGAAGGTCCTTGTCGCTCGTACGGCGGAACACTGACGGACGGACGGGTCCGCCTCTGCGTCAAGTGGCGCTGGCACACGGATTCGCACGCATACGAACCGGAGGAGGCAAAATGAGTTGGGTCGAGTTCGCGCTCGGCGCGTTCTTGATGGCGATCGCCATCTTCGTCGTCGCCGCAACGCTCGCAATCGTGATCACGGTCTGGAGGGACATCAAAAGATGAGCAGGCAACCTCTCGGCAAGACGTGGATGCGCCGGATTGCCGACGTCGTCAATGAGCCGATCGTTCGGGCGTGGACGTTCGCCGGCAACTGGCATTCGTTCGTCACGGCCGATCATCGACACGGCGAGATCCACGCGATTGAGCTGACCGTCGAATGGCTGGACGATCTTGACTGTCGCTCCACCAAGTGCGGTCGGCTGTGGTCGGGACAGCAGCGGATGTTCAGCTACAAGGAATGCGTTTTCCCCGACGAGACCCGGCGCGCGAACCGGTATCGGTTCCGCAAGGCCGAGGGTGAGTGGAAGACGCCCAACCCGCACATCGACCGCCGTATCTGGAACAAACAACGTCCGGGTCCTGGACAGGTGTTGGCTCTGATGATTGACGGCAAGATGAACGGGACCGAGATGGAGTGCATTTTCTGCCATCGCCCGGTCATGCTGTGGCGTGGATTCCTGTACAACATGGACGGAACTGATCATCCGCCGTCGACGTGCCCCGGACTTACTTCGCCCACGCCGAGTCCGGCGTCGGGGCGGTACATGGTCCAACCCGGCAAGTATCTGATGTCGGGAACGCTGATCTACGGCGCGCCGGTGGTCGGCGAGGAGCACGATTCCGGCCGGTACGAACACCCAACGCAGACGGGCGAGATTCGCATGGAACTCGACCTGCCCCCGGGTTCGTCGTGAACCGCGAGCGCCGAATGCCGTATCTGCTATTGGTCAGCGGAATCACCAATGTTCTGCTGTCGGCGATTGTGGTGTGGCAATGGTTGATCAAGTAATCCCGCAGACCGGCGAGGACAGTGACTGCGACGTCCGGGATGAGTGCGTGTTTGATCCGCGATGCCCGCTAGTGTGGATCTGCATGCGAATCGAAGACGCCGAGGGAAGTGCCCTCGGGGAAGTGGAGTAACGCAATGGGCATGATCGTCACAACCCAGATCGACGAGCCGGACTACGACCGGTTGGTCGAGGCGAACAACGTCCCGGGGACGAGGTGGGCGCTCGTCGAGGTGGACGAGGCCGGTGACATCGAGGAGGACGCCGAGCCGATCCCGGTCTCGATCGTCTGACCGACCCACAAAGAGACCCCCGGGGTGCGCACTCCCCGGGGGTCTCGGCTTGGGGGACGGCTACTTGATCTTACCGACCTCGGGCATGAGCGGCTCGGGGTCGGCTGCCGGCGTCACCTGGTTGCGAACTGCCGCCGCGACGAGCGCCACGATCAGGACGTTGACGGCTGCGATCGTCTCGTCAGCGACGTGGAAGTGGTACGCGGCGAGCAGCTTGAAGATCGCCGTGCTGGCGTAGACGAACACGGCGGGGGCGACCGGACGAACCGTGATGGCGGTCAGCAGTGCGGCCACCGCGTCGACGCAGACCAGGAACGCGGCCCCCTGCTCGGCGTCGAGCCACTTCAGATTGAACGTGACGAGCAGGCCGACAACGGCGCCGATCACGGCGATGATGAGTGCGGGCTCACGCCCGAACAGTCGAGTGTTCATTGGTTTTCCTTTCGGGGTGGTGTGCCATCGCAGCGAGGACAGAACAACAAACCGGCGAACGGTACCCGGGTCATCGAACACAGAGAACACTTCACGTCCCGGCTGAGTCGAGGGGTGCGCCTGCCGGCGTGGTCGTCTCTCATCGGCGTCGATTGGTGATTTGGGTCTTGATCAACAAGGCGATCCGCCACGCGACAACGAACACGGCAAGCCAGGTGGTTATTGCCCGAAGGACCGGGTAGCCCGTCCACTCGGACCAAACGAGACGGCTGACGCGGGTTCCGATGGCCAACAGACACGACGTCATGAACGCCATGACATGTCGACCCATCTCCGTCCGCCACCAGCCGGCGACGTTCAGGTACAGTACGACGAACGTCAAGAACGCACCGAGCAACACGAACAGCCCGATGTTGCCGATCGTCAACCAGACCGTCATACCTTGCCCCTAAACGCCGATGCGATCATCTCGCTGAAGTGATTCGATTCACGGAGCTTATGCAGCCGGTCGGTCAGCTCCCTTACCGGACCCCACTTGGCACGCGCATCGCGAGCTGCTGCCCGCGCCTCGCCGAGGTCCCTCTTGGCGTCCTTTTCTTCGGTCAACGTCGCGGCCTGTCTCGTTCAAGCCGCACTCGACCTGCGGCGGATTGAAGGGACTCCAACACAGCGATGGTCGTCTTGCCCTGCTCGATCAGCTCGTCCAGTTGAGCTTGCGTGGTGCGAGCCGCATCCCGCCACTCGTCGGCGCGTTGCTTGTGCGTCTCCTGTAGGTCACGTTGCGACTGAACCAGGCGGTCCACCGTCGATCCAGGGACCAGCCAACCCCGCGCGACCATGATCACGATGAGCAGGCCAAGGCCCGCCGCTGGGCCGGCAGTACCGACCCAGACGGGGAGCGCGAGGCCGTCCAGCATTAGACGCCCGTGCCCTCACGCAGGACCTCGCGGACGCCCTGCTTGATGGTGGGCAGGTCGTCCTCGCTGAGTGGGTTGTCGACCCGGGCAACGAGCTTCTCGGCCACGATGTCGCCCAACGCGTCGAGCTGCTCGTCGGAGAGCACCAGCCCGGCGCTCGCCTTGAGGACGGCCATGTCGGCGACGAGCTGACGGAACAGTCGCGCGAACAGGTTGTCGACGGAACCGGTACTGCCGCCGCCGGTCTTGATGTTGTCGATCACCGTGTCGAGCTGGGTCAACCCGCGCCACAGGTAGGTGTCCGCGTTGTGGATCTGCTCGGCGTGTCGATCCGTGAACTCGGCCATGTTTCCTCCTCCGAGCGGCACCCCGAGCAGGATGTCGCCCATGTTGTTGTAGATTCGATCGTCCATGACGTGCATCGTGAACACGCTGAAGTGTCCGTGATACAGGTGACTACGATCCGGGGTTCGCTTGTACTTGTTACCCGGCGTGAAGTCGAATCCGACCGGCACTCCGTCAATGCAGATCAGAACTTCACGCCAACCCCACGTGCGCGGGTCGTCTTCTACCCACGCGCGCTCGACTCGACGACCGTACTTACTGATCGTCGCGTAGTTGCCGTTCATGGCGTCCGTGAAGCTGATGTCCAGACCCCGGTGCACGTCCCGGTTGTAGCTGACCCGGTCCATCGCGTTCCGGTAGCTGTAGTCGGTCGTGTTCGGACCTCGGTCTGCGAGCAGACCGAGGACGTCCCAGTGGTAGCCGCCCGAAGTACTCGGCTCGATGCCGGCAAATCGGGCCTTGGGTTCTGCGGCGATGACGCGGTTTGCCATCCGCACCATGCCGGGGCTTCGTCTTGCCACAGGATCTCCTTTCGTCGCCTAAACCGAGTCGACTTCCCACACGTTCCACGTGGAATGGGCTCGGATGAACGTGGCTGCGCTACTTGTCGCCGACGCCTGCGCGTAAGTGATCACCGCATTGCCAGCATTCCCGCCCACGGTGAACATGGCAAACATCATGCAGGCCACGATGTCGGCAGCGGTGGCCATGCCGGGAGCGCTCAGGTTGCCGAGCGTCGTCTCTGTTCCCCAGTAGCCGTCACCCGAGTTGGTGGAATTGGATGCGGGCTGAGAAAACAGCCAATACCGGTGGAACGTTGTGCCGCTTGGCAGCGAAAGTGAAGGCTTGAAATCGCCGTTCTGATGCGCCGAGTAGTAAAACAACGCGCGACCGTGGTACTTTGTGGATGCGTTCACGGCGCGGCTCAGGTTGGTGGCAACTGGTGTGGTCGAGTTCGAGACACCACCGGTGTCGGCTGCCAGCGAACACTCACGCGAGCTGAGATATTCGATCTGATCGCCGATGGCGTCCTCTGCCGCAAATCGGATGCGTTGCCCGGCGTTCCGGCTGGGGCGGGTCGACCAGGCCATTACAGTCCAATCCGAGCCGGGTAAGCAACCCGGACCATTGTGCCGGCGTCGTGCGATTTGACGACACTGTTGTCAGACCTGACCACCGTGAACGTCTGGGTAGCGCCCGTACCCGAGATGTTGGTTACGCGCATCCGCTCACCACCTACCTTGATGTACAGGCCACCGCCGTTCTTGGTGACGTCGAATTCGTCAGCGCTCGTCGTCCACCGAGTCGATCCGGTTGAGGTGACGTCAAACGAAGTGTCGGTGGAGTCAATGCCGATCGTCAGCGAGCTTTCGTCGGAGTCGATCCGCGCGCCCCGCAGATTGGTCACTTCGTCAGTGTCGCCGATGATGGCGACTTCATACGGGTCGGCCGGAACCGTGATGGCTGTGATTTCGTGTTGCATCCGACCCAGCTGTTCCTGGAATCCGATGTTCAACCACCGGATCTCGCCCGGCTGAACCCAGGGACCCGAACCAGTAGTGTCCAGCTCTACAGCGTCACCAACGCCAGCAAGCTGGATCCCGGCCACCGCTCTGTCGGACATCGCCGAACGCGCCAATTCAAAGATGGCTGCCGAGTACCGAGTGTCGGCCCAACTCGTGATGTGGGCGAGCCAACCGGCCAGACCCTCCAGTTGCGAGTCTGTTTCGCAATTGAAGGACGGACTATCTTCGTAGGTTCCGACCCCCGCAGGCGGTGGCTGGGTCGTCAGGTGCTCGGGGTCGTCGTCCTCGATCACGAACCGGAACTCACCACCGTCGACTCGCGAGGCCGACACGTCGTTTCGGACGTACCGATCGTCGTCCACCGGCGTGAGACCGTACAGGTCCGAATAAGCGACCGGGATCCGCATCTGGTTGTACAGATCGCCCCTGCATCGATAACCAATGGCCAGCGAACTGCGCGGCTCGTAGATGATGCCCATGTCAACCTGCTGGCATTCTACGAGAAGATCAAGCAACGTGCCGTCACGCTGCGGCCCCATGGCCTCGCTGGTGTCCAGCTCGCCGGCTACGACGACGGCTTGCCCCTCTTCTTCGCACAGCCGCTTGAATCGCGCCCCCGCCGTTTCTCCCGCAAACGCCCGGAACCCGAACGGGGCGCCCGTCGACACGAAATTACGGTAGGCATCGACATCGGATGTGACCACGGTGTGGCCGATCGACACGCCTTCCAGGTCGTGCACGTCGAAAATCCGGCGGTCCCCGATCGTGATGCTGCGAACCGAACCGAAAGTTTTTGACGTCCAGGTGGCGTCACCCAAGTTGATCGAGTCGCCGGTGTAGAACACGATTCGGGCGAGCACGTCACTGCCTGTCTTCGTGAATTCCAGTGCAAGGCAGATCGGCTGATCAAGAATCAACTCGGCGTCTGTGGCGAACAAGCTACTATTGAGAATAGAGCCGTTCTTCCACGCATTGAGACCCATCTGCCCGGCTGACGAGTTCCACACGAAGTCAACGTAGTCGTAGGAGCTGCCATTGGTTGTGTGGATGCGGTAAAGCTGCCGTTCACTCGCGCTAGCCACAGTGCTTGGGAGGTGCCACAATGACATAATTTTGGTCTCGTCGCTGGTGTATTCGGGGATATCCTCGATGTAGATTCGAGTGTCCTCGCCGAACGTGATCATGCGAGACGCGGCAGGGTGGCCGGTATATGCGCCGTAATCTAATAGAAATGGGTCGGGTCCATATTCGTACGGCCGACCCCGGGAAGCCAGATTCAGCGGGTTGGTTAGGAATGGGTCGCTGAAGTCGCTCTCTTCTTCCATTGGGAAGTAAGCGAGGGTGGTCGCCGTGTGGGCCGGGTTCATGAACGCGCGGTACGCAACCGACTTGAGCTTGGGTGAGCCCTGGTCGAGCCGCCGCAGTACGCCAGCACCCTCAATTGCTACCCTGGCGACGTCCACGCCGTCCGCGTTGCGGACCCACTTGGGCTTGATCGAGGCTAGTTCAACGATTGCCCGGATGCCGTCGTCTTCGAAGTCGTAGTTGTCCCAGGTGAACGTGACTGGCACGTTGGTGTTGCCCGAGGCAACCCCGCTGCGCAACGCCACAGCGCCGGTGGCCAGCACGTCGTCTTGGGTGACCTCGGCTGTCCAGGTCCCGGGCTCGGTTGTTTGCCACACCCGACAGCGGAAGTACTCGCCCTCGGCCTGCACCCGAATCTTGAGCGGCGTTCCCGTTCCAGCGTGAGTGAGCCCCGTCGACACGGTGGTCAGCGTCGTCTCCGTAGAGTCGACGAACTGAATGAGCCGGATTTGCACGCTGTTGTCGGTGTTAACCAGGACCCGCGCCAACAAACCCGTCACCGTGGTTGTGTGTCGCTGGAACCGCAGGAACACGCTAGGTTCGAGTGCGCCACCGGTCGCCTGCGGTACCGCGCACTCGACGTAAACGGTGCAGTCCGCAGCCTTGATGGTGGGCATGTCCATCGTGCGATATGCGTTTGCGACCGGCACGACGCAGGTAGCTGCAGATCCTGTTACGTTTAGCTGTGTGTACGCAAATGGAGTGCCCTGGGCGATGGCCATCCGCCACTCGCCTCCGTCCGGCGAGCTTCCCCAGCCACTGCTCACGGTTCGCGTGAACGTGTCCGTCACAACGGTAGGTGTCGTGCGGACCCGGATGGGCGTGTTCCGGCCGATTTTTCCGGCGTACGGCGAGAGCGGGTTATTGTTGTTGAACAGAGCGTCGTTGTCGTTCAGGGTGAATGTGACGCTGGTTGGGGGAGGGCGGTTTTGCTCCGAGTTGGACCCGCGCGTGATCGACACCGCGTCGCGTCCGTCCATACCATCAACGTACGACGTGATGTCGACCCACTCGCCGTCGATGAGCATCTCAACTGCGTGATCGAAGGTCATGCGACACTCACCCTACCCGAGTTGGGATCAGCGCGCAGCACGATCCAGCCTCGGCGCAGCGCCTCCAAGAATAGATCCACCAGCGGATTTCCGGTCACCGATCCAGCCGATACGACGAGCTGAACGGTGGTCGAACTATTGTTGCCTTGGCGTGCCAATTCACGCGATGCCCCGGCGCTCTTGACCGACGCACTGTACGCGCCGAAGTCCACCAACTCGGGACCGCGTTCGCCGACCCACTTCATGCCGGTTGCAATACCGCCGGACGCCCGGCCACCGATGCCGGAGGAGTAGTCACCGGACAGCTCGGCGGACTTGGTGACCCGCTGGATCACGTTGACGTAGACTGTCTTGCTTTGGAGAGAGTTGATCGCTCCGCTCAGCGAGTTAACCGAGTTGGCGGCATTTAGTGTGCTGTTCGATACCTGGTTCATCGAATTCGTCGCGCCGTTGCGGAAGGCGTTGAAGTCGGATTGCGCCTGCTTTAGCAGGTCGCCGATGATCGGCAGCTTTCCGAACAGGGCCACAAGCGCATCGATGATCGCCCCGAACGCGTTCAAGGCCATTTCCATCATTGAGTCCCAGCCCCGGTTGATGAACGCGATCCCGTCCTCGAACACGGCGACCCAGCCAAGCCACACTTCCGAGAGGAACTGGATCAGGCCAACCAGGTTACCCATGGCCGCGCCGATGGTGCCGAGCGAATCGACCAGCTTCTGGCCGTCCGCCGACTCCATAAATTCGGCCCACTTCTCGGTTTGCTTCTCGATGTTCTCCAGGAACGTCTGACCCTCGTCCGCTCCATTCTTGAACACCGACTTAATGACTCGACCGACGTCTTCGGCGATCCGGCCGAGAGTGTCGAACGACTCTTTGGCTCGGTCCACCCAGCGCTGAAGCTCACCGGATTCTTTCATTTCCCTGATCCAGTTTGCGAACCGCTCGGCCAGTCCGCCGATGCCTTGGCCTAGATCGCCAAACCAGAACGACCCGGCCTCACCGATATCGGTGAAGGCTTGAAGCAGGAACGGGACCGACTTCAGGACACCGTCGATGTTTCGCCAGACGCCCTGCATGATCGTGTCGAGTTGGCTGCTTACGCCAGCAGACTTGAAGAACCCGGCAACCGCACCGCCCGCCTGCGCGAACAGATTGGCGATTTTCGGCAGCCACTTTTCAGCGAGCGGCTGGACGACGGAGTTGATCGCTTTTAGGTTTTCCGCTGCACCCCGGAATAGGTGACCCTGGACTACCCGCTGAAGCGGCTTCCACGCTTCGACGATTTTAACACCGGTCTTGACGAACTCTTGCGCGTGCTCGTTGAGGCCCTTTAGTGACTCTTTGAACTTTTCGGCATCGCCCGACAGACCGGCCTCGAACGCCTCGCTAACGCCCTTTAGTCCGAGCTTGAATACCGCCAACGACGCGGCACCCGCCAGGGCGGCGGCAGGCAAGGTAGCGATAATTCCGGACAAATCGGCGATTACGCCGGCAACGACCACTGCCAGGCCGGCGATTGCCGGTCCAGCTGCGGCAGTCGTCACGGCGTGCTTTGCCATCAACTGAAGGCCGCTGCTGACCGCGTCAATGCCGCTTGACACTGCGTTCGATGCCAGGTTCGCGATCGAGTGGCCGATTCGGTCGATGCGGTCACCGATGTTGCGCCGCAGGACGCGGTCCCACCGGTTAAATTCACGATGTACGCGAGCCGCTTCCGCGTCAGCTGCGCGAAACGCTAACACCATTTGCCAGGCCTGTCTATTGGCCTGGCCCATCTCACGGTTTATCTGGCTTATCTCGTGTTGCACGTCCTGTGCTTGGTAGGCCAGCTCCGTCATGACGCGATCCGAATCGGACAGCGCTTCGTATAGCTCGCGAGGGGCATCCTGCCCGAGCAACGCGATCCGGCGCCGGAGCTGCTCGGCGTTCTCCGCGACGATTCGTTCTTGCCTTGCCAACTCTGCCGCCCGCGCACGCGCGTCGTTGAACCGGGCGGACATAGTGGAGATGCTGTTGTTGACGTTCTGCAAGTTGCGACTCGCCTGGTCGCGCGCCGCAACTACAATATCAATCCGACTCGCCATCGTCCACCACCCTCCCCCGGTTCTGGATCGCCACCAACCTCAGCAACTCCGCGTCTTCGTCCATCAGCGACGAAAGGGTGTATCCACCGAATCGCTCCAACAGACCGCAGATCGTCTCGGCCCAGGCTAGCTCAGCGGGCTTGTTGACAGGCTCTCCATCGCCGTCAACTCCGCCCCCGAGGACGAGCCAACGGTCGATTTCGATTCCAAAGGGTCGGACACGCTACCCGCCGTACCCATCCAGTTCGCCAGGATGGCCCCGGTCAACTCGAAGTCATCGTCCAGGTATTCGGGCGACGGATCCACCGGATTGCCGTTCTCGGTCACGTTCCAGGTGACGATCGAGTTGGCGACCCGCTTCGACAGGAACGTGAATGACTCCTCCGTCGACTCGTCGGCCATCTTGGCGAGGCGCTTCATGTCGCCGATCGACAGGCGTCGCATGGTGACTTCGAGACCGGCGAGTTCGTGATCCTCGGGCCACGTGAGATTGAGGTGTTTAGTGCGCTCGAATCCCACGTCACACCGTCCAGTTCGGCACGGTGCCGTCGCTCAGGACGCCCGGGGCCGACCAGGTGAGCGAGCCGTCATTGCCTCGGTTCAGGGAGTAGTCCGTGAACAGAGCCTTGACGTCCAGGAGCTGGGCGCTGACCGTGATGCCGACATCCCGCTCGGCCGACAGATCAGCGAAGCAGTCGTGCGGCGAGTCAGCCGTCGCGTCGTCGAACGTGCCGGACGGGCTGATCGAGAAGTCCGCCAGGCCGTGCAACCGCTCCATCGCCGACTTGTCGAGGCCGGTCACCTCCAGCACGGCGCGCGGAGTCGCGAACTCTAGCGTGTTGGTAGCGGAACGAACGTCCTGCGCCGTTCCCGCTTCGTCATCGATGTCCAGCCGCGTCCAAGCGAGGCCGTTCTCTTTGGCCATCTACTTCCCCCTACTCAACGGCCACGGAGTAAGCCGCGACCACTAACCACTGCCACAGGAGCGTGGCCGTGACGAATAACGCGATTGCGCGCCGGATGGTCACGAGTCAGCCTCGTTCGATTCGGCGTCGGACACCTTCGAGGTTGAGTCCCATGTCTTCGACCCAGTCTTGGGGTCGGGTGTGGTTTCGGATCGTACCGAGGTGCTTTCGCCAGTCGCCGCCTCGGACGACGTAGAGCGGGGACCTCGTGAACCGGCGACGATGAAGCCGCGCCCGGAAACACGCCTGACCCGGCCCAAAATCGAAGCGGACCAACCCACCTTCGATCGCCTCCTCTTTGAACGCGCGCTTGTGGTGGTCGATGTGACCGGCTGCCGCCGATCGTACCGTCGCCTCCTGCTCGCTGCCTCGGGGGACAATGACCGTCCACCCCCGGCGCCACCGGAAACAGTGGATCTCCGCGCAGGTGGCCGCGTCCCCGAAGATCACGGGCTCACTCGCCCGATACGTGATCATCGCCTTAACGGGTAGTTTCGGTTCTACGCGCTGCAATACCCGGCCTCGGGCGATGCGAGGTGAGTTTCTCATCAGAACACCACCGCGTGCGTGTTCTTGACGACGAGAAGAGCGAATTGCAGGTTCGTGAATCCGCCAGTCGTCACTGTCACGACCCGCAAATAGCGCTCGATCGGGGACGCAGTGGTCAACCGTTGCGCGTACGGTGCTGTCGTCACCGCTGGAAAGGTGAACCCACCGCTTGGCTCAGCGAATGCGTCCGCACCGCCGTTATCCGAGCTGGCCTGAACGAGGATCGACGCATCCGTACCCGTGAACGAGAACACGTGTAGGTAAGCTTGCATCCCGAACGAAGTGCCAGCTCCAAAGTCCACCGATGCCCCGTTAGTTGCAGCCGTGTCGGTCCGGGCTCCGGCCGTCAGCGACTTGCCCCATTCCAGCCCGTAGCCGTTCGACTCGGCCGTGACCGACCAGGACAGTGCGCCTTCCTTGGTGCGGGTTGGGTCATAGTTGAGTTGCTTGCACACCAGCCCGAACGCCGATGTTCCGAGCGTGGCTCGGTGGAAGTAGCTGGCGATCCGGTCAGTGGTAGGCCGCGTCTTCAAGGTGGGATGCGCCGCACCAGCCGCTTTATTCATCCAAGCGCTGAACTCGCATCCGCCGGTTCGCAGCGCGTGCAACCGCTCGAACGCTTCCTTGTCCAGGCCCTGCTGCTCGGTCGTCGCCAAGCTGTTGTTCATTCGCTGTAGCGACCCGATGTCTCCGCTCAGGTTCACGCCATCCACGAAGAACCGCGCTCCGAGGCCGGTTGACTTGCTCATCGTCCCTCCACCAGCATCGCCAAGAATTGACCGGCGTACCACGCCATGCTGCAGTAACACACGAACAGCAGCCACTCACGGGGAGTCTTGCGCTCCAACCCGATGAAGAACGCGTCCAGCCACCGCCTGCTGAGGAGCCTCACCTTCATCACGGCGCCTGCTCCCACATGTCGTTGACCACGCAGGGGATCGTGATCGTGAAGATCCGGAACATCGTGTTGTCGATGGTCAGGTAACCGCCGTCCGCCTTTAGCCCGTCGCTGAACTCGCCCAGCAGATCCACGTCCCGGATCATCCCGTCAAGCGAGAAGTCCGACGAGATCGACGCAACCACGAGGCTGGCGGCTCCGGCGAGTTCCGGGTCGATCTGGTCCATCGGGCTCTTCAGCATCCCGCCGTAGAGCTGACACCACACCGTCACCAGACCTGACGTCGCAATGAGGCTGCTCGCCTCGGGCAACGGCCGGATTCCCTGGAGCCAGATGCCCGCCGACACCCCGGTCCCAGGTGCGCTCTTCGGCTCGTGCTTGTTGACCCGGTCGCACACGCCGAGCGACAATACGTGAGACGCAATCGCGTCCACTAAATCGTCGCAGTCCTGCCGGGTCCAGCTCATCCCGTGTACCGCCTAATTACTCGATCTCCAACCTGGACCGATCGGCGCACCATGAGCTGCTTTGCGCGACGGTAAGCGCGGTAACCCTTGAACCGGGTGACCGGCGCGTTGCGGCTGCCTTCTCCTTCCAGCCAGGGACCGTACACGACCCCACCGTCCGTCACCACCATGTCTCCGGCCGCACCGTCGACGTGCACCTGGCTCAAGTAGTACCCGGTCTGGTTCCGGAACAGACTGTCGAAGTGCTGCACTACCAGGTTCATAGTTTCGTGCGCAACTTCGCGCTCGATCTCGCGCTCGATCTGCATCATTGTGCGACGAGGCGCAGTGATCAGTGCCGGCAGGTCGTGAGTCTGGGTAATCGAGATCGAGGTCACGTCACACCGCCCGGTGCCGGAAATTCCGGCCAATGGCCGTGCGCGCCTGCTCCCGCAGGTCCTTCAGCGAGTTACCCCGGACCTCACGAACCGCCTCGCCGGACCCGATCGTGCGCGCGTAATTCGCGTTCTCAGACACGAACACGGACACCGCTTCGGCTACCGTAAGTTGCGTGACGACTCGGGGCGGAACCCAGGCGGTGAGGGCAACCCCAGCAGAGTGGCTGGCGGCAGTCGTTCCCAGCGCCCCACGGGTAACCTCGAGCCGGTTGTGTTGATAGATCGAGGCTGCGGTGTGCGCGGCCAGGACCGAACCGAACTGTGCACGCTTTACGACCATCGCGTTGCCGGCGATCGCCTCGATCGTCATGTACTCGGACTCGATAAGGATGGTCTCGCCCTCAGCGAAGTCCGATCCGTCCGTTACCGTCAAACCCGTGTAGTTGTTCTGCGCGGTCATTGGCGTAAGGTTGGTCTGACCCGACGCCAGCCACCGCCTGCCGGTCACCACAACACGTTCGTTGCTCAGGTTCAGGATGGATCCAACACCGATTCGGCCGTTCGCCGACACGTCGAGCAGCTCATCGTCCGTGTCCACCGAGGCTAGGGTCTCGCCTACGCTCACCCGGTCGTCTCGGTATCCGAACAGACCCGTCAGCGAGATCTGCTGTTGGTGGCTGTTGGCGCTCTGGAACGTGCCTTGGCCGCCGAGGTCCGTCTCGATGCGATTGTACGGCGGTCCACCGCTCGGGTAAAGCAGCAGCTCGTCGACGTCCAGATCGAGGCCGCCACTCGTGACCACGGTCGGTCGGCTGATTAGCTCTTTGTCATTGAGCCACAGCCGCCAGGACCGACCGGAGTTCAGGCGCGTGGGCCAGTCGAACGTCTCGGTCCGGATCTCCGGGTAAAACTTGCGATGCAGCAGTCCCTCGACGGATCGGCTGGCAGCCTCGATCGCCTCGTCCACCCTCGCACGTTCGGCCCACGGCATGCCCTTGTCGATGCCGGCAACAACCCGCTCCCGAGTCGCATACCATACACCGAAGTTGCTCATGGGCCACCTTGCTTTCGGGGCGGCGCCTCGACTTTTAGCCGAGGGGTCCTGCTTAAGTTCGGGCCAGCACCCACGGGGGCAGGTGCCGGCTGGCACCAGTATAGCACCCGCCTAAACCCGCACACAATTAGCCCATAATATCATAGCACACAATCCCCCCAGCGCGCAACCTGGGTGATCGATTGCCTACGCGCGGTAGCGGAGCCAGCCCGGCCCTACCCCCCGGCCAGGCCCTGCTATGCCTTCTCCTGCGTTTCTACAGGGTATTGCCCGGGGGGCACGCGGTGTGCTATAATGGTAGTGCGGCCCGGGGACTGGCCCCGGAACGCAGGGAGGGATCATATGACCATGAGCAACGATCCGCAACTGGAGCGTCAGCGTCTGGAGCGGATCGCACGCAGCGCCGAGGCTCGTGAGACCAACGCCCAGTTGGCCGACGCCGAGGCTCGCCAGCGCAATTCGGGCGTGTTCCCGGACGGAGACGGCCGGTGATCTCGCGACTCGCCGATCTCGCCGGTCAGGTCGTGCGCTGGACCAAGAGCACGCGATCGATGACCGAGGGTGGCGATCAGTGTGTGGAGGTCGCCCAACTGGAGGACGGGACGCGCGTCGTCCGGGACACCAAGCAGGAGTCGATGCCGCCCGAGCGCCGGCCCGTCCTGGGGTTCACGCCCGACGAGTGGATGGCGTTCATCGGGGGCGTGCTGCTCGGCGAGTTCACGGACAGCAAGTGGCACTCCGTGCCCGACCCGAACGAGGGGTCGTACGCGGCGCGCGACTGGACCGGCGTTCCGACCCTGGAGTTCCGGCTGCTCCCGGACGGGGGGATCGCGATCCGTGCCAAGGACGGCTGCGTGATCCAGATCGATCCGGCCGGTACGTTCCGCATGGTCCTGCCGGACGAGTGGAAGGACCCCGACTGAGCCGGCTGGCTCCGGGGATGACGGTCCAGAGCACTGGACGCGACGTCGGTTCGCACTACGCGTTCTGCGTCCGGTGCTCTTGGGCCTCCCCCCGGACCTCGTACAGCGTCGCCAACCACATCGCAAGTAAGCCCGACTCACACGAATGCGAGCGCAAGCAATGACCGAGATGGACCGCAGCGACGAAAACGACCTGGTGTCGGCGCTGGAGGAAGCCGACTACCACATGGAAGACATCGGCGGCGGCGTTTACGTTGTACACGTACGCGACATGAGCAAGACCGACATGAAGGGTCGCTACGTCGGTAACCTGCACTTCAGCAAGACGCCGGACGGAACCGCCGCCGTCTAGGCCGGCAACACCCGGAACAACGTCTTCTAGGAGGTTCCGATGCACGACCTCGCCGAGGCAATCCGCAACCTGCTCGGGCTGCGTGCCCGATGCTACGGTTGCGGCGGCTGGCACCCGATCGGCCAGCCCTGCCCGAGCTGATTCACCCGAACGCCGTCGCCCTCCGGGACTTGCATTCCTGGGGGGCGACGTGCTATAATAGAATCGAAAGGGCGGGGGGTCCGCCGAGGAAGGGGAAGACACAATGGCCGTCACCTGGACCGTAGCGTTCCGCAAGCCGACCGGCCCGTGGTTCCGTCGCGTGGCGGACCTCGAGTTGACCTGGCACCAGGCCCACGAGCTGGCGAGTCGCGTGGCCCAGGCCGACCCGACCATTCAGGTTTGGACCACGACCAGTACGGTGTGGGACCGGGCCAACCCCACCCACGAGGACTCGTTCAACATCCTGACGGACGCCGGCAAGCGCGTGCGGGTTCGCGAAACCGGTGTCCTGCCGGAGGGCGTGGAGGTCCCGACCGACGCTGAGGCGCTCCGCAAGTGGAACCAGAACGCCGAATAATCCGAATAAGGCGAGACCCCCCCGGGCGACGGACGGGGGGGTCTCGCGTTGTGAGGTGCCGGGCTTCTTTACCCGATGTTGCACCTCAGGGTCCCTCGTTAGGCCACCCATCATACGGGCAGTAAAGGGACCCATCAGGGGCGGAACGCAAGGGTTCCCCGTCGTTTGGACACGCGACGGGAGGCGAGCTGCGTTCCGCTTCGGCTTCTTGGGCGGCTTCTTCTACGATGTCCAGGTAACCCCACCAGCCGCTGCGCACTGTTCCAACTGAGTTGGACCGAACAACCTGGGCCGTGCCAGTGATCGACGCGGCTACGTCCAGGTTGCCGGTCGCGACCTTAGCCGAATCGGCTTCACCCGTAATGGTGGTGGTGAGACCCAGCGAGCCGGTGGCCGGGCGCTCTGCGGCTGCGGTTCCCGTGACGCTGGCGGTGAGTGCGCGGTTGCCGTCAAACTCGACAGTCGCCCCGGGGTTAATCGCAAACGCGACTGCCAACAGGTATCGATTGAAAGCGCCGTCACCGGACCAACTAACACTCGGCGTCTGGGCAGTCGTACCCGACACGACACTGTAGCCGGTGTAACCCCGAACTGCCTCGGCCCCGGAACCGTGTACGTTGTCGGCGTTGCCAGTGAACCCGGAAGACCAGACCGGCGACGATTGATTCGCACTCTGAATTGAATGCAGCGCACCAAACGCCAAGAACAGAGTGGACGAACCGGCCAGCGTGCCGCTGTTGTACGCGGGGGTGGACCCACCGACCGCTGCGTTTGCCTGCTCATCGTCGTCAATGCCGGTGTCTCGGTTGCCCAGCCCCCGCCACCGCTCCCAGATCACCTGGGTGTTGTGCGATCCGTTGGTGGTCAGGTCGACCGTTGTGGATTCACCGCCCACCGCTTGCCGAACAAAGATGTAGGCACCCTGGTTGGCCACCGCCTGTGCACCGGCTGCGAATCCGGACGGCGTGTTGACCGTCGTGTTGGAGTTGACGTACAGAACGTCCCAATCGCCGGCAGTCGGGGCCGACCCAAAGTCGATCGTCTCGCTGCCGTCGTTGAATCCGGCCTCGACGGTGCCGACCAGGGTCGCGACCACGGGGTTACGCTGCGATCGGAGTGATGGCGATGGTGTGCGCGGTCAGATTCAGGGTATCGCCGTTGGTGACGGACTTCGACGAGGTTAGCGCGTACGAGTACTTGAATGTGCCGCCACTCGACGCGGACCACACGCTGACGTGAGTGATCGTCTCCGATCCGGCGTCCCAACCGGTCCAGCTCGGTAGGGTCCCGGTTGCGGAACGGGACCCCCCGGCTGCGGCCGTCAGCGAGAGCGCCTTTCGGTCCGTCTCTGCGCTGGCGTTAGATGTGCCTGCCGAGCCGGGGTCGCCGGTGTGAAGCTGGGCATGAAGACCCGTCAGCTCGTCCAACCAGGTGTTGGCGAGCGACGCGGCGACCCCGGCCGTCACTTCTTGTTCTCCGTGATCGTCTTTTCGAGCAAGGAGATGAGCGACTTACGCGGGGTGTCCGCCTCACGCTCCTTGGCAAGGGCACGCTCGGCGCGTACCCAGTCGTTGCCGACCCAGCCGGTGACCTCGCTGATCGAACCTTCCGGAACCGGTTCGTGCTTGACCTCGGCCGACCCGCTCGTGACGGTCGTAACCCTCGGCCCAGAGTCGCTGGCCACCGCTTGCTTGGGGGTCTCCCCATCGGCCTTGGTCGGGTCGTCGGCGGGCTCCGGGTCTTCGCGAGTCTCGGCGTCTCGGAGGTCGATCGGCTCCGTCTGATCGGCGAGCTTCTCTTCGGTGGCGTTTTCGGCTTCGGGGTTGAAGTCCGGGCTGGTCTTGTCGGACGGTCCGCCGTGTCGCGTGATCTTTGCCAACGTTCCCCTCCTCCTGCATCGAGGGCACTGGAACAGAGGCAGCGCCCAGGCGTTTCGGCAGTTTCTGCATTTATACGGCACTGAGCACCGCCGCGTTGTCGAGCGGTACGTACACCGCCGTCCACTTGACTCGCGCAGTAGTGCCGATCGCTCCGCCGCCCGCGACGTCGAGCCGGATATTGCCGGCAGGCAGTAGGATCGGCGCGGCAAGAACGCCGTTGCGGCTTACGTCAGCCGAGCTGACCAGCGCACCTCCGGCCGTCGTGTTCAGCGAGTAGAAAATGCCGGCTTGGTGGTTGTCCACCGCAAGCAAACTCGCCAAAACGACGTCGGATCCGCCGCTGTCCGGGTCGAAATCGATGTCGAAATCGAGGCTGACGTTGGGGATTGCGACGGTGACCTGTCCCCAGAACGCGACCAGCAACACCAGCCCGTCGTCGATCGAGAACAGGTCGGCGGACGCACCGTCTGCGGGCGGCAAGGCCGCCGCCCTGGAGACCGAAATCCCCAGGGCGGATGCCCGGACGCTGCGCGCGTCGTAGTGCGTGGTCACCTTAGGCCGCCGCGACCGATGCGCCCGGGACCAGCGGAGCGTAGGTCATGTACCACTTGATAGCGCCGGTGATCGCGTGGTTCGAGATCGTCAGCCCAACCGTGCCGGCCCGGAGAACGATCGGTCGCCACAGGATCGGGCAGTAGGTGACGTTCGGGACCTCGCTGGCCGCGACCGGCGTGCCGCCGATGGCGCTCACGGACTGAACGTTCATCAGGTCCGTGGCGACCGTCGACGTTAGCGAGTACAGGGTACCCACCGCGTCGTTGGTGATGCCGGTCGCTGCGCACAGGTCGCCTGCGGACCCGCCCGAGGGGGTGGCCTGTAGCTTCGCCGTGAGCGACGCCGTGTTGGCGATGATCGTGGTAACCTCGCCGACGAGGGCCGTCACGGCGATCAACCCGCCCGTGATCGTGAACAGGCTGTTGTAGACGTTCGTGACCGGCGTGATCTGCTTGGTGACCGTGAGACCGAGCGCCGATTCCCGAACCACGCGGCTCTTGTATCGGTTGCTCACGTCACGCCACCACGTTCCGGGCGAGGTTCGTCGGATCGCGCTGCACCACGAGGTCGTGGATGATCGCGATCAGGATGCCCGACCCGGCCGTTGCTTCGACGCAGTTGTAGCCGTCCGACAGTTGATCAGCCCCGACGTACAGACAGAAGCTGTCGTTGGTGGCGTCGGTCGTGAGGTTGAAGTTGTCGGCGGCGGCCTGCGTGACCTTGGTCCAGGTCCCGCCGACGCCCGGCGCCTTGTAGATCTTGTCGACGATGGTGAGCGCCGTCTCCGACGCGCCGTCGATCGACTGCTTGAGCGTGACGGTCTGCGTACCCGCGTCCAGGAACGACACGAAGGTGACGCCGCTCGCCTGCTTCATCGGAATGTGGATACCGCTTGCCGCAGCGACGACGTTGAACAGACGCCCGAGGGCTTCCATTCCCATATTGACTTCTCTCCGACCGGGGTTTTAATGCCGGTCTGGTTGGACCTACCGGCGCCGTGTTGCGCCTCGGTCTAGAGCGTGGGGACGGGAGGAGTCGAACCTCCAACCGCCAGCGCGGGATCTAACCGCCGCCAACTGCACTGCCAATTGTGCTACGTCCCCGGTGACCCCCGGGTGCGGAGCGGATGTCGGCCGGTGACACCCGGGGGTCGGCTAGGTTCGAATCGCGTCCTGGGATGGTTGCCCCGACCCTAGCTGCTTGTGGATTACGCGCGCTCGTCCAACAGGACGAACGGGCTCATCTGCGGACCGCCGTTCTTGGGAGTGATCGGGCTCTGGATCCACGGGCGACCGTCGACCCGCTGCGTGATCCGGAACGCCGTCATGTCGTTGCCGAACTTGTAGTGCGGGCTCGACACCGACGACATGACCTGCCGGTCGCCGATCAGGTAGAAGCCGAGGTCGACGAACGCGATGTCGCCCACGTCGCCCAGCTTGCCGACCTTCTCCGACACGATGACCGGCCGACCGAGGATGGTCATCGGCGGACCCTGGGTGCCGTTGTTCAGCCAGATCGCCGAACCACCGGTGCCGACGTTCAGCGCCATGGTCGCCAGCTCCGGGAACGTGTCCGGCGACGTGATCCACACCGCGCGGTTGAGCGAACCCGGCAGCATCCGGGAGTACATCTTGATGATGTTCTCCCACACGATCGTGTCGGCGTCCTGGCCGGTCTCCTTGGCGACGAGGATCCGCGCGCCGTTGGCCGCGTCCAGGAAGCCGAGCGGCTCGCCGACGCCCGACCCGTTGATGTAGGCGTCGTCCTCGTAGAACGCCAACGCCTCCGGGAACATCATGTTGATGAACGCCTCGAACGAGCTGATCGTGTCCGAGAGCAGCTCGTTGGGGACCTCGGTGTACGCGGTCAGCTTCTTGGCGTCGAGGACGACCCGGCCGAACGAGGCGCTGGTGTTGGTGAGGCTCGCGCCCTCCTCGGTCCAGTAGGCGACGATTCCGCCGTAGACCGAGCTGACGTTCGACGTCGAGTCGATCATCGGGATCGGGACCCGCAGGGTCTCCATCGGGATGACCCGGGCGCGCTGCCGGACGATGCTCGACTCCAGCGACACCCGCAGCAGCTCGGACCGCAGCGTCTCCGGGATGAGGAACCCGCCCTCGCTCGGGACCGTCGAGCTGAACGCGTTCTTGATCCGCATCATCTTGGCGACACCGGCGGCGTCGTGACGCGTGTTGTGCCAGATGCCCTGGAAGAACGCGGCGACGTCCGTGAACTCGTTGTTGATCGCCGAACCCATCGCCCGTGGGGCGAACAGGCCCTGCCGACGCGCGTGCGCCATGCCGATCGAACCCGGCATCGGGGTGAATGCGCCGTCCGGGAGCTGGCTCATGTCCAGCGGAACCCGGATGCCGGCACCCTTGATCGGCTCGCCGTTCGAGTCGAGCGGCAGGTTGTCGCGCATCATCTGCCCGAGCACCCGGTCGACCTCGGTCCGGATGGTCGTCGCGATGTCCGTGTTCTTCTGCATCACGGTCTGCGCGTAGTTTGTGATCAGCGACGTGAGCTTCTCGGGCGACCCCACGACCTGCTGCATCTTGGCCGGGTCGCGCAGAAGCGCTTCCAGCTCGTGCGCGTCGCGCGGAATCTCGATGGTGTCGGTCATTTGGACATGCCCTCCAGGATCGCCCGCTGCATCAACATCGGGTCGTAGGCGCTTTCGAAAGTGGGGGCCTCCGGTTCTGCCGGGGGCGGGGGGTTGTAAACAGCGCTGTCGATGCCTTGCTGAAGGGCAACAGCCATTACGTCAGGATTCCACGCCGAGGCAAACGCCTCAGCCGCTTCGTCCACGGGCAGGGGAGGAGCCGGGGGATCGATTCCGTCTCGCAACGCCCCGCGCAACGCGTCCAGGTCGACGACCCAGCCACCGTTGCTTGGGGGTTCCTCCACCTTGTCCTTGCCCGGTTCCGGCACCGGATCTCCGTGCACGTTGCCGACGACACCCGGGGCGGGTGCCGGAACCGGAGCCTTACGCTTGAACACCGGCGCCGGAGCTTCATTCCGACCGCCGTACCGGTAGGCCATCTTCAGGTCCCACCGGTTGTCCGGGTTGCCGCCGTTGTGGGTGGTCTGATCGACCTCGTCGGCAAGCCCGCATTCGACCGTCTCGTCAGCGGTCATCCAGGTCTCGGCTGCAAGCATCGCCGGCCAGTCGAGCTGGGCGTCTCCGCCCCGGTCGACGTAGAGACCAATGATCGTGTCCTCGATCTTGTCGAGAAGGTCGGCCATCCGGCGCATGGCAGGAGCTTCATCCCAGACCAGCGCGCTCGGCTTGTGAATCATCATCTGGGCGTACTTGCCCATCGTGCGCTTCTTGCCGGCCTGCGCGATGAACGATGCTGCGCTGGCGGCCAACCCCGTGACGTGCGTGTTGACGGTGCCGGGATAACTGCTGAGTGCGTTGTGAATGGCGATGCCCTCGAACACGTCGCCACCCGGCGAGTTGATCTTGACGTTCACCACGTCGGCCGTCTGCGAGTGGAGGGCAGCCACGAGGTCGCTTGCGGCGACACCCCAACCACCGATCTCGTCGTCGATGTACAGGTCGACGGTGCTGAGATCGGCTTCGCCCTTTTCGTTGCGTCGGTTTTCGAACCGGAACCACGTACGACCCGACTCGGGGCGTCCCGAGTTAAAGATCGAACTGCGCCTGCGCTTCATCCGTTACTCCCAGATCGCCACGTACTCGCCTCGGCACCTCACGCCACCCTCACAGGCTACGTATCCCCCGTTGGGGTAAGCCGCTTGGGCAGTTTCGAGCGAGTCGAATTGAGCACCGTCGATCGCCTTGCACGGTGCGCACGCGCTACGATCCCGGTGCTCGGTAGCGTACCACGCCGCATCGGGCGCTGTCAAGAGCACCGCGTGACGCCCCGTGTTCTGGGCCGCGTGCAGTGCCCCGCCCAATTCGTCTCGAAGCGCACGGTCTCCCAGCTCGTTCATGAACTCGCGCACGCGACCTGGCAGGTCCGCCAACCCCCACAGCCGCATGGCCTCACGCTGCACCGTGTCTGCGAGTCCGCTCGCAAGCTGCTTGACGGTCGCGTTGGCCCGAGCAGCCAACTCACTCAACCGGATCACGTTGGTCACGATCGCCGGTTGCAGTTCGACTCCTTGCTCCGCAGCTTCGCGCACGATTTGGTTCGATCCGAGTTCCGCCATCGCCACCATTCGCGATTCCAGAACAGCGGCGGCCTCCTCCGTCGACACTACCAGTTCGGCGAGCGCCTCGATGTTATCCGAGTTGGCGGCGTTGCGTACCTGGTCTTCCAGTTCGGCGAACTGCGCCGTTTGGATCGCGTCCCATTCAGCGAGGAGCCGGTCCATCTGGTCGTCGAAGTCCCGAGCGGTTGCGTCGGCGAACTTCTCGATCAGGCGTTGCCGGTCCTCGCTGATCATTTTGGGTGCGCCACGCTCCTACCAGTTAGCACGTTGTGGCGATTCCCGGGAGGCGGTGGCTGGGCGCCGGTGTCGTCTCCTTGACCGGGCGGTGGGGCCGGCAGAGCGGGCGGCTCTGGCTTCTCGTACTTCATGTCCTCGGGCAAACCACAGATCTTGGACGCGTCCTTGGGATCGACACCGGCCTGTACTAGCTTTACCCACGAGTCGGTGGACGCAATGAGCGTGGCGTTTTCGCGCTCGTAGTCGCTCTCCACCGGCGACTCGTAGTCGAATTCCAGGTCCTCGGTTCCCCGGAACAGCGGCAGGAACTGGTGATTTAGCGCATCCTTGATTCGGTCCAACCGGGGCACGATCAGCGCCTCGTTGAACCACGCTGCGGACGCGTCGGCGCTGGCGCGGTTCACGTCGTCCACGTCGCCGAGCGCGAACTTGGGGATGCCGTACGCCTCGCGGATCACGTCCCGGCTGACGCCCCGCAGCTCAACGAACTGCATGTCCCGCTGGGTGAACTTGCGATCGATCCATTCCATGCCTTCGAGGATAGCCACCCTGTGTGCGTTGGCCACACCACGGTGTTGCTCGTCCCAGCGTTCCTGGAGTTCAGTGAACTGGTTGTCGTTCAGCCGGGTGGGTGCCTTGATAATACCGCCCGGCTCCGCGCCGTTGATGAAGAAGTTGCGATTCCATTCCGCTGAGTATCGGTTCGCGTCCAAGTCCATCAGGATCGACTGCACCGGCCCAAGACCCCGGTAAGGGTCGTCCGGGTTGGTCTTCTTGATGAAGATGACTTCGTTAAGCTCCAGCCGGACCTTCTGGCCGTTGGGCGCCGTGTATTCGTAGTGCGAGATGAACAGCAGCGGGTGCGGGATTGGCTCCAGTCGGTCCGGGCGTACCGGCCACATGCCGATGGGAAGGTCACCCGTGCGCGGATCGCGCTGAATCACCCACCAACCCTCGCCAGTGAGGTCCATGTGCTGCTGATACGTCTCCACGAACGCAGACTGGACCATGAACGCGTTGGGCTTGCGCCACACGTCCAGCGCCCAGTGCCGGGTGACTTCGATTCGCTTGCGCTTGTCGCCGGTCGCGGACTTGCGCCACAGCTTCCATTCAACCTTGCTGGTCGAAGTCGACAGCCGATCCACGATCGCGAACAGCGTGCCGACCGAACTGGTAGTCTTAAGCGCGCGAGTCATTCCGCCGGTAGGCGGGGCAAGCACGCTGAATTGGTTGGCAGAAAACGGGACTGGCGAATTAGCGCTTCGAGTCAGCGCTCCTGCCACCCGCCTTAGCATCGAAGTCACTGTCGATCCTCCACTCGAACACCCAACACGCAATCCCGCCCGCGATCACGCCTGCGGGGACCGACCACATACCGACGCCAACAGCCACCAACACCAATCCAGCGAGGTTGAGCCCCCGCTGGATCCAGTCGTTTTCGAGACCGCGCCTAATTAAGCTGCTCATCGTCGCCTCACGCCAACAGCGCCTCGGCTAGCGCCGGTTCGCAGAGTTCGAATGCCAACCTGGACACCCATGTCGAGATCCATCGCGACGTAGCGCATCTGGTCCATGCCGTGGTTGTCCACGTCTTCGGGGGTCTCTTTGTCGAACCCCGCAGCCGTTTTCGCCCATTGATAACCGACAATCTCCTCGGGCGTGGAGGTCGGCTTCTTCCGCATCTCAAGCTCAGGATCCCGCTTGACCAGCGCGTCCCGGAACATGTACAGTCGAGCGCGTCCGTCCGGCTGAACCTTGAGTCGAGACTCGACCTGCTGGATGCCGGCAGCTTTGCCCTTGTTGGCCGGAGTTACGAATAGACCAGTGTGCTTCTCGAACGTAGCTCGGTCTTCGGCGTCGTGGTCGCCCAGGATCTTACTCGGCTTGGGCTCGTGCCAGATGCGCCGGCAGTCGCTGTCCGGACCGGTCCGGCACTTGTGTCCTTTTACGTCGTTCTCGCGTAGCTGGCACGTCGACACCAGGTCCAGGATCGTGGCCGCGTGGTCCTCTACGAGTTGACGACTCATATACACTTCACGATAAAGGAACATGCGACCATCCGGGTCGATGGCCCAGAAGCCACAAACGAACGGGTTGGTGTAACCCCAGTCGATACCCCACACGCGTCGCCACGTGGATGGAATCTCAAATGGCGTGATGTGGTGAGTCTCAGGGTCCCACTTGCTGTAGATCAAGCCTTCAGCCGCAGCCCACAGCCCGTCCAGCAACCGCAGCTTGCGAACACCAGTCAGTGCACCCAGGGTCCGCAGAACGTACGCCTCGCCCGCTTCCGTCAGCTCGCCTGCCTGCGGGTGCGGTTCCTGGAAGTACAACATCGGATTATCGGTGTGTCGGCTGGTGATCGCCGTAACCGCGCCCCGGTCGGCGCGAGCCTTGAGCCAGTGCGTCGGCACGTTCGGGTTACAATCGGCCAGGATCTGCTGAAACGACACCTGCCAGTTTCGCAACCGCGAAATGAGCGCTTCCCAGTCCTCAAGATTGAGGTCCGTCGCCTCCTGGACGTAAATGATGTCGTACTCCGAGGACATCACCTTGGCGGGCTTATCCATTCCGCCGATCGCCACGAACGAACCGTTGTCATGGTATCGATAGCCGGCCTGCTCCTGTGGCGACCCGCCAAAGAACGAGACCCCACCCGACTCTAGCAACTCGGGGATGACGCTCTTGCGCCAGGTCACCAGCGCCGTCGATCCCAAACTGACCAGCGTCTTGCGGACGATCAACCCTCGCATGCCCGGGTTAAGGAGCGCCATGTAGTTCAGCTTTTCCATGCACCCCAGCGATTTGCCCGTTCCTGCCGGACCGACCAACAACACTTCCAGGTCACGGCAGTGGAACATTCGCTTGGCGCCACCGTAAGGCGTGTACTCGTGACGCAGCTCCGGGAGTGCGCCGGCCACCGCTGCTTGGGTCACGTCACCACCCCATTAACGCTCACTGGAGCGCCTTTGGGTCAACCCCCACGATGTGGAATGTGGCGGCGGGTGTTTCCACCTTGACGCCGGCAGTGCTCGGGATCTGGCCCAGTTCGCGGGCAGCCTGCATCAGCGCACCGTGCTTGACCTTGACCGCGTCGAGTCGGGACTTAGCGTCGTCCCATTCCTCTTCGTCCAGCTCCTCGACGTCGAGCTGAAGGACCGCAAGTCGAGTCGCCTTGTCCGCAATCCACAGACTCGTGAACTCGTTGTCGAGGTCACGGATCATCTCATCGATCGCCGACTGGTGGCGCTTCTTGAACTCCATGATGGCAGTCGACTTAACGCCGTACTCGCGTGCGAGCTGGCCGTGGTCTTTTTCGCCGAGCGCCAACTCCCGCTGTAGCTTGTGACGTACCCACCCGCGTTCGAGCGGCATCACGCGGCGGGGACGATCCTCGCCCTCGTCGGGCCAGCCCTGGGTACTCATGTGCGCCATCGTACCATACACGCGGACCCCCCGGCAAGAGCCGGGGGGTCCGAGAGTCGCGGGTCCGGGGGTCGAAACCCGCGCGGCGGGGGGACTCCGCCTTGATTCTGGTGCGTCAGGCCGACGCGGCGGCCTCGGCGTCGACGTTCGACTCCGGGGTCGACTCGGGCTTGGCGGCGGCCTCGGCCTTCTCCGCCTCGCGCTTCACGGCACGGGCCTTCTTGTCGGCGACCGTGGCCAGCGCCGACTTGAGCTTGCCGATGAGCAGCGCGCTGCCCTTGCTGCGCTCGGCGACGATCTCCATCGCCTGGTCCTCGGTCATGTGACCACCGGCGACCGACCGCGTGAGGTAGCCCACGAGCTTCGCGTCGTGCCCGGGGGCGAACTTCGAGGTGGTCTTGGCGTCGCCGCACCCACCGAACTTGCCCGCCGAGTCGCTCTCGCCCTTGGCGTTGTGGGTCGGGACGCCGCAGCCACAGGTGCTCGGCTCGGCCTTGGGCTTCGGCTCCCGCTTCGCCTTGGGCTCCTTGGCGGCCTTGGTCTCGGTGGTGACCCCGGCGTCGCTGGCGGGAACGCCGGCCTGCTCCTTGGCGTCGGTCATGCTGGGCATCGTGCGCCCCCTTCTTTGTGTCGTCGGCCCACCCCGGGCGGGGCGGCTGTGTGTAGTACTAGTCTATCATACCCGGCGCAGGGACACAATACCCTGGCCCACCTGCTCCCACAGCTCGTCCAACGTGGGCAGCTTGGAGTCGACCGGCGTGATGTCGATCCGAACCGTCGTCTTGAGGCCGGGCAGCGCCGGGTCGGTGACGATGATCCACTGGTCGCGGTATGCGTAGCTCAACCGCACCCGCACGGGCGCGCTGTTGACGAACATCTCCCACTCGTCGACTCGGACCTTCTTGGCACCCATCGACTCCATCTTAGCGGTGAACTGCGTCATCAGTCGATGCAGTTCTTCCGGGTCAGGCCGCGTCTCGCCGACCACCGTTGCTCCGTCGTTCATTGCTCTCCAGTCCCCAGGTCGGGTTGAACACCGTGCTTCGAAGATACGCGCCGAACGTCGGCGCCCCGTGAGTGTACGCCTTGGTGGCGTCCTCGTAGTCGAGTTCGTATTCGTGAATGATCTTGATCAGCAGCTCGCCGCTGGGCCTGCGCTTTCCGTTCCGCAGGCGCGAGGCCATGGTTGGAGAGCAGCCGACGACAGCAGCGAACCCCCGATTCGAGGCACCGCCCGAAGACGGCGAATTCGCAGTGCTAGCCATGCCCCATTGTATCATGACAGGTGCCTCCGTGTCAAGTCCCCGGTAACGCGTCCCACGCGCGCCCACGCAGGAGGAGGGTAGGACCGACCGGCCGGGGGTTGACACGGAGGCACCATCCGTGGTATAATGGGGGGCGGAGCCGCCCGGCTCCGAGAGGAGCGTTGTTGTGATAGACCGATACACCACAAAGCAGATGCAGAGTCTGTGGTCACTGAGAGAGCAGTACCGACTGTGGCGCAACGTCAGCGTCGGCGCGATCCTGACCAACCACGGATCCGACTTCACGGACGACCAGCGTACGCGACTGTTCAACATCCCCGAAGTAGACATCGACGAGGTGGCCGTAGAGGAAGAGAGCACTCGACACGACGTGGTTGCGTTCCTGAACGTGATGCGCCGGTCGATGCCGGACGACCTGAAGCCCTACCTTCACCTGGGTATGACTTCGAGCGACCTGGTGGACTCGGCGCAGGCGTTGCGACTGCAGTACGCGAACGAGATCCTCACTGAACGCGGGATCGTGCTGACCAAACGCCTGGCGCGGTTCTCGATCCAGTACTGGAACACGGACCGGCTGGCCCGGACCCACGGCCAGGCCGCCGAAGCGACCACCCTCGGCATCCAGTTCGCGCGTTACACGGTCATGCTGAACAATGCAGTATTCGCTTTGGGGCAGGTGCCGGGACTGACCAACACGCACTTCAGCGGACCGGTTGGCCTGTATCGGCACTGGGTGCCGCAACGCCACCTCGAATTCAACCGGATGATCGGCATCGCCAAGCCGCTGCAACCGATGTTGCCGGGGCAAGCCGTTCCGCGCACGAGCCTCGGGGTGTATGTGGCCGCATTGGGCGCGTTGGCGTCGGTCATCGAGTCGATCGCACTCGAAATTCGACTGGGCGCACAGTTCGGCGTCCAGGAGCTGGCCGAACCGCAGACCGATGGGCAGGTCGGATCGTCTTCGATCTCGCAAAAGCAAAACCCGATCACGTGCGAAAAGATGGCCGGACTCGCCCGAATCGTGCGAGCGCAGGTCGAGCCGGTGCTGGCGGGTGTGGCAACCTGGCAGGAACGCGACATCAGCCACAGTTCCGCCGAGCGCGTGGCGTTGCAGACCGCAACGTCGGTGACTGACCACATGCTGGATTCGATGAACAACCTGGGGTGGGGCCGCCCAGCGATGGTGGACCGCAACCGGATGCGAGTCAACCTGGCCGTCGCCGGGGACCGCACCCGAACCGCCCACTTCCTGTTCGAGGGACAGAAGGCCGGAATCCCGGTCGACGTGTTGCGGCAGGAGATCCGCGCTGCGTTCAACACGCCCAACATCTCCAACATCCGGACGAACCTGGAACGCCGACTCGAAGAGCTGGGCTACCCCATCCGGTTCACCGCGCCCCCGCCACCGCGTGTGGGCCACCTCCTCACTGAAATGGAAAGGTTGGCAACCAGTGACTGGGACCAGTGAGTCGATTCCGATTTCGCACAAAGAGATGATGGCGACCAGGTTCGCCGGCCCGATGGTCGACGTGGGTCGGGCCTACACGATCGACAAGGCGACGCAATTCGCCACCGGTCACCCGACGCAGCACGACTGCGACGAGTGCAACAAGCGTCGAGGGCAGGCGCTGGCCGGCACCGAGCCCTGGGTCGTTCGATTCTTCAAGATGTCGCTCGAAGCGACCATCATCGACTTCAAGCCGCAGGGTGCTGCGCTGCTCCGGGACCAGGCACTGTTCGCGTTCCGGGTCGGCTGCTCCTGCCTGTTGGCGGTGTTCTGGCCGAACGAGAAACTGTGGGCCGACGACCCTACGACCAACCTCGACGGAATCGAGGGCTGGTTGGCGGTCATGGAAGCTAACCACACGCAGCCCGGATGCAAACGCGCGTGACACCCGTTCCGGTCGAGCTGACGGTCAGCTATTCCGAGATCGACACCATGCGGCAGTGTCCATTGAAGCATGCGCTGGCGTACGATGAACGGTGGGTCAAGGATCACAGCGAGTCGAGCGCCTTGGGTCTGGGCACGCTGTGGCACCTGGTGATGGAGGCGCACCGAACAGCCCTCGCGCGGGGCGCCTCCCTCCCGGTCGCTCGGGAAGCTGGAATGCTGGTGATCCAGACGCAGGTTACGGACCCCGAGGTCGCCGACCTGCTGACGTGGATGTACGAGGGCTACCTCGAAAAGTGGGGTGCCGATCGCGACTGGCGCATCCTGGGAACCGAGCTGGCCGGCGACGTGTTATTACCCTCGCCACGCGGGTGGCCGGCGACCGAACTTCAGTTTCGGCTCAAGTTCAAGATCGACCTGCTGTTCGAGTGGCAAGGCCGGATCTGGGTGTTGGACGAGAAGTCGTGCAAAGACCTGCCCAAGGGCAACGTCGATTTCGACTTCGACGACCAGTTCGGTCTGTACTATTGGGCCGCAACCCAACTGGGCTACCCCGTGTTCGGCGCGATGTACAGCGGAGCGAGGAAGACGCGGCTTCAGCGCGAGATGACGCTGGACGAGCGGTTTGCGCGGATACCGATGCACCGCAACTCGGCCGAACTAAGGGCAGTCGCCGAGGACGCGTGGCAGACCGCTTATTTCGCGTACGAGCGGATAGCAACCGTGCGGGAAGCGCGCGTCCAGGGAGCCACCAACGTCGAACACGCGCGCCACACGAATCCGCGCGAGTGCAAGTGGAAGTGCGATTACCGACAAGCCTGCATCATGGGTCGCAAGGGTCGGAACCTGCGAGTTTACCTTGCATCCACTGGATTCAGGCAGGACCGCAGCCGCCATTGACAGCGGGGCACCATCCGTGCTATAATTGTCGTAGGCCGGGTGCGCTGCCCGGCCAGGAAGGAATATCGTGAGTAAACGAGCGAGTGCGGTCGCACTGGCCGTTGGGCTCTTGGTCTTGACCACCGGGTGCGGCGATGAACAGCGACGCGAGCGCGCCCAGCCACTGCTTGCCGATTCCCCCAACCCCACCATCAAGCCCTCGGGTCCCACGTTCGGGCCGGGTAAGGCTCGGGTCGGGACGGATATGTACCCGATGGGGGTATGGGTGAGCATCGCCCCGCGAGCGGACGCCTGCCATTGGCAGGCAATCGACCGCCGGGGTCTGGTGCTGGCGTCGGGTACGGCTGGTGCGACCGAGGAAGTGCGGGTGCGCACGCAGACCGACTGGGAGTGGTTCGAGTCCAGCGGGTGCGGCTGGTGGCGGTACATCGGATGACCGCGCGACGCGCGGTCGAGGGGAGTGAGGGGTAGTGAGCGGGTTGTGGTTGGTGGTGACTCTGGTCATCGCCTCGGCGATCGGGCTGCTGTGGGGTCCGTGGCCGATGGTTCTGTTCTGCGTGGTCGTGATCATCGGACAAACGTTCGCGTAAAGGAGTAAGAGTGGCACTGGACACAGAGGACGAATGGTCCCGGATCTGCCTGTACGGTCGGTACGGCATGGGCAAGACGACGGCCCTTGCGTCGGCGGTGAACCTGGGCGGAACGGTCGAACACATCGACTCGGAGCTTCGGCTCAAGCCGGGTCCGCTGCGGCGGCTGGGCTATGATGTCTCCAAGATCAATCCGCATCGGCCGGTCGAGTCGTTCGCCCAGCTCAGCGGGTTGGTGTGGGACCTGAAAGCCAAGATCCACGACAACCCGTACAGCGTGTCGGCGGTCGGAATGGACACGATCACCGAATCGACGAAGTTGCTGATCAGTAACATCGCGGACACCAACCTGGCGTTGGAGCGTCGGCGCGCGGAGAAGCGGGGCGAGGTCTACATGCCGCCGCTCACGATCGAGGGTGACTGGTGGGGGGAGCTGGCCGAACGGTTCCGGCGACTGTTCCGGGACATGGCCTCGCTCGAAACCCACCTGGTGTTCCTGGCCCACGAGCGGAAGGACACCGACGAATCGGGGTCGTCGTCGATCGGACCGGCAACATCACCGGCCGTGCAGGCCGACCTGCTGGGGTACGTCGACGTGGTGGGTCACCTGGAGATGAACCTGGGGACGCGTGTCGCCCGATTCAGCCCCAACAGCAGGTACCAGGCGAAAGACACCTTCGGGCTGCTGCCGCCGATCATGGCCAACCCCACGGTCGAGCGAATCGTGCGATACATCAACGAGGAGTTGACAATCGACACCGACCCCCAGCAGCAGGCGTACCTGGCGCTGGTCGAGGAAAACCAGACCGTGGCCCGTCGGTCGGCAGTCGAGGGAGAGGGCCGGCGTCGCCGATGAGTGCCGAAGTAGCAGCCATTTGGGCGGACGCGATCGTTGGGTGCGTCATGATGATCTGCGCAACGGCCGTCGCCATCACGGGTATCCGAAGGTACTATTCCAAGCGTTGAGATAGGGATTGTGCCCACGGGGCACCGTGTGGTACAATGGTAGGGCACGGGGGGCGTGTCGTCCTGGGAGGGGAAGACCAGGCGACACGCCCTGGCAAGGCGAGGATGGCCCAGTTGGTAGGGTACGCCGCGCCGGACGAAATTGGAGGGGTCCACTCTCGTCCGGCCGGTTCGATCGCAGGTTCGAATCCTGCCCTCGCCACGAACGCGGACGACGGCGCAAACCGAGAGCGCCCCGCGTCAACAGAAAGAAGGCTGGAATGCCGAAGCTCAACGCGACCAAGGCCAAGGAAGTCGCTGCGGCGACGCGCGACGTGTTCGCGCTTCCCGAGGGTCGCTACATCGTGAAGCTGGGGGACTGCTCGTCGGGTCAGTCCAAGTCGGGTAAGCCGATGTGGACGTGGATCTTCCGGACCGTCGAGGCGCTGGACATCGACGACTACAACACGACGGACCCCGAAGGCGACGAGTACGTCGACCCGGAGAAGCTCAAGAACCACGAGCTGCGCTACTTCAGCGTGATCCAGGACAACACCCTGTGGGACTTGGCGCGGATTTTCGCCGCGTTCGACGCCGACACGGACACCGACACCGAGGAGTTGGTGAACGAGGAGATCGGCATCACGGTGACGCAGGCGATCATCGGGGCCGGCAAGCTCAAGGGCCAGATGGGCAACGAGATCACGGAGTTCCACCTGGCCGCCGACCTGCGCAGCGAGGTCGCGACGCAGTACAGCGACACCAAGAAGGACGACGACGAGCCCGACTTCTAGTCGCCGGCAGCGAGACCACTGCCCCCCTCCCGGACCCCGGGTTCCCTGTTCAGCGCCAGGGAACCCGGGGTCCATCCCTATGTCCGGGCGGCGGATTGACAGGAGGGCACTACGTATGCTATACTGGGGATCCACACAGGAATCGCCCAGGGAGGCAATCTTATGTCCCAGCCCGCCAGCGTGCTTCCGGCTTACGTGCCGGGCACCAAGTACACCGTCGACGTGAAGGCGCTTCGGCGTCAGCACGGGGTGTCGCTGAGCCAGCTCATTCAGCGGACGGGGGCGCCAGTCCAGACCGTGCAGGCATGGAACCGAGGCGCGTGCCCGAGCACGATGTGGCTGCCGGCCCTCGCCGCGTGCTTCGGCGTGGACGTCAAGGAGCTGTTCACCGAACTGACCAGCGAAGGTGACGCGCCGGGTGCCGGGAGCGGCGCCTAAATGACCGACCAGACCAATCCGTTTGCCTCGGCGTATGCGCTGTACGTCGCGGCGGGTTGGGAGGGCACGCTTCCGTTGCCCTACCTGCGCAAGGCTGCACCTAAACCCGACTACACCGGCGCCGAAGGACGATACCCGGATCACGCAACTCGCATTAGGTGGGCAAAGCGCGGACCCGACAATATTGGTATCCGACTGCCAAACAGCGTAATCGGCATCGACGTAGATCAGTACCTGAAGAACGGCAAGCAAAAGAACGGCGCAATCCAGCTCGCCGAATTCGAGGCCAAGTACGGTCGCCTGGCCCCGACCTGGAGATCGACCCGGCGCGAAATCGACAACCCGAGCGGCATTCGGTTCTACCGAGTTCCCGAGGGTACGGTGTTGCCGGACAAGCTGGATGACGACATTGACATCATTCAGTGGTGGCACCGGTACGCGGTGGTTTGGCCATCGTGCGTCCACGAGGACGAGAAGGATCCGACCACCGACCTGCTCGGCTACACCTGGATTGCGCCAGAGACTGAGGTCGAGGCGGGTCGAGTTCCCCTGCTGTCCGAGCTGGCCGCCCTCACGGAACGCCAGATCCAGGGCATCCGGGAACAGGGCCGATCAACCTCAACCAGGGAGACCGAGAAAGCCGAGTCCAAGCGGCCCATCTGGTTACCACCAAACGATCCAGGCCGAACCAACGACTGGCTCACGCTGGTCGCCGGCCACCTCGCCCGGGGGTTCCGCAACAATCATGACCTGTACCGGGACTTGGTGCGGTTGGTGGACAGCCGGTCGGCCGACCCGCAGGAACTGGACCGGGTGGACGCGACAGCCGATTCGGTGTGGAAGGGCGAGCTGAAGCGGCGGGAAATCGCCGGTGAAGGCACGTCGGCCACCGGCTGGTTGGTGTCCCAAAAAACCCGAATCATGGTAATCGAAGACGAGGGCGAGGCTGAGTTCGCCAACTTCGACATGCGGGTGACGGGGAAGGTGCGGGCGGCGGACGGCACGCTCGACGGATACAACGTCGCGTTGAGTGACGACCGGACGAAGCGCAAGATTGAGACGCACCTTCCGATTCGGGTGCTGACCGACCAGCGCAAGCTGCCGGCATGGCTGGCCGGCCACGAGGTGGCCATCCTGTACGGCGTGTCACGAGGGCCGTCCGTGACGACGCGGCTGGCTACGTACCTGGCGGCCCAGCAGGCACCGGACGTACGGATCGTGGCGTTCTGGGGCTGGGACGACGAGGCTGCTGGCTTCGTCACCGACGTTGGGGTTATTCGGGCCGATGGGCTCGAGGTTACCCAGACGATCAAGCCCAATCCCGACCTCGTGACCCGCAAGCTGGTTAGCCACCGGTACGGGTTCGAGACGTCGCCCGAGGACGCGGTGGCGTTGCTGCGTGAGATCCTGACGTTCCAGGACCCGACGGTAACGTCGGTCGTGGGGGCGTGGTGGATGGCCACCAAGCTCAAGGGCCAGATCATGCGGATCGCGTCGCTGTTTCCGGTGTTGGTGGTGGAGGCCGCGTCCGAGTCGGGCAAAACGACGGGGTTCTTCGAGTTGCTGTACGCGATGGACGGGAACACGGACCAGCAGGCAGTTGCGACAGCGGCGGCTTTCCGGTCCCAGCTCACCGCTCACCGCAACGGCTACGTCTGGCTGGACGACCAGCGTGAACTCGACGAGAAGACGAAGGAGGCGATCCGAGGGGCAACCGCTGAAAAGCAAGCCGACAAGATGGACACGTCGGACAACATGACGGTGATCTCGGCGAGGTTGGTCGCACCGATCATGCTGTCGGGTGAGGGGTTCGGCCTGAATGACGAAAAGGCCCTACCCGACCGGGTGATTCAGATCGACCTGCCCTCGCCCAAGGGCCGAATGTCGCTGCACGACCCGACCCGCAGCCAGTGGGACGACATCGTGCAGTTTAAGGCCGACAACCCGGACCTGACCACCGCTGCCGGGACCCTCACCCAACTGGCACTTCAGCAAGCCGAACTGGTCGAGCAGCTTAGCTCTCTTCGGCCTTCCGGCGGAAGGCACGGCGACAAGCTGGCCGTGATTCGCCTCGGAGCGAGGGTGCTGGCTGCGGTGACCGGCGACCCGAGTCACATTGATCGGGTTGACGCGTGGTGCGGGTTGCAGAAGGACACGGGCGCCGAGAACGCCTTGACCAAGCTGCTCATCCCGACCGCCCTGCGGTTCCTTGGTTCAGTCGCGGAGCCGGTGATCTCGGACCCGCCGCCCGGATACGGATTGCCGACTCCGGTGCTGGTCAAGCCGGATAAGGAGGGCGACCTCGGGTTGTGGGTGTCGATTCCGCTGTTGGCGTCGTGGTGGTCACGACACAACAAAACGGCTGAGGTGCGGCTGCACACCGAGGCCGCGTTGGAAGCGCAAGCCAAGGCCATCGACATGAAGAGCCAGAAGGCCGGAAAGCCGGGACTCGACTACATCCGGCCTCGCGTGAACGGCAGTCAATACGCCTTCCGGCGAGTTCCGACGCACATCGCGGAGCGGCTGCTGGAGGACTACGAGCATAACCCGCAGGGAGCACAGCGGGGGGGTAGCACGCGGGGCAGGGG
>Ga0105041_100002_pt1 | contig 52756 bp, 78 predicted proteins | sample LS_189metaG_FD_91486 | JGI IMG/M metagenome (GOLD analysis project Ga0105041, IMG submission 91486) | Switchgrass associated microbial communities from Austin, Texas, USA - LS_189 metaG | ecosystem: Host-associated > Plants > Phyllosphere > Phylloplane/Leaf > Endophytes | place: USA: Austin... | reverse complement strand
TGATGCCGTGACAGTAGCGGCAATTGTCAGCCACAACGCGCACCAACTCGTTAGGGTCGGCGGTAGCGATGTCAATCTGCCATTGCAGCGCCTCACGCAACGACAACAATGTCTCGTTTGCGGCTTCCTCGTGCAACACATGGTAACGGGCTTTGACCTTGGGTAAGTTCGCAATGCGCGAAGCTTCGGCCCATATTGTCGCAGGCAGCGTATCGGGCTTGGCGTACACCTCGCGATAGGCTGCCGATTGGTTATCGGTACGCGCCCACACTTGTGCGAACCGCTCTTGCTTGGCGGTCAGCGTCGGCCCTTCGATGTTATCCACATCGTCAGCGTTTAGGGTTGCAAGTTGTTGCCTTGTGCTTTCCATGAGCTACACCTTAGCGCACCCACAGCACCGCGTGCAACACAACTCGTTAAGATTCAGTCAGATAGATAGAGCGCTCGCTCTACCGTTCGCAACGTGCGATTCCCACACGTAACGCAAAGCTTGCAACTAGCGTTTACGGCTTGCAAGGTGCAACTAGCGTTTTGCAAGGTGCAAGAGTTATGACCCCGTCTTGACTTTTGACCCTATACCCCCGGTGAGCCATAAAAAGATTGATGAAGTCAGTAAGAAAGTTTACTGACTGTCTTTATCTATCTTTTTATTGAGAGGTAGCGTAGAGTGACCCAAAGTCAAGACGGGGACATAGAGTTATGCCTAAGCCACTACCAGTTATCGTTACGAGAGCCGACGCCTACGCCAAGGGTTACAAAACGTTCTACACCGGCAACCCTTGCAAGCGAGGGCACCTTGCACCGCGCTACGTTGCGACGGGTGCGTGCTTGGAATGCTTAACCGTCTACAAAGGCCAAGGCGCTAAAAATCCATTCAATGCGGATTTAGTGCCTTACGCACCGCGCAACGTTTGGCGTCCTAAGCATTGGGACGCTGCAACGTTGGAACGTTTCCATGTTGCGGTGCAAACATTCATCGACACATGGGAGGAAGCGCCGCCCGCACCTGAAAGCGTGCAAGCAAACAAATTTCGCATGATCTACGGCGAGCGCTATTTCAGCGCCAGCTCCATAAAGGATGTTAATGGGGTCGAACACGACCTTTGGTTCACGTTCAACAACAAGCCACGGCAACAGTTGTATTTAAAAGAATCGCACGGTAACGCGCCGCCGTTTCCGGTATTCAACGAGGAAGCGCTCGGGGACATACCTTGGTTATTATTGGGCGACCGATGGTGTGCGCTGAAAGCCGCAGAGGGTAAAACGGTACCGGTAGTGTTGGACGAGCATTTAAGCTTGATGCTCAACAGATACGGCGATAACGGGTGATTCTCTGACAACCCGACGAGCGCGTCAGTGTGATACGCTGGCACGGCTTTTAATTCCCACCCCCACGAGGTTACACCATGAGCGAACGGATACAGGCAGCACGCGCCGAACTGCTGCGATTGATTGAGCGATATGTGCGCCCCACCAACTTAGGCCAACAAGCGTACGTGAAGCTGTCGGCGGCCATGGATGAATTACATGATGCAGCGCGCGAAGCCGAACGCACCGTGTTGACTTTGGTTGTTGCCGCCGACAGCTTCACAGATGAAGTCAAAGGCGCGGCCAATCTATTGAACAGTAGCGAAGGCCCGGCGCAAGTGTTCGCGGAAGGCGTAGACGGTAAGTTGTCCGCAGGCGAAGGCCAAACGCCTATGCAGGTTGAAGGCAACACAAACGACAAACATACACCGATTGAAGTTGCGACACCCAGCCCCGGCGCTATCATTCAAAACGGCGAGGTGCTTGTGAATGGTATCCCTGACAAGGTCGACAGTAAGCCGACCAAGTCAAAGAAATAGTTTCCCGGCAAATCCCCCTCCGGTAACGCCCCTCTCGCAAGGGGCGTTTTTTTTTTTGCCAGCATCAAGCGTGATGCTCGACAACACTACGTTGCAAGTTGTGTTTTACCACACGAACAGGCTTCGGCTTCGTAAGCTCGCGCAACATGCCGGATAGTTCATCCATTAACGTTCCGATGTGTTCTTCAGCCCACTGTGCGTTACGTGTCATCTCGCGGCGCAAGCCTTTAAACAAACGGCTTTCAGCGCGCAATACCAAGCGTTCGACTTTATCTTCAGGCTCCGGCGGTCGAAACGCGTTGTACAGGAATTGCTTTGACACCTCGCTTATATCCAGTTTCCACAAATCGCCGCCTTGGCGCACGTAAGTACGCACCGTTGATTTGGCAGTGCGTGCGAACGTACACCGTCGGCTCAGCTCCTTAGCATGGGCGGCTTCATCTAAGCTGCGCATATCCATCGTGGTGACGCCGCGTTGCACCGCTGCATAGAGTTCCTCGTGTACCTTGTCGAGCGCATCGAGCACGGTAATAGTGGGATGTTTGCGTGACTTCCTGCCGACTGCATAGATGGTGTTAGCGATTAACACACGCAGATAAGTACCTCCCGCTAGGTTGGCAAGGTCTGCGTTAGTGTGTTGTTGTGATGCGAGTTGTTCTACCTGTGCAGGTGTGGCAACAAACGCAGCCTTTGCAATACTATCGATTAAGCTCATTTCAATTACTCCTAAATGTTGATAAACTGACGGCCCCGTCAGTGACGTACTGACGACCTCGTCAGGGGGAGAAGCTAATACATTAAGGGTTTGCCGTATGTCGGACAGTTCTCAATTTAGTGTAGTCATTCGTATTACAAAGTTCCCGCAGGAATGTGACGCAAGCCCTATACACTGACGAGGTCGTCAGTTAAGATTGCTCCACACTGAACGAAGAGGCCGACACCATGAACACTCCTATGCCGTCATCACACCGCATCCGCGCGGTCCGTAAGATACTTGAAGGAATGCCCGTTGTTATAGAGGCTGTTGTTTTATTCACGGATGTACGTGTTGCTTCTAATGAACTTGAAGTGATCACACAAGCAACCGTGTTGTTGAAAGCTGCCGGTTATAAGCTATCGAACATGGCTTATTTCGATGGTATGTTCTACATCTATGTAGTTAAGAGGAAGTAAGCCATGAGTATTTTCACAGTTAATTTTTTTGTCGGAAAGCGTTTGTACATCCTCGATTATGTAGTAGGGTTCCCTCTTGTTTGGTATAAATTCGCATGGATGCCGTTGTTGCAGGTGTGGCGCGGCAACGTATTTAGATGTCCGCACGCGAGTTGGGTGACCGACGATTACGGCAACCTTATAGAGATTGGGAAGCGTACAGATGTGACACAAGTCACTTTACACTGACGACCTCGTCAGTTAAGATAGCTCCACACTGAAACGCAACGAGGGCCGCAACATGAAGATGACCATTAACGAAATCCGCACCGTAATCCGCCGCGCCGCTTGGGTGCGCAACGACTTCTCCGGTATCCATGAAGAGTTCATCGCCCAGCCTGTCGCAACCATTCTCGAAGCCAAAATCGCCGAGCTTAACTCGCTGGTGATTCCTGCCCGCTTCGCGCAAGACATCGCCGACCGAGATATGGAAATCACTAACTGTTTACGCGTTATCGGCCGTTGGGTTGCTGCTAAAGAGGGCCGCGCCCCTCGAAGCATGACGCGGGAGCAGTACGAAGAGGCCGGCCGCATTGCGCTGGCCAGTTCAACCTACGTCAACACAGCGGGGCACGCATGATGGATATGCTGCAAACCGCAGTTGAATTATTGCGCGAGCTGATCGCCGAAGGCTTGCCCGTACAAGATGCGCTTGACGATGTAGGCACAATATTTATGCTTACTGAGCAGCAAGCCGCCTCACTTAAGGCGATGCACAATACAGTTGAGGTTCCGTAATGAGTAAGCATACACACCGAGGTCATTGTCAGGTTTGCCTGCGCATCCAAGCTATTGACATGGTGACTGGCCTTGTGGCTAAGCACGGCTACAACGTCCAGTACGGGTATTTCTCAGGCACCTGCCCCGGTTCGAACGATTTGTCGCTGCATGTGGCGCGCGAAAACACTGACCGCATAATATTGATGTATTTAGAGCGTGCCCAAGCGGCAGCGGCCGAGGTTGAAGCGTTGAAAGCCGGTACTCTCAAGCCTGCCGAAGCATGGGACGGCACCTACACAGAGATGCCAGTCACACGCAACGGCGTCACACGTATGTCACGCGGCGAACAGAGGCTCGTGCCATTTGCAGAAGCAGCCGAGCAATACCAGCAACGCGCGGTTGCGCTGGCGATCTTTAAAGCAGACAGCACCGCGCGCCACGCGCTACTACACAAGCAACAACTACAAGAGTGGGCTGCGAAGATTTACGACAAGCAAGTGCCCGCCTATCGTGCTGAAGATTTAGAGGCGCGTGACTGGCAACAAGGCGACGTAGTGCGCATCGGCGGCAAGTCTGGTTTCGATGCAGTTATTGAAGCGATCGAGGACCGCAAGTATACAACGCGCGGTTTCCGTCAGGGCTCCGAAACGATCATGTGTCCCCACGCGCGCATAACACGACCGCAGCGCTTTGAGCGTCGCAGCCGCACCGGTATCATTACTCACGAAGCGCGCGAAGCTAAAACCTATTGGGAACCGCTACGCCACATCAAACGCCCTAAATCTCCGCTGATTGAACAACTGAAAAAGGCTGGTTTACTATGAGACGGACACGCGCGAACAGAATAGGTATTCAAGCTCACGGAGAAGCCTTAACCCGTATTGCCTGTCTCTATGGGGTGCGTCGGCGATGGTTTGGGTTAGAACCTGATTTTTTATTTCGTAAACGCGTTTATGAAGCGGCAGAAGCGTTTGCAATTTCATCGCAACACCGCATGCAAGCCCTATCAACATCGAAAAGAGTAAAACTGTTATGAGCAACACGAACACCACACCGACGACACCGGCAGTATTGCCGCCCGACACCCCGAGCTATAGCTACCAAGTCGGCGTCAGCCAATTGCTACAGGTTCTTATCGACTGGCAAAAAGACCTGCGGTATGTCGCGCTTGAGCCCGACCAAGCGTTGGCGTTGGCCGGCCATCTAAAGCGCGTGGCTAACCTTGCAATCGTGCAACGCAAGAAAACAAAGCAGGCTGCAGCGCTGGCCGACAAACTCAAAGCGCAGATTAAGCAACGCAGCGAGAGTCTTATCGTTGCGGCCAATGTCAAGCTACCAGAATATGCCAACGGCGAACCGTACTACTGCGCCAAATGTGGCTTCGGTAAAGCCGAATTTATGGCGTGTGAAGAAGAGAGCTGTAAACTTGAATCGGTAGAAGCCGCCATTGCTCGACGCGATTGGTATGTAGCAGAAAAACAGGGAGGTGCCACAACAGACAACGACTAATTGCTCTTGTTACAGTGTCGCACGGGGCGAGACGAACGCCCCGTGTGTTAAACTGTGACACACCACACGGACAACTGACCACCTCGTCAGTACAGTGCAACCCATGAACACCGCAGAAATAACTTTTGTACCCATTAAGCCGCGCCGCCGCCATGACAGCCCTAACATGAAAGTGTGGGCGTGCGTTTACAACGGTAAGGTCCTTGCCTACACAGACGAGCCCGAAACGTTAATGGCAGGTTTACCGCGTAATCTCCGAATCATCACCCCCGAGCACAAATTATGTACGCTTTAATAATCTGGTTTCACATTGGTACCGCGAACACCATGACCGTGATCCCGGTGTTGCCTGAAGCGTGCGGCACGATGCGCACAGAGATGGTGAAGCTACCAAGCGTCACGCACGCTATGTGCGCCGGTTCCCCCGCCGAAACCATCAGCAAAGCATTGATTGCCGGCGAGTGTGTTTCGAGCGGCAACGGTGTCGACTTCTATTGTGCGAGGGGTTATGCGAAATTTTGAATCTTTGGAAGCCGAGATTGAAGGCTTAACTCCTGACGACCCGCATGCACCACGCCATTATGGGCGCGATTTATACGCTGACGATGACAGGTTGTTTTTCTGTCACGCGTCGTACTGCCAAGGTCATCTTATTGAAAATGAAAAATGCGATATCACACACGAGGAAACTAAATGATCAACAACGACACGTTAAACGCAATCGTCGCGATAGCTGACGAACGCGACAGGCAGCTCAAGGTTGAAGGCTGGACCATACAGCACGACGACACCTACCGGCATGGCGAGCTTGCACGCGCAGCGGCGTGTTATGCCTTAACTGCCGCCGATAGCTACGCATTCTCAACCCTCGCATGGCCGTGGGTAAACAGCAGTTTTAAACCCAAAGGCGCACACCGCGACCTTGTACGCGCTGGGGCGTTGATTGTGGCCGAGCTTGAACGCATCACGCGCCGAGATGCAGCACGAGAGCCGCAAGTGCTGTCGGGTTGTGCAGTGCGCACAACGATTCAACAAGAGGCTGTGAGTCCGCCCACGTTGCCGCCCAACCCGGAGGTAATGTTGGAACTACAACGCCAATTGACAGAGTTGCAGCGCCGGCAATTCATGGCCGCGATTGATTTCGCAATAGAAGTCGCGGGCACGTCAGGTTGCGGCGCTGGCGAATCGTTCCTGCGGGAATGGCGCGAGGGCGACGTGTCCGCGTGGCCCGAGTTCAAAGGTCCGGTGCCGTGGTGAGTAAGCGCCCGTCGTTTATCGTGCGAACACGGTATAAAATCTGCAACCGTGGCCTGCGCCGCGATTGGTTTCATTGGTCGAAGTGGCATACCGTCCATACTGCGAACACGCAAGAGGAAGCCTTTGAAGTCGTGGCGCAGCTTATGGCCGACCCGACTTGCGAAGTAGACGACATTCTCGTCTCGCATTACGGCCGGCGCGTTAATGACAAGGTGCATTTTGACAAACCAGCACCTGCGAAAATTGTGACGCAATCGGCTTTACTGACGGACTCGTCAGGCGCATAGTACAGCCACATTGTAACCACTGCCCCGGAGTACCTAGCCATGATTACCGTCCTTACTTTTGTTGCCATCGCTACTGTTTTTGCTGTCGTAGCGATCCTTGTCGATGACGTCCGTAGCGACGGCAAGTTGTTCGCATGATCCATCTAGCGCACTTCTTCTATGGGGTTCTTTTTACTGCGGCTTGCTTGCTTTGCAATCACAGTGTTAAGAATAACAACCCTGACGGGGTTTTGATTGCGATAGCCCTTTTTACAGTATTGGGTTTGTTGATAATCATGAGGTATCTATGAAGCGCAAACGTCAAACGATTCGGCAGAAGGCCGAGCGTTATGACAGCAAGTTTTTGTTGCCTGTCACAGCACTAACCGAACAAGGCGCACGCGACCGAGTAAAACTCGCGTACTGGGCAGGCTATGAAGCCGGCCAGCGTGCCGAGCGCTTGAAATACAAGAGGAAACTATGAACGATAAAGACTTACTAGCCGTTGTCGTGATCGCTGCGATGATTCTCGTAGGGTTGCGGTACTTGCCTGCGGCGCACGCAGACGTAACGGCGGCGATACAGAGCACAATGAGGGTTGCGACTGACGAACCCGTCATAACATGGAACACGCCGCCGAGTCATGCTTTATTAGAACTTAAAACATCCCAAGATATAATTATCCACGGTGACGGCAAAGGCGGTCCGCTCGCAATCATCCACGCGAACGGTAAAGTGGATGTACGCGGCGATGCCGACGAAGCCGCCCGCGTCTTCTGGCGTGCAATAGGTGCGATGCGCCCCACGTGCCGAGAAGAGGTTAAACCATGAACATCAACGACATTTGCGGCATTGGTATCGTGGTGATTATCTTGTGCGCGATGTTTGGCGTACGTACTGTTACGGCTGCGGTTGCAATCACTTTGGTCATCGTAGTCATGGCGAGTTTGTCAGGATGCGTTCAATTCGAGCGCCAATGGACGCCGGAAAATCGCAAACTTGAAACAACCTATCAAGTGCTGCACGCTATCGATGGGGCACAAACATTACAGATGACCAATCGACCCGATCTTAAGGAGGTTCAATCCGCTTGGTTGTTAGGTGAACATCCCTCAGCCGGCAAAGTGTTCGTGTGGTACTTTGTAGATGCTTATGGCCACGCATTAATGACGAACTACTTAGACGAGCATGCGCCACGATGGGTTTGCCGCACTTGGCAAGCGGTTACCATCGGCGGAACCCTCTATACCGTACACAGCAACTATCAACTCGGCTTACGAGTAGGGTTTTAAAATGCAACGTTACAGATTTACCCAGTTTCCTACTGGCATTAAAGTTATGCAAGATAATAAATTAAAACTTAACATCTATCATGGCCGATTGGATCACCGTGCTGACTACAGCGATGCCGATTACAAAGCCGTCGTCGATTGGCTTAACGACCGCGAACAGGGATACCCTGAAAAGCACAAAAAGTAATTGACGGCCTCGTCAGTGTGGGCGCAGAATTGTGACGCGTTTCACACTTCACACTGACAAGGGCGTCATCATGAAAGCACTGTTATTGCTTATCGGTTGCCTCATTTCTGTTTCGTTAATCTCTTATGGTTTTGCAAGCGGCCATGTATGGCTCACCCTTGGACTTATTGTTCTGTTGGCCATATTGATTTTTGCAATATCGTTTAAAATGTGGCTTGAAGATGAACGTGAACAAGAGGGCAAAGATCCATTTGCAAACATCTATAATCAGCCCGAGGATTGAATGAGCGTGCATCGTTACTGCCGGCCGAAGCTTCGCGAGAGGTTACTAGCCGGCATAACACCTGAGTGGTTACTTCGGCACTCTCGTTGCTCGTACATCACGCGCGCCGTTTTAGCTTCGCCCCCGTGGATCAAAGAAAAAGATTTTTCATCTATCGTTGCGGTGCGCGACAACTTAACCGCCGCAACCAAAGTGCAACACGTTCTTGCCCACATCGTCCCTCTGACGCACCATAATGTTTGCGGGCTTAATGTGCCTTGGAATATCAAAGTTGTTACGTGGTATGCCAACGCCGCCGAGTCAAACGTGTGGTACGACGAGCCCGAAACGCTGTTGCCGGTGTTTGAACAATTCCGGTTGTTTGGATAATGAGCAGTAAACCGCATCGCGTGTACAGTGAGCAGAGCCGCAAATCGTACGCGCGGTATAGAGTCCGCTGTCGATACTGCCTAGGTCGTCGGACCTTGACCAAGCTGCCTGAATTCTACGTAAGACCTCCCAAGTGCACGTGTGCAGACGCTCGCAAAGCGCGTGAACGAGGGATAAGTGAATGGTGGGTAGATTGGCACCGCACCGCGAAGTTTGAAGCCAAGGCGACGACGTGCCACTGTGGAAGTACCGAAGGCGGAAAACCACATCGCAGAGGCAGCACGTGGAACTCAGGGCGATGCGATCATGCGAAACCGCCGGCAGGCGAGACCTCGTTAAATTACGATCCCGAATGTGGGTTTTAAAGGTGAAATTTTATGCGTTTTTCCGTCAACGTCGATGGCACCATTCACGACAAAGCGTTCTCTGAGAACACGATCCTATTGTTGGTGGGTAAACGCGCCTCGATTACCGAACGAGAATATGCTAACCACTTGTGCCGATTGTTGAATGAAGCAGTAGACCAACGACGCTTTCACATCGTTAGCCTTTCTGCGCCGCCTGATACAACCCCATAATGATGTGGGGGTTGCGTTCAGAGGCTCCGGGCGTCGTTTGGAGCACATACAGGTAGGGTCGTGTCCCGTCAGTGTCGTTGATCGTAGCGCGACCGTCTGGCAAGCCCGGATGCGGCATATAGCCGAGGGTGTCCAACATCTCCCGACGTTTGTTGCGGGGTATGCTCGTGCCCTTGCCAATGGCCGCGAGTAGACGGTCTAGGGCGCTCGATGACACCCAGCCGCCACGGAAGCCAGCTTGACCCTGTGCGATCGCCTCTATGACCTCTTGCTCGGCCGCACCTAGACCGGCGCTGATAGCCTCACGGGTCGCTGTGGTCTCGGGGCAAACGATGCAGTCAGTAGCCGGGTTCCACTCGTCGGGTATTTCATAACGCATGAGGTAGTCGGCGACAATCTCGCGGCCTTCACCCATGCGCCACGAACGAAGGGCTCTAAAATAGTCCGTTGTCATGCCGTCGCGCAGTAGATCGGCTTTCGATTGTTGTGCGCAAAAGAATGGACCGACTCGTCGGTCATTGGCCGTCTTGCGGATGGCGTTTTTATGGTTCGAGTTCATCACGCCGTTAAAGCATACCTCACGCGTGACCTTGTCGACGCCCTTGCCCTCAATCTCCAAGCGCGAGCCGGTAATCATCGGCTTGAGTGATTCCCACAACGAGCCGCGCGATTCTGAGATGTAAACATCTTCGCAACATATCAACAGCTTGCCATAAAACGCGCTGTTGAACTTCGAGCCTAGCTCGGCCGCCTTGGGCCAGTGAGTGTAACGTTCGCCGATAGCGTATTCCAGCAAGTGCGACAGCGTGGTCTTACCGTTACCCTCGACGCCTTGTATCAGCGGCCACCATTGGAACTTTTCGCCGGCGTGTTGAACGCACGCCGCGAAGTAGGCAAGCAATATTTGAGCATCATTGCCAAGCGGTAGCAGCTTGTAGAGATGCGTAAGGAAGGGCGACACATCACCGGCCTTGCGTTTGATGATCGACGGCACGTAAGAGTTAATCAACGTCCAGTTGTCACGCTCGATGATCGTACGAGACGGCACACGAGGGTCAAAGAACATGCCTTTGACTTTAGGGAAGGCGTGCACCTCGGAAAATACGAAAGCGTCCCACGCGCGTTTAGCGGGTTGCTGGCCGTCGGGTTTCACTGCGAATGTGTAGCCGCTGAACTCAGCGTCGAACTTCTCCGAGCTAAGTGTGTGCCCTTGGGGCATCATGACTTGATGAATGTCTTGGATGTAGACGCATTGGTCAAAGAGTGCGACCTGTTGCGCTTCGGTCAGATAGTCGCCGATTGTCGGACGTATGCCGGGCGCAATGGGCTTGTTTGGATCGTAGGGAAGAAAGGGGGCTGTTTGTTGCTCCGGCTTACGCTCATCCGTTGCCAGCCCCACAGTCGGAACCGCTGCGCCTATTTGCATAGGGGTAGTCGCGATTGGTTGCGATACTGACAGGGTTGTCGGTAGATGTAAAGCGACGCTCGCGCCTGCGGTCGTGACGGTCGGCTGTAGCGTTGCCGGCATCGTTGCCACAGGCGCGGCGGCAGGCGCAACAGCTTGAGCGGTCGAGGTACTGCGGGGGTCATTGTACCATTGACGCTGCGAGCCACATGCGCGCTGTATGGTGTCGTGGAGATAGCCCACACGCTCCCATTTTGGACGCACGAGCGCCGAGCGGTACAGCAAGCGCAACATGCGTTCGCCGTGGTTGCCGGTCCAGAACGCCAAGTGATTACACAACGCAAGATCGGCGGCGCTGGCGTCATAGGCTCCATGTTGCTGCGGCGGGAACACGCGCGCCAACACCGAGGGCGTTGCGTTCCACAAGTCAGCGAAGGCAGCCTTGCCACCAAAGACAGCGCCGCCGCTGTGTGATCGCATGGCGCGCCGCAAGAGTTCGTCGTCATCCTCGGGGCCGCTCCACTCCTTAACGGGCGCGGTTGTCAGTTCGTCACCGTAGTCGACATCGTCGTGCGGCGGGAAGTATTCGACAAGGGCGTGCAACTCGCGTGTTAAGTCTTTGAGCGGATCGCCGGCAGCGCCTAAGCCCGTACAGGCGATAAATCTAAGCCGCGTGTACAGTTCGAGATTGTAGGTTTTATTGCGCGTACCGTGCGCTGGACGTTCGCCGGCGTAGGTGCCGAATACATGCAATCCGTTGTGACTGACGCTGACCTCTACACCACCACCTGCAAGCTTGTCGATGAATGCGCGCGCGTGGGGAGCCCATACGCTGCCGTCGCGGCATTTGTCGATGTCGAGTGCAAACAATCGACGACCGTTGGGCAGCACGATGTTTTCGGAAATGATGACGCCCGTACCATAGCCGGTAACGCCTTGCGGCATGGATTGTAAGTTGAACACGTCCGCCCACATTTGCGCGTCAGCCGGCAGCATCCACTCAGCCGGATCGTGGGGATTAATGTCATACCCTGTAGCTGGACTCGTCGGCACTTTGTCGAGCTTTGGGTTCCCCTTGGCGTCAACAGTCGGCGCGAGCCGGTAGAGAATGAAGGCGCGAACATTTGACAATGCCCCGCGAATGTCGCTAGAGTCCGCCATGTGTGCAGTGTTCACCATTGGCCGGCGTGGGTTTCAGCGACCCCGTCGGCCTGTTTGTTTAAGGGCGGATTAACCAGCGATATATTTCGCGATTTTCTTCCTTAACGTTGCGCTCATAACTACGCCGACCTTTTCACGGCCCGCGCGAGCATCTGCCAGAATTTTCAACATCTCATGTTCAATTGCATGCTGTGCGATCGCTGTGCGCAACTGCGGCATCGTGCCGAAGTGATAAGACACCGTTGATTCGCCGACCTCGGCAGCGTTCGCCACATCAACGCGCGAAAATTGGAATAGGCCCACGTCGTTCGCCAGCTTTACGGCTGCCTTTAGGATTGCGGGTTTGGATGTATCGTTTGGTTTGGTAGTCATAGTCTGGTGATCCTATAGCGAGCCGATGCGGTTGACAATGGCGGCATCACCGCCAAGTGAATTTATTAACGTGCTCCAAGCTAACTGCGCGTTCTCATGTTCGTTGCCCGAGTACTTCCAGTTTTCGGGCTTGCATTCCCTGCTCACGAACTGGCCGAGTTTCCTGCCGACCATGTCAGGCGTGATGATAACCGGACGTATGCCTATGAGGTCGCCTGATTTCATTACATCATTGACTTTCTTGCTGTCATTCCCCAAGCCCCAACGAATCGGGCGTCGTGCGTTTTTAGCACATTCCGGGCACAACTCGCGAGCATTAGCCACAATCCCCGCGCCTGAGTTGTTGCGCCATAAATAAACGCCGCGTTGTGGCGCTTCTAGTCTTATGACTGATTGCACATACGCCTCGGTTTTGCTACCGACGGGTGCGTCAGGCTCCGGCGGAACAATACTACATGCTGCAAGTTCACGGAAGGCTTCGGCGGGAATATTCCAACGCGTGGCCCATTCGGTGAGAGTCATACGGTGCCCTCAAGCCTCACAGATGTGTAAGGCACTCGTGTTATACGAACCCCGACGCCACAAAAGGGACACCCATCTAAATTTAGGGAAAGACCGTTATGGGCGTAAGTGACAATGCCTTTAGCGCCTTCAGGAATAGTGTTGGCTCCATTTTGTAATTTTTTTATAGTGATGATTCGTTTGCCTTCCCAATCGCCTGCCCTTTTCATCTCGCCATATTTACTCACGCTACTACCTCTTGGATGTTGGCCCGTTCAAGTTCTGCGACGATGCGAGCTTCTAAAGCTGTCGCGTCCGTCAGTGCTAACGCCTGCGCGCTTAACACATCAATACCGAATCGAATATAAAACAGCTTTTGCGCTTCACGTTCCTGCAAGCCTAAATGCTTCTGCCAGCCGCCCCATAACATCATAGCGTGACGCAGGGAAGTCTGACCCCTGAACCTGTCGTGATGGTGACGCATCTGTGCTTTGACGATATAAGCGGGCATCCCATGTGGTGCGACGTAGGCTTGCATGATCTTTTCAGATTCACCGCGCATCGCCTTTAACACTAAAGGATCAAGTTCGACAAGGTCGCCTTGCACAAGCTCAGGAGTTGATCGACCCGCCGGCAGTGGCTCGTTGCCGCAATACTTGCAGCGGATTAGATATTGCTCGTAAGGCTGTTTGCACTCCAAGCATGTGCGCAGTGGGATTGCATCTGACTTGCGCGCGTTACGTTCACCGCTCAACAAGCTGTACTCTTGTCTCGAATCGAACAAGCCGCGAAACTTCGCATGCCAAACAATATTGCCCACGTGGTCGATAATGATCGCCTTGGGCTTGTTCGAGTTGGCAATCAGCGCGAGACGTTCGACGTCACTGTATTGCGGCCAATGACGTGCGTATTGCTCGTCAACCATTACGCGCAACGCACGGCCTACTTGCTGACACAACAACTGCCAAGAGGCCGTGCGGCGCACAAGGCTGACGACTTCAATTGCGGGAACGTCCACGCCTTCGCCGAGGCAATCAACCGACACAAGCTGCAAAATCTGGCGCGCTTTAAACTTGCGCATGAGCTGGCCGCGCACAGTAATAGGCGTCTCGTCTGTGATGACTTCCGCCGGCACGCCCGCTGCAACGTAAGCGTTGCGTAGTTTAACGGCTTCCTCTTTATCGACTGCGAATGTAATGCCAAGCTTGCCGGCTGCATATTTCAAGTATGTTTTAACCACATCGCCAACGATTTGATTATCGGCATGCGTGGCCGCGCGCAACTTCGGCATATTGTATTCGCCGGAAGGCCCGACGGGCACGTCAGCGAGCGCAACGTCACTGCCCACGCACACAAGGCGGTAATCAGTTAAAAATCCTCGGTTAATAAGCTGCCGGCCGTACGGGCCGACTACTAACCTATCAACAAAGCCTTCGCCTCCGTCACGGCCAAGCCCTTTGTTATCGGCGCGTAGAGCATGCGCTGTGGGAAGCATCCATCGGGCATTAGGAAATTTAAGCATCTCCTTGCCCCATTTATTCGTCCTTAAAGCGTGATGAGCTTCGTCTATAACCCCAAAACCCACTTGCGAAAACCACTTGTCGTTAGCGTCGTGATTGCGTAACGTGTCCACCCCGGCTACACGTGCCGGCGCTCGCGAGTTGTACGTCGAGTATCCTTGCAAATCGTGCTCAAGCCCGATTATCTGTTGTATTACTTTCTTAGGCGCAATGATGGAGTGCGGCACGTGTTCGCGATTTAATGATAAGGCGGCTTGAGAGACGAGTTCCTGCCTGTGCGCAATTACAACAGACGGGCAATTGAATTTTAGGAGGCTGTCACAAAACAATACTGTTTTACCCCCACCCGTGGGCATAACAGTCATAACCGCTGTGTGCCCTTCGTGATAGTGAGCGAAAGCTTTATTCTGTACGTCTTGCTGGAAATCGTAGAGCATTAAAGTACAATATCCTTCCTTGTTTTATTTCGCAAGCGCTTGACATGGTCGTCAGTCTGACGATATCGTCAGCAGCCACAAATATTTTTATGCTGCACATTTTGGAGTAAAAGTTATGCAATTGATGATAGATATAGCGGTTGAAAAACCGGCAGCCTTACGTCTTTGCGCGCAGTTTTTAACGGATCATGCGCAGTTACGGGAAGCCGAAGAAAGCGGAAAACCTGCCGCACGTGTTGCGCCCCCAGCATTGTCTACGCCCTCAGTGCTGCCGGAACCTGCTGATTTCCACGATGCCGACTTGCAACGCGCACAACAGGATATGAACAACAACGGCCCTTTAGTACCTCCGGCTCCGCTTGCGCCTACTGCGACGGTTCCGGCCACTTCTACAGCGAGCCCGCCCTCGGCCCCTGTTCCTGCGGGAACGCTTGTTCCGGTTGCCCCGCCTGCTATCCCTTTAGTTACGGCCGTCGTGGCCCCTGCCCCACCCACGGCATCCACTACGGCCGCTCCTACTGTTATCACTGCGGCACCTGACGAGTTCGACAGCTCGGGCGTTCCGTTCGATGCGCGTATTCATCAAAAAACCAAGGGTATCAAAAAAGACGGTACTTGGAAGTTGCAAAAGAACATCGCCGACGACCTCGTCGCCAGCGTCATGCAAGAGCTAGCGCCGCGCATTCGCAAGCCTGCCGCCCCTGTCGTGCCAACTGTGCCCGCTGTACCATCTCCGGGAGCGTTCGACCCTTCACTTGTGCCGCCTGCCCCGACAGCACATTACATCAACGGCGTGTTACAACCGCCGGCGATGGGGGCTTCGGCTCCGGTGGTACCCCCAGCGCCGGCCGCCGCACCAACGGCACAGCCTGCACTTGATCCGTTCCGCGCGCTCGTCCGTAAAATCACGGAAGCCAAAGCAGCGGGCCGCATCTCGGTTGAAGAGGTAAGCCAGTGCGTGGCTAACGCCGGCGTGCCTTCGCTGCAATTGCTTAACAACATGCCGCATCTAATCGGCACAGTGGAAGGCAATATCGATATGGTGTTGGCGCTTCGATGAAGCGAGAGGCAACATTAAGCCCGTGTGGGTCGTATCGCTATGATATGACCCGCATTGTAGAGCCGGGCTGTAGGTGTGATCGTTGCATGGTTGCGGTCTATCGCTACGGCCCTGTGCGCAACGATCCTTACCCCTTCGTGTTGTGGGTGTTGTGCAACCCTTCAATCGCAGATGCAGAGATTGACGACCCAACCGAGCGCCGAGGATGGGATTTTACGAATAGGTGGGGCTACTCGAAAATGGTTTTCGTTAACGTAAACCCGTATCGCAGCACTGACCCGAAGCATCAACGCGTACCGGGGCAATTGCATGCCGACCACAACGAGTACTTTATCCTGCATCATGCGTTGCGATCATCGCTAGTTATATGCGCGTGGGGCAATAACGCCCACAAGGGCCTTGCGTATAAAACGCAATGCTTATTACAGACCGCTGTGCCTGAGAAGCTCTACCACATGGGCCTGACGAAGTTGGGCCAACCAAAACACCCGCTTTATTTACCAAAGGAAACACGGCCTCAATTATGGACGCGTTGACATTAGTTGAACCTAACGGCCCGCTTGGTCCGTTTGAATTGCTTAAACAACATAAGGCCCGAACTGGCCCTGTATTACACCTTGCAGACGGTAGATGTATTCGGTTATTGTCCGACACGAGCTTCCAACTGACGGACTCGTCAGGTAAGCACCTGCAATATGGCAGTGTTGAAAATATCGAATATCAACCAAATCTGATTAACGAACATCGGAAACAAAACCCGCGCACAATAGTGAGTTTTAAATGAGCCATGCACGCATAGCACCGTCGAGCCTTGACCTAACCGTGAAGTGTAACGCTTCGGTACAACTTCAAGAGCAAGTGCCGCCACTACCTGAAACCGAAGAGGAAGCCGAAGGCACGTTCGCGCATTGGGTGGCAATGAAATATGCTCAAGGACACGGCCATGATATGCCGGTAGGTTCAAAGTTCACGCACAACCGGCGCGAATGGACCATTGATGCTGACATGGTTGCGGGCGCTGTAATGTACACACGTGCAATCGGCGGCTTTCACAATGACTTGCGCTTAGAGGATGCGGTACGGGCCTCCCGCATCCACCGCGAGCATTGCTGGGGCACACCTGATGCATGGCGCTTTTTCCCTGATGCTCGCGTTGCGTGGTCAGAGTGCCCACCGGAAATCTCGCCTGATATGTTCTCGCGCGGTTTAGTAAAAATATTACGCATCGCGGATTACAAGTATGGGCACCGTTACGTCGAAGTGTTCCGCAACTACCAAACAACCGCCTACGCCGTGGGTGTAATGGAGCGCTTGAACCTTGACGACCTCGACCCTAACCTGTGGATTGAGATGTGTATCATTCAACCTCGATGTTATCAAGCTGAGGGGCCGGTGCGTTGGTGGCGCGTTCAAGCGAGTGACCTGCGCGGCCCAGTAAACATCGCATCCAGCGCAGCCCATGCAGCCCTTGACATTAACCCAATCGCCACAACAAACGACTCTTGCATCGACTGCCGAGCCCGTCATGTGTGCAAAACGAAACAGTATGCAACCGGCGCACTCATTGACTTCTCCACAAGTGGCGAGCTTGTGGAGATGCCGCCCGAAGCTATCGGCACTGAACTTGCTATGGTGCAAGATGCAATCCAACGATTGCAAGCTCGCGAGACTGGACTTGCTGCGCAAGCCGAAGCGTTAATGCGACAGGGCAAGCCTATTTCGTTTTTTCACATGTCGCCCGGTCAATCGCGGCTGACTTACTACGACGATGTAAACGTTGACGAGGTCGTCGGTTTGGGCGATCTACTCAACATTGATTTACGGAAGCCACCCGATAGAAAGGATTTACTTGTCACCCCTGCACAAGCGATCAAACTCGGCGTTGACGAGGTAACTATGAACCACTACGCTCATAGGCCGCGCGCAGCGTTAAAGCTGACTCGCGATAATTCACTCACTGCACGTAAGGTATTCAACCGATGAACGCACCCGCTACACAAAACGCAAACACCATTCTATTTCCGCCCGGCCGTCTCGTTCAAGGCAGCTTGTACGAAGGCCAAGACAAGGACATGCAAGGCGCGCCACTGACGGTTAAGTCAGGGGCCAACGCTGGCAAGCCTACCGTGCGCTACTACTTCGCCGTTGCGATTCAAAAGACGCAAGCGCAATGGTGGCTTGAGGCATGGGGTTCGCAGATTCTTGCAATTGCTAATGCAGCATGGCCGCAAGGTCAGACCGGTTCGCCTAACTTCGCGTGGAAAATTGAAGATGGCGACAGTCAAATCCCAAACCAGAATGGCCGCAAGAACTCCGACCGCGAAGGGCACGCCGGTTGCTGGATTGTAAAATTCAGCTCGATGTTCCCTGCGAAAATATTCGACGCCCAAGGCAACCCGATGTTGCAGCCCGGTCTCGTCAAGCCCGGATTCTGGATTGAGGTGTTAGGCACCGTCGAAGGCAACGGCAACGCTCAAAAGCCCGGCGTGTACGTCAATCACAACATGGTTGCGTTTCGAGCGCCCGACAAGGAAATCCAAAGCGGCCCCGATCCGCGTGCCGTAGGCTTCGGACGTGCCGCGCTGCCTGCCGGTGTGACGGCGGCCCCCGTGGGTGCCGCTGCGTTCCCTGCCGCCGCTCCGGGCGTGCCAGCGAGCCCCACGCCTGCCGGCGTCCCAATGGGTGCCCCAGCGACGCCCACAGGGCCTCCGGCTGCGAACGTGCCCCCAGCCACACCGATGACAGCGCCGACACCTGCCGCAGCGGCTCCGGTGCCCGTATCGCCTTCCCCAAGCTTTATTGCCCCACCAGCGGCGGGCGCAGCACCGGGCGTGCCCACGGCCCCCGCAGCGCCTCCCGCAGCAGCCCTCGACCCATTGGGCGCGCCGGCTGGCTATCGCATGGCAAACCCACAGGGAGGACGTTATGAGGCGTTCCGACAGAACGGGTGGGTGGATGCGGCCATGATCGCCGCAGGGCATATGGTGAGGCTTTGAGGGCATCGTGAACGGTAGGTTGCCGGGGTATCTCTACCCCGGCAGCATGTACCCATACGATCCTGCGTTCGATGACGATATCCCGTTCTAGTTGAGTCCCGCCCCGCTGTTACTCGATGTAAGACTTGTCTACATGGCACGAAACTAACGAGCAACAGCGGGGAGATGGGCGAAGGCTCTATCATGAACACAGTAAAACCATCGCTGATGTGGGCTCCCATTGTCACTGGCCGAAGTGAATGGGTGTGGCATTACGCCATTCGTCGAACTCGAAAAGCAGCAAAAGCCGCTTACCTTGAAGGCTGCCGCTGTGATCCGAAAGCACAGGCAGAATGGTTAAAGGAAGTTCGATTTGTTCGCGTAATTGTCAGTGTTGCCCCCGCTCCAAATAAAAGAAAACCATGACCGATTGGCATCTCGCGCGCGCTGGCACTCAATACGTTGCGGGCATCGGGCTTGCAACAATACTGCCCGACGTGGACTTTGAAACGTACAGTGAAGCGGGCCTTGTGTGGAATCATCTACAACAGAAGTGGGAGTCGCTGCCGGGGTTGTCAGACCAAAATCGCGGCCTCAAAGCGGTAGGTACGCGTAATTACGTCGAGCATCACAGCTTTGAGGTGTTGTCAGTCGCGTGGAATCTCAAAGACGGCAACGGCGTGCAATGGTGGCGGCCTCATCCGTCGATACCTTACAAGTCATACCCACGTTACACGCCACTAGACCGCAATCACTTAAACGGCCATTGGTTGCACCCGTGGCACTTACTCGAACACGTTGCAGCCGGCGGCCAACTCGAAGCGCACAACGTTAACTTTGAATGGGTTGTGTGGAATGTTCATTGCGTGCCGGTGTTAGGCTGGCCCCCGTTTCATTGCGACGACCAAGGCTTGCCGCCCCTATGAAACCATTTACAGACGGAGAGAAGCAGTGATGGAAGATCACAAGTTCATTGAGAAGCGGCCGACTGGCAATTTTCGCACGTACACACCGAACGCCAGTCTTGTTCCTGAGCGTCTTGAACAAGAGTTTTACTGCGTCGATGAATTTGGACGCGGGCGGCTTTGGTTAGAGCCCGAGCCTCCGTACCGCTCACCGAAGACCACACGAGATTCCCAGTCATGAAAGTGCCAAATGTCACTAGAGTGCAGCGCGGAGATTTGCCGAACCGCCCTGTTCGTTGTGCTAGCTGGCATTGCTGTTATCTGCGCGCTGGCCAGTATTGCGATACGCCACAAATCAACAAGGGTAATGGCGATGCAGCTTGCCACCACGAGACCAACAGATCGCTGCTGGCTCGGTTACAACCTCTTGAGGCAGGAGAACCAACATCATGATACTCACCTATGACAACCAGCCAAACAATGACGAGGCTTGGCGCTTTGGTCAGATAGTTCGGATCGTCTCGGAAGATAAAAATTGCGGTGACTATATAGATCGCGGATTGATTCTGTTGCGAGAGCTGCAAGCAAAGGGTTATGGGATTGTGCGCTTACCACGTGAATCTGAGGGTAAGCAGTCATGAGCCAATCTACTCCTAGCGAGTGGGATTTTTTCTGGTATCAATTACGCGTAGATGCGCTTGAACATGAATGGCTTATACATCACGCAAAACCTAAACCTACTAAACCCTCAGACGGCAAATGACCGATCAAGCACATTGCAGCGCCGCGAAGGCTCGCGCGTCCGCATACCCCGGCGCACTTGGCGAACTCGGCGCAGTGTTGAACGTATCGCAACAAAAAGATAAAGCCGGCAGCGATCTAATTCGCAAGCTGACAATGCCGAAGAAACCCACGAAGGCAAATCAGTCGTTGCGCTGGACACCATTCACGGCCGCCGATGACTTCGCGCGGTTCTACGAATACAACAAGCAAGACATCGTGACCGAGGCGCACGTTAGTGCCCGTGTTCCCGATCTAACGCCGCGCGAGCAAGATGTGTGGAAGCTCGACTTGCGCATCAATATGCGCGGCATGCAAGTCGATACCGCAGCGGTCGAAGATTGCATTGTCATCATTGAGCAAGCCGAGTTGCGCTACAACAGCGAGCTGCGTGAAATAACAAACCATGCGGTGCAGAAGTCAACAGAAGTCGCAAAAATGCTCGAATGGATGCGCACGCAAGGCGTTTACCTTTACGAGCTTGACGAAGACACACTTGCCGACGCATTGAAGCGCACCGACTACCCGCCCGCCGTGTTGCGTGTCTTGCGTATCCGGCAAATCCTCGCGTTTGGTAGTTGCAAAAAGTATTACGCGTTTAGATCGCAGACGACAGCGTCGGGTCGGCTTTACGATCAATACACCTATTACGGCGCACACACCTCACTGTGGAACGGTAGAGGCGTGCAGCCTGCCAACTTATACAAGGGCGTTTTTTCAAAACCCGAACAAGTCGAGCACGCGCTCGCAATCATCCGTTGCCGATCTATTGAATTGCTCGAATACGAATACGGCGAGGGGTCCGCGTGGGCGCTCGATCCAAAGAACAACGGCGCGTTAGATGCCCTCGAAGTAGTTGCAAGCTGCCTGCGTTCGATGATCATTGCCAAGCCGGGGCACCGTTTGATGTCTGCGGACTTCACCGCTATACAGGCGGTCGCAACATCTTGCATGGCTAACGAGCAATGGCGTATTGACGTGTTCAGAACCCACGGTAAGATTTACGAAGCGCAAGCCGCATTGCTGACGGGTAAGTCGGTCGAAGAGTACCAAGCGTACAAGAAACAGCACGGCAAGCACCACGACGATCGGCAGCTCGGCAAGCTGGCGGTATTGTCGGCAGACTTCGGCGCGTGGGTGAATGGTTGGAAGCGATTCGGCGCTGACGATCTACTCGGTGATGACGATGCAATCAAAGCCGTGGTATTGAAGACGCGCGACGCTATCCCCAATATTGTCAAGTTTTGGGGTGGCCAAACCATCAATAAGTTTAAGCACGACGAACAGCAACTTTTATTCGGGCTCGAAGGCGCAGCCATATCGGCGATCCTGCAACCCGGTGAATGCTTCAACTCGAACCCCGGCTCGCGCCTTGGGGTTTTGTATCAAGTACATGAAGACGTGTTGTATTGCCGGCCGCCCTCCGGCGGTTTCATTCGCTATCACGCGCCACGCCTGACCCCCTCGCAACGCAACTATGCAAGCCCATGGGAATTCGAGATGAGTTACGAGGGAAGTAACTCGAATGCAACGAAGGGCAAAATAGGTTGGGTGCGAATGTCGCTGTACGGCGGGGTTCAAACACAAAACGTCATCTCCCACATGTGCCGGGAGATTCAAGCCGACGCGTTATTGCGTTTGGAGCGTGCCGGCTATCCAGTCATAATGCACACTCATGACGAACAAGTGTGTGAGATACCGGAGGGGGTCGGCAGCATTGCCGGTTATATGGATTGCGTGCGGCCGCTGCCAGCTTGGGCGGTATGCGAAGACGGCCAACCGTGGCCAATTAAGGTGCCCGACGCTTGGGAAGCACAACGTTTCGGGAAGTGGGAAGACTGAGACGTACGTCACTGGACAACTGACGACCCCGTCAGTTAAGATTGCTCCACACTGAACGAACGGAGCTGCCCGCATGAATACTCGCACATGGTCGCCTTACCAAGTTGACATTTTCGATTTCGTTGAATCCGGCACCGGCAACGCAATTATTAAAGCGGTTGCAGGCTCCGGCAAATCAACGACCGTCGAGGAAGCGGTTAAGCGCACCAAAGGCTCGCACGTCGTATTAGCGTTCAACAAGTCGATTGCGGCAGCCATGAAGGGGCGCGGAGTCAACGGTCGCACGTTCCACTCGTTGACGTATTCGGCGGTGATGCAGTTCAAAAATCAACGTGAAGTTGTAGCGGACAAGTTGCGCATAATCTGCGAGCAAAACTTGCAAGGCTCCGATTTCAAAATGTACGGCACGTTTATTTGTCGTCTTGTCGGTCTCGGTCGTAACGCGGGCATCGGTTGTTTGATCGCAGACACGCAAGACGCTTGGCTGTCGTTGATTGAATATCACGACCTCGAACTCGACAGCGAACGCGCCACACCAGAACGCGCCGCAGAATTGGCAAGCGACTTGCTGCGATGGTCTAACGAATCCCCTCTCGTGGACTTCGACGATTTGCTGTATCTGGCAGTGCGCGAGGGCATCAGCCTGCCGAAATTCGACAATGTGTTTGTTGACGAAGCGCAAGACACCAACGCCATACAGCGCGCTATCATTCGCAAAATCATGAAGCCTTGCAGTCGGCTGTTAGCCGTGGGTGATCCCGCACAGGCGATTTATGGTTTTCGCGGTGCCGATTCCAACTCGCTACAGTTGATTGCTGACGAGTTCGATTGCATCGAGTTGCCGCTTACGGTTTCCTATCGCTGCCCAACGAGCATTGTTGCTTATGCCCACAAGTGGGTGAAACACATCGAGGCCGCACCGGGCGCGCCGGCTGGCGAAGTAAAAGACATTGGGCAGCGTTGGAACGCCAGCACGTTTACAAGTGGCGATCTAGTGGTGTGCCGCACTACCAAGCCGCTTATTTCATTAGTATATCGACTCATTAAGCTACGCGTGCCGGCCAAGATCATGGGCCGTGAAATTGGCGCGGGCCTCGTCTCATTGATCAATCGATTAAACGGTAAGGGCATTGATGGCTTGACCGATAAGTTGTTCACATGGAGCGCTCGCGAACACGAGAAAGCTATTGCCAAGAAACAAGACGCGAAAGCCGAAGCGATCATCGACAAACGCGACTGCATAATGACGCTAATCGACGCACTCGAAGAGAATGACCGCACGGTGCCGGCGCTGTGCCGTTTGATCGAGTCGCTGTTCTCCGATGCCGCTGCGTCTATCACGCTCGCAACCATCCATAAAGCGAAGGGGCTCGAAGGCGAGCGCGTGTTCTGGTTGAACGCGTCGCAGTGCCCGGCTCCGTGGGCTCGTCTTGATTGGCAGCAGCAGCAAGAACGCAACCTATGCTATGTTGCAACCACTCGCGCAAAGACTTCGTTGTTCTTGATGGACGAGCGGATTACCGCAAGAGAGGCCGCATGATCGACGCCGACGACATCGTCAGCTTTCCGCCGCCTGACGAACCGTGCCCACAGATTACCATCGTGTGCGATCATCTTACGGCGGTAGACCTAGCCCGGATTGAGGCGCACCTGTGGGCGCATGGCACCCACGGCGGCTACGACTTCCTTGCCGCTGAATTGCACGGATGCACGCCTGACGAATTGGATATTGTCGCCGGCGAGCTACTCGATAAAATGATTGTGCGGGCCTTAAAGCCGCATGAGATGTCTCCGGCGATGAAGCCGGAGCCGCAGCCGCATGGATGGTACAGACAGTTTGAGAAACGGCGCAGACGGAGCCGGTAGGGTCAAGACTTGCCGTTTTATCTTAACCGATAAGCCATGCGGCCCCATCGGAATACACCGGCACCTTATTGGCCCCTCCCGTAACTACTGCGGTGCCTATGCCGGCCGCCATAGTAGCATTGGCATCGGTTACAAAGGCCCTTGCGCCTGCACCTGAGGTAACTGCGCTGGGTAGAGTAGGCACCGTGTAGACGCCCGTCACGATCGGCGTGCCGGTTTGTGCAAGCGGCGCAGGCGTATCGCCCGGAGCGCGTGCTGTCAACACGCCACCCGAACTGAATACTTGAACCTTTTTAGAATCGGCCATGTCGAGGGCTCCTTTGCGATCAAATGAGAGGCCCGACGGCTACGGGCCGTCGGTGGGTTCCGGCGCTGGTGTTTCGCTTTCCAACGAATTGATTGCGTCGATCAAATTCGCGCGGGAAGTATCCACACCGGCGCGAATAGCGGCAAGCTGTTCGTCGGTGATGCCTTGGCCTGACTCTTGGCCGGCGCGTACTTGATCGGTGATGGACTGCACGCGCTGCGCGAGCAACGATGCAATTTCAAGGGCTGCGATTACGTTTGCGGTGTTCATTGGTGCGACGCCAAGTAGGTTTGTAGAGCGTTGAGGGTGGCGATTGCGGTCGCAAGCTTGTCATTTGCCGCCGCATCTTTTGCGGTGTACAAATCACGTGCGATGTCGAGCGCGTCTCGGACGTTGTCGGCTTGCGCCAATATGTTCTTTGCATCCGGGGCGGTCAGCTTGCGGGCGCGCACAGCGACCGCCGTTACGTCGTAAATAGCGGCCACGGTCGTGTAACCAACGGCAAGCTTATCGTTAAACGACTTCGCCGGGAACGCAGCGCACGCCGTCAAGACGAACGCGAGCAACAACGAAACGACACAGGTAAACAGGTTTGGCAGCTTCACGGGGTTGGCTCCGTAGGGGTTGAGGGTTTCTTGCGCGGGTCGACATCTAGCAACGGCGGGTTTGCCGCTGTCAATGCGTCCGCGCCTTTGCGGGTCATCGTCAGCGGTGCAATTGACGACGTTTGGCGACTGTACATCGCCCACAGGCCCGCGCCAATCGTGACAAGCTGCAACGCATCGGCGCTGTATCCTTGCAACTGTTCGTCGGTGATGCCGAGATGAAACCAGCGAATCAGGATAGATGCGATTTGCGACAAGCCTGCAATGACGCCGGCCACTTGGGCGGGCGACGTGTACCACGGGGCCGGAGGAATCAACGGCTGGGTAGCAGGCACGGGGGTTTGCTGGATGATTTCGCCGGTCATGGTGTAGGCTCCGGTGGGGTTGCGCATTGGATGGTGAGAGTATGCCCTAACTCCCACGGAACAAGACGGTTAAATTGCGTGATGGCTGCCAGCGAGCTTGTAATGCGCCACGCGCAGCGGCCGGGCTGTGGGTCCTGTACTCGCCCTAAGCCTAATGCAATGCAACCTTTGAGCTGGTAGGCCCAGTTGGCGCTATGAATCAACACCGCCGAACGGAACCCCGGCACCGGCCAGTGTGTCACGTCAAGCTCGCGATTCACCAACGCGAACGAATGTGGATGTGCAGGGGTATCATGCAGCACAAGTTCGTAGGTTCCTGCGGGAACGCATGACTTGCCGGGCTCGCCGCCATCTTCGCCCGGATCATTGCCGGCGACCCAAGGGCGTTCGATCGTGTGGAAACGCTGTGTGCCTATCGTGACGAGGCCCAACGTCTCGAACTCAGTAAACGTGTCACGGATTAAAACGATGTTCATGGTCAACCGTGCATGTGAGATAAAGCCCACTGTGCGACCGCGACCACGGTGCCGCCGATTGTGGCCGATCCTGAACACAACGCAAGCAAGACTTTCATGCCGCCTTTGTTCTGATTCATGTGATCATTTAAGACAGCAACAGACGATTCCAACCCACCGATGCGGGATGAAAGCGATCGAACGCTCGCTGTAAGCTCTCCTAACATGAATTGAATGTTATCGTTTTCCATAAAGCGCGCCCATTCTCCAAACCATTAACAAAATTAAAGTGTGCTGCACGTCACGAATTGACAGATTTACTTAGTTCAGTGAATAACACATATTCGCGTTGCTAGTAGATCCGATTACGGATGTGCCCCCATCCCCTAACCCTTTATTTCCACTTGCAGTGAATCCGGTACTGCTTTGGACAATAGGCCCCGTAGATGAACTTGGTTTATTTGTGTAAAAAGTTATGGTTCCGCTAGTGCTAACTCTAAATTGAACCTGTATTTGTACGCCGTTATCAATCACATAGGTTGTACCATCTGCAGCCACAGAATTAGGAGATGCCGCAGCGGGCACCCCTGTTATTGTGAATGAGGTGCTGTTAGAAGTCCCAATTATGCCTCCTACCACAGAGTTCGATAGGCAAACAATATTTCCTGACTTAGAATAGGCCATTTGTCCTGTAGTTGTAGAAGTCATTCCCGTCAACGTTGCTGTAAAAGTCACGGCGGAATTAATAACTCCCAACGTAGTCCAACTCGGTGCCGCGCCGCTGCCGCCCGATGTTAAGACCTGACCGGACGTGCCCGCCCCACTCGTTCCTACAAAATAAGCACCAGTACCGCTTATTCGGAATAAGTCAGTGCTCCCTGAAGCGTTTCGTACATAGAAGGCATTATCTGATGAATTAGTGCCGCCGTTAACCACCAACCCGAATGACGTCCCCGTCCCGGTATTTGCATTAATTCGTTGAGTGTATGCACTAGCTGCCCCATTGACAGTAAGAGCTTCTGTACTAGAGCTGGGGGTGTTTATAGTGACGTTACGGCCTGACGACACCCTCATCCACTGATTCCAACCCCCGTTATATTGCCAAAACTCAGTCTGGCCGCCGGATTGCTGCATCGTGGATACGGTAGTGTTCGTACTGTCGAACAATGTGATATTAGGACCTTGCTGAATCTGGTTCGCAGTTGACCCAGCGCGGTACACGGCTACATCTTCTGCGCCACTAGCCCCGTTATTTCCTGATGTGAACCGTGCCAACCCTGATCCGCTAGAACCTGTAGTTGAGAACGAGATGCCGCTACTCGGAGCGTTGATCGTGACGTTTCCCGCAGTAGAAATCTGAAGGCGATGCGCTACGGCTGTGGCATCATAAAAAGACAAAACACCTGGAGCTAAACTGCCATTTAGCATGTACCACGAACGGGTGCCGGTTTGATTGTCAATCAAGCGTAGTGCCGCCGATCCACCACCGCTTGCCTGTATCGTGAGTCCCTCGGTTGAACCCGACTGATTGACAAGCAGTGCGGTTCCGCTGCTCGGCGCATTGATCGTTACATTTCCGCCGCTTGCGCCCCCAGATATCTCAACTACCGATTTGCTGCGGGTGACGTTGTAAATACCAAAATCATTGACATTTACAGAACCAGCACCGATGCGCCATTGATCTTGCCCACTTGGAGTGAAGAATGCCGGTGCAGATGCGCCGGAGCTAATGGTGTTGACACCTTGATTAGCCCCGGAAAATCTAGCAATGTCCGTACCACTAAACCCGTTGACTGTAAGAGCCTGCCCACTAGTAGGAGCGTTGACTATAACGTTGCCCGTCGTGTTCGCCGTAAGTACATCCGCGCCACGAGTACCATCCCGTAACGAGAACAATCCGGTAGAGGTACCACCAGACGATAGATTCCATAGCTGATTACCGGTGTTTCCATCGCGAAGTTGAATGGTCCCCCCTGCTGAGGAAGCGCCTCTGAATTGCGCTACGGGAGAGCCTGACACTCCGTTAGCAACGAGCGCGATGTTACCGGAAGCAGGAGAATTTATAGTAAGGGGAACGCCGCTACTAGCTGCAAATATATGACTACCGGTCCACGTAGGTGCAATGCCCTGATCCAATGCAGGAGCGCCGTCACTACGCAGGAACGTGCCTGCGCTACCGTTAACTGCTGTCAAGCCGATAGTGGCGGTAGGATTCGCTGACGTGCCGCCGGTTGGTGGCGTCTGGCAAGTGCCATCTCCACGTAAGTAAGTGCCTGAGTTACAAGTGCCGCCCCACAAGCCGGTAACATCGCCCGAGGCCGCCGCAGTAAACGCGCTCGTGCCGTTACCTTTCGCAATACCTGTCAACGTGGCAACACCAGTGCCGCCCGCCGCAGGGTTGAGCGTGCCGGATATCGCAAGAGTGCCCGAGGTTGTGACCGGCGAGCCGGTAACGCTAAAGCCTGACGGAACCGTCAGCGCAACGCTAGTGACGGTGCCAGTGCCTGTAGCAGGCGTCTGGCAACTACCATCGCCGCGCAAGAACGTTGACGAGCTACAAGTGCCCGTCCATGTGGCGATAACATCAGACGAGGCCGCCGCAGTAAACGCGCTCGTGCCGTTGCCCTTGGCAATCCCTGTCAACGTGGCAACACCAGTGCCGCCATGCGCAGCATCGACCGTGGGTAAGTCACCATTGACGATTGTGCGAAGCGATAACGCACCTGTGGTGCCGTCTGGCGTAGCAAGGAAGGAGTTAGCCGTTTGCCCTGTCGCGAAGTTAAGCGTAAGAGTGCCGGTGTTGGTGATCGGCGAGCCTGTTACGCTGAATACTGACGGAGCCGACAACGCCACGCTGTTGACAGTGCCGCCGCCTGCGCCGGGTGGCGTCTGGCAACTACCATCGCCACGCATAAACGTTGTGCTGTTACATGTGCCGCTGAACGTTGCGAGGATGTCCGAAGATACGGCCGCCGTTGTAACGTAGGTAGACGGGTTGCCTTTTAGGATGCCGGCGGCAGGATTGAAATATTGAAACGTCGCACCCAGCGCCGCAACGCTGAAAAGTAATGAACCGATAAACGCGTAAATCTTTTTCATGACACTGGCACCCATACGCCGATGGCCGACGAGTATTTCAAAGTGAGGTTTGCATATTGCGGCAAAGTGATGTCGGCGATCAATCTAAATCGATTGGCCGGCAACGAACTACCGTCGTTCGCTTTTAATGTAAGCAGATTCGCACCATTCAAATTGGTGATGATGACCTGTTGCCCATTGGTGACATTGGTGTGTGATATGCCGGTTAGATCCGCAGCTCCCGTGGTGGGGTTACACTCTAGGAAACCAATACCGCGATCAAGCGCGAAATCACTCGACACGCCCGGAGGCAATACTGCAGTCTGTGCGCCTACCGCGCCTCCTACAGGGCTGTAGGCATACCAGCCAGTTATAACGCTGTCGGGGTCGTTGGTGTTGTTAGCAGCGAAGTTGATAAAGAACAACTCGGGCGTTACTGCGCTTTGCACAATCTGCCCGATACCATAACCGCCGGCCACGCTGACAACGTCGGCGTTGAATTTGTAGCAGCCTCCGGCAGCCATCCACGCGATGTGCGCCGATATCATCTTTAGGATACCGTTCATGTCTTTGCCGTCCGGCGGAATGCCGCCGGCTGTCGGGTCCGTCATGGTCGCAGGCGGGAAGCCAAGATCAAACGATGCCGCGCCCGGTGTTGGCGAAGGCGTTATAGGTATAACGTTCGCATCGCCAACGGCGGCGAACGCTTGCACTAAACTTGGGGGAAATGGTGTAGACATTAACGTAACTCCACCCACGAGGCTATGCCGGACCCGCTGAACTGCGCTTGATATACAGCGCCAGCCGGAACAATTGTAAACAGCGTCCCATCATCAGCGTCATTGGCGATACCTCGGGACACCATGAGGCCGTTGACGTATAAGAATGCGCCACCATTCGCAAAGATATGATATTGCACCGAAACTGCTATCGGTCGGCCTGTAGAATTCACGTAATTGGTGAATCCGGCTCGTGAACCGGTCACGTCTTGCCATGATTGCAAAACGCTGCCCAACATTTGCAATAACGCGTTCGCTGTAGCGTTCGTACCCACAGCCTGCGTAAACGCAGTTGTTGCAACACGCGTGGTGTTGTCTGTCGCACCGGCGATCGTACTCGCGTACAAATAGCCAAGATTGTCACGCTTTGCGATAGTATCCGCAGTTGGTAGCACATCAATCGGCAGTGCTGCCGGCGAATACGTCAGATTAATGTTTGTCGCATCACCATATACTCCCGTGGGTGATGCGAAGCCGCCGGCAGGTATCGTTACGCCCGTTCCGGCCGCCGTTTTCACTGTGACGGTAAACGAACCCGTGCAATTGTTGATAACAAGCCATTCTTGTATGTTGTTGGGCAGTACGACTTGCTGGTTACCAATCAACGCACCACTTAAAACAAGGATGCCTTTTGCAGCCTCTTGCGGCGTTAAGACTCGAACGCCACCAGTCAACCCGGTAATTGCAGTTGAACCGTAGGAATACAACGGCACCCAACCAACGCTTGCAGGGTCGTCGGGGTCGTCAGTATTGCCGGCAGTTAAGTTGTACCAAACGGTTAAACCATCGGTCGAGCCCAATATCGTGCCCACAGCGTAGCCACCAATTGCAACCACGACATCGGCGCTGTATTTGTAAGGCTCGCCACTTTGCGCATAGACCGTATGCGTTGTGATCATGTACAGAATGCCGTTCATATCCGGGCCTAGCATTGGCTTGCCGCCTGCAACAACAGGCGTCATTGTCAGCGGCGGGAAGCCAAGGTCGAACGACGCGCGCTGCGTCGTAACCGGCGCAGCGGGTATGGTGTTGCGAAAGCCCGGCGCGGCGCTGATTGCAAACGCTTCGGGGATAAACTCGGGAGTAGGTGCGCCCATTTTATGGCCTCGTATAAAACACGCCGAAATTGAACGGTAGCGCGCCGCCGTAACCTTGGAACCCAAAGAACGAGTTAAGAGGAATCACAGTAACCGAATAGAACACGCCCGCAGGGTGCGGCATGGCATTCGATTGCGTGAGAATAGCGAACTCCACGGGAGTTAGTGCAAAATTAAAAACGAACTCCATCGCCATATTGCCGAGGTCACGCACGAAGGCGCGGCCCCGGTTGGGGAAGAGATTGCGCAATAACTGATTGATGCCCGGCGCAGTCGTCGATGTGATATTTGCCAACGCCTTAACCAAGATCAACACACGGTAGGCATCGTCCGGCAATTCGTAGCTCGTAGTGACTTCGTTCTCGCGTGCAAACCGGCCGTACGACATGGGCGTCCAGTCGTCGGGATTGCTCGCGTTATCGAAACCGACGATAGGGTCCGCGCCGGGGATTTGCAGTAAGCGCGACACCCCCACGATGCGACCCCATATATCAAGACCGAAACCTACTGCCGTGTTGACGTTCCACACAGCGTTATAGAACGCAGCCATGTTTGCACGCGGATCAATATACTCATTCATGTTTTGAACGAGTTGCACCAACGTCGGCGAGTTGGCGTACTGCGAAATAATGGTGCGTTCTACGTCTATCATGGAGTGAGTACAACCAAGATATTTGCAGGATCAACGGTCGGCGCTTGATCAATGCCGGCAGTGATTGAGTTCAATGCGCCGGGGCCACTCGTGCCGATCAAAATCGACAAGATAGAAACTTCAGGACCGATGCGCGACACCGGGCCTACGAATTTTGACGCAAGAATCAACCCGCCAATGCGAATGCGCGCCGAGCTTTCATCGAGGCCGTTAAACGCCGCAACAATGGCGGCCTTGACGAGCGCATCAATGTTGGATGGTAACGAGGCGCTATCGGTCAGTTCTACGCGAAAGTAGATCGGCAAAGGCGTCGGCCGATTGAACGTGATGTTGTATTGTGGGTAAGGCGGCGTATAACTCGTATCAGAGACCACAACTGTTGTGTTGCCGTTCATGTTGCAACCCAAATCCTTTTTCGTATAGATCGCGTCGCCGATGTCTTGGCCTTCGCCACCAACAACACCCACGTAAACCGAATGCGGTGCAAGCGGGTAGTTAGTTGCGCCGTAGTTGACGACCACGTCAGTAACGTTCTCAGTCACGAACACATCAAGCACGTTGTCGACGTTGAACACTGCGCCGTAAATCGCTTCCTTAGAACCGTGCGCATTCAATGCGACGCTGTTGTAGCGACGGAACTCAAACTCAGCACGAGATTCAACAAGACGCCCCAACACACCGGGCGCTGAGTTGTTGATGGAGTCCCAACCGGGAATGGCACGGTAAATAATGTTGAGCGTATTCGCAGGGCATGGAATGGGGCCGTCGACTACGTTAGCAAAACTTAAGGTGATGTTGCCTGAAACAGGTATCTGACCCCCGTCAATGCACACATAACGGTTACCGCTTGTATCTTGGGCTTGTGCGCCTACAGGGATGATTGTGCCGAAATTACCGATACATTGGCAGGCAACCACGGTGGGCACGCCGGGCGAACGATCTAGGAAGTAAATGCGCGCAATGGCATCTTGCATGAACCCGTCAGCGGTGTCCGGGTCCACTTGGTTGACGAACTCGGCAAACACCGCATTTGCATCAGCCACGATTGCGGCAGTGCTTGATGCAAGTTGACCTTGGGGCGTGTTCAATGCCGGGTTGAGATTGCCGCCAAAGGCTTCGTTGTAGTCTTGCTGGACGCCGGCCAGAATGGCGGCCTCTTGCGGGACTTCGAGCCCTTCGGGCGTAAACACAACAGCGGGAACGTTCGTAGTCATTGCAGCGCTACCGTCAGGGTTTGCCCGTTGTCAGTGGTAAAAGTAACCTGCCCGCTTACGCGGCGGTCTTGAAAGGCTTGGATTGTACACTCTGCTGAGACCACACCGGGCACTGTCAACGCCGCGCCTTGCATGTACTCTTGAAACACAGTGACCGGCGGCGTGTCGCCGAGTATCTGTTGGAAGTAGGGGATTCCGAGCGATGTGTCGTACCACACTTCGCCGAGAAAAGTGCGCAACGCGCTGGCTACATCCTGCGCGAACTCGTAGGGAGCCTCGGCAAACGCGATGTTGCCGGCGGCATCCGTCAGCAAATCCCAATTTGTCAAGTCGAGTAATAGGGTTTTCATGGGTTGGGCGGTGCCGTGTTGCTTCCGCCGGATGCTACCCCACCGTGGGTGTGCGTCGCTACGCTTATCCCATCCGCGAGAACGTCGTCAGCGAATACTGCGCCCGCTGTGCCCACGACGTCGCCGTCTAGGGTGATCGTAGGGGCTTGCAGCTTGATCGCCGTGGGTGACACCACGGTGACCCCCTCAGTGCTGAACTGCACGTATTGGGTAGGCACGCCATTAAGCAGACCGCCGATATACATGCCGTCGGCCAAATTGTACTGACGTGAGCTGCCGGGGTTTGCTTGCCCCTTGGTTTTTTTCACCGCACTGATATCGCGCGAGGCAAACACAGCAATGCCAAGGTCACCCGGCTGGGGGTCCAAAATGACTGCATTAGCGCCACCCTGTAAACGGCTGTAAGGCAGTGAGTAAAGCACGCCATGAGGCACCGCAGTACGATCGCCGGTCATCATGTTGACGAGGGGCTGAACATCCACGAGCCCCGACGCCGCGACGCCCCCAGCGTTGGTGCATTTCACGACCTTGACGATGGTTGCGGTAGCCATGCCCGACATGAGTTGATTCACGATAAACGCAGTCAGCGCGTAATCGCTTGCAACGTTCGGCGGCGTTTGATTTGAGACGGCCATTACACGAGTACCCGCAAACACTGCAATTGAGAGAACCATGAGCCCCGAGGCATGTTGCTTTCAAGGGTGTGAAAGATTGAGTACGGATACCAACGGCCGGTCGCGTTTGGCACGTTGCTTTCAATCTGCAACGCGTAGCCGCATAGAAACGCAGGGTCGAATAGTGCTGTAACTGCCAGCCCTGACCGCTCAAACATTGGATACCCCACGAGGCCCGAAGTAGGCGTGAGCACGACAGCAGGTTCGGAGCCACGCGCACGACCGGCGGCAGTAACCAAAATTTGATCGCCTTGAATGTAAAAATCGCAATTCGCTGCGGCGCACGCTTGTGCAAGTTGATCCCACATCGTCCCCGAAAAATATGGGTTCGATAGAACACCCTCGACACCATCACCAATCGCCAATGTCCAAGGGTCACCCATGATTGCAACCATGTCTTGAATGACCGTGCCGATATCTACTTCATTGGGGTATGAAATAGGATCAGCCGGATTGATCTTTTGAAAGTAGCCAGTAACCGCCAAAATTCTAAACGACACATCAGGCATCCCACGGTAATCGGGCTGTGCTTCAATGATAGTGCCCTTGAACACTTGCACCCAGCCATCGGCTTTACCTGTGTTGTTCGCTTCCAAGATTACAAGATGATCCAACACAATCGGAGGGTTAGCCCATGCGACAGTTAATGCATTCATGTCAACCTGACGCATGCCGTAGATTTGTATATCGGCTTGCGTGGCGAGACGTGCAACTGCTTGAACCTTTGCAGTCATGCGCAGCTTGTCGATTACCAACGTGTTGCTATTGGTGCCGGGGAATACCGCATTAGCCCCGGTCAAGATCAACGTTACGCGTAGTTGTTTTTGTGTGAAGCTGTTCATTCGCCAGCTTCCAAATAAATCAACTGAAAGCGCGAACCGACGCCGCCTAACCCTCTGTAGCTAGGGTTGTCTTCACCTTGCGTATCAATGAACACGAAGTCGCCGACAAACCCTTTGTATGCAGCATCAAGCAATAGCCGCTGACGGTCTCGACAAATTCGCGTTCGCACGATGTACTCGTTATTGAGTAGTAAGTCGAAATAGATATTGGCACCGTTTTGGCGTAAAGCAATTTGCGCAGCCTGACGCGCCAGCGTTATAGCAAGCGTTTGGTTAGGCACCGGCTGCAAAGGAACTTGCATCATGGTGTGAGTTTCCCCACGGTATTGGAAGCAGCCGTTGTCACATCATTTTTTATGTTCGTTATTGCTTGCACAACGCCGCTATTAGTAACCGGCGCAGCCGATGCGCTTTGCGCGTTCTCAGTGACAACCGCAGTCGTGGTGTAGGTCGACGTGACTTGCCGAATCTCTCGGAAATATAAATCAACTTCCGATAGAAAATAAGCACCTTTCGCACCACGTCGCGACACTTCATAGCGCAGCACGTTAACGCCGAGGTAAGTGCGCTCGGGCGTCACGATGTCGTATAAGTCGAGCGTGCCTTGTATGGCTTCGATGCTATCCAAGAATTTTTTGCGAGCCTCTTTAGTGCCGCCTTTATACATGCGCACCATTGTTTCAAATGGGTTTGCTACTTTGTTGTAACTCGCGAATTCACCGGCTTGCACTGGAAAATCGGAAACCGACCACTCATTGCGATAAGTGAACTCGCCGAACGAATCAGGCTCTACAACAGGCTTACGCTTCGCAACGACGACGACCTCGTCTAATTGATTTGGATTGGTGTTGTCCGTCTTCGTATCTTGTGAACCGACAACATTGCTTTTGTAGATCGCCCAGCCGCTTTTGGCAAAAACAGACTTCCACAAGGCCCCGAGCGCAAGGCCGAGGCTTAACACTGGCAGTGCTGCCGTAGGTGACAGCGGCGAGCGTGGAAGCTGAGGCACGCCGGGCAGCTTCGGCACATTCGGGAATGGTGGCTTAGGGATAAGCGCCATCACTGCATGCCCGTTTCAGCTTGAGCGGCTTGCATCTTGCGGCGCGTGGCATCCACGAAATCGGTTGCAATCGCTTCACCGTTCTTGCCGTTAGTTTGCACAGTCACATTCTCGAAAGTGATGTCGCCGCCCTTGTTACCGCCGCGAATGTTCTCGACGTTAGGGGATGGCGTTGCTTGCGCGGCGTAACCAAGCACTTTGCCGGGATAGTCAAGTGTTTCTTGCGCGAGAGGCTTACCGCCGGCCCTACTACGACGCACACGCGATTGACCTGCATTGTAGGATTCAAGCGCCAACGTCCACGCGCCTTGATCGTCTGCATCGCCTTTAGCAACGTGGGCGTCGTGCAACTTGCGCACATACTCGGCTGCGGTGTTGATGTCTGCAAAAGGATTCTGCCCGGCACCGGGGAAGTACTGCGGCATGAGCTGCATCATACCGGTTGCGCCCGATGCATTCTTGGCCATTGGATTAAAGTTGCTCTCGGTTTGCGCGATGCCGGCAAGCATGCCGTCAGGCAAGCCGTACTTTTTCGATGCCTTCGCGAACTGATCCTCATAGGCCGCACGTCCACGTGGGTATGAACGAGCCATCGAGTCGCCTATCGAATCGTGCAGGCTGTCAACAAAACCTTTAACAGCCGTTGTGGCCTCGGTAAACGCTCCCGCCAATGCTTGCGTCACGCCGCCCATGGTCGCATTACCTGCGGCATCCGCTGTGGCTGCAATCGCATTGTTTGCCATTGTGCCCGGCACCGCTTCAACAGCCAATTGTTTGAGCGCCGCAGCATCAAGCGCCTGCGAACGATTGGCCGCGCTTTCTTCCCACTTGGTCGCGAGCGTAACGTCAGAACCGCTAACTTGCCGACGTTGACCTTGGCGCGCGAGTTGGGCCTCGACATCACCCTTTAAAATCGCGTTAGCGATACCCGGATCAAAGCCGGCTTGCATGAGCATCTGATAGGCGTTTGCACGCGAGGTGCCATTACGCATAGCGCCTTGAATGGATTTCTCAGTGTCAAGTACGATGCTCTTAAAATCACGCATGTTGCCGGTTGTATCTTGGAACTGCACACCGAGACGGCCGAGCATGATTAACGAATCGGACATTGAACCGTTGTATGCAAGATCATAAACGGCTTTGGTCAGACCGCTGACGCTCTTGGTTGCGTCTTCGGCTTTGCCGCCGTTCATCTCTGCAATGTTGCCGAAGTTGCGCAGCTCGTTCGCTGCGATTCGATAGTTATCTGAGTCAATGCCCAACTGTCGGATGCTGGTTGACAAATCGGACGTGTACGAAAGGAATTTTTTAACAGCAACCGCAGCCGTGGCGATGCCTGCGACTTTACCTATAAAGCCGGTCCAGTTCCGGCCCATCTCGTCAGTGTTTTTCTTCGTCTCGTTTTTAAACTTGACGCCTTCAGCAGCCGCTTTCTTTTGGCCGTCAGTAAACTCCTTGGGATCTAATCCAAGTTTTACGATGAGGGTGTCAATTACTGTTGTGCTTGCCACGGGTGATGCGCTCGTTGTGCATGTCTACTTTTAGAACTTCGAGCATGTTATACGCATCCTCGACACCGTACACCGTTTGCAACTCTGTAAGGGTTGCAAGGCGAGCCGAAACTAACGTACCGATGACCGGCGGTACGTTCGCGTAACGCACTAGACCGTCGGCGCTTCCGGTAATCGGTCGCCCGATTCCGTAGTCGATGCGTCGACGGTCAGCGAAAAACCCACGTGAAGTTGGATCAACTCGAAACGCAGCTTAAGCCACGTTGCGACCTCGTCAATCTGACAGTTAACGCCGGGGAATATTTCCTGCTCGGGAGGCGCAGGAAGGCCGGGCGGTTGCCAAGTAATGAAAGGCGTCATTTCGTTGAACAGTTCTTGCACATCGCGATGGTCAAGCCCCTGTATTGCGCGAATCGCCACAACAAGCGAGTTGCGCAGCGTGGGCAACATCTCTGCAAAACCCGCAGCGCCGCCGAACAATATCTCCTCGGGCATCTTCGCGCCGGCATTGGCAAGCGCCAACACCAGACGTACGAACCATCGCTCGGCTTGATCCGAGGGCATCTCACGAAGCACGAACGTTTTGCCCTCGTCGCGGCCTTTGTCCGTGATTTTAACGCGTAGCTCTTTGCGTGCCATGCGTTACACCGTGATAGGAGCAGGCGTGGAAGACTCGAACGTCAGCTCGTACACCATCGGTTCCGAGAAGCTTTTGCGCGCCGTGGGCATTGGCGTCAAGCGGCTAAGGAAGCCTTTGACGAGTGCATAAGCTTTACCAAGTGAAGGCGCAGCGACGAACCCGTCAGCAACCAACACATCGCCGAGAACCTTTTGCGCACTGTTCCATGCTTCAAATAAGGCGACGCTTGGACTGTTCGCCATGAGCGATACAGTAAACCGTGTTGGCTGCGGCAGGAAGCCGCCCGACAGTTTGCCGTCTACGCCCATGATAACCTCAGCAGCGTCGACCGCTTCAACACCGAAGGCCGCGTCTTGTGCGTAGCCTTCAACAGTGAAAGGGCCGACAACAATGCCGGCATTGTTGCGAACGGTCAACGTTAGTTTTGCATTCGCGCTTGTGATTGATACGCCCACGGCTTAATACTCCCGAGTTAAATGCGAGTTACTGAACGTCGATCGACGAGAGTTCAATGTTTTGGATGCTGCCGCCGTCCGTATACCACAGCGTCATAGGAGGCGAGCCTCGATTGGCGCGCGTGATTGGGCTGGCGTCTGAAATTTGCAGGTAGTAGCCGGACGTTTGCAGCGTATCCGCAATGTTGGCACCTGCGGCAGTGTTTACCTGCGCACGCTGCGAGTTCGACAAGGTGACGCCGGGCTGTATCACGCCGTTGTTCAATGCGGCTTGAATCGGGTCCAGTGCAGCCGCACGCAACAGGTTGTAACCCGTGGCGTTGTATGGCAGCGAATTGATGCTCGTGAGCAGCTCCATGAATGCGAGTTGCAGTGCGTTGTTCAACCAAATTTGATTGACATAGGCATCAATGAATTTCCACGCGCCCGGCATTACGCCGCGTTGCAAATTCACGAAGCGATCGTTGGCGGTAGCATACGCACCGTAAAAATTCGATTCGTTCGCTTCAAGGTTGAGCGCCTGCGTTGCATCAGTGATATCCGCAACGAGTCCCGCTTGGCCACGATACGCGTAAGACACGCGGCCTTGCGTTTGAAAGTAATCAATTGATGCAGTGATGCCGCAAATCAACGCAGCCTTACGGCCGTTGCCGTCATCGGTCGCGGGTTCATAGATCGGCGTGACACCATCCATGTTCGCAGCTACAACCAAGCCGGGGAATGATGCAGGTGCAGGACCCGCGAGCGGTGCTGCATCCGAATACCAACCAACATACATATAACGATCGTTGGTTGTTTGCACCCATTCGGCAAAGTCAATCATGACATCAAGGTCGGGCTCGAACGTGGTCATGAACGCGGCCCAATTCTGCGTCACATTGACGATTTGAGCCATAGCGCCGGCAGCAGTTGCGATAGCCGAACCTTGCGACAGCACTGCACCGGTTGCCGAGGTGAGCTTAAGACCAGTGGACAACGTGCCCGTTGCAAACGCAATGGTAGAAGCGTCGCCAGTCGTAGCCGAGTGAATCACGAACGCTTTAAGCTGCGAGTCATAAGTGACTGTGGCAGTGCTCGCAGGCGTACCGCCTTGGATGCCGGTTTGAATCAACGCGGCGGCGTTTGAAAAACTTGTCGCGCTCGCAAGGTTAATCGCAAGTGATGTGGAAGACACGCCGTTGACAACAGTAATCAAGTTACCCGACAGGGCTTGCAACTGTGTGAGTGTTACACCGTCGAACGTTGCCGAACGTAAATACGCGCCAACTGCGGCTTCGTTGAACTGCGAAAAATACAACACGCTTGGCAACGCTGTTGCAGTATCGAAACCGTTAAAATAAACAGCAGCAAGGTCGGCTTCGATTGAAGTAGGACCGAAAAAGTTTTGTACACTTTCGACGGTTGCAAAGGCTTGCACGGCGTCGATTGGAACACGTGTGCTGTCAGTCAACATCACGGTATTAAGCGACAGCGGGTTGCCGCCGGCACTCAACACAGACGGGATGACATTCACCAGTTGACTTGCGGGGATTGAATTCATGGCGGATAACTCACGTCTACGTTGATAAGGTCAGCATTTGCCGCGTTTGCAAACTGCATCGGCGTCGTTATTACTGGATTGTATTGCAATTGCGCCTCTACAATCCACCGTTGTTCGTATTGTTCCTCGGCGTTGGTCAGCGGCATGAAGCGTGGCATCTCGGTATAAAGCGGAGCCAAGGTCGGCGCAAGGGAATCGACACCGTATTCATCGCGCAAAACCGTCGACAGCATGACGGCCCAATCAGCAGCCGCCGGACCATAGCAATCTAATTTTACGGTCAATTTAATTGCTTGCTCGATGTTGATCGCAACCGGCGCAGGGTTCGCAGGATTCCAGCGGTCAAGGTTGGTCATGATCCGCGTTTGCAGGTTTGCGGTCATTCCCACGAATCCCGGCACAGGCGGCGGCATCGCAGCGCGATCAACCGGAAGTTGTATCACTGCGACGCCCGCAGGCACCACAGACGTAACGAACGCGCCAAGGGCGGCATATACGTCTTGCTGAGTGATAGAGACGGTTAACGGCATGCTATGGGGGCGGCGGCGAGGGTGGGGAGGCGTCGGTTTGCAGGTTTACGATAAGGTGACACCAATCGGCCCACGTTTCAACGACCTTGACGACTTTCCACACGCGGGACGTTCCCGCAGGAACTTCGGGAAAGTAAAGCAAATCGCCGCCTTGTTGGGTCACTCGCACAACGCCTTGCGTGTTGCCGTACATGTGAACCGAGCGCAACACGCCTTGCAGATTCATGCCTTCGAGGTGTTTTAAATCACGGGCGCTTATTGCTTGCAACTGCAGCGGAACGTTGACGCCGGCAGCATAGCCCGGCACCTGTTTAAACGATGCGTTTGGCGTGTTGCCCGTGGATGCATAGAAAGTGCCCACCACGTCAGGGTTGACGACTTGCACCGCATTGTTCGCGGCCGCGTGAACGTTAATCATCGCCTGAATCCTCGCCGGTCACGACTTGGTAGTCGACCGACCGCAACATAACACCGGTGTCAATCAGCGGTTTGTTAAAACCTTTCTTTGCGACAGTACGCGGCGCATTCGCCGGTGACGACCAGTTGCGGATAGATTGCACAAGCTGACCTTTTACCACTTCGCCCATTAATGACAACGAGCGTTCCCCGTCGTAATTATTTTTGCGCAGGATGTTGCCAAGCGTCACGCCCCATCGCGGGCTTTTCTTCTCGACCATGTCACGGAAAAATGGACGCTCGGGGCTCGTAGCGGTTCCCCATTCGTTCCACGCGGCAACCTGCGCCACGTGTAGCCCGGCTTTCTCATCGTCTACACCTGCGGGATAGGTGGCGCTTGCAAGAAACCCCACACGCACATGCGCGCCTCGGCCGAGCTGTTTCTCTATTTCCTTGAGATGCCGTTCCATCGCTCGGCCGCCTTCAACGCTTGCGGTAATGGCTTTGAATGCCATTTAGCAACAGCCGCCGGGGCCACCATAGCCGGGGCCGTAGAAGCCCGGACCACGACCAATGCAACCATTAAGCGGTGCCGGCACGTAATGAAACGCGCGGTAACCTGCCGTTGCGGTCCAGAACATCACGCCATAGGGTGTTTGTGCGAAATACGCCTCGGACATGCTCATGTCGTTAACGTAGGCAGCAGACACCGACACAGTGCCCTCGCTGGCTTTATCCACACGGCCGACGATGCCCGAGGGTGGCTTGCCATTCTCGCCTTGCAACAGCGCGGCGATGTGAGCAACGAGCATGTAAAGCAAGCGCTCGCGTACAATGCCATCCTTGACGACGCTGCAACACGAGTTGTTCAAAAAAAGCGTTGCGATATCGAAATCAGTCTGCAGCACGGTATTGCTTATTGTTGCAAACGCAGGGTATTGTGCCTTGAACACAGCGGGTTCAAAGACAACAATGCCCCGGGTAACAACAACAGGCGCGCAAGGTGCTACAGACACGTTTGTTTACTCTACAATCTGACGGCCGGCACGTGGGTTTTCAGCTTGCGATTGACGAAACTTGCGCAGCTCTTTTTTATCGACTTCGCCGTTTTCGTTATTGAGCATGCCGCGCGCGACAGGGTCGATAGGCTCCAAGCCGGTTACAACTTCCGCATGTTCCTTTGCAATCGCGCGGGCGCTGGCTTGATCACCATGAATGAAGATTTCCTTGTTGACCACGGCAGGGTGCTTTGCGTTGCGCTTGAACCATTCGGCCATGAACTCGGCTGACACATTCGGCGTCATACCGTACCCGCCAATGATGTGCGAAGCGTTGGCACCTACGATGGTGACACGTACTTTTTCACCATCTTTGTTTTTCAGGTCCAAATGCAAGCCGTTTGGCAGCTTGCAGCCAACAATGACCATATTCGATGCGTTGCTTGTTTCGCTCATGTGAGGGGGTTCCAAGTTGTGAGAAGAGAAAGACCGCCGGCCGTACAAGGCCGACCGACCGCCCACGGAGTAGGCTCTAAGCCCACAGCGTACCCCGCAACGGGAATGCCGTCTAGCGGGCTCGTGTAAATACGCTGGTTCCACTGCGCGCCGCCGGGGATATGCACCAATATACCGGGGGCCGCTGACATCATCGTCAAGTTAAGCCCCTGACGAATCCGCCACGCTCGTGTCGTCTCATCCCAAAACACCCGCCGCCAATCACCCCATTGAATCGCTACGAGGCCGAGCAAGCCTTCGGCAGACATGCGCGCGTTGTAGACCGTACCGTCAGGCTCAGCCCACCCAAAGCGCCCAATTGCGACGCCCCCATTGCCCGCACGGAAGCCCGCCTCAGCACCGGGAACAAGCGACGATGCGCGGTTGTAATAGACACCCGAAATAGGAACGCCCTCGGCATGTGGGTACACACCGAGGGCGTTATTGCCGTACATCGTAGGGACGCAGCTTAACCGAGCGATGAAGAGATTAAGACAGGGCGGAAAATGATCGTGCCCCAAGTACCCTGCGACTTTTTCTGTGAGAAGTTGGACGAACCCACGACGATTGCGTGTGCGCGCATCTTCTCAGTGAAAGCAGCCGTGCAAGTTTCTTGGCCGTCCATCTCGTCAACAATCAGTTGCATCAATTCGCCTGACGAGGTGCTGTACTCCGGCGCAACCTTGATGGTCAGGTTGGGCAAGGTCTCGCCGATCATCTTCAATACGGTCAGACCGAACGAGTTGATACGATGCAGCGCAGCTTGACGAGTAGGCGACATTGCCAGCGTCATGCGGGTGGAGTTGTCAACCAAGCCATTCGCTTGCTGCACGAGTTGAACGTACAGGTCCACGATGTTGTTACAAGCCTGCTCGGCAGTTGCGGTCGTCCACGCATTCGTGGGAACGATGGATGGCAGCAAGTTTGGGTCATTCAATAAGCCATAGTTTTGCAGGCCAGCGATGCCGAAAAAGTACGACTTGTTTTGAAACTTGTTCAACACCAGCGCCGACGCAACGTTCTTGCGGCTTGCAGCGTCAATGCCCGCGAGGCCCATATACGCAAGTTCCTTTTCGCCCCATTGGGTGAACACTTGGTAGTGGAACGATTGACGCTGTGGGAAATTCGAGTTGAAGTCGGCATTGCCGGCATTCGAGTAGTCACCGTAAGCACTGACTTGACCGTCAGATTCTACGGTGATGAAAGTCGTGACGGTAGTAACCCAATCACCCTTTTTCATCTCGCCGGCAATCTCGGCGGCGCGCATTGGCGACACAAGAATCTCAATCAACGCGGGGTCGAGATAGTTCGACAGGAACGCAGGAATGCCGGCGTTGCTGACGGTCACAAGCTCCGGCTGCGCGTCCATTGCAACCTTGTCAGGATCGCCGAAAGCTTTGCCGTTCTCGATGCCGTTGCCGTCGTAGGTGTTCACGACGGTACGCGGCAGGATGCCCAAGAACTGCGTGTCGTTCGCGTGGGCAATGCCAAACTTCTTGTTAAGGCTTGCAATCAGCTCTGCGGAATGACCCGCTCGGACGGCTGCCGCAAACTGTGCATGGTCGGTGCCTCGGCGGCTGGCGTTCTGAATACGCATGTGATTACTACCTCAACCTATGGAAATTTAATTAAACCGTGAAAACCCGAGGGCGCTGTTATGCGCCCTGTTTGGAGATAATAGCCAAGTCGCCTTGAACCATCGTTGCAGCGAAGGCCGCCACGGCTGCACGGTTCTGAGAGTTGGTTTGATAGGCACCGGCACCGCCCGGTGTACCGCTGATTTGATACAGGATGTAAGTACCAAATGGCACGCCTGTACCTGTGACGCGTTGGCCAGCTTCCACAACGCCCGACGATACGGTCGCAATGGTCATGATGCCAGTCGTAGCCGCAATAGTCGTGGTGTTGGCTGTGACGGCGTTCACCTTGGACTGCGATACGCCTGCGAAGCCGGTAGGCTCGGTTGTGGAGTCATCGACCAGCGAAGGCGCACCAGTGGTCGCCAACGCGAAGATTGCATCGCCCGGATCAATGGCCGCAAGGTCGACCCAATAGTCGCCCGAGGTTTGCAACGTGACGGGTAAGCCGAGCTGCAACGTCATGATGGACTCGCCGAGGAATGCAGTAATCAGCGCCGACGGAATGTTCGGCTGACGTGCAACGAAACCGATGGTTGCGCCACCAACGGCAGCGGCAGCAGCCAGCGAACTGTACACCTTGCCATCGTTTGCAGCCCACGCGAAATAGCCAACACGCACATTGGCGTCGCCGGCTACAAGGCCAGCCTCGACCGCAGGCACCAGCGATGTACGCGGGTTGTTGCTTGCGAAATCACCAGCGACGGCGGGGGCTGGTTGCTGATTAACTACTCGTTGAAAGCCCATGATAGAAGCCTCGCGATTACTTGGTGAACAGTTGGAAAGGGGTAAGGTGTGGGGTTACTTCGGGTCGCCTACGGCGATGCGTCCAAGACCGGGCAACGCAGCACTGACTGCGGCAGCAGCATCGGCTGCCATCACAGGCGCGGCCGGCGCGACAGGCACCGCAGTCTTACGCGCTACGACTTGGGCAATCAAAGCAGGGAATGCAGAGGGGTGCACGCCATCAAGCGCGACTTTCTCGTGATCCAATGCGAAGCGGTAGACGGCCTCGGCCGAGTCCATCGCCACGACACCTACGAGAGGCTTTACGGCTTCGCGTGCAGTGTGCAGGGCATTGACGTTGGCGACAGCGTCGATAGTTGCGCGGCTCGCTGCGTCTTCAGCGAGAGTCTTTGCATCGGCAAGCGTAACGTAACCCTTGGCTACGATAGCGGCTTCGATTTGCTCGTCACTGGCCAGCGCGCCGCCGGGCTTGGTAGGTTCACCTTTGCCGGGGTTTATCTTCTTGCGCTTTGCACCGGGATTCTCGGGGTCGTCTTCCATTTCTGCGGCTTCACCGTCTTTGGCCGTCATGTCGGCAAGCTTGGAATCGAGCGCAATGCGCTGTTCCTCGGTACCGCCAACAACCAAACCGGATGCAATCAGTTGAGCGAGCAACAAGGGACGCTTCATTGTGGGAGACTCCAAAGAAATAGATTCATCGTTAACATAAACGTCTGGACCTGCACGGCCCGCGCGCACTAACGCGACGTGGTTCGCCATAATGTCGCGCATTCTACCGTCGAATGCAACACCTTCGGGCGTTATGCCCGGCGTCATGTCTGCAACGTAACGATAGCTCGATGACAACTCGGCAGCAGTTTCGGTCTCAATCAGGTTTATGCCTTCCTTGGTCCATACTGTCAGTTGATCGGCAACAAGGTATGTACCGTCAAACCGAACGTTGCCTACGGTGCCCACAGTTTTGTCGAGTTTCGCGTCTTGCGCATTGACCTTGTCATGCTTCATCAGCAACTGCACGTTGCGAAATGTGGGCGCGGCTTTCTCAAGTTCCGCAGGATCGCGATAGATCATGTAGACCTTGTTGGGGTCAAGGCCGAGGCGCTGCGCATTGGGAATTTCGCGGCCGTAATAGGGACACACGTTCGCCTTGGACACTCGGCAATCGGTTACATGCATGCGGCCGTCAGCGTCAAAACTACGAGCGCTCGCCCGGTCAAAAGCGATGACGTCACGGTCTGCAAGGGTGCGGTCGAATGCGAGCATGGGGCGCGAGCATAGCGCGCCGTTATGGTGAACGCTACAGGTTTATGTCTTAACGCTACGGAAGCCTTGCAACCATGCGCGAATGAAAGCACGCGACCACGTGAGCCGGTTGTCGTGGTTTTTGCGCAAATCGACATAAGGACAATCACTTTCGAGCTTGCCGGCAAGTGCCGCTTCGCGTCCTTTGCGTTCGGCTCCATCTAACGCACGATTACTCAATTGCCACCGCCCGTGTCGGCGATAGGCCCGGAATTCCTGCGGGAATTTTCTAACGCTTGCGCCGCTGCGACCATGCTTTGCTGCGCGGTGTACGTTGAAACCCACGTGACAAGATCGCAACGCGCGTTGTGCAACTTCATTCGCACCTCGGCGCAGGTTTCACACGCACAACCCTCGACCGCGCCAACGTTACGGGCGGCAATAAACGCGTGTTGGTAGATGTTGAGTTGCTTCTCGAACTCGGCGCGGTCGTGCAAATTCATGGCTTCAATGGTTCCGTATGTTCCCATTCAGGAAATAGAGCCCATGAAGGGGGGATCGTAGCAACACAGCGGTCAAATCCTCCTTCCTCATGTTTGGGCAAATCAAAATCGCGGATATCGATAACGCCTTTTTCCGCGATAAAGTTACGATCAATCCACAACCCTTGCTCGCCCGTGGCGGCTACTTCAACTTGCCCACCACCGGGGCTGATACATAGAACTTTCGCTAATCGCATGTTACACAATCCTCGCAGTTGCCGTCGTCGTCTACTTCATCACTTTCAAACCACCAGCCGCAACACTCGCAACACATAACGTGCGTGTCTAGCTCGTGGCACCATGCGCGCGGCAAGGTGTCGATGCCTTCGCCGACCACCTCATCTAACGATTGAGCCGTGCCGAGTAGTTGTTCGGCGGCTTGCTGCGGTGTCATTCGTGGCATGTTCAAATCTCACTGTTTAAAAAGTTGTCAATATCCGCGCGCAAGTTCAGCTCGTCAGAACCGCGCCAACGTGTGCGTTGGGCGCGCAGCTCGCGTAGCTCGTTGATCATCTCCGCAAAGCGCGGCTTGTCCTTGTTGCGTTCGGCATTGCGCAGGGCAGCGCCAAGCATGATGTTAGACGGTTGTTCGTCATCGTCGGCGTTATCGTCCGCGCCTTCAATCACCGGGCGCATGGTGCAACGGCAGTTGATCAACTCGCCGGGATGCACGTAGGCTTTTTCGTCGCTGTCGTACATGCCTTGATTCAAGTTGTAAGGCTTGTCATTCATGGCAACATGGGTGGGCCGTGGCTCTTTGCCGGCATGCGAATGCATCCATATACCGCGCGTAATGCCTAGCTCTTGCTGTCGGACTCGTTCAATCACCGCCTTAGCCTTCGCGTTTTGGTCGCGTGCGATCAATGCGGCGCGCTTTACTGTTGAACCGTAAGTATTGCGCAATTCCACCGATAACTTGCTCAAGTCAGAGCCGGTGCGCACAGCATTCCACACTTTCTGCTCTATTTGTTCGTGCCACTTACGCGGAATAGATTTGATTAACCCAACGTTCTCAGCGGTAACAGCCTTGTACGCTTCCATGCTGGCGCGTGTGGGTTTAAACGCAACGGTAAAACCCGCGTTTTTTAACTGCGTCATCATGGCCGTTTGTGTGGCGATCATGCTGCGAGATGCGAAACTGTTCGCAAGATCGAACGATGCAAGATCGAACCGTTTGATTGCTTGCTTGCTCCATTTCGCAAGCAACGCTTGCAACGCTTTAGTAGAGCTGGGGGCGTCATTCACCGGGCGCTCGTGAAGATGCTCCAACGTGCGGCGCACACCGGGGTGTAAGAATCGCTTATAAACCTTGCCGACGGGCTCGTCTAATATCTCTATCGCATCGGCTACAGTCATCCACACAAAGCCGTCGTGCTCGCTGTTAAGCGTAGGGATAAACGGCTCTATCACTTCGCATTCAAACGTAGCGAATAATGCCGAGCTTTCAGGAATGGGTTGTGTGTCGATCAACTCTAAAAGCCCGTTGCAAGGGTAGAGCGTTTCCTCGAACACTTCACGACGCGCAGCGGCTTCGGCGGTCTCGTCAGGCTCTACGCTGCCGCCGGGGAACGCCCAGCCTTGCCCGTCAGTGCGATGTAGCAACAAGATTTGATCGCCGCAAACGAACATGACGCCGGCCGCGTCGGCTTCAATATTTAAAGCTTCGTCATGTGTGAATAGCGGTGGAATGTCGCGCCACAAATAGGCAAGGGCGCTATGCAGGCTGCGCTGAGCCTCGCCGATCAATTCAACAAGCTTTGCGTCGTACCACGATTGCACACCAGCATTAGGCCACACTGGATTGCACACAACCGGCTTGCGTGTGGGGGCGCGTAGCTTTTTCATTGAATGCTCAAATGCTCGGGAACTTCTGTAGAGGTGATGCGCTGCCCATACAAACCAACACCGTTTAACCAACGCATATACGGGCCGTACGCCTCTTTTTCTTTATCGGTAATGGTGCCGCTTAACCACAGGGGCCAAATGCAATACCACATCCCGTGCATGCGTGTGATGTGAGGTTTGATGTTGTAGTAGTTAAAACCTGTAGGCACGTGAACGGCGCATGCCTCTTGCACGGGTTCGTTAGCGCCGAAAGGGTCATCATCTATGATCATGGCCGCACCCTAACGCACGCCTGACGACCTCGTCAACCTTTACCGGGCTTAGGGGCTGCCGGTTTAAGCTTCGCCTGCACCGTCACCATCTCCTTTCCGCGCTCGTGGTCCGCTTCCGCACTTTGCTGACCGAGCGTATGCTCTTGCTCCATCAACCCCGCTTCGGGAGGGCCGGGGGCAGCACCCGATAGGTTGTTGTAACCGCTGTCAGGATCGGCGGCCACACGTTCGCGCGACTCATCAGGGCTAATGACTCCCTTGTCGATGTAGATGCCGTCGGTCTCTGCGTTGCTCTTGCGAATCTCCGCCAGCTCTTTGACGGTCGGTGCGCTTAATGGCGGCCATGCGTAACCGATGGCAGGATCGATAGCGCCGAACAGATGAAGTTGCAGGATTTCCAATACGCGCGGCATGTGAGGGCCGTAGAACGAAGTTTTGCGTGCTTGCACGTGGTCGTACCAAACTTGTATTTCACCCTCGCTGTCAGCGTTCAAGCCTGCAGGTGTGATGCCGGTCAACTTCACGAGTGGCATGTGCGAAGGAGCTGCCATGTGTTCTTGCGATTGCGCTTGCAGCTTGTCGAGGCCCGAAAGGTTGGTGTGTACCTCTTGCATCTCTTCACGCTTCATGTCGATAAGCGTTAAGCCTTGATTATCGCGCGTGTTTACAAACAATTTAGCGCGATCTAGCAAGCCCATACCTGCAGCAGCAGCACCATCGGCGTCGCCTTGCAGCACCGCATTCATATCAGTCTTGAGCACCATCACCGAGAAGTTATGCACAAGGTCCGACACACTGTTGCGCGTGCGCAGCCATTGGAACACGTAGGGCTCCATAAGCTGCGACATCGACAACCCGCCGAAGTTATACGCAGGCTTGAGGATGTCAGGCACCTCATGTGAGATGAACGTCAGCAAGCGCGAAGAGTGCACACGCTTGCCGATGACGAACCACGCCACAGGCTTGTAGAAATCACCGCGCGTAGGGTCGGTTGCGTTGTAATTATAAGGCGTCGTCCATATCGGTTCGATCACCTTGAAGCCTTTCAGCGCGCCACGCTTCAACGTTGCTTTATCGGCTACAAGCGGCAGTTGGTTTATTTCGTCCCTGTTGCCATTACCGGTGTCAATGTCGATGTACAACTGCGCGCGGCCAAAATAACCGTCGAGCGTCGCAAGCTTATGGAAGTGCTCAGCAAGCTTGAATTCTTTGATCGCGGTTTCTAGTTGTTCGATTTTGTCTTCGAGTCCTCCGTCGACATCACCGTCGCCGTCAGCATCTTCCAGTTTCTGACCGCGCGCCTTGCGCTTTTTACTGCTCGCCTTACCGTTGACAGTAATGTCGATGAACTCGCGTGTCATCTCGTCGGCTAGGGTTTCAACCGGTGAACGGTATTCACTGCGTTGCGATAGCTCGCTCAAGTAGCCGTAGCCGGGAAAACCCATGCCGCAGTTCGATTGGTTGAGATACGCCCACGCGGGCGCATTCTGCGCGTCATCCATTGCAAGCACGGGTTCGCCAAGTCGGCCGGGATCGTTGGTTGCGTCGTAGCGGAAATCACCGCGCACATTGACAGGCAACAAAGGCGGTTCAACCTTGCGATATTGAATGTAGTTCTCGCCAGCTTTGACCAACGTCTGCTGCATCAATGATGGGTGGATGCTGATGCGATTGGGTGCATCAACTAACTCAACAGGCGCTTTGGTTAGCAGCGTAGGAACGTCAAGCCACGCACGCAGCTTGTCGCGTAACCAGTTGAGAAGCGTGGACATGTAGAAAGCTCCTATCGCCTTATAGCGCCACTCGTAGCAGCCAACAAAGCGGGATTGATAGACAAGACACCGTAACGGGGGGCGCGCAGCATCATAACCGCGTCAGCGAGGTTTGGCGATGCAATCGAGTTGCGCACCTCAGTCTTAGTGCCTACCGGGCATTTGTCGACCATCACCTTCCCGTTTTTGGATAGCGCCCACACGGGTTGCGACAGCTCGACCGTGAGGCGTGCGCGCAACGTGAAATCGCCGGCTATGCTGATAAATTGCGCTGGGTCGATGGTCCACACCTCGCCGCGCTTGAACGCCTCGACAGCACGGTAGGTGTATTGGAAGTAAGCACGCAGCATCCACCACGCCTGCGCCTTCGCGTTCTCGAAGAAATCCAACGCCGTGCGTTCGGTGCCGGGCACGATGCTGTCGGGCTCGAACACTTCGCCCGATCCGCGAAACGGTAGGACGCTAATAATCTTGCCGCCGGCAGCGCGTCGCGCCTCGTTGATCTTGCGAGCATCGCCGCGCACGCCAGCGCCGAGGCCGTCCGCGTCATAGTAGAACTCGGGCAAGCCGTGGGTATCGCACAGCAAAAAGGCTTGCTCGACGCTGTTGTAGATGTCGAGGTCAGCAGTACCGCGCCATGACTCGATAGTCTCGACAAGGAATGAATGACCCACGCAGAAAGCGTTCGCATCGCGCCCAGCGTCTGCAACGTCCAGCGTGCCCCGTTTGATGCCTTGCGGCTTGAGGCCGAACAAGAGATGCGCATTGATCGCAGCGGCTACCCATTCAGTCGGAATAACTTGCCCCTCAATCGACGCTGTGAAGTTGCGGTCGTACTCTTGCGCGAAGATGACGGGATCGAGCGTTGCACGTTTCTTGCGTTCCCATTCGGCATCCTTGCGCGGGTCGTCTTGCCAAGCGAAGTCAAAACGCTCGATTGCTGGGTTGTGGGCACGCTCGGCGAAGCTGTTCGCCATGCCGTTGACGCTCGACATATCAATTCGCGAGTTAGTGTTCGCTGACAATGACGCGTCTATCGCCTTGGGGTTGGGTATGTGCGCCGATTCGTCAACAAGGTAGGTCGACTTACGGCCGCCACGGCCGATGTTGTTGCCGGCCTCACCAGTGATTGACGACCCCGTCTGTGGGAACGTAAGGCGCATGTGTGCGCTGTACTGTTTTAGGTTCCAACCTGCACGAAAGATATCAGGCAGGTATTGCAAGAACATGCGGCCTTTGTAGAACAGGCAGTCGGGGTCGCCGCTACGGTCAACTTTGTCTTCCTTTTCACTACCGAAGCCGACGGACACGTCATCATAGAAGATGCACAGTGTTGATGCGAATCCCATGGCCAACCATGAGATGCCAACGTCGCGCGACTTTACACACGTCCCATCGTCGCCCTCGCGCCATTTGCGATAGAGGAAATCAATAAACGCGCGTTGCTTGGGCCACAACATCATAGGCATGATCGTTGGCCGTCCAATGATGCGCGGATCGATCGTCACTCCCCAATCATTGATGAAATCCGCAAAGTGTCCGTTGCGATAGTAGAAGCGCACCTTTTGCAACAACTGTGGATCGGCACGCAGCTTGGCGAGACGCTCAGCACGTTTTTTCCACACAGGTAGATAGTTGGGGTTTTTCCAGTCGAAAGCGTCAGGCGTCACGATGCGTGGGGCGTCTATGACGACATCCGAGGGCACTACCAACGAGTGAGGCGGGATGATCTGACCGGGTGCAGAATTGACGAGCATGTCAGCCCAACAAGTCGATATACGCCTTGCTTGCGTCTTCGATAGTTATATCGTCTGGCAGCTTGGCGCGTTGTGTTTCTTCAGCACGCTGTTGAGGTGTGCGCAAATCAAGCTTGTCGTTATACGCGCCACGCATGCGCAAGATTTTATCCCACGCGGCAGTTTGGTCGTGCATCTTGATTTTGATGCAGCCGAATCGGTCTTGCTCAGCGCCCGCGTACAGCTTGCGAGCTTTGCCCGTTAACTTTGTTGTGTCCGCAATAATGGTGCGCTCTACACCGCAGCCGTAACAATGCGGGCACGTTGGATCGGGTGCAGCATTGCCCACGAACCCATAGCCGCCGGCTTCGTTAGGCGTTGGTTTGTTTTTATCTTGCGCAACGATACAAGCCTCTATGTATTCATCCTCGTTTTTCCATTGGTAGCCGTGGTTGATGCCGTGACAGTAGCGGCAATTGTCAGCCACAACGCGCACCAACTCGTTAGGGTCGGCGGTAGCGATGTCAATCTGCCATTGCAGCGCCTCACGCAACGACAACAATGTCTCGTTTGCGG
>Ga0105041_100001_pt1 | contig 78034 bp, 119 predicted proteins | sample LS_189metaG_FD_91486 | JGI IMG/M metagenome (GOLD analysis project Ga0105041, IMG submission 91486) | Switchgrass associated microbial communities from Austin, Texas, USA - LS_189 metaG | ecosystem: Host-associated > Plants > Phyllosphere > Phylloplane/Leaf > Endophytes | place: USA: Austin... | reverse complement strand
CACCTTGCGGCGCGGCCTTCCCGGGAGTTGAGCCTAGCGCGGGAGTTAGTCGCGGGGCTCGCGTTGCTTTTGTTTCTCGCGCCGCTCTAGCTCGCGTGCGGCTAGCTTGGCGGCCTTTTCGCGTCCCTCATCGCCGCGCCGTGACTTCCCCATGACCTGACTCCTTGTTCAAATCGCGGGCCCGGCGGTTCGCTTGGGCTTGCGTGGCGTAGCGGCCTGCTACGCGGTAGGGGCTGATTACCAGCCAAGGCCGCGAGGCGTCTTTTAACGCGCTCGCGAATTGGTTATGAATGACGCGATACATTAGCGAGCCTTGCGCTTGCCAAAGGCGACCGCTTGACGATCAGCGGCGGCAGCGCCTTCAAACTTGGCTTGCGCCGTGCGGCCTTCCCAGTTGGCGCGCTCGGTTTGAGCGGTCTGGGCGCTGGCGCGGATAACTTCGTGGATCGGTCTCATGTCGGTTTCTCCTTCCGATGAAAAGACTATTGCACAAGCTCGCGACGCGCGCAAGCAAAATCTTCGCTGAAATGGGGATAAATTTTCTTGCCGCTTGTGCGATATTCGTTAATCGCGCGTTCAAGGTCCGCGACATCGCGAACGGGGCGGCCAGTCATTTGAGCGTGACGAATCGCGGCCTTGACAATGTAATGAGCGCGCGAGGCAACGCGGCCCGCTTGCAGCGCTTCGTCAAGTTTCGCTTGGATTTGATAGCCGTTCATATCGGTTTCTCCTTCCGATGCAAAGGAGAATAGCACAAGCGCGGCGCATTGCAAGCGCTTTTTTCAATCGCGCCCCAAGAAAAGCGGCGCCAGCAAGCCCGCCAACAAAACTAGCAGGATTGCGGGAAGGCCTCGCATTAGTCGCGCTCGCACGTTAGCAGAATTTCAGCCGATGCCGCGACGACTCGGCCTTGCTCCAGGGCAAAGGCGCAATCGCTGGCGCTTAGGCCAGAGTCCAGCGTCTCGCTTTCCAGCGCCCCGCCGCTTGCGTAATAGCTCACAAGGGCGAAGCGTGGCGCGCTGGCGCGGTCTATCACGAAAAGACACAACGCCAGCGCGGCTAGCGCGCAAAAGGTTGAGAAGGCCTTAAGCACGAGTGCAGACTCCCGCTTCGATCAAGGCGAAGGCGCGGCGGCCATACATGCCTTGAAGAGTCCACACGACTCCCGTGTTGATCATGCCTTGAAAAAATTCGGCTTCCGCTTCCGCGTCAAGCTCGCCATTTTCCCAGGCGATAATATCGTCAAGGTTCGGCATGTTCGACTCCTACTTCGCCAGCGCCTTAAGCTCAGCTTTGATGCGCTTGGCGTTTTCGCCGCGCCATGCGCTCGCGTTGCTCAGGAAATAGAGCACAACGGATTTAGCCGAGTCCTGATAGTAAGAGTCGGTAATCGCGTTTAGCTCGCCCATCGCGTCAAGGTAGGGCTTGGCCGCGAAGTTGACGTTTTTCCAGTCGCCGCGAATCTCGCGTGCAATCTCTGACAATGGTCTAGGCATTTGCGACTCCTTCGATTTAGTGAGCCTAGCAGGCTTTGCCGCTATTTGCAAGCGGCAAGAAAGCGGGCGCGGTCGAATTTATCGTTAGTCTTCGCGAGTTTCGCCGCGAAGTGTTCCGCGATGTCGGCGCGGAGATTTTCAGCGTCGGCGAGGCTGACGCAATGGTCGCGCACGTTGCTAAAATCATCGGCGCCGAGCGCTTTGATGATTGTGGCGATTGTCGCAAAATGCCGATGCTGCAACGGCGCAAGCTTCCCAGCGTCTTTAGCGTGCGCCGCGCGTTGGGTTAGCTTGGAAGTTTCGCAGCGTGGTTGCGTGGTCATGCGCGTTTCTCCATGTGATGCGAGATGTCAATAATTTCAGCGGTTCCGCACGGATACGTTACGAAAACCGCTAATTGAGCGGCGGCGCGGCCATGAATTTTTGCAATCTGGCGCAGCGCTTCGCGGTTTGCTTCGCAATCATCGCAGGCGCATTGATAGGTGATTCCGGGCTCATCGTAAAGCTTCCCGGACTCGTCAATCCATCCGCCATGCGACTCTAGCGCGGTATATCCGCCGAATCTTTTGGCAAGCTCGCGGCGCAAGCTGTAATGCACGGCTTGCAAGTCTTCGCCCGCGTTGCCTTGCTTAGGCATTACGATTTGAGCGATTCGCATATCGGTTTCTCCTTCCGATTTAGCGAGACTATCAGGCGGCGCCCGCGATGTCAAGCCCGCGTTTCCAGGCTTGCGCGTCGCGTAACTTGTCCCATGCGACGCGGCGCATAAGCGCGGCGCCTTTCGCGCCGTCTCGCTTCATGCTCGCGGCCATTGCTCGCGCCAATAGAATCGTTTCGATTCTAAAGCGGCCTTGCGTCATGGGGCGCGGCGGAAACTCAATAGGGCGCTTTGCGAAAGCGTTCATAACATGAATCCTTGCGGCTCGATTTGCGGCGCTTCATTAGAGCGCCAAAAGGCCGCTTGGTCAAGCTCGCTTGATGCTTGCTCTAGCCAGCGGCGGGCGCCCGGCTTATCGCCTCGCGCCTTCGCGGCGCTCGCGATGTCAACGGACTTTTGCGCTTCCCGCATGTAGTAGCGCCAGCGAATTAAATCAGGCATAGCCGACTCCTTTGATGCGCCGACTATAGAGCCAAGGTCTTAACAAAGCGTTGCCAACTTTTTCGCTTGACGCCAGCGCGGCGCGTGCTATTGTCGGCGCATCGGAAGGAGAAACCGATATGACCACGTTTAACGGACCTGCTGGAGTCTCGATTTTCCGCGCTACGGCGCTGGCGTCGGGGCTGCGTCTTTATGCCAAAACCGGCATGAAACCCAATCGGGCTTGGACGCCCACCGCGATGCTTAAGACTGCGGAAAGCATCACGGGCTTGAAGTTCAAGCGCGGCGAATATGAGAAGGCGGCGCAAGCCCTGACTCTTTTCGCCGAGACCACGCTGGCGCACGCGCCAGCCGGAACGGTGACAGCGTGAACGCGCAAGCGAAAGAGGGAATCTTAGCGGGGCTCGCCCTCGCTAAGGCCCTCGCCGAGCGGGAGGCGCAAGCCAAGGCCGCTAGGTTGCTCGAATTCGCTAACGGGCTCAAAGGGAGGCGGGGCGCAATGCTCCGCCTCATTTTGGCACAGCCGCCCATCATGGTTAACGCGGCGGCGTGATCCATTAGGGTTAACGCGGCCCTGCGTTGGGTTAGGGTTAACGCGGCGCCCCGCCCGGTTAACCTTAACACGTTCCCGGCCTGCGTTAACCTTAACGCGGCGGCCTCCCGGGTTAACCTTAATTTTCAACCTTAACGGAACCGCGTGTGGCGTTAACCTTAACGGGCCGCCGCCGGGCGTTAACCTTAATGCCGCGTTAACCTTAACGGCTGTTAACCTTAACCTGGGTTAACCTTAACGCAAATTCACATTAACCAAAATCGAATCGATTCGTGCCAAAAACGAAAAGATTCAGAGTGGGCGCGCGCCAAAAAGCGATTGATTCAGAGTGCCAAAATCGAAAAGAGTCAGAGCCAAAATTCGATTGATTCAGAGTTGGCCGAGCCCGAGATCGCGACGGGCAGCGGGGTAATCGTCAGATAAGCGTCAGGCCGCTCATGATCATACGTCAGAAACGGTCGTAGGCCTCCACGTCGAGCTATGCAGCCCAAATTAACCATGTAGGCGAGTGTGACTGAGGTCACAAACGTCGTTTATGGTGCATATAAAGGACATTAACCGACTTAAGGCATCATATATGACGCATTAAGGTCGCCTCGTTGGAGAAAACCGCGAGATCGCCGCTGCGCAAAACCTTCACCGCTCCGTGCAAATTTGCAGGACGTGGCCGGGCCATTTCAAGCCTATTCTGCTGGGCCATCACAAGCATTTGGTGTCCAAAAGCGATGACGAGCGTCCAAAATCGAGGGTCGCAGGTGAGTTGGGTCGAGAAACGATGACGGCGCCGATTTTCACTGGACGGCGGGCTTTCACCGGCTGCTGAAACCGGCCAATCGGGTGAAATTGGGTGTGAACCTGAATTGGGTCAGTCGCAGAAATTGACCCTGTTTTGGGTCATGCCTAATGGCTCATAAATGGCCCATTAGCCCCGTTTTTGAACCTTAATGGGCCATATCTGGCCCCTCCCGCCCAGGATTTAGGCCCCGGCCCATGCCGAAAAGCCCAGGGTCCCCGACCGGCCCCAGGTCGAAAACCCGAGGGTCCCTGCCCTGTCATAAAACGCTAGGGTCCCTGTCATAAAAAGCGCAGGGTCCCCGGATGTCATTGATTAGACACGCTTTTTCGCAGGTGTCACGATTCATGTCTTTTATGACAGCTTACCGGCGAGAGTAGCCCGTGCCCTTCAGCTTCTTCGAGCCCCGGCCACGGCCTTGACGGGCCCAGGACAGGTATTGGCTGGTGCTATCGACTTGGTCGTCGTGGGTGGCCGTGCCCTTGCCGTCGAACTCGAAGATTTCCTTCTCGTAGTCGGGCAGCCAGATCGCCCGCTCAGGCAGCAGGACTTCGCCGATGGTGAACATCGGGCTCACGCCGTCGAAGCGGAACTCCTTCGAGACGTTGGTCACGGCGATGGGGATCACAACCGCAGGTGCAAGGTGCTGCCGGGCTTGAATATACTGGGTCCCCGAGCCCTTGTCTTCGACGAGGATGGCCGTGGGGGTGCCCGGATACTCCAACTGCCAGCGGCGGCAGGTGTCCTCGATTAAGGTTACGAGGTCGTTAAACTGAACGCGCTTGACCACCACGTCGATCAGGTAATGGCGCCGATCAACGGTCTCGATCCAGACGGTAATCGCGGTCGGGTCGTGCCGCTGCTGATCTTTGCTGGCCGTGTCCGCCGAGATCGTCAGGCGCTTGACGTTCCACTTCGTAATCCGGCCATATTCGTCGATAAGGTTAACCGGGCGCTCCTGGTAACGATGAACGCTGTCGCCATTAACCATACCCCCTTCAGCATTTGTCGGGGTCCCCTGGTATAGTGAATTCCAGTCGCGTGGTGGGAGAGTGGCCTTCAAATGTAGCAAGTATTCTACATCAAAAAGCTCGGGCCAGAGTGCTTCGCCCGGCGCACGCCCCATAGGGTCATTTGCCCCAGCGATGGCCGGGAGGTTGATGATCGTCCAGGGGTAGCCCTTGCCGTCTTTGTTCAGTTGCTCGACCCTGGCGCACAGGTCGTCGGGGTGCCACCGTGTTGCCACAATATACATGGGGCACCGGGGGAGCAATCGCGTTGTGAAGTCGGCGCTAAACCAGTTGAAAGTCTTCTCGCGAATGACCTCGGATTCAGCGTCTTCGCGGCTGGCGAACGGGTCATCGACCCCGGCGCAGTGGGCCCGGAAGCCCGCGATGCCTTGGCCGACGCCTTTGGTGAGATAGCTGCCGCCGGTCACGAGGGCCCAGAAGCCCGCCGCGTTAGATTCAGAACTGATCCTGATGTCTGGGAAAACTTTCCCATAGCGCTCGTCTTTGACGATGTTCCGCACGGGCTTGCCGAGTTGGTTCTCGCAGAAGTTTTGGGTGTGGCCTGCCTGGATGAAGCGCTTGCGTGAATTCTTGCCCATCCACCATGCGGGGAATTTGTGCGAGGAATACGTCGATTTGGCATGTCCTGGCGGCATAGAAATCATGAGGCGCAGGATGTCGCCCCGAGACATGGCCTCAAGATTATCGCAGAGGAAATAATGGTGAGCAGCCGGAGGCTCCTCCGGCGTCATGTATTCGCAGAATGCAGAGAAGTCAGTCTCTGCGGCGTCGAGCAGCTTTTGCTCATACTCGACTTTGATCCTGATCAGATCGTCTTCGAGGCTCCGATGGGCCTGATGTGGGTCAATGGTCTGCGTCAGCCGCTCGATATGGGGCCGGATGTCCTCGCCGAGAGGGGTCCCCCGGCGGATCGCGTCTTCGATTTTGACCAGATAGCCTTCGGCCCGCTTTATCGCTTTACGATAACGGTCGCGCTCAGGCCGTGGTAGGATGATCGCCATCTTCGGCAGCTTCCTCTTGGGCGACTTCTTCGTCCGCCTCTTCGGTCAGGGCATCCATGAGCCCCGACGTTGAACGCTTGGGTTGTGCCGGGCCTTGCGGGGCTCCGGCCTTGTTGGGGTCGCCCGGCGGTGGTTTGTCGAGCCCCAAAAGCTTCGTGACCTCGCGGAGCGCCGACGCCGCTGCGGCGTGTTTGCCCTCCTGCTGAGCGTTCTTGATGACCTCCTTGTATTGGAGAATGATCCACTCGCGGGTGATGCCGTGGTTCTCGGTCTCAAGGTCTTCGATCCCAAGTTCGCCTTGGGTCTTCTGAAGCTCTTCGTGGGCGGCGCGGCGCCGGGCTTCCAGCTTCTCCCGCTCTTCCTTGATTTCGGCCAGCCGCTGCTTGATCTCCGGCTGTGAAAATAGGGCGGAGGCGTTCGAACGCGACGGCGTATAACCGGCAAGCTCGTAGGCTTCGGCTTGGGTCAGGCCCTTGGCCCGGAGTTGGCACGCCTTCTCCTGGCGTTCGTTGGCTAGCACTGGCATGGACGAATGATCCCCGGCGTCATGTTCAATTCAAGGGCCCCAAATAGGGCGAGCATCGCGGCCTCGGCCCGGCCATCTTTCTTCCCGATCAGTTCAGAACAATGCGGGAACAAAGCTTTGGCGCGAGAGACGCTTTGTTTCTTGTCGGCTGGGGCTCGCATCCGGGTCTTCCAGATGCCGGGCCGCACGGTCGTCAGGGCAATGTCGTGACTGATGATCACGCCTTGGACCCCGAAGTAGCCGCCACCGAAGCTGAAAGCTGACACGACGCCCATTTGTGGTGAAGAGCCGACTTCTTCGAGATAGGTATGCACGATGGCCCGGCCACGAACAAGATCGCGAACGGCCCACAGATCGACATACTCCTTCCGCTTCGACTTGGTCACAGCGAAGGTAGGCATGTCGTGGATTTCGAGGACGCCGCTGGGATCGAGAAAGGCAAGGGCCCCTTCGAGCCCGGGGTCAATCCCCAAAACGACGGGCGGAGAAGATGGAGCGGACATTGTCGGCGGCGGCCAAGATTGGGCCCTGCCGCACGCGAGACTCGATGCCTTCGGCGCGGGAGAGGATGGTGACGAGGTTGGCATCGGCGGGCCAGCCCCGGACGGTGTCGAGGAACTTCGCCCGCTCATAGGCGTCGGCTGAGTGTTCCAGAGAGAGGGTCAGCGATGTCCGAAGAGCGTCCTGACTTTCAAGGGGCTCGGCGCCGAACCAGCGGATGATGCTGGGCAGCAATTCGGCAGCGACTGTAGCGTTGATTACGGACTGTTCCATTAAGGTTAAACGCTACTCCAGGAAATGGTTAATGTCAACCATTTTCGTCAACCTTACCTGTAACCCAGCCGTTAACCATCTCGGTTACACGGCGGGGCGCTCGGTTACGAATGAGCGATTTCGGCTTGGGAGAGGGCCGAATACCCAACGCACGGTCGGAAACCCAATACACCCAACACAAGAATGTAACATTTAACTATACTTAAAAGAAGAATATGTAACAAAATGTAACCGTCAAATCCCAATAAAATCAACGATGTAACCGATGTAACCGATGTAACCCAACTTTTCGACCTCTGACCTTTTTTCCCTCACCCAACTCACCTAACACACGAAGACCCAAGGTGTCACTCGCTTTTACCCCCTGATTTTCCTTAGCGCGACTTTTTCTGCGTTACATGCGTTACATTGTTACATGCGAACCGTTCTCAACTGGGGAGACCCACGGTTATTCACGAAAATGAGGACTCCCTCTCTCACCGTAAATCAGGCGTTGACGGCTCGACCTGAGTTGGGTAGAAGGGTCTGATGCTCGTCGCCAACCTCGGAACCGAACCCCGCGTCGCCTACCTCACTGAAGAGCGTAGAGACGATTACACCTGCCCGGGTTGTGGGGCCCGCGTCAACCTCCGCCTCCCCAAGGCCATCGTCCCCCACTTCGCCCATCACCACGATCCCCAGGGGTGTTCCTATGGGGAGACCGTCGAACACATGACGGCGAAGATGTTACTCGCACAGAACTACCGCCGTAGGGGGTTCGAAGTCAAGGAGGAAGCGGTCATGGGCTTTCTCCCCGGGACCGACCGCAGGGCCGACATCCTCATCGCCAAATCCGGGCGCCGTTGGGCTCTCGAAGTCCAGCGATCCTCACAGACCTGGGAAGAGATCGACTCCAGGACCCGCGCCTACCTCGACAATGGGGTGCCTTGTATTTGGATTTTCATCCTCCCCCGGGCCACGCGGAACTTCCTCAAAGACGGCTACTCCCTGACCGGGCTCAGCCCCCGACAGTTCATCTCCGGCTCCTACGTCCACAATTTCGTCTACCTCCGCCTCTCCCTCTGGCAGCGCTATGCCTTCGCCAGCAGCCCCGACAACACCATCCTCTTCTACGCTCATGAAGATCAAACATTCTGGCTCGTCAAGCTCCACGATAGGCCGGTGAAGAAAAGGGGGCTATGGCCGACCTCTGTCATCGGGCCCGTCAATCCCGGCTGGATCGAACCCGGCGACATCAGGGGACAGGGCTATTTCTACCATCGGCGCTCCGCTGATTACGTCGATTTCCTCCGTGGAGATTTTGTTAAGCACGAATTTGCTTGACCACCCAACGCAGGTGTGGCACCTTGGGGCATCGAAGGAGATTTGAGATGCTTACCAGACTTGATGGCGAATGGTTTGACGGCGACCAAGAGGCGGAGAACCGCGCCTACGAAGAGAACGCGCGTTACGACTACGTTGCCGAACTCCGCAGGGAACACGACGACAGCCGATTTGGGCTCGATGCCGACTACGAAGAGCCGGTGCAGGGCGAACTCGACATCCGCATCCACTGGGAAGATGGGCGGATGGTGACGAACGCCCCACGCCCATACATCAGCTACGAAGCCGATGGAGACATCCCGTTTTGAACGCCCTCGCCAACCTCTTCCTCCCCAGATGCTATTTCATGCGGACCATCTACGTCATGGGCCTCTTCGACATCGCATTCATTGAGGCCCTGATCCTCTGGAACTTGGCATGAAAATCGAATGGACCCCCGGCTGGCGGCTACTCGCGCTCTTCGCGATTGCCGACCTCATTCTCTTGATCCTCGTTTTAGGAGCACTCCTGTGAGTTATCACCGCCACGCCGTTACCATCCGCAGGTTGCCCGGCGGGCAGGCCTTGGGGTTCGAAGACGTTGAATTCCGGCTCACGAATTACGCGGAGGCCGAGACCCTAGCCCGCGTCCTCTCCCGCAGCGATGGGTTCATCGGCGTCGTCGTCCGCGAAGTCACGGAAAACGGATACGGCCCGGTTATCTGGGGCCGTGGGTCCACCAAAGATTTTGAGAGGGCGTGATGTTACTCTACGTCGTTTTCTGCACCCACTACGAATTCGAGTCCACTGACGTGGATGTCGTCGCCGTTGCCTCAAGCAAACAGAAGGCGATGCAATTCGCGGTCAGGGACGCACGCTCGCGGACAGCGAAGCAACGCAAGGAACGCGAGTGGAGCTACAGCCAAATCCCTCTCGACACCTATCTGGGGATGGGCGCGACCAAGGACGAATTCGCGAACTACGAAGAGCACAATATCAACGTGGAGGAAGTGTGATGGCCGACAGATACCAAATCGTTCGCCTCGAAGACGGCGTCTACGTCGATGTCCCCGGCGAACCCCCGACTGGGAACGAGAAATACGCGAGGCTCCGCGCCTACGGCTTGAGCGTCGGCGAGGCCTTCACCACACGCCGAGAAATCGGCATCTACGAGATCAATGATCAAGGCCAACGCTGCTGGCTCACTGATCAAAGCGAGCCCTATTGGACGCGCTTTCTCACCGTTCGTCAACTCATGGCCCGGAGGTTCGCATGATCCCCTACTACGTCATCCACAAGCGTGGGGAAGAACCCAACGCACTTGCGCCACCGTATTACTATTCGATGCAGTGCGTCGAGATCATCCGCCAACTGGGGCCCGACTATGTCTTCTCCATCATCCGCTAATCGCGTCATCGAAGTCATGACGCGGGTCGAAATCGACGACCTCGTTGTCCGCGTGTGGAGCACCGTGACCAGCTACGACACCGATGTCGAAGAAGCGCGACATCTCCGCGTCTGTGTGGCTTTGGGCATGATCGAGGGCCGGGCGACGAAGGCCGCGATCTTTGAAGCCCTCGAAGCCGCGCTGGGCGCCGACCTCGCCGCCGCAGAAGTATTGAAAGACGGTCAGGGTATCGTTCTCTACCCCGATTGGAATTAAGCGGCGTCGTCGATCAGGCGCTGAAGCCGCTCACGTTCCGCGTCCTCTGCGAACCTTTGCTTGACCTTCGCCAGTTGCTCCTTCCATGTTTTCTCGCGCTGATCGAGAACAGAGATAGGGCCGCCCAACATCGGAGAGTCATCGCGATACCCGCGAGCGCGACGAATGACTTCAGAGATCGGCACCAACTTAACGCCGTCTCCATCTTTCTCGGGGACATGGTGTTGCATCTCATTTCCTTTTTCTAATCCCAATGGGGATGTAGCTCTAAGTCACTCAACGTAAAGGCGTTCCCAAAGAAAATGCGTGTTAACTACGAATGTGGCTTGCGATTAGCATAGGACACTGCTAGCGTCGTCAGATCGAAAGGAGAGACGTTTGACCTACAGCCAACAATTTCTGGCTATGGAAGCCACGAAGAGAGGCACCTGCCAAGCCTGCGGTCGCGAGATCGGCGTGAAGAACGCGGTCATCGCTCACCACGGCTATCAGCGTCCCTTCGGTTGGGGCGAACAAACGTCATCGTGCTTTGGCGCCCGCGAACTCCCGTATGAGGTTTCGAAGAAGGTGCTGGAAGCCCACGTCGATGCCTGCTCCACACGCCTCACCGAACTCTATGCCCGCATCCATCAGGTGACGAACGACGCGAACGCCAACGTCGTCATCGCTTGGGAAGAGCGCCAACAATTCCGCGCCACCCGCCACACGATCCCCATGACCCTGATTGTCGAGAACCAACAACATCTCGACGCCATGCGAACCGAGATGATCAATGAGAAGGGCCGCAACGCCCTTCCCTGGGCCTATGCTGGCTGGGCGACCAAGACCTACGAGAGCTTCAAGGCCGACTTCCTTGCCCGTCTGGATCAAGAGAAGAAGCAACGTGAGCGCCACCTTGCCGAACAACGCAAGCGGCTGGCCGCGTGGGTAGACCCGGGTTTCACCCCCGGCCCCTCTTACATCGAAGATCAGCGGAGGAAGAATAAGGCCGCATGAAAAACTACGACCCCCTCGTAGACAACGAACAGCTTGAACTCCAGACGGAGGAAGAGCGGTGGGCAGCGGAGATCAAACTCCGGCAGGCTCGCGGCGATGGACGGCGCGTGAAGCGCCTATTCTACCTCGTGCTCTGGGCATCGGCATTCGCAACCGCGATCATGCTCGACGCCTATTTCTTTCCCAACTACAGCGTGAGGATTCTTTTCCCATGAAGCAAGGGACAATCGCTGGGCTGTGCTTCGTCGCCGCCCTCGTCATCATTCTCGTCTCCCTCTTCGGCGGCGGGTTAACCACGATTTCTAATTGACGGTAAACCACCGTCATGATAAAGGCCAGAGAATGAGCACCATGCCCCTCGTTAAGGACTTCGGCGACGCCCTCGCCACGGACAACGGCTATGAAGTCGTGACCGTGGACGGCCAAGCCGTTGCCGGGGTCATGGAATACGATTTGACGGGCGCCTCTCCCTGGGTGCGGGTTCGCACCGATGGCAGCAAGGACGCCTTCGGCCACTACTTCAGCGAGATCAAACAACTCAAACAAGGCGCGTTTGTTCGCACGGTCAACAACACGAAGCCCCCCTGGGGCGTCCTCGAAGACGACGGCCACAACTTCTATCTCGGCGACATCTGCGGCGCGACCACTCCAGAACAGGCTCTGATCATGGGCCGCCGCGAGATCGACGGCGAACGCCGCTGGTTTCCCATCAGTGAACACCTGGGGATCACCGATACCGAAGACGCTAGGGCCATCGACGCCTACGTCAACGAAGGCGGGTTTGCCCTGGAGAAGATGGACTTCGGCGATGCCGAACTCCGCGTCCTCGCTCACATGGGCAGCGTGACGGGGCGCGTGCGCCACGATGCGCCCAACTACGCCGATGAACCGCGCCACGGGCGCCGCGATTGGCAAGCCCTTTACATGGGCGAATATGTGCTGCCTTCGAAAGAAGAGTGCGAAGACCCGAACTCTCGTCACTTCACGCCCGTTGCCATTTGCCCGCGCATGATCAGCATGGACATCGACCGGATGATCACCCCGGCCCCGATGCGGCCCTATCATGCGGCATCACAACACAACATCGAGATCAAGATCGTCGTCGATGGTCGGGGGACCTTCGGGGCCAACGACCGCGAAGTCATGGCCGACATCGCCAAAGTTCTCGAAAAGCATTATCCCTCTGCATCGCGTTTCAACAACAAGGTGCGGAGGCTTTGATGGAAATCCTGGGCGGCCTCGTCGCTTTTGGGCTACTACACTTCTTTCTCCTGGCGCTGGGGAAAGAGGACGAACATGCGTCCAACATAGAGCGGATTCGATCCGCCATCTCCGACATCCAAGCAATCTGAAAGGAAATAAATGGACCTCTTGATCCCCATCGTTGTTGGCGTGCTCGCTCTGCTCGTCATCGTCGGCCTGTTCCTCGCCTTCGCGTGGCGCGTGGTCGTCGAAACCAACACCGTGCATATCGTGCAGTCGGCGCGGAAGACCACGTCATACGGCGCGAACATGCCGGATGGCAACGTCTACTACAAAATCCCGTCGTTCATTCCGATCTTCGGCGTGACCGTCATCGAACTGCCGGTGAACAACTTCGATCTTTCGCTGCACGCTTACAAAGCGTATGACAAAGATCGCGTGCCGTTTGAACTCGACCTCGTCGCGTTCTTCCGCATCGCCGACACCAACGTCGCCGCCAAGCGCGTCGCCAACTTCAACGAACTGAAGCAACAACTTCAGGCCGTCGTGCAGGGCGCGGTGCGTAAAATTCTGGCGAACGAAGAAATCTCGAAGATCATGGGCGACCGCTCAACCTTCGGCGATGCCTTCACCAACGAAGTCCGCACTGAACTCCAGAACTGGGGCGTCGAGCCCGTGAAGAACCTGGAACTCATGGACATCCGCGACGCCGATGGCTCGAAGGTCATCGCCAACATCATGGCGAAGAAGATCAGCCATATCGACATGGAATCGCGTCTCGAAGTCGCGAAGAACCGGCAGGCTGCCGAAACCGCAGAAATTGCGGCGAAGCAAGAAGTTGATCTTCGCAACGAACAAGCGAAGCAAGCGGTCGGCGAGCGCCAAGCTCAACAACTGCAAGCGGTCGGCATCGCGAACGAAGTCTCGAAGCAAGAAATCCAGGCGCAAGCCCGCGTGACGAAAGAGCGCGAAATGGATGTTCTCGGCGTCGAGACCCAACGCAAGGCCGAAATCGCGAAGAACGCCGCCATCGTCGAAGCCGATCAGGTCAAAGCGACCGACATCATCTTCGCTGAAGGCGAAAAGCAAAAGACGATCCTGACCGCCGAAGGCGTGCTGGAACAAGAAAAGCGCAAGGCCGAAGCGACCCAGGTCAACGGTGTCGCCACTGCCGACGCGCAACGTCTGCTGCTCTTGGCGCCGGTCGAAGCCCAGATCACTCTCGCCGAGAAGATCGCGGCTCTGCCGGAATACCAAGCCTATCTCGTCAGCATCGAGAAAGTGAAGGCGGCGCAAGCTGTCGGCATCGCGAACGCTGGCGCGCTCGAAGCCGCGAACATCAAGGTCATCGCCAACTCCGGCGACGCGGCCTCGGGCATCGCGAGCATCGGCGACTTGCTGGGCTCCAAGGGCGGTCTCGCCTTCGGCGCGCTGCTCGAAGGCTTCGCCAACACCGACGCAGGTGCTGCGGCTCTCGCCCGTCTGGGCGTGAACACCAACGCTCCGGCGGCCACCCAGACCGACAAGTCGGCCTGATACGAACGCGAAGGGTCCCGCTCCGGCGGGACCCAACGCACTAACGCGAGAAAGAAGGAGGGACACCGTGAAGCAATATACCCAGCGCGATTTGAGCCACGCGGCGACCCTCGACGCCATCATCAAGAAATTTCCGTATCGTGCATTCCTGACGCGGCTTGTGAGCCCGACGACGGTGAAGCATGATGCCTACGGTGAAGTTTTCTATTGCGAAGACATCAGCAATGATGTTATCTACGGGTTCACCGACGAAGACGCCCGCGACCATTTTGTCGCCGACTACGCCAACTGGGGAGCACGACCGCAATGCCAGACAGCGTGAAAGACGCGAAGCGCAAAGGCAAGGCCGATGGCCGCGCCGGGCTCACCGCTGAAGACAATCCCTACGATCACACGGAACCCAAGAACTTCCGTGCCTGGGAGAAGGCAAGGTTCGATGCCGAGTGTAACGCTGAACATCGAGAAGCACCGCAAGGTCGGAGCTACTTCTGTGGCGAGTGAACTGCGGCTCTACGCCGTTGTCAGCATGGAAGCCATCAAGGCCTGCGGCGGCAATCGCGGGAAGATGCTGGCCCAGGCGGGCCACGCATTCCTTCACACGTTCTGGGCCGCAGAAGAAAGCCATCCCGCTGCGGCGATGGAATACAAATACAGCGGCGTCGCCGTGAAGATCGCGGTCATGGCTCCCAATGCCGACCACCTTGAAGCCATGAAGATTCTGTGCGAGAAAGCCGGGCTCCCTCACTCTCTGGTGAAGGATGCGGGCCGCACCGTGTTTCCCGAACCCACTGTGACGTGCCTGGGGATTGGCCCCATCCGTCGCGAAGATGCGCCGCCGTGGCTCTCGGAATTGAAGGTGCTTCTGTGAACTTACTCAATCACTCTCCGGCCTTCCAAGAAGGGACCCGAGTCCTTTTCTTGAAGGGGCGCTACAAGGACGGCATCGAAAAGCAAAGGACGATCACGAAGATCACGCACGACATCGCAGCACATGATCGTGCGCTCCGCGAACTCCGCGACATGGCGGCACCGAACGAACGCATCTATGGGAGCGCCGAAGCCCGCGACCTCAACGCCGCCGCGAAGCACTTCAAGATGGCGATTGTCGAAGCCGATCACGGCGGCGACCCTCTCTTCTGGGAGCGCCTTGAACGCCGCTGGGAATCCGCATTGATGCAGCCCACGAGCCGCGCCGCTGGCGCGAAGCTCTGGCTCTTCGATTGCGATAACGGCGAAGCGCCGGAGATCATGCGCTTGCTTCCAGCGGGAACGGCAAGCTATCACTATGCGACCAAGAACGGAGAGCACTTGATCACGCACGGCTTTGATAAGCGCGTGCTTCCTCCGCATCTTGAAAGCATCCGCAACGACAATCCGCTTATGCTTTGGGGATACTGATGGGACTCGGCGATACAATGCAGATGGCTTTGGCGTGTGGCCGGGTGCTGGAGGACAGCATCTACTACGCGCCGATGATCGCCGTCGTCTGCGGCGTCATCGCCACGGTGATCATGATCGCCCGCGTGATCTTCATCCCCGTCGCCACGACGCGCGACATCCAACGCGGCGAGATCGTCGCCCATCTCCACGAACAGGGCGCGGTCGCGCAGGAATATCGCCTGTGTAATCATCCCGACGAAGACATCGAGTGGCTGGAAGCCATTCAAGCGCGAATCAAGGCCGAAGAGATCGAGAAGGTCGATGCGGTTCTCATGCAGATCACGCTCGCCAGCGTCGGCTCATGCACTTGCTCGACGAAGAGCCCGGAGCCCCACTATCACATGGTGGGCTGCCGCTATCGCGCGCTAGCAGAGGCGCACGACTTGATAGCCAAGGCCTATGGCCGCACGCTATGGCCGTTCCCCGTCGCTCCTGAAGACGGACAGCCGCTGTATCAGCAGGGAGGGGAGCCTCCTATCGTAACCTCATGACGTATGTGTCCGATCATACCATCGACTGCGAATGGCATGTCGATCAATACGACCACGAATGCACTTGCGGCGGCACGGAGCGGCGCAAGGGTTCGAAACGCGCTGATGCGAACCCAAATATCCTTCCCCCAGGCGCGTGGGAAGGGATCATGCGTGCAAATCCAGGCATCCCCAGCGTCGTCGAGACCCCGAACCGCAAGTGGCGTGTCGTCGAAGAGACGGAATTCCGCACTGCCCTAGCCGATAGGCTGAAGCTCCTACACGGACAATACGCGGCAGTGACGGGTCCTGGACGTAGCGGTGCAGTAGCCGCAGTATATGCGTCGCACTTTCTACACGTCCCCTACATCCCTCCGACTGCCGAGAACTTCGACAGGATCAACGGCACCGTCCTCGTCATCGACACCGCGATATGGACGGGCAAAACCATCCGCAAGCTCTCGAAGAAGATCGAACGCCAGAACTGTGCGGTTGACATCATCGCGATCTTCGACGAGAAGAAGGACGGGCTTGTCAAATTCTGGTATGAGGTTTGGCCGTGAGGGATCGCATCAACTGGCGCCACGGAGACTTTGACGACGTGTTCGGCGTCGCCAAGAGCTTCGACATCTTGGGCCCGCCGGGCGGCGACCCCAAGGCCAACCGCGAGCGCGCACGCATGGACAAGCGCCGCGAGCGCGCCAAGGGCCGGTTCAAGCGCTATGAGAGCATCGTCGAAATACACGGGGGTTCCGCGTGGCGCGTCACCGAACTCCGCAGCTTTCGGCACTACGAAGTCAGCGAAGTCATCGGCGGAGGCTTCGTCACCAATCGCGGGCGTGACGAACTCGACTACAAGACCTACGACATCTACGATGCCGACTTGGCGCGACACATTGCCGATCAGATCACGAAGAGCCTCGCCGATGCCCGCTGACCTCCATCAATTCGCTCACCGCAGGATCAAGCTCGCTCAGAAGCGGATCGAGAAAGCCGAAGAGAGCAAAGCCAACGTCGTCGCTGAAATCCAAGAGGAATGCACGCACCCCCACGTCGCTGAACAGCCGTATCGCGGCGGCGGATGCTACTACCCGCCCCGCCGCATCTGCCTAGTCTGCGGACGCGAAGAGTCGGCGTCCTCATGGCCCAGCAATTACGCGACGCTTCATGAACCCGACCACGAGAAGGGCGGGATGAAGGAGACGCGGATCGACCGCACTGAACTCAACAACGAACTCGTCTACAAAGTCCCAGACGTGTATGGGTATCGGCCATGAGCGCGCTTCCGGGGATCATCATCCTGTTGCTGGTGACGGGCTGGGCGCTGCGCTGGGACGACGCCATCATCGCGTGGTGGAGGAACCGTGGCCGCTCTTAATCGCTTCAAGACCGTTGACGGCGTGAGGATTGAAGAGTATAGGGACGGAAAGTCCTCGCACGTCTACGTTGACGGCCACCTGTATCCCGGGCGCTACGAACACGCCATCGCTCATTATGAGAAGAAGGAAAAGCAAGATGCCCCGCCAAACAAAAGCTGATCTTCAGGCTCTTCTCGAAGAAGAGGAAGGCAAGCGGCATTACGCCGAACACAAGAACGAACTTCTTCACGATCAAATCGCGGAGTTGAAGGAGAAGCTGGGCCAGACCGAACTACTTCACCAGAAGGCCGAACAAAAGGCCATCACCGAACGCAAGGAAGGCGTGGTCCGCAAGTTCGAATTCACGAACACCGTTCTCCAGGTCGGCAAGCACTTGAGCGATTGCGCGAAGACCGGCGTCTTCGAACGCGAAGGTCATGACAGTTTCGGCGTCACGGCGAGCGCCGTGATCCTCGGCGACTTCTGCGCCGACTACGGCAAGCTCAACTACTGCGGCATCTTCGGTCATCCCTGGCAGGCCTACAACTGGTGCCGCACCGCCGTCAGCGACCGGGGCAACCCCTCTTCGTCCTACGTCATCGTGACCCTGATGAACAGCGGCGAACTCGTCGTCGAGCCCTTCATCCCCAATGACGGCACGCTGCCGAAATCCCAGCGGATGCGCTTCTCGTCTTAACCACGAAAAGCGCTTGCGCCCGGTATGGAATGTGCTATGGTCTCTCCATCAAAGGAGACCCACATGGACGTTACTGAACTCAAGCGCACGAATATCACGGGCTTCACCGTCTTCGACATCGAACTCGATGTCGGCGCCGAGAGTAACTATGCGCGCCGCATTTACCGTGTCTTCGTGAGAGAGACCAACGGCGTGCCCGCGAAGGTCAGCCGCATCCAGCCGCGTTGGTCGAAGTCGTTCCATATCGGCATCCCCAAGAGCTACCGGAAGGTCGCGGTCGGCCTCTACGGCGACGAACTCGCGCCGGTCTACAACTACATCGCCACGCAGACCAAGTTCGCGTTCCCCATCAAGCCCGTCGCGGCGAAGAAGCCGCGTGCCCCGAAGGTCGAAGACAATCGCGACTACGCTGCGATCTTCGTCGAAGCCAAGGCCGCCGCACAAGCCGCGTGTCAGGCCATCGTCGCCGCTCACAAAGGCCCGGGCCCAGTCGATCACGTCGGCGCTTGCGGGTTCGCCTGGGCCCGTCTTCCGAAAGCCCAGGGCCCCTTCGTTGCCTATCTGAAGAAGGCCGCGAAGAACGCCGTCAATCCCCGCCCCTTCGGCGAACGCGCCTGGGACGTGGGCTGGGAATTCTGGAACCCCGGCGACTATGTCGGCCAGCGTGTTGACATCAAAGAAGCTGGCGCCGCCGCTTTCGTCGCGGTCCTCAAGCGCCACGGGATCAACGCCTACGCGGGGTCACGCCTTGATTAAGCGCCTCGCCATCGGCTTCGCGGGGGCCGCCTTGTGCGCCCTCGCCGTCCCCCTCCACGCTGGTGGTTGGCTGATCTACAGCGACCTCTACTACGTCGGGGCCCTGAGCTTCCTGGCCTGCATCGCGAGCTTCATCGCTGGCGTGTGCCTGATCAAGGACGCGCTCTACTATCCGCAGGCGCCGTTTGTGATCGGCACGACGGAAGCCGGGACCGACTTCCCCTGCAAGCTCTACTTCGCCACCGAAGGCGAGGCCCGCAGGTTTCACCGCGACGCCCGCGACGCCGGGGTTCACGTCGTTCTCGATCATCGTTTGAGGAAGTGGTTCTGATGCCAATGCTCTCCGCAGAAGCGGCCCGCGCCCAACTCCGTGCCATCGGGCTCACCGGCCAAGAAGACTTTCACGCGCTCTCTTCGAGCACCGTGGACAAGATCATCGCCGCCGCCGATGCCGCACGGTATCGCAAGCCCAAAGACGCCAACGGCAGCCGCGCCCGCTACTTCCACGCTATGCTGGTCCGCCGTGCGACCTCGCTGACGGCGCTCGCCGACGACATCGTGCGTCACCGCAGCAGCACCGTCACCGTTAGCTGGCCGGGGCAGCGCCGCCGCGTGACCCGCAGCACCGAAGACGTGCGATAAAATGCTTGACGCGATTTGGATTTGGTGGAATAACCCACCCCATGCAAACCCAACGCAAGCGTTCGTGGAACTCCCGGAAGAAGCAACCGCCGTGGGACACGGTGAAGGGCAGCTTCAAGAGCAGCCTTCCGCACTTCGATCACCTTCTGTATGTGAAGGCCCACACGATCACTGATTCGGCGCTGGCGTCGATCTACACATTGGTCAAGCGCACCCATGCCGCACGGCGCGGCGGCGAGCCCGACCCGAAGTTCACGGCCACGCAACTCGGACGCACCGGGGCGTCGATGGACATGATGCAATACTCCCGCATCAAGGGCGTCCCGACCTCCCTCCACGGCACCGAGGATCGCCTCTGCGGCCACGTCTACACCAGCGCTCACGGGGCCAACGTCTATTGGGCGACCCCGCTGGCCGAGGCCTTCATCGAACTCGTCGAGCAATTCTACCCCCAAAGGCTCGAAGCCGTGATGCCCGCCCGCGAGTATGAGATCGCTGACAAGGCGAACCTCCAGGGCCGGGGACACCTGAAATTTGCGCTGCCTCCTGATTCGGGATTCCTCTTCATCGGCACGAACTCCGGCGGCGTCGTTCGCCAGATGATCGCCATCGACGACGAGACGGCCCCGGTCCTGAAAAAGGCCCTCGAAGCCTACATGACCCGCCCCGAAAAGCGTTGACGCCCTTTTAACCCTGTGATAGTGAAGACGGATGCCTCAAGCCAAGCCAGCCGTGCGCCTCGCCTCCGTTGACGGAAAGAAAACCGCCGCAGGAAAGAAGCGCGTCCCCGCCCTGAAGGGGACGAACAAAATTGACCCCAACTACGCCAAGGTCGGTCGCGTCTTCGAACTCACGTTCCTGGATGTCTACGGGGAGAACAACTACAGCCACAAGGTCAGGATGCGGACCTTGGAGAAGGGCGGACTCGAAGATCAGGTCTACGATGTCGGCCAGACCGAAGCCTACGTTGGCATGGTCAGCGAATTCCTTGGGACCGCGAAGAAGCCGTGGAGCCCGTGGGGCTTCGGCCATGTCCCGGTCGAGCGTGTGATCTTCGTCCGCGAAGTCAGCGAGATCGAAGAGATCAAAGAAACCGAGAAGGAGAAGAAATGATCAACGACAAACGCCGCGTGATGATCGGCGCCCCCGCGATGCTGGCGATGGCTGCGCTCATGGCCGCAGGCGCGAAGCTCGAAAAAGTCGAAGACGACGACAAGAACGATGATCGCGTTACCGTCGTCGATGATGTTGTGACTCCGCAGGTTGACACCGTCATCACTCCGAAGTATGCCCGTGCAGAACGCCGTCGCCAAGAGAAGCTTGCACGCAAGCGCGAGCAATACGAACGCAGCGGCCACAACAAAAATCTTGAGAAGATGCGGAAAGCTCGTGGCTACTAAAATTCATCCCTTCCGTCCCGGCGACCTCGCAATGCTCGGCGAGCACATGCCGGGAATGAAAATCGGACACGCCTACGTCGTCGAAGAGATTGACTGGCGCGGCGTGAAAGACGATCAGCCTTGGATCAAGGTCCGCATTAGCGGAACGCTGAAGGTCTTCGACGCCGCGCACTTCACGCTCTACATGAAGCGCGACAAGAATCACATTCACCCCATGAGCGCCAACGCTCTAACAGCAGCAAGTCATCGTCTTCTCGCAGCCGCTGCGCGCGCCACAGAGAACGACAACGTCCGCTTCCTCGAAGAAATCGAAACAGCCCTGAAACTCATTCACGACGCAAAGGCTACGACGCGGTGATCCCCGAACTCCTGCCCTTCGTTCAAGAACAAGTTCAAGCGATCCTGGGCAGCGAAGTCAGCCACGGGATGTTTGTCCTCGCCGTGCTCGGCGCCATCGGCTATCAGTGCCGCGCCCTCCCCGGCTATATCTGGAATTTGTTCAAGTCGCAATTCGTGCTGACGATGACCGTCTATGCCGACGACAACTTCTATCGCTACATCACTGTGTGGATGGGCAAGAAGATGAACCCTCGCCGCAGCCGCAACTTGAGCGTGACTTCCGAGTGGGACGAGTCCACCGAACAACAGAAGTTCAGCCTGATCCCCGGTCCAGGCCACCACATTATTTTCAACAACAAGCGCCCTTTTCTCATTCATCGCAACATCGAGAAGCAAGGCGACAAAGACAACTCGTGGCTCGTGAAGCGCAACGAGACGATCACGATTCAGACGCTGGGGCGTGATCAATCTGTGCTTCGCGGACTCATGGACGAAGCCCTGTCTGTCATCGAAGATCAAAACACGGTGTCGGTCTTCTTCTGGTCGAGCGGACACTACGAACTCGCTGGTCGTCGCGCTAAGCGCGAACTCGACACCATCTACATGGACGAGGCGCAGAAGGCCGAGATCGTTCGCGACCTCCAAAAGTTCTTGACCCGCCGCAAGTGGTATGCTGCCCGTGGGATTCCGTGGCGCCGTGGCTACATGCTCGAAGGCCCGCCGGGGACCGGCAAGACCTCGCTGATCTTCGCTCTCGCGTCGCTTCTGAACAAGCCGATCTACATCATCAACCCCGCGACGTTGCTCGACGACAACAGCCTCCAGGACGCGATCAACAGCGCTGGCGCGGGGATCGTCGTGATCGAAGACATCGACAGCATCACCATCCTCGAAGAACGCACCGCCGCAGCGGCGACGGCGAAGAAGGGCGACAAGAAAGAGAAGGCCGAACGCGGCTTGACGTTGTCGGGCTTCCTCAACGCCATTGACGGCATCGCCGCCCAAGAGGGCCGCATTCTCTTCATCACCAGCAACCACGCCGACAAACTCGACGCCGCACTCAAGCGTCCGGGCCGCGTTGACCGCAGCTACTTCCTCGACCATATCAAGGCCAAGGACATCAACATCGCGCTCCGCATGTTCGACCGTTTCTTCCCCGAGGGAGATCGTGAAGCGTTCCGCAAAGAGATCGCGCCGCAACTCCCCATGAGCACCGCCGCCATTCAAGGCATCTTGATCAAGAAAGAGCAGGACACCGATGTCGCAGAAGCTGCATGAAGCGCTGATGCAAGCGCAGATGACGAAGTATGACGAGGACGTGCTTCTCGACGTTGCGGGGATGGAGAAGGGCGGCGTGATCTACGGCGCGGCCCTCATGACATGCGCCCAATTCCTGGCCGGTCGGGGCTTCCTGACACGCGCCACCTTCGACATCACGGACGCCGGGCGCGAACTCGCCGGTCAAATCTACGCCGAACGCTACGGCGTCGAATTTGCAGAGGGTGGCGTGAAGGAGCGCCAATTTGAACCGTCTTAACCTTACCCTGGCCGTCGTGGCCGCCCTGCTGGCGACCCCCGTTCAAGCCCAGCCGCTGACCGGCGGCGTCGGGGATGTCATCGCCGACACCATCGCCTGGGAAGCCGCTGGCGGCGACTGCGCCGCCGTGGCCCCGATCATCGACCAATACTTCGCCCTTGGCGGCCAATGGGGCGTCTATGCGGCGCCGGTCCTGGCCGCCCGCCGCGATGGCCGCCGTGTGGTGCTGGGGATCGAGCAAATGGACCCCGCTGCCGCTCACGAGGCGGGCTGGAGGCTCACCGAGGCCGCTGGCCTTACCGTGCTGGCCCTGGAGCGCCACGGCTGCCTAGCCGCCTCCTATCGCGTCCTGGCCCTTGTGCCGCCCGCTGCCGCCGACGTGGGCCGCGCCAGCCCCGGCCACGAGGCAATGGCCCGGGCCCGCCGGGAGGCCGCCGACCGCCGCTTCCAACGCTACCGGGAGCGTTCCGGTGGCTAAGCGCGTCCTGGGGTTCAAGCCCCTCCTTGCCGAACACCCAGACCGGGAGAAACACCCGCTACGCTTTCCCTTCTGGGCGAGCCCGAAGTTCGACGGCATCCGCATGATCGTCAGGGACGGCCAAGCCCTGTCCCGGACCCTGAAGCCCATACCCAACGCAGCCCTATCAGCCCTCTTCTCCGACCCCCGACTCTCAGGGCTCGACGGCGAGATCGTCGCCGGTCCCTGCAACGCCGCAGATGCGATGCAGACAACGATGTCCGCATTCTCCACGCACGATGCCGTTGCCGATGGCGTTGTCTTCCACGTCTTCGACTACGTCGATGACTTCGACCGCCCGACCCTGAGCTACCTCGACCGCCTGAGCATCGCCGCCGACAAGTGTGCGGCTATCGGCCCGCATGTGCAACTCGTGCAGCACTTCCCAGTCTACACATGGGAAGAGGCGGAGGCAATGATGCACGCTTATATCGCTGACGGCTACGAAGGCCTGATGCTCCGCGACCCCGCAGCGCTCTACAAGTTTGGACGCAGCACGGAGAAAGAGCAGATTCTGATCAAGCTCAAGCCCTTCGAAGACGCTGAAGGCGAAGTCATCGGCTACTACGAACGCGAGCACAACGAGAACGAACAGACCCGCGACGAACGCGGCTACGCGAAGCGCAGCACGCACAAAGCGGGGAAGACGAAGGCGGGGATGCTGGGCGGCGTCGTCGTGCGCCTACACGGCTGGCCCGCAGAGCACTTCAAGCTCGGCAACGGCTGGAGTGAAGACGAACGTATCGCGATTTGGAATGAGATCATGGCCGGTAACGAGGCCGTGGTCATGGGCAAGCTCGCGAAGTATAAGTTCCAGCGCGAAGGCTCTAAGGAGAAGCCACGGATTCCCGTGTGGCTCGGGTGGCGTCACCCAGACGACGCAGGCTCTTTGCCCTGAAGCTCACGAATTGCCCGTGCGCCTTCTTCTAGGAGATCGGCGATCCTATCGGGCTTCCCTTCTTGAACGGACTTCCGCGTCGTGATTTGGCGCCGGATGCGCGCCCGCTCTTCCATCCTGAAGACGAGATCGTCGGCGATCACAACGTCACCGCGTTGATCTTCTTGAACAGCCATTCGCGTGCAATCAAGGCCACGGGCCCCGCACAGTGCGAGCGCCAATCAAGCCCAGACGCTTCACGCTCGTCCACTGTTTCTTTCTCAACGTCGCGGCCAATCCAGCCCAGGAACGGGCCGATATGCTTCATCGTCGGGAGATCGTTGCCGCACACGGCCTTCAGGCCTTGTTCAAGGCGATCTTCGTGGACGTGGGTCTTCGCGAATTCCGTTGCGGTGTTGCTGGGGATCGCCGACGTGCGTGCGGCTTTGCCCGCACCCTTCTCGCCGTGGCTCGCGCCCTTGACCTTGAAGAGCAGAGACAAGCCGCGATCACCGCGAAGCTTTTCGTAGCCGGGCCCGCGAGGATAGAAAACGAGGCCTTCGCCAACGCCTTCGACCCCGAACACTTCTTGGATGTAGGGATCGACCTTGTCGATTTCGCCGACGACTTCGTTCATGGTCGCGGCGACGGCTTCCGTGCCTTCGCGGTCGTTGAAGTCGATGGTGACGGAGAGACGCGAGAACCACGGCAGGACGTAGACACGCGCCGGGAGCTTGCCGTCGTCGCTCATGAATGCCAGGATTTCGTCGGGCTCGACAATGTGGCCTTCGCTGGTCTCGATGGAGAACACGAAGAAAGATTTCTCGGGGATGCTCGCGACTGCGGCCTTCTTCTGGACCCCAGGGCCCGCCCATTCGCCGTGGATCACGACGTAGGTGTTCGGCGGCAGCGCGATGGCGAGGGAGCCGAAGTAGTCACGCATGGTCGCGACCCAGGCCGCGAACCCCGCGTTGTCGTCTTCAGGCGTCACGTCGTCGGTGCGCTTCTGGGCCACCACGCGACCATCGGCGTAAATGCGGACCCCGGCGTTCGTGCCGTGGAGCTTCACCTTCGAGTTGAAGGGGATCGTTGGGCGGTTGGGGAACGGGTAGACAATCGCGATTTCTTTGCAGATGTTCGCAAAGCCCCGGATGCTGGGGAACGCCGTGAAGTCGCCGCGTGTCAAATCTTCGTCCACTTCCTTCTCCTTACCCGACCAGGACACCAGCCCCGACTCCAAGCAAATCTTGGGCCTTGAGAACCCTGGCCGGTTCGTAGACCTCAATTTCAATGCTGTCGGGATCGACGGTTTCGTCAGCGAGAAGTTGCTTGACGCTAGAAAGCATCGAGTCGTCGAACGGCGTGAAAGCGTAGGTGCGACGGCAGCCAAGACGGCTGCTGGCGTAACTGACGATGTAAATCGCTTCATGCTTCACCGGGGCATCCTCGATCCGTCGTAGCTCCACATTGCGATCACGGGCTTGTATTCGAGATCGAAGTGAGCGAAGGGTTTCATGAAGTCGCGGGCTTCGTCGAGATCGTCGAACTTCGCGGCTTCCCAAATCTGGCCGTGCTCGCCCCAGCGCGGCTGGCCGCGCCAACGCTCCTGCGCCGTCTCTTCGTAGAGCCCGGCGAGCATCTTGCCCGTGGTGCGGTCGATGACGATCCACTTTTGCGTGTGGTCGGTTGGCTTCTTCATCGTCGGCATCTTACTCTCCGTAGTCGCCGAGATATTCACGAGACGGCACCCAACGCCGGATGCCCGCATCGTTGGGCTCGATCCAGAAGCCCCACTTACGCGGCACGAACGCTGACGCCCAGACCAACGTCGTGACCTTCTTCGGAGCCTCACGAGTGTCGAGCTTCCAGCCGTCGAGGGTGAGCAGCGCTGGCCCCAAGATGCGGTGAGCGTATTCCGCCGGGCGATAGTGGAAGCGGAAGGGCCGCACGACTTGCGTGTTGAACTTCCCGGTCTTCGGGTCGAAGACCTCTTCGAAGTAGCCGTTGAGAGGGAACGTCGTGAAGGAGAACGGGTGATCATGGGGATCGCGGTCCTCGTCGGCGCGATACATGACGTGGATGCGGAAGCGCTGGAAGAAGATGATCCGCAGCATGTAAGCCGTCGTGTCATCTCGCCCATAGATCGTGGAGATATGGATGATCTTCCGCAGGCGGCGGCGCAGTCCATCGGGAATCAAATAGCGGTTCTTCGTGTTCTTCACGAGGCCTTCTCCATATTCCGTTGTTGCTCGGACGCCTTCTGTTGTCCACCCTTTTCGCTCTTGACGCGAACGGCACCCAACGCAGTCAAGACCTTCGCACAGTCTGAGGCGCAATTCAAGGCCCCACGGTGATCGCTGGGAGACGCGGGGAATATCACGTCGCGGGACTTCCCGCCGTAGGACAGGGTGACGAAGTTGTGCTTCGAGGCCTTGCCGAAGACAGCGGATGCCCCCTGAAACTTCGCAACGGTCTCCAAGATGCGCTGGCCGTAGATCGACTTTTCGATGCGCTTGCTCATTGGATGGCCTCGACGAAAGTTTCTAGGTCGCGTTGGGTAGCGAAGTAGAGGAAGGCTGGAGCCTTCAGCCCCTTACCCTTCCGCCATTGGACGCGAACCGTGACGTAGAAGGGCTCGATAATCGTGTCGATGGTGTCGGTGGCCTTGAACTCACGCTTCAGCGCGAACTTAAAGGTGTCGGTGTTTGTCGCTCGGCAATGTTGCGAAGCCAGCGCCATGATTTCGCGAGTGATGGGGAAGACCGTCACCGTGCCATCGTGCGTGCGATAGAAGAAAGGCTTCTCGCTCTTCTTCCTTGTGCGCTTGATGTTCAGGGGCTCAAGCCCGGCCATGCCCAAGATGCCGCCGCGTAAGAGCGGCATGTCGAACTTGCCACCCATTGCCCACTTGCCGCCGCCCATCGGCAGCGACTTGAGATCGTAGATTTGATGGGCGGGGCCGCCTTGAGCGGGAAGCCCCATGTCGGCCATGAGCTTCTTGAGCTTGCCGATGTCGAAGACGGCGTCGGCCTTGTTGCTGCTGGCAACTGTGCCGCTCATGATAGACGTGGCGTCGGCCACGCCTTTGTTGATCGCTTGCGCTAGCTGGCGTTCGATGCGCTTTGAAAGTTCGGTCTTCACGTCAACGTAGGCGGCTTCGAGCCCGTCTGGGCTCCTGGTCTCGATGTCGAACCTGACGACGGTGTCAATCGCTTCGTCGTATTTGATCGACGATTGCCTCCGCCGCAACGGCAGGATTACCTCCGGCGTCCGCAAGCTCTCCGCGAAGGTAGGCATAGATTTCGCGGCTGGCTGAGAAATGATCCCACCGCTCGCGGTTGATAACAAAGCGCTGACCGTTCTCTTCTCCAGCGCAGGGTCGTCCGTTGGCATCACATATAATCCAAGTGTTGTCGGGAAGATCGGGATTGCAGATGACCCGCATCCCATTGAAGACTACGAGATCATCCGGGGCTGGCGATGTCGCAGGTTGCGAGCATGAGGAAGAAGAGCCAGACGGCGCACCAGCTTGCGGTAGAGGCCAGCGACTCAAGACTGCTAGCAATTCGGGAGAGGGAGCGAACGACTTGCTCATTTACATCCACACCAATTCTCCACCGGGGACGAGGCGACACCGAAGCGACTCGTGGACATATTGGTCATTGCGGCGCCGGGTCTCGATGGTGTCGAGCGGATCATCGACGCACATGATGAAGTTGAACCGATGGGCCATGATGGCGTCGCCGTAGCGTATGACCTTCATGTTGGCTTGGCAGTTGACGTTGCCCTTGATGATCGAGGTCCGTAGTGCATTCCAGACGGCGTCGCGACGGCGGGAGTTGGGGAGCACGAGAAGCATTTGCACGACAGCGCCTTCCGGCGCTCGCGGCTTCTCGTTGTAAACTGTCTGCGGCGACTTGTCGGTCATCCCGTCCACGCTTGAAGTTTCGAGTCGGCCTTCAGATACAGGGGATGACGCGGCCAGCCGTCCTTGGTCTGACCCAGACAGGTCGGAACCTTGCCCTTCGCTGCCACCTGATCGGCCACCCATTGCACGCGCTCTTTCCATGTGTCGCGGCCCTTCAGGCCTTTGCGTTCCACGCCGAAAGCAAAACACACTTCGTCGGCCCAGTCAAGCGCGGCCTTGATGGCGTCGTCGCTTTTCTCGTCGTTCGGATACTCTGCGGCGATCAGATCGTCGGGGCTCGTGGCGCGGAAGCTGAAAAGGTTAACGACGCCGAAGACGCCGTAGCCGTTGTCGAAGGCGAGTTGGCGGCAGCGGCGGATGGTCGGATCGTCAATGCTGGCGTCGGCGGTCGAGGGATTGAGCATGACGAAGAGCAGGCGCTTTGGCGGGCCCTCGGGGCTCGTCTTCTTGTAGTCCTGCGGCCCCCGGCGGAGCCAGAAGCGGTGACGCTGATCGGAGATCGCGAACCTGTCTTCGAGATCGGCGACGGTGAAGAAGGGCGGGGACACTGTTTTAACCAGCATCCCTAACCTTAATCACACTCCGGCGGCGATGTCAAACAAAATTGCGTCGTAGCTGAAGGGCTGGCCGAGAAGGATCAACCGCGTCGGGAACTGGGGGATCAGCGGAGGCTCGACGGCGTCGATGACGTAGACCTCTCCGCGCCGGAGCCCCGCCGGGACTTCGGACAAGGCGCAGGCGAGCACCACGCGGGCACCGGGCTGGGCCTTAGAGTTTGAAGTCATCGGGCAGCAACGTGAAGCGTTCGACTTGCTTGGCGACTGGAGGCCCGCCACGGGCCACGGGTTCGCCTTCGACCCTCGCCGGGGTCCGCCAGGAGTCGATAGGGCGGCAGTAGACGTTGCCCGAGACGTGCCGGTAGACGACAAGCACTTCCTCGGACTCCGTGTGGGTTCCGATGAAGAGAACTGTGTAGAGGCCGCCCTTGAAGTGGCGGTAGAATTTTCCGATGACTGGTTCGCTCATTTCTTGGCTTTCTTCGCCATTGCCTTGATTTGGATGTCGAGCTTCATGAAGGCGTCGGCGAGATCGCGGCAGGCCCGGGCGGCGTCTGACGCCGCACGAGACATCGCCAAGGTCGAGGCCTGGAGAGCCGCAGCGTCCAGTTGGTCGGCTTGGCCGGTCAAGCCCTTCGCTTGCTCGCCGTAGTCGCTCACAGGAAGGACTCGGCGGCGGCCAGCGCGCTCGCGACATCGCCTTCGAAGTTGAAGACCGCGAAGCCCGTGAACCGCCCGCCGCGATGGGCGAGGAAGTCCCAGCGGCCTTCGGTGTCGCGGTAGATGATGGGCTTGTCGCCGTAGGCTGCGACCAGAAACTCGGTGACGGCTTCGGCGTCGTTTGTGATCGAGGCCGCGCCGTCGTCGGCGTCGATGGCCCAGATCAGGGTGCCGTTGCACCCTGACTGGAAGTGTGCCCGGACGTTGCGTGTGCCCATCAGAAGCGCTCCTGTTTCGGCTTCTCGTTCTCCGGCGGAGCGCTGACTTCGATCAGCGTTTCCTTCGCACGAGTGGCGGCAACATACATCAGGTTGATTTCCTGATCAAGCTGCCATTGTTGCTTCGCCATCTTCGACGGCTGCCAAGCTTCACGGCCAAGCCAGAAGACGCGCTTCCATTCGCGGCCCTTCGAGCGGTGGATCGTCGCCAGCGTGATCAGGCCAGCCGCCGTCACGTCGTCGCCGAACATGACGTTGACGCGCTCTTCGAGCAGGGCGACGGGGTCGCGGCCCGAGAACGGAGCGGCGAGTTCGTAGATGCACTCCACGAGGTCTTCGATGGCGGCGATGCGGGCTTCGGCCTTCACGGCCTGCGCCTTCTTGGTCTCGCGATCACCCCACTCGCGAACCTTGTCGAGCAGAGCCGAGATCGTCTTCGCCTTCTTCCACTTGCGGATGATCTTCAGCAAGCCGTTGCCGATGTTGCGACCTTCGACCTTGCACGGCGTGCCGCGACGGATCAAGGCATACGCGAGTTTGATCAGCGGCGCGGTCTTGCGGCAGAGGATGGCGTCGGTCTTGACCAAGTCCATCGCCATGAAGTCTTCGTAGCTGACGGCGTCGTATTCGCCTTCCGGCGCGCTTTCGTGCGCTTGAATGTGCGACACCCACTGCTGAGCGACGGCGACGACGGCCTTCGGGCAGCGATAGGTGACGGTCAGCGGCAGCGTCACGGCGTTGAAGTCGCGCTTGATGCGATCCAAAGAGTCGTTGTCGGCGCCGGTGAAGCCATAGATGGCTTGGTGGGGGTCGCCAACGGCCACGAGGCGGCCAGTAGGCTTCACCATCTTCGCGACGAGCGCACGGCGCGTCTCGTTGGTGTCCTGGGCTTCGTCGAGAAGGACGAAGTCGTATTGCGGCATCGGGATGTCGAGCAGCAGCGGCAGGTAGCACATATCGTCGAAGTCGATCACGTCGCGGATGATTTCGTTCGACTTGCGGAGCACGCGCTTCGCGTCGTTGATCGCGATTTCCATCGCGTTCACGCCGTAGCGGAATTCTTCGGGCAGGGCCGCGATCAGATCGTGGCGGTCGAAGATTTCGATCCACTTCGCGTTGTCGTCGATGTCGCCGCCAAGGCGGGCGATGCCGATGCCAGCGTTCTTCGCATGGCTGACGAGCTTGTCCACGACCTCGGCATACCAGCCGGGGATCGCAAGCTTCTGGATGATGTCGCGGTTCTTCTTGGCTTCCACTTGCGGGAAGCCCAGAGCGCGTTGCACGCCCTTGAAGCCGAAGCTGTGCGCCGTGCCGACTTCGGTGTCGAGGCCACGGGCGTCCGTGCGCTCTTTGATTTCGACGGTGATCGACTTGTTGTAGGCGACCATCGCCGTGGTCAGGCCCTTACGGCTCAGTCTCTCCAGGATTTCAACCAGCGTGAAGGTCTTACCCGCGCCAGCGACGGCTTCGACCACGGCGTTACCTTCGCCGTTTTCCGCCCAATCAATGGCGGCTGCCTGCTGGATGCTCAACGTGACGGTCATTTCCAAATCTCCTTCGATGCCCTGGTTATGCCAGTCCCGGGCCACGAAGTCAAGCACTATTTTATGACACCCAACGCAGGTGCGGCAGCCGTATTAAGGTTTAACCCAACGGTTAACGTGAGATGCGATGAACTGAGAATACGCCGGAGGAACGCCGTTGCTTAGCTCTTCCATCGTGATCTTCGTGTCACGCGGGAGCCCCATCGCCAGCAACGCGATCAGCTTCTTGTCGGTCTTCCCGAAGACGCCGTTCTCCGTTGCCTGCCTGCCGCCGTATTGTGCGGCCCTGACCCTGACGTGCCCGCCGTAGATGCCGATCACGGGCCCGGGTTTGTGCTTATGCTTCCAACGATGCTCCAAGGCAACGTCGAAGTTGGTGACAAACTGGCGGTGACGTTGAAGCTGATACCAGACGCCACCGACACTGACGCCCAAGCCGAAGCGAGAGCCGCAGAGAACGAAGGCGTCTTTCATCGGCGCACCTTCGACGTTTTCGACGCACCAGGGGATTGCTCCGCCGTTTTGCTTGTCGAGTTTGCGGAGGACGCGCAAGGTCGGGGTCAGCAAGTCCTTGTGCTTCTTCTTACGCTTGACCCGGCCCTTGTTCGCGGCTTGCATCCGCGAGAACTTTTGGCACGGAGGGCTCGCCCAGATGAAGTCGATTTCCGAAAGATAGAGCGTGCGGGAATAGCGGGTCTCGCCGATGGCGTAGCCAATGGTAGTCCATCCGGTCTGCACTAATTCCTTCAAAATGCGAAGTGCGTCACCTTGAATGAATTCGTAGGGGTAGTTTGGCTGGGGCTCGATGTCGATACCAATGACCGTGTAGCCCGCTTGTGCGAGCCCACGCCCAGAGACACCGGCCTTACAGTAGAGGTCAAGCGCGATCTTAGTCACCGACATCGACCCACATAGGCGGCATCGAATGACCGACGACGTGAACGAAGACGGGCTTGCCCGCGACGATGCGTTCGATTTCCTCCGGTGACGGCAGCCAGCCGGAGATCACATAGGAGCCGCGCTGCATGACGCGGATGTCGATGCAGGGGCCGAACTTCTCTTCGTCCCAGCCCGGCGGCTTTCCCAGTGTCAGGTTCGTTCCCGTGAAGTCAGTCGGTTGCATCTACAAGCCTCGATGTCATTGTCCAAGGTGAGACCCAGTCGCGGGCCCGAAGCACTTCCATCGCCGCAAGGTGCAGCACGGGAAGCGGAATGTTGTCTACCAGCAAGTTGCCAAGCTTCTCGCGATTCCAAGAGGCCTTGGGCTCCAAGCCCTTGTCCTTCGCGAGTTTGTGAAGCTCATTCTTCCACAAGAGGCCGACGATGGCGTGAGGCGCGAGGAACTTCGAATATGGGGCTTCCCGCATAAGATAGACGCCACGCCCTTCGGTGTGACCCATCATCCCCCACCAAGCGGGAGCCGCCCGCCACCACTTCTGTTTGTTCTTCTCCGCGACCATGAGGTTGGGGCTGGCGAAGAGATAGGTGTAGGCGCAGACGCTGGAATACGTTGTGCCCTGCGAGGCCAAGCGGTCGATGCTGTCGGTGTCGCTCTTGTTCTCGACCCCGATGATGCCCTTCGGAGTGATGCACGCGATGTCGATGCGAGGGTCGCCAGCGGAGCCGCAGACAAACTCCTTGACGATTATCCCGTCAGGGTGCTTGGCGCGGAGCCAAGGGATTGCGAGATCGCAAAGACGGAGGGCGGTGTATTTCTCCATTACGCGGGGCCGAAACTCTCCGCGTAGTAGTGGCCGCCCTCGTCCTTCTTAAGGATCGTGATGATGCCGTTTTCGTCGCACGCCGACGTGCCTGCGGCCCACCAGCGGCGACCGTCGCGGAGACAAATCGGCTCTTCGAGCGCATGGCGCGTGAGTTCGCGGTTGAACGGCGGGCGAGTCTCGTCCACGTCCAAGACCGGGGTCTCGTCGGAGAAACGCGGGAGTTCGAATTCGACATTACTCGGAGCCATGCCGATTTCCGTCGCGAACGACGGCACTTCCCATGAGCGCTCGTCTTCGCTCGGGATGTTACGCCAGAGGTTCCACTCTTCGCGCTTATCAGCGGGGACCAAATAGCGGTGCCCGTCGTCGTCGCTGGAGATGAAGAACCGCCCGGCCTTACTCGGTGCCTTCGGAAACCCTGACGTGGTGCCCAGTCCCGTCGCCATTTTTGAGCCACTTCCGTTTGTAGTTGATGATCATTTTCGCTGCGACCATGTCGATCAGCGGTTCGTTGAAGTGCAGCGTGATGTCCATCAGCCGCACGAAGAGGATAGCATTACGCGAAAGCACGGCGGCGCGCAAGGCCTTTGCCTCTTGCGATCCCTCGACGGACCCCGCCCAGATAGTGGTATCGCGAATGAGTTCGGCCATCGCCAAGTTCGCCATCGCGACTTTCACGTCGAGAGGGGCGTCCAAGATTTGCTTGCGATACTCATGCGGCAGCAGCGCGAGTTCGCGGCGCATGTCGCTTTCGAGAAGGTGGAAGATGCGAATCGCGACGATGGCAACGTCGGCGGCTTCGGCGCAAATCTCGTCTTTGACGCCCTTGACCAATTCCTTCTGGAGTTCGGCCATCTCCGTGTTCGCACGGCGGGCCGTCACCAATGCCGTCGTGGGGCCGAAACTGTCGAAAGCCCACGTCGAGATGCCGGTCTGGAGATCGGACCAGCCGGGGTTCTCGTCCGCGATCTTCTTTTCGATCATGGCTTCGAATTGTTTGAACCGCATAGCGTCTTGCCCTTGCAGGTCAGAGTTCATATTGGGCTCCGGCCTCGTAGTCGTCGAGAAGAAAGTCCTCGGCAAAAATGATCCTGATCTTCGCACGGCGGCAGCGACGAACCATGTCAAGCGTGCCAGCGTTGCCGGGGAAGGCGAACAAGAGTTCGATCCCCATGTTTTTCATCAACTCGTTGCGAATGCGCCCGGCCTTGAGATCGAATTGATCCCAGTTGGCTTCGACGGGGATCACATGCTTGCCCCAAATGTGATAGGCGAGCGCGGGGTCCTGGAGCTTCGTCCAGTCGCCGTCGCGAACGTGATGGAAGCCGTGGCGGACGGCCCAGTTGTGGACTAAGGTGTCGGCGCCGCGAGCGTCCCCGTGGACGATGCTCGTGATCCCCGGCAGCTTGTCCGCCGGGGCATCCCTTGTGAGCTTGGCCTGGAGCTTCGTCATCGCCTTGCCCACCATCTTGGTGTCGGCAAAGAGCCGGGAGCCTGTTACCGCGATACGCATTCTGTATGGCTAACAGAAGCGGGCCCCGGCGTCAAGTCTTTTTCCTGAAGCTATCGAGGCTCACGACCGTGGTGTCGGGAGCGGGTTCGGGCTCCGGCGGGGGCGGCGGTGTTTCCGTGAAGGTCACGCGCTTGTGGACGGCGAAGCCTGCATGGTAGTCGCTGAAGGTCTGAATGGACTCGAAGGGAATCACGCAGCGCGACCACTTGCCGGAGAAGCAGAGGTCGATAAAAAGGATTTCGTTCTCGATCCTGGCATTCTTCCACTGATGCTGGAGCACCAGAGTGACCTCGTCTTTGTCCATCCACGTCGCGGGGAGGATGACGCCAGAGACCTTGGGAACGACGACGACGTAGAAGGCGTGGCCTTGGGGAAGGAGGTCGGGCTGCAACAGGTAGCGCAGCAGCGAGTCGATTGTAGACTTGCGGGCCAGCCGCAACGCCTGCTCGTAGGGGATCAGTTTTTCCATACCACGCTCGCCGGGAGAAAGTTGTTCAGTTCCTGCCACCTTGGATCAGGGTCAGCTTTGTCCTTGCAGGTGCCGCGCCGGGCTCGCCGTGGAATACAATGCAGACTTCGCCGGTCCCGGTGTCGATGGTCTCGCGGTGCTTGATGTCGTAGCCGCAATAGCTGGCGAGCTTCAGGGCGTCGGTGAGACACGAAGGATGGAGGATGCAGAAGACAGGCACATGACGGTCGAATTGCTCCCACAGAGAGCCCAGGGCGAAGCCATTCATGAAGCTTTGCGACTGGTCGAGAAATGCGTGCTCGAATTCTTGTTCGGGAGCATCAGGCATCTTTGCGTTCCATTCCAATGAAGAGGACGTTGGGGATGTTCTCGTCGAGAACGACCCTCTTCGTCGCGGGGTTGAACAATACGTCGGAGACCGTGCAGGAATCCAGCTTTCCAATTTGCAGAGCCTGCATCAACAGACGACGTGTTGGCGCGTGCATCGCGTGGTTCCAGCGAACGCGGAAGTCAGCTTCGTTGACCTCACGTCGCAGCATCACCGTTGGATGGCCTTCAGCTACAATGTAGACTCCATCTTTGTCGGCCAGCACGGAGCCCACTAGCTGGATAAGCGGCGAATACGCTTTCTCCGGCAGTGTGCAGAGCACCTTGCGATAAAGGACCCGGCCCTTGAGGATCGCAGGGAGCGTAAGCATTCTTACACGCTTCCATTTTTAATCTGGCAAGTCAAGTTTGATCTTCAGCTTTTGCGTGATACGCGCGCGGATTTCGGGAAGGGGAGGACATTTGTAGCAGCGAACGACCTCGCCTCCGAAACGATGGGCAACCGACTTGTCCTCGATACCGAGGTATTTAATGGCTTGCTTTTTAAGGAAGCCACGATTGCCAAGCTTGTGGCGAGCGTTGCCGCCAAGATGGGTGAGATACGCTTCGAAGTGAAGGCGCAACGCGGTGATGCTGACATGGTTTGTTTCGTCGTCTTCGAGAATGATTTCCGGGAGATCAGGGTGAGAAGATGCTTCGAGTTTGCCGTCTTCAATGAAGCCGATGAAGAATTTGTCCCAGGCTTCAATCGTTTCCATAGCCTGATCGACTAGCTCTTCCGTCATAGGAGGCGTGCGGAGAATGTTCCAGCCCTTCTCGGGATAGAGTTCGTGAGCGTCCCAGTTGGACAACTCATACCACATGGCCTCAAGCCCGCCATTCTCCATTTGCTCGTCGATAGCGATGAAGAAAGGAATATCACCGCGACGGGTGTCCTTACACTCCATCACAAAATAGCGACGCTCGTCTTCGAGTCCGGCGGGGACAATCCAGTGTTCGTTGGAGATGAAAGCCAGCCGCACATAGTTTGAGATCGGAACCGCGTCGATGCCCTTCTGTTCGAACATCATGGTGTCGCTGGTGATCAGGTCTTTCAGGGCGTTGCCCGCAGCGTGATCACCAGCCCAGAAGGCTTCTTCGCAGACCATCAACGTCACACCTTTGTGGTGGCCGTTGAAGTCGCCGACAATGTGTTTCTTCTGGCTGACTTTGATCGCGTGATTGCCGAGGCCTTTCTTCACCCACTCGAAGAGCTTAGATTTGCCCGTGCCCTTCAAGCCCTTGATCGCGACCGCCGAACCCATCTTGCGGCCCGGGAACTGGACGATCTGCGCCAACCACGTCATGAACCAGTTGAAGCGCTCTTCATCGCCAGCGCAGATGTTGTCGTAGACGTGCTCACGCAGCATAGACCAAGAGCCACGCTTAGCTTGCGTGGGGTATCCCCGCCACAAATTATAGGCGTCAGGATTTTGCTCTTCTGGCTCGAAGATCACGCCATCAAAGAACGTGCGCCGCTGCGGCCATTCAAGCCACAACTTGGTCACTGGAACAGCTTTGTAGCCACCCTCTACAGGGACGTTGATTTTCTTATTTGAATAGAGATTGCGGAAGGCTTCGATACCGTGGAAGCTCGGCATTTTACCAGCTTGCTTCGGCTCCCGCATAATACGAACGTCTGTTCCAAGCGTAACAACAGCCCATTCTTTATTCATGGTCTGCATGGCGCGCTTGATATGTGGCTCGTCGTAGGCCGACGAAGCCGTATAGTCGTCATCGCTGTCTGTCTGGTCTTCGTCGCCTTCTTCAGCTTCGAGAACGATGGGGGCCTGTTGCTTAGGAGCCTCTTGCTTCGCCGGTTCTTGATCGGGACGTAGCGCTTCGTCGCAAAACTGATTCAGGTCTTCTTCGCTGAGATCGTGTTCGACGACCATCAAGTCGAGCATGTGGCCGCGATGCTTCTCGGCGCAGGAAGCGTGCATACACTTAGCGATGAAGCCCTCGACATAGTCGCCTTCGCCTGCGTTCACGCAGTAGAAGCCTTTGTCTTCGGGGTCGCCTGCGTTCGTGTGCTCGTCATCGTTCGGGCAGCGGTAGTGAGCCCCGGCCCCATTGCGTGGGCCACGGGGTTCGCCGTAGGCTTCAAAGAAGTCGGCGACCTGGAACACGTCGCTGTTCTTCGCCAAGAAGCCGCGAAGCCACGACGTTTGATAGTCGCTTGACTTTACGTCGCGTTTGTCGATGACAGAGGTTTGGGCAGCAGCCGCAGAGAAGGCCGCTTGCCGGGCGTCGGCGGGCGCCGGGGCCGCGTCGAGATCGAGGGGCTTGCCTGCGATGAAGTGGATGCTGTAACCCTTCGCGCCCTCGCCGTGTCGCGGCGTATACATGAGACGCGACGGGTCGGTGCAAGCCTTGTCGTAGAACGCGCCAAGCATGTCCGACGTGCGCTCATAGGCAGCTTTCCAGGCTTCGTTGGCCGTGCGGTTGTCGAGGAAGTCGGCAAACACAAAAGGCTTGGACAAAAAGAACATCACACGGAACTTTGGCATCGGCAGGTGGTTGACCACCAACTGAAGACCTTCTTTCGTGTGCTCTGCTGGACCCAACGCAGCCGAGTCGATAATATACGGACGATACCGCTTGACTTCGAGCAGATACCGCTTCACGTCATCCAGGTTAGGCTCGCGCTTCTCCTTGATGAACCGGACCACGGCATCCTTGCGAATGCTCGTCGAGGGCTTCAAGTGACTGTGCGTAGTCCACACGGCAGCGGCCAGCCCCAGTTGCTGGAGCTTCTTGATCGTGTCCTGCAAGTCCTCGCCGGTATCGAGGTCGAGCATGAGAATGTGACACGCGCGAACGCTTTGGGCCTTGCGCTCGCCGTCGATGACTTCGCCTTGAAGGATGCACTTTCCGTCCTTCGCCCCTTGCTCATGTTCGGAGAGCAGCAGGAGCAAATCGGTGACTGTGAGTTCGGCGTTCTGCCACTCGCCGGGCTTCGTCTTCGCGCCTTTGACGCTGACCCCGAGTTTCAACTTCGTCGCCAAGAAGGCGTCGTCGAAGTCACCGTAGATCAGCGCGTCGCCGATCTTCAGTTGTTCCCCATCGGTAACATTTGTGGCTTCAGCGCTCGATTGTTCCCGAACGGTAACATCAGGCGGGTTTTCGTCGGATTCCGCGTTATTGCTCCCGCTCGGGAACAATACCTTCTCGACTTGCGACTGGACGGAGTCGGCGTCGATCCCAACGGCATCGAGAAATTCAGCGACATCCCAACGCGGGCCGACATCGCCAATGAAGTCCCAGCCATTCACCCCAGGCACTGGGAATTGCGAACCAATGTGCGAGTTCTCGTCGAGCTTCTTCGCCGCAGCTTCCAGCCCCAGCGACAGCTTCGAGCCGAAAGTAAAATCGACCGGCGTCTTGAAGAGCCAGACGTTGAATTCGAAGTCGCGCTCTTCGTGGCCGACGATGAACGTAGGAGTCGGGAATTCGCCGATACTCTCGGCGGCGATCCCAAGAATTTCCATCTTGGAAGTTACGAGGGTGAGGGACGCGCCGTCGCCTAGCGCCTCTACGATTTCATCGTAGTCACGCGACTCCAGACGGTTGTCGCCGTCAGCGAAAAAGACGGCGTCGCCTTTGGCGTCACCGAATACGTTGGACAAAACTTCGAAGAACGATTCTTCGTTGGTGAGGCGGTTCATGCTACGGCTTGAAGACGGGCGATTGGAGTCGGGTCCACGGCGTTGACGTGGACAAGCCACGCACGCTGATGGAGGGGAAGGTCCCCGGTAACGAGTTGGATGGCGTCTGGAAGGCTCACGGCATCACGGCCATAGGCTTCGTTCCAGGTGTCGCCGTTGGTCTTCCTAAAGGTGAGGGTGACTTCGAACCTACGCACGCTGGCCGCCCTTCAATAGAAAGTTAACACGAGGTTTATCAATGAGAGTTCGCTTTTTGTCAAGCGAATTCTCAACGAAGATGGCGCAGGTGACGGTGTCGTGCTCGACTACGCGGCCCACTTTCTGGACGAGATCGTAGTCGGTATACAAGATTTGGTGGTTAACGAGATTGGTTAACACCACATTCCCGACGAGTTCGCGGTAGACCTTGTGGCCGATTAAAATCAATAAATCTGCACCTTCACGCCCGACAACGCGGCCACGGGCGGGCTGCCCCTGGCACATGAATTCGACGGTGCAGTTGATCATGGGGCTCTCCTTCGCCCCGGAGGGCATCAAAAACGAACGGTGTCTGTTTCTTTGCCTGTGTAGACATCGAATTCGGCGGCTGTCAAGACCGCTGCCTTCGCGGGCCGCCCGAGATACATGGCGGTCTTCGCGAACTTCGCCCCAGAGCCCAGGGCGTGAAAGCCCGCGTCGATGAACTGGGGATTGTAGTCCGGGGCCTCGAAGTAGGCCACGCGGCCATCTTCGTAGACGACAAGGGCTTCGACATCGGGCTCGCCTTCAGCGATCTTCGGCTTGTCGCCGGGGCGGAAGTGCGAGCGAACGTAGTTGAGCATGGCCCCCATGTAGGAGGAATTGCCGACGATCCCCACGAGGAACCAAGGGCCTTCGCCTTCAAACTCCGCTTGGATTTTGAAGACCTTCGTCATCGAGCCCAAGATCACGCCGCCTTCGGTGACGCGGCGGTCGCCGGTCATCTCGTGGCCGTCATAAGCGATTGTGGTCATGCGGTCTCCGGGAAAGCCGTGTCGGTGCTGGGTCCGACGTAGTCGAACCCTTCTTCCAGCGTCGGCACAACGTAGGAAGCACGCATTTGAGCGGTGACTGATTTGGGGATGAAGCGTTCGGGACGCGCCGCACGGCGGGCGTCTTCCGTCTCTTCGTCGAGATCGAAGTAGACGGCCATCTTCGTGTAGCCCGGAGCCTGCGCCAAGATCGAGCGGCGCTTCTTGAGCCCGAGGTTCGTCTGATCCCAGATGATGTTGAGCCCGGCCTCTACGGCGTTGCGGAAATTCTCTTTGACGTAGGCGTCGGCGGCGTCCTTGGCCTCCGACCATACTTCGTCGTAGCGCTTGCCCAGCGCCGCAGCGACTTCGTCGATCTTGTCGTCGCTGGAGAGGACGATAGTCGGTCCCGCGAGCACGAGGCTCTTCAAGGCCTTGGCGCGGTAGGTTGACTTGCCGGAATACGGCAAGCCCACGAGGACAAGAAGAATCGGCTTACTCAACTTCCCAGGCTTCCTTCCAGCGCAGGCCCTGCAACAGGCCTTCTTTGAGTTCCGCGAACTTGCGGTTGTTCACAAGCCCCTTCGATACCGCAATCCTCACTGCGGTGTCAACAGGAACTTTGCCGTCCCATGCCGTGAACATGATGGTGCGAGCCCACGGCGACGGATAGGTGAGATCGCGACGCGGTTGTGAGGCGCAAGGGTCCGTGTGGATCGCGAAGTTGCGGCGGTCGCCTTCGCCACGCCACTGGTCGAGCATGAGGCTGATGCCGTTCTTCACGTCTTCGAAGCGCCGCCAGAAGGCAGCACGATATTCGATCAAACGCGCCTTGTCGTCTTCGTCGAGCAGCGGCAGCAAGTCGTCCGCCTGATCGTCGAACACGAGTTGAGCGACATCGACTTCGCGAGCGATCTTGTCCTTCGTCTTGTGCAGACGAACATACCACTCGGTCTTGAATTTCATCATGTGGCCGTTGGCGAAACGCAAGACGTAGCCTTCGACCCCTTCGCTTTCGCGATAGTTCGCCAAGATGTCAGCGTTCACGCGGCGCACAACCGGGATGTCGAACCGTCCAGCGAGCGCCGACATGCGCGCATAGGACATATATTCGCCAGTGACGTTGTGGCGGATGGCGGTTAGGATCAAATTGTGCGTCGTGTGTTGAAGCACGATGCGGTTGAGCGGCGAGCACCACTCGAAGATCGGCGTCCAGTCTGTTTGTTTGCAATAGTCGGCGAGTTCGACATACTGGCTGTTGTCGAGCACGAATTCTTCGACGGGCAGGGCAACGTCGGTGACGCCCATCTTCGTGCCCCAGCGCCAGAAGCCGCCCTTGAGAGGGATTGGTGTGATCATCGAGCCGTCGAGCTTTTCCAGCACGTCGTATTCGGCTCCGATCATAGCCTCGGGGACCACGTCAGCACGCTCACCGGCATTGAAAAATTTGTGGAAGCGCCGCGAGATCACGACGCCGGTCTCGGAGCAGAAGATCAAGCCCCGGCACTCGCGCAAGATCGCGGCGTCCGTGGCGTCGCGGAGCCCAGTCAGATAGTCGGTCTGCGAGACCTCGCGGTCGATCACAGGCGGGAACGTGTCTTCGCCGCTGTAGACGTAATTGACGACGGTGTAGCCGCCTTCCTTCTCGACCACGATGTATTCCGGGCGATTGAAGATCGCCTTGCGGACTTGGTCGATATGGGTGATTTGCGGGAATGGATAGTGGAGCGTCATTTCAGGCCCAGCCCATAGACGAGAATCGGCAGCCCGTAAAGGCAGAAAATGAAAGCGAGGACGAGAGCGGCTTCACGCTTCATCAGTGCTCCCGCGAGAAGGAGCGGCCTACGAGCACCAGCGTCGAGTAGGCGGCCCAGGCATGAGCGCCGCCGACACCCCAGGCCAAGGCCATGAGGAAGTTGCCCTCATTGGGGTCGCTGCACGTCGGCGATGCGAGATAGAGCCAGTTGGCGAGCGCGTAGAGGAACACGGCCCCGGCGCCAGCGGCGACGGCTTGGCCGAACCTGGAGAAGTTGAAGTAGAAGTTTCTCCGCATCAAAAATCTCCTGGTTCGACTTGAGCACATTTCAGCCCCCGGCGGCGCCACATGGCGACGACGCGGTCCCGGTCGTCGAAGACGATTTCGGGCTTGTAGCCATCGGCGAGGATTTGGTCAAGCAATTCCTCTTTGATGATGTCGTCGGCGCGGTAGTCCTTACCGGCCCGCATGTAGAGGGCGTCATAGGGGACGCCGAAACGCGCCAGCCAATCGACCGTGCGCTGCCGGAAGTCGCCATCGCGGCCAGAGCAGAGGACGATCTTGTAACCAGCGGCCTTCATCGCCAACAGGACGTTGATGACCGGCCAGATCGGGAGATCGTTGGTCACGCCCTTGTGGAAGGCCGCGTAATTCTTGGGCTTCGTCGCGATGTATTGGCGACGATGCGTGAGGTCGGCAATCGTGCCGTCGATGTCGAAGATCGCAGTTTTCATGATCGCCTCCCCCTTTCTATGGAACCGACCATACCCCGCTGCCGTTCCGTTGTCAAGCGGCTCTTTTATAGCCGCGAGATCAGGGCGTGAGCGCTGGGGCTGGGCTCGATGTAGGCCTCTGTCGTCGAGAGGAAGGCGTGCCCCGCCCATTGCTGCACGTCGCGGAGGCTGACGCCTTCGCTTTCACGCGACATCTGGGCGGCCTTGGTGATGAACGTGCGGCGGCCAGAGTGAGAGGAAGCGCCCTGCATCCCGAACTTGCGGAAGCGCCGGAGGAAGAACTGGGCGAGGTAGTTAGGGGTCAGGCGCTGCCCCGCCTCTCCCGTGATTACAGGGTCCTTGGGGCCCGTCTTTTCGCTGACGGCCTGGAGGGCCCGCAGGGCCTTGATCAGGTCTGGGTGAAGCGCCACGGAGCGCTCACGGCCTTTCTTCGCGATGTCGCCGGGGATGAAGAGCGACGGCACGTTGACTTGGCGGCCACGGGAGTCGTAGCCAGGGGCCGGGGCCCCGATGTTGCCCTTGGCGTCCGTCACGTCTTCCCAGTCGAGCCCCGCAATTTCTTGCGAGCGCAGCCCGGCCTTGAAGGAGAGGATGAAGATAACGCGGTCGCGTTCTGGATGCTGGGCTTCGCCCAAGCGGCCCAGGATTTCGCGAAACTGCGTGTCGTCGAGGATTTTCGCTCTCTTCGTTTTCAATGTAGCCATCCCTTGTGATTGAACGGGCCGTGGCCCTGATCAGAGTCGTGCTTGTCCTTCAGCTTCTTCCACCAGACGAAGCTCGTCTGATAGTTCAGGTGATCGGCCTCGCTTCCATCGCCTTGCGTGAAGATCGCGAAGTAGACATCGTTCAGGAGGTCGGCGAAGAGGACGGCGGCGAAGAGGTCTTCGTCCGTCCACTCGTCGTAGACCGCCTGCCAGTCGAGCCCTTCGAAGATGTTGAGCGTTGGGGTCCACGGGGTCTCCGGGTCCAAATCTTCGTCGTCACTGTCGTCGAGGACGGCGTGAACGAAAGCCCACTTCTCCGAGTTGGACATATCCTGCCCGGGACGCGGAAAGGGCTCGCTGAGAATGCGTTCAGCGATCATCATCTGGAAGGCGGTGGGCGTAGTCATGTCTCATGGGTCAGCCCCGAGCAGACACCGAATAGCGCGTCTTGTCAACCGTCACCGCGAAAACGGTGTCGAGATCGACGGTCTTGAAGCACTGATCGACGACATCCCAAACCGCTAGATGGTTAGGATTGTTTTCCTTGCGGGTCTTCGTCGCCTGCTGGGCGGCGGCGCTGGCCTTGTCGCCCTTGACGTGAAACTTCGCGGCAGCCGGTTGGACTTGCAGAACGCGCACAGTGCCATCCTTCTTCACGAACTCGACGGAGGCGAAGCGGCCTCTCGCAGAGTTAATGAGATCGCGAATGTTCTTTTGACGGGTGTTCATGTTGTCTCCTTTCGATGTCAGGACTCTACCATAGCCGTAGCGCCTGTCAAGCGGTTTTCTCCGCTGCCGACAATACGCATCTTCCGTGCCGCTTCGAGCCTTTCGGCCAGCGCTTTCCGCTGATCCTGGGTGAGCACGCGGCCCTGCCGGGGTTTGGTAAACCGGATGCCTGCGGCCTTGAAGCTCGCCTTCAATTCGTCGTGGGCGGCGCGACCCATCCCCGCGAGGACGAGGATCAGATAGATTTCGGCCCACTGCCACCCGTGGGCTGCGATGTTCTCGCGCCCGTAGATGCGGAGGGCCACGACGTGCGCCATCTCGTGGCAGACGATGTAGCCGTCTAGGCCCCATTCGGGATGCAGCCTGATGCCCTTCACCGAGCCCCAGGAGTGGCCGCTATCGCGGCGCGTCAAGCCAACGTGAACCGGAGAGTGTTCAAGCCGGAGATCGTAGCGATGCTTGAAGACCGCAGCGTTCAAGAGCTTGCCGACGAGTTTGGCCGCAGCGTCGATGTCGGCCAGCGGCATCTTCCCCTTCAGCACGCTCTCCGCAGCGTAAACCTTACGCTTCTGGCTATCGCGTGGCCGTGAGGGTTTGCGTCGAGCCCGGCGCCGCCGGAGCGGCATCGAAGTCGCGTAGATCACTCGGCACCCAACGCAGCTAAGACAGCAGCGACAACTTCATCGCGGCCAACGCGGGCACCATCGGCGTAGATGCCGGAACGTGGGAGGTCATCGAAAGGAGCGTCGGCGAGCGTGCTCGCGTAAAGCTCATTCGTGTTTGCTTGGCCCTGGAAGAAGGCGAGGGCTTCCTTGACCTTCGCTCTCACGAGGTCCGCCGGGCTCGTTGTGTTCAGTGTCGTCACGCTCATTCGGAATCTCCTTCACTCCGTGTTCTGGGCAGTCCATGTGTGCCCAATAAACTAACTGACCATTCTTGTCATGGAACGTCATCGCCCTCTTTACCGGAGTGTCCCGGCAAATGCAAGTCCGATTCATCCACTCGGGGCGATTTTTTGGGTCCGTGCCTTGGGTGCGCTTCGAGGTAGGCATAGCAATCTTCTTCGGTGACGCACTCGGACTTCATGTCCTTGCCAACGATTGGCCGCGTCCCATACTGACGTTCGATATAGCCCAGGCCGTCTTCGAAGGTGGACTCTCTGGTCCCCAAGGCTCTACAGGCAACGACAGCGCCATCGTCGTCCTTGAAGGCGACGATGGCGATGCGTTTCTTATAGCGGAAGACGCCCCAGGGCGTCATCGCTTAGTCTTTCTTCGTCGTCAGCGTGGCCTTGAAGAAGCCGCCGACGAAGCCCAGTGCGGCGCCGAGTTGATACGCGGCGGTGAACGGGGTCACGCTGAGAAGCGCGGCCACGGTCGCGGGGAAGAAGAAGGCGAAGATCGAGGCGGCGATCACGCCGCCGATGATGCCGAGCAGCACGCCGAGGACAACGAGGGCGGCAACACCCAACGCACCTAAGACGATTGCGCCGATGGCGGCGAGGAATTTCAACACTGATGGTCCCTTTCCAAGGTTAACGAGGCCGCTGAAGGGCCCCAGCATATCAACAGGCGTTTGAAGCCCGTCACCGGGGCCCTTAGTCGAGCCAATCCCGACTCTACCACACTGGTTGGGGCTGTCAACAGAAATTATTTTATGACATTAAGCACGATTGTTGTTGACTGCCCCACCTGCGTTGGGTAGAAGGGTGCATCAACGAAGGAGACACACTTGAGAGCCGAAGCCAATACCCTCGATTCCGGTCGCGACGTTTTCGTCGATGGCGTGGAAGAAGAAGGCGAATTCACGATTGCCGCGACCGCGAAGGCCTTCCGCCTTCTGATCGACGGCATCTATTCGGACAAGCCGCGAGCGATCATCCGAGAACTGTGGTCGAACGCTTTCGACGCCCACGCCATGCGCGGCACCCCGGAGCGTCCGTTCGAATGCCACCTGCCGACGCAATGGGAGCCCTACTTCAGCGTCCGCGACTTCGGCGTCTCCATGACCCACGAATTCGTGATGCGTAATTACACCCGCGTCTTCGAATCCACGAAAGACGGCGCTGTCCCCAAGGGCGCGACGCAGGCCCAGAAGGCCAAGATTCTCGACGCCGCTGACAAGCAAGTCGGTAAGTTCGGCCTGGGCTCGAAGACCCCGTTCGCCTACACCGACAGCTTCAACGTCATCGTGCGCTTCGAAGGCCGCAAGCGCATCTACAACTGCTTCATCAATGAAGAAGGCAAGCCGAAGATCGTCCTGTTCTCGAATGAGGTCACGGACGAAGAGCAAGGCCTTGAAGTCTCGTTCTCGGTTAAGGTCGAGGATGTCGAGCACTTCAAGCGCGCCGCTCGCATGACGCTGCCGGGCTTCGATGTTTTCCCCGTTCTCTCGGGCTCGAAGGTCGAAGGCGAACCGCTGGAATCGTCGATTGAGGGCACGAACTGGAAGCTCGTGAAGCCCAACCAACTCGTGCAACGCGCTGCCGTGAAGCAAGGCTGCGTGATCTATCCCATCGACACTCACGCGCTCGACGGCTCGTTCTCGCAGCACCAACGCGAACTCCTTGGCGCTCCGCTTTTCATCGAAGGCGAAATCGGCGACTTCAGCATCACGCCTTCGCGTGAACACCTGGAATATACCGACCTCACGAAGAAGAGCATCGCGCGCTATCTGAAGCTCGTCGAGGCCGAAATCCTGGCGAAGATCGAACAGTCGATCTCGACGGCGAAGACGCGCTGGACGGCCCGCAAGCGCTTGAACGAAGTGCTCAACACCTACAACCTGCCGACTTCGTTCCGCGAATACGCCCGCAAGAATGCAGTGTGGCGCTCGAAGAAACTCGACACCCGCACGCGCATCAAGTCGCGCTTGGGCTGCTCGCTGGCGTTCGTCAGCAGCTATGACGTGTGCAACAAGCGCCCGAAGATCAAGTTCGAACACCGCAACCACATTGACCTGGAAGTCGGCCAGAAGACGGTCTTCCTGATCCAGGACATGAACACTCCGGTGAAGCACATTGCGGCGCGCATCGCCGCATACTTCGAACAATTCAGCTACAGCGAACGTGCTGACTTGGTTTGGATTCAGACCACCGAACAATTCGGCAAGCGCAGCTTCGCTAAGCTCCTGGTCGAACTCGGGCGTCCTCCGGCGTCGGAATTCGTGAAGCTCGAAGACCTTCCGATTCCGCAGTCGGTGCTCGACCGCAAGGCCGCTCCGAAGGTCAAGGTGCTCGAAGGCTACAAGTTCGAAGAGGCCGACGTGCAGCCCGAAGACGGCGGCGTCTACGTCCACCTGTCGAAGAACTGCCCGATGAACGCGGGCCAGGAAGTCTCGATCTCCTACATCAACTCGCTGATCGAGGCCCTGAAGAAGTTCAAGAAGCTCGACGCCGACTTCGAACTCTTGGGCATTCCCGCGACCTACAAGAACATCCCGAACAAGCACGAAGGCTGGGAAAGCTTCTGGGACATCGTGGCCGCCGCCACCGATCTCACGGTCGATCTCGACTTCGTCGCGGCCTTCAAGAACTACGAAGAGAACGTCACTGACGAACTCGGCTGGAAGTTCGCGGTGAACCTGATCGAAAGCGGGCTCGACAAGTCGGTGATCCTCGGCGACGACTCGCCGCTGAAGAAGCTTCTTAACGAAGTGCGCTTCTATCGGGAACTCGCGGAAGATGAAGACACCAAGGACATCCTTGAACGCTTCCGCGTTCTCGAAGTCCTGCGGGGCAGCATCGAACTCCCGGCGGCCCACCCGGGCCCCGTGGAAGAGGCCAAGGCCGTCGTCGAAGCCTACCCGCTGCTCCAGGTCATCGTCGGCAACTCGTGGCGCTACCACGCCGACGAAGAGACGATGCAAAAATTGTTGGACTACATTTTGCTTGTTGACAACGCGAAGAAGGCGTGATCTAATCGCGCCAACTTTGAAACACGACAGAGAAGGAGACCCTATGTCACTTACCCTCGCAGTAACCATCACCCCCCGAAGCATTAACTTGCTTCTCGACGGTCGCCCCCGCGCCATCGACAACAGCCATCCGAACTTCGACGCCCTGAAGGCCGAACTCCAGCGCGGCGCGAAGGCCAAGGATTACAACCTCGATCTGATCCGCGATCTCGCGGACCTCCCGGGCTTCATCACGCGCGCCAGCTTTGGCCGCGTCCAGGTCGGCGACAGCGAAGTCCGCTTCGACGGCATCGCCATCGAAGGCGTCTACGTCACGCAAGTGCTGACGTTGCTCAAGGGCGGCTACAGCATCGACGCCCTCGCCAACTATCTGGCGAAGCGCGAACAGAACCCGTCTGTGAAGGCCCGCCAGGAAATCGACCTCTTCCTCGAAAGCGGCCAATTCGTGCTCACCGACGACGGCGACATCCTGGCCTTCAAGAAGGTCGCGGACGACTACACTTCGTTCCACCGTGGCTACGGCGGCGAAGTCGTGTCGAACAAGATCGGCGAGAAGCCGTCGATGCGCCGCGAAGACGTGGACCCAAACCGCAACGCCACCTGCTCGCGGGGCCTCCACTTCTGCTCCTACTCGTATCTCGACCACTATCACGGCGGCCAAGGTCGCGTGGTGATCGTGAAGATCAACCCCGCCGACGTGGTCTCGATCCCCAGCGACTACAACAACGCGAAGGGCCGGGCGTGGACGTATGAAGTCGTTGGCGAAGTGCCGGAAGACGAAGCGAAGTCCTACTTCGGCGGCGTCGCCACGGCCAGCGAAGACTACTACCGCCGCACGCTCGAAGATGGCGACGGCGACACCCAGGAAGAAATCGACCGCAAGCTCGCGGAATACGGCCCGGTGCCGAAAGGCTTCGACATCGACCAAGCCCGCATCGTCGTGGACTCCACGAACGACAACGGCGACCGTCTCGATGCGCTGCAAGCGGCATTCGACTGGGAAGACACGATCCAGGGCTGGAGCTACTGGGACGACGCCGACACCAGCCTCAACAACGAGGTTGAGCCCGACGACGCCCTGCCGGTCCTCGAATTCTGGATCGCGCAAGTCGAACGCGCCGAAGCCGCTGCCGCCACTGCGGCGCCGGAGGCCGACGCCGAAGACGCTCGCACCGAACTCACGGAAGAAGAGCGCCTGGAACTCTACGGCGATGTCCCGGGCGACCTGAAGCGTGCCGACCTGGAGCGTGCGCTGGACACCAGCCTCTCGTTCCGCAAGCGCGCTCGCGGCCTGCTCTACGCCTTCGAGTGGGTCTCGACTGTCCAGGGCGACGAATACTGGGAGCCCCATCACGACCAGCTTGAAGCTGGGGTCGAACTCGCGGAAGAGCCGCGTGCGATCCTCGAATTCTGGCTGCGCCGCGACTCCCAAGAGGACGCCGTTGACACCGTCGAGACCGCTCTGGTCTTCAAGACCAAGGACGGTCGCCAATTCACCGCTGACGAAGTGACGAAGATCGTGGATGAACACGGCTATCGCGGCGGCCAACGTATCTCCGGCATCTCTGAATCCACCCTGCGGGGCTGGATCAAGGAAATCCGGGGCTGAAATCGGGGGCCTGATAATCCCCGCTAGCGAAGCGGAGTCATCTCCTTCCTCCGCCGACGCGACGACGGGCCCGGGTTATCTCCTTCCCCGGGCCCGTCCCTTTTCTGGAGCCAACATGGCACTCTCACTGAAGCTCGTTCCCCACAACGACCCCATCCTCCACACGCCCGCCCCTGCCGTCGAAATCGGCGACAAGGAAGCCCTGACCCAACTCACGGCCATGTATGAGACCATGAAGGCTCGCATGGCAATCGGGATCGCGGCGCCGCAGGTGGGGATCGCGAAGCGCATGTGCGTCGTCGCCGTTGGCCGCGACCTCCACTTCATGATCAACCCCATCATCGAATTCAAGGCCGCCATTCGCGCCACGATGGCCGAGGGCTGCCTTTCCTACCCAATGGATCAGGTGCCCGTCAGCAGGCCCGTGAGCCTCACCGTGGCCTACACAGACCGCGCCTGGAACCGCCAGAAGCTGCGGGCCACGGGCTTGCTCGCCCGCTGCATCGCCCACGAGGTTGACCACCTGGACGGCATCACCATGCACGACCGGGCGGCGGAGAAGGCCAAGAAGTGACATACATCCGGGGCCGCCAGGACTTAGAGCCCTGCCGGTGCTGCGGCGGCATCATCTGGCAGGAATCAGTTGACGTGGGCGCGGGAATGATCTATGGTCCCGCGTGGTGCGAGGACTGTGGGATGGACCCCGAACTCGCCGACTACTTTGTGCCCAACTACACCCAGGCCGACATCTTTCGGTTCTGGGACACGATAGGAGACCCGGATGCCGTTGATCACCCAGAAGAGATACTACCGTTCTGACCTCCGCAACAACCCCAACGTGATCTACGTCTTCGGGGACAACGACGAACGCGAGGGCCTGGGCGGCCAAGCTGGGGAAGCTCGCGGCGAACCCAACGCCATCGGGGTCCGCACGAAGTGGAAGCCCGACATGCGCCCCGCCTCTTTCTTCTCCGACCTCAACTACGTCGTGGCGACGCGGATGATCAGCAACGACCTCGCGGCGGTGACAGCGGCGCTCGACAGCGGGAAGATCGTGGTCTTCCCCGAAGACGGCTTGGGGACCGGCCTCTCCGAACTCCCGAAGCGCGCGCCGAGAATAAATGCCTTCCTCGAAGGCGCTATCGGAATTCTGAAGACCAAGTATGCAAGTCGCACTTACACGGCAGCAGAGGTTGGCGCTCTCTTGCGCGGCGACAAGCTCGCTGGAGATTCCGACCCCGCCGGGTAAGACGCCCTACGGCTACCAAGTCGCGGGGGCCGAATACTCGCTCTACACCCCAGACACATTGATCGCCGACCCACCTGGGTTGGGTAAGACGATCCAGGCCATCCTCCGCATCAATGCCGACGAACGCATCTCGAAGGTGCTGATCGTGTGCCCGGCGTTCCTGAAGATCAACTGGAGCCGCGAGATTGATCGCTGGCTGACCGCCGACCTCACTTGGGGCATCGCCAGCGGCACAGAGATTGTCCGCGAGCAAGTCGGCGTCTTCAAGACCGGCAAGAACAAGGGGAAGCCCCGCTACAAGGTGCTGGAGAAGGTGACGGACTATTGGCCCGACACCGACATCGTGATCATCAATTACGAACTCCTGAAACGCTTCTACACGCAAATCCAAGCACGGCAATGGGACCTCACGGTCTTCGACGAAGCCGACTACATTTGCAACATCAAAGCCGAACGCTCGAAGTATTGCTGGGGCCACAACCAACGCGCCAACAAAAAGAAGGGGATCGTTGCGAAGCGCATTCTCCGCCCGCCATCGAAATTCCGTATCTTCCTCACGGGGACCCCAGAGCCAAAGGAGACGCAAGACCTTTGGGAATTCTGCCGTCAACTCGATCCCAAGGGGCTCGGGGCCAACTGGATCACGTTCGCCCGCCGCTACTGCGATGCCAAGCACAACGGGTTCGGACTCGACACCACGGGCGCATCAAACACCGACGAACTCCAACAGCGGATGCGTGCGACGTTCATGGTCCGCCGCAACAAACGCGAAGTCTTGAAAGACTTGCCGGATAAGCGTCGCCAAATCATTCCCCTTCCCCGCGCCGGTCTCTTGAAAAAGAACGAAGCCGAGATGACGGCGTTTGAGAAGGCGCTGGCGCACTATGAGGGCACGGCAGGCATCTCCATCACCCCAGAGGAAGAATGGACGTGGGAAAGCCTGGAAGCCGCCATCGAGGCCAAATACGGGCATCTCATGGGGCTCAGCTACGAAGAGGCTGCCGACCAACTCAATAACTTCGACGAGAAGATCGCATTCGAAGCCATCTCAAAGGCCCGCGTCGAACTCGCTTTGGCGAAGCTTCCCATGTGCATCGAGCACGCGGAGTCGCTGCTCAAAGCCGGTGAGAAGCTTGTGATCTTCGCCGTCCACACCGAAGTCATCGAGAAGGCGGCGGCGTTGCTCAAGAAGTGGAACCCCCGCGTCATCACCGGGGGAACACCCAACTCACGGCGGCAAGAGTATGTCGATGCGTTTCAAGAGGACGAGACGTGTCGCGTGATCCTCGGCAACATCGGAGCGATGGGCGTGGGGTGGACGCTGACCGCCGCTCGGTTCGTCAACTTCTTCGAACTGTCTTGGGTCCCCCGCGATGTCGAACAAGCGGAAGACCGGATTTGGCGCATCGGCCAGAAGAATGAATGCGTATCGCAACACCTAGTGGTCGAAGGGTCTAGCGACGCCCAAATGGTTGTGAAGCTCCTGGAGCGGATGGAGAATATAGCGAAGACGCTTGACAAGCCAGCCGATTCGTGATGTTCTCCGCTTCCATGTTAGGCTTAATGAAACTCGTTAACGCGGTCGTCCGTCCCGGCGGCTTCGTGGACCCGGGCTCGGGGGTCGCCTACACGGCGAACACCGGGGCCACCAAAGAAGAGGCGTATATGACGACGGGGATGGGCAACGTCCACCCGTTCAATCCACGCCCCGAAGAGTTTCATATCGAGCACATTGCGAACTCACTGAGCAAGCAAGTTCGGTTCAACGGCCACCTTCGCGACGACATCTTCTACAGCGTGGCGCAGCATAGCGTCTACGTCGGCTGGGAGTCCAAACTCGAATACGCACCGGCAGAGCCGTGGGGCCTTATGCACGACACGCCGGAGAGCGTGATCGGCGATCTCGTCACTCCCATCAAGCGCCACATGCCTGACTTCATCGAAATGGAGAATGGTGTTGAACGCTGCATCGTCGGCAAATACAACGTGGAACGCTCGCAACTGATCGACGACGTTGTCAAACGCGCCGACCGTCGCTTGCTCTACGCGGAGGGCTACGCACTACACGCACACCCGGACATTCTCTCTTCGTGGAAGCAAAAGCCCGAAGCGATCAAGAAGATCGAAGAGATTGATCCGAACTTCACGCCGATGCTTCCGCGCCAAGCGAAGCAATTCTTCCTCGATCATTTCTACCGGATGTTCTATGCCCCGAACGGATAAAGCAATGGGCCCCAGCGGCCATGAGCGTATCGAGGGCGACTTCTACGAGACTGAAGAGAAGTGGACGCAGGGCCTAGTGCCTTTCATCGCGAACCACATGCTCACTCTCGACGAAGTCGTCTGGGAATGCGCTGCCGGTGCCGGTGCGATCCTCACTGTCTTGGAGCGCAACGCCTTCGACGTGATCGGAACCGATCTCGAAGATCGCGGGCATCCCGAAATCAAATCCGGCGTCAACTTCCTGGAGCAAACAGAACTCCCGGAGATGGACGGCGTCAAGGCCAACATCATCATCACCAATCCGCCTTACTCGAAGGCTGAAGAATTCATCCGTCACGCGCTGCTGCTGACGAAGCCCAGCAAGGGCTCAGTGATGATGTTCCTCCGCAACGAATACGACATGGCGAAGACGCGCCGCGACCTCTTCGAGAAAGCGCCGTTCGCTCAGAAGATCGTTCACCCGCCCGGGCGTCCGCGCTGGATCAAGGGCACAAAAGGCTCGCCACGTCACTGCTATGCGTGGTATATCTGGGACTGGCGCCATAGTGGCCCGGCAATCATCACCTACGTCTGATGGACGCACCGAAGACTCTTCTCTTCGATACTGAAACCAACGGGCTTCTCCAAAAGCTCGACCGCATCCATGTGCTCTCGATCCTGGAATACGAGACGCAGGAAATCTACACGTTCCGCCGCAACAAGCTGATGAACAACATCGAGCAGGGCCTGGAATTCCTGGCGTCTGCGGAGATGATCGTCGCACACAACGGCCTGCACTTCGACATCCCCGCGATCCAGAAAGTCTACCCGGGCTGGGAGCCCAAGGGCCGCATCCGCGACTCGATGGTCTGCACGCGCCTGATCTACGCCGACCAGAAGCAAAAAGACTTCATGCTTTTCGAGCGTGGCAGGCTCCCCGGCCAACTGATCGGGCGGCACACCTTGGATGCTTGGGGCCACCGCCTGAAGATGTTCAAGGGCGACTACAAAGCCAAGAAAGAAGCGGAAGCACGCGAAAAAGGGCTCACTGATCCTGACGAAATCTCGGCCTACGTCTGGGCCGAGTGGAACCAGGACATGGAAGACTACTGCGATCAGGACAACTTCGTCCTCAACGCACTGTGGCAGAAGATTCTCCGCGAGAACTACAGCGAAGAAGCCATCATTCTTGAGCACCAGATTCACGACTACATGGGCGAACAGGAACGCGACGGCATTCCCTTCGACCGTGAAGGCGCGCAAGCGCTTGCGCAGGAAGTGCAAGCGGAGATGAAGAAGCTCGTCGAGCAAGCGAGCAAGCATTACGGCTTCTGGTATGCCCCGGCAAAGAAGCGCGTGATCGCGCCGCGCTGGGATGATCCTGACGGCGTGAACAAGGCCAAGAAATATCCGGCCCCTGATGTCGAGCACGGCCAAGATGAGTCGCGTGCGGTTTGGGGCGAAGTCGTGGTCCCGAAGAAGACGCTGAACTACAAGGACCCGATGAAGGCGTCGCGGACTGAGGGCTGCGCCTACACCCCGATTCAGTTGAAGGAATTCAATCCTCTCAGCCGCGAACAAATCATCGACCGCTTCATCACCATCCACGACTGGGTGCCGCAAGACTTCACGGAGAAGGGCCGCCCAAGCGTCAACGATGACGTGCTGCGGACTCTGATCGGGAAAATCCCGATGGCCGAAGAGTTGGCCGAAATCTTCTTCCACAAGAAACTCCTGGGCCAAGTCCAGGATGGCGCGGAGTCATGGCTGAACAACGTCGAAGACGACGACATGATTCGCCACTACTGCAACGTCGGCGGAACCATCTCTGGCCGTGCGTCGCACAACGGGCCGAACTTGGCGCAGGTGCCGCGTGTCGTCACCGGGAAAGAACTCCAGCCCGATGGCTCGAAGATCAGCGTGATCAAGAAGGGCCGCGTCGGCGACTACGGCTGGGAGTGCCGCAATCTCTTCTACGTTCCTGATCCTTATGTCATGCTCGGCACCGACATGGAAGGGATCGAATTCCGCTGTCTAGCAAACCTCACGCACAAATACGATGACGGCGCGTTGCTCGATGTCGTGCTCCACGGCGACATCCACACGATGAACCAAGAGGCTGCGGGCCTCGCCACACGCGATCAAGCGAAGACCTTCATCTACGCCTACATCTACGGCGCGGGCGATTGGAAACTCGGCCACATTGCGAACCCGCTGCTCAACGATCACGAAAAGATTTTGTTGGGCCGCAATCTCCGCCGCACCTTCGAAGAACGCATCCCCGCGCTCGGCAAGGTCGTGAAAGACATCGGCAAGCAAGCGCGTTCGGGCAGCATCGAAGGCCTAGACGGTCGCCGCCTCATGGTTCGCGGCAAGCACGCTGCCCTCAACCTCAAACTCCAAAGCGACGCCGCGATCCTCGCGAAGAAGTGGCTGCTGAACTTCCGCGAAGAGATGTATGCCGAAGGCCTATCGAAGGGCTGGGGTGGCGACTGGGTCCAGCTTCTGTGGATTCACGACGAAGATCAGATTGCGATCCTCCCCAAGCACGTCGAAGTCGCCAAACATCTCCAGGCAAAGGCCGCACAAGCCGCTGGCGATCACTTCAAGTTCATTCCCCCGGTGGCCGTGGCCTCGAAGATCGGCCACACCTGGGCGGAGACCCACTAATTTCCGCTTGACTTTGGTAAAAAGAGAAGGTAAACGACGACCATGTCCTCCGAACAAGAGCAAACAGCCGCCGAACAAGCGGCGGAGAAGCCCAAGGTCCCCGTGGGGACCCGCCTCTTGGGGCTCGGCGTGATCTTCGTCATCCTGGCCCTGACTTTCGGGCCGCCGGTCCTGACCGTCGCGAAGCTCGCTGGGGTCGCTATCGGCCTCTCCTACTTCGTGCTCTGGCTGCCCTACATCCTCTGTTTCGGCTCCATCTTTCTCTGGTTCATCGTCTACAACGCGACGGTCGCTGCGGGGCGCACGGTCATCCAAGAATTGCTGATCGCTGCGTCGCGTTCAAACCAATCGACGAACGCGCTGGCCGCGAAGCTCATGGCACAAGCGGCGCTGAAGCGCAACGCCGTCAATTCGAAGCTCAACTAATGTCTGGCGCGACACTCTTCTTCGACACCGAGACCACGGGCACCGTGGCGAAGTGGGGCGCTCCCATCAGCGACCCAACGCACCCCGACGTTGTCCAGCTTGCGGCAATCCTCCGCGACGACACGACGAAGCTCGAAATCTCGACGGTCAACGTCATCGTCAAGCCCGAGGGCTGGGTGATCACGCCGGGCGCCGCGAACGTCCACGGGATCAAACAGGAATACGCGGAGAAGTTCGGGGTCGCCATCGACAACGCGGCCTACCTTTTTGGCAACATGATGTCCGTCGCGGACACCATCGTCGCCCACAACATCAACTTCGACGCCCTGATCATGAAGCGCGCAATGTGGCGTGCCGGGGTCAGCGAAGAAGACGTGAAGGACCGCTTCGCAAGTTGTCAACCTCGCTGCACTATGCTAACTTCGGTGCCTATCGTGAGGGTCCCGCACAAGCGTCCCCGTCACCCCGCCGACTTCAAATGGCCGAAGCTCGAAGAGTGCGCTCAATACTTCTTCAAGGAATCGGTCGTCGGTGCTCACGATGCTCTCGTTGACGTGCGGATGACAATCCGTGTCTACGACGAACTCCTGAAAATGGACGCCTTCAAGGAAGCTGCATAATGGCGAAGGCCAACGAACCACTTGACTTTGAGGCCATGTTCAAGGCCTACATCGCCGATTCCCAAAAGGTCTGGGCGCACGACCGCTCGACTACGTTGGGTGCCTCCGAAGTCTTCGGCTGTCTCCGCAAAGGCTGGTTCGCCAAGCGCGGCGCCGAATTCGGCTACACCAAGGACGAGGACTACGAAGAGACCTGGGGCGCGACGCGCCGTGGTGACATCATCGAAAATCACTTCGTGGTCCCCGCGCTTCAATATCTGCCGAAGGGCATCAAGGCCCTTTACGCGGGCTCCGATCAACACACGCTGGTCAGCGGCAAGAACTCCGCGACCCCTGACGGTCTTCTCACCGGGCTCAAGCGCAACGCGCTGGAGAAGTATGGCATCGAAGACATCGGCGGCAACTGCGTGATGCTCGAAATCAAGAGTATCGACCCCCGCGTGGGCTTGCGTGAAGAGAAGGCCATCCACCACGGCCAGACCCAAGTCCAAATGGGCCTCGTTCGCGAACTCACGGAGCACAAGCCGAACTACGCGGTGATCCTCTACGTCGATGCCTCCTTCCTCGACAACATCAAGGTCTTCGTCGTCAAGTTCGAAGAGAAGCTTTGGAACACCGCGAAGAAGCGCGCGACCAACGTCTGGGCCATCGACGACCCAACGAAGTTTGCCCCAGAAGGCAAGTTCGACGGCAGTTGCGAATACTGCCCGTTCAAGGCCGCGTGTGCGAAGGTGCAAACCGGCAGCATCCCCGACAGCGGGAAGAAGCACATTCCTCTCGAAGACATCGAGATGACGCGCCTCGTGAAAGCCTACGACGAAGCGAAGGCCGCACACGACAAAGCGGAATACGCTTTCGAACTCGCGAAGAATGGCATCAAAGAACGGATGCGTGAACTCAAAGAGAACCGCGTTAGCGGCGACTGGGGCAAGGCGTCTTGGGTGAAGATCGCGGGCCGGAAAACCACCGACCTCAAGCGCCTCGCCGAAGACTATCCAGAGATCAACATCGCCGACTACGAAACGGAGGGCCTGCCCTACGAAAAACTGACCGTCAACCTCGATTACTAATTCGCCCGATGGGCGAACCCCCTTGTGTTCATAATGAACATCGGGTAGCCTCAACAAACTAACGCAGCTTGAACAACTAAAGCAGCCTGAACAGAAAGAACAGACATGAACGCTCTCGTAAAAGCCGCCCAAGGTGGCGCAGTTGCTACTGCCAACGCTGAAAAGTGGGCCGCCATTGCCGGTCAACACGGCAGCGCCGAATTCTCCGGCGCCCAGTTCCTGAAGTTCAACGGGAACGACGGCGTCTACATCTACGGCAAAGACAAAGAAGAATTGCCGCTCGGCACGCAACTCGCCGTGAACATGAACGACTACAGCGTCGGCTACATCTGCTGGAAAGAAGGCGAGATGATCGAGAAGATCATGGTGCCGGTCATCGCTGGCAATCCGCCTCCGGCGTCGGAACTCCCGGACCACGGCCCGTATAAGACGTATGACGACGGCACGAAAGACGGCTGGTCGGCGCAGCGCACGGTGACGATGCGCGACGTGGAAACCGGCGTGACCTACGAATTCCAGGTCAGCAACAAGTCGGGCGAGATCGCGATGGGCAACCTGCTCCGCGACTTCGCGAAGGAAATGGCGCGTCACGACGGCGAAGTGCCGGTCGTCGAACTCGGCAGCAACAGCTTCGTCCTGAAGAATGTTCGCGGCCAACCGACGAAGTATGCGCCGGTCCTGAAGATCGTGGGCTGGGCCGACGAAGCCGAACTCGGCGCCAAGCTCGACGCGCTCGAAGCTGAAGCCGCTGCGGCGCAAGAAGCCGAAGAAGCGGCCCCGCCGCCGCCTCCGGCGCAGGAAGTGAAGCGCGGCTCGCGTCGCTTCTAATCCTCCACCCAAGTTGAAAGCACTGGCCCGGGGTAACACCCGGGCCACTTCATAGGCACGGTGCCATGCCAACTCTCTCTGATATGCAAGCGGACGCAGTTCGCAAAGTCTCTCGCTGGTTCGGCGACCGCTCGAAGCCCTTCTTCTATCTCGCGGGCTACGCGGGCACCGGCAAGTCCACAATCCTCCCCGACATCATCGACCAATGCGGGCTGACGCCCAGCCAAGTCGCGTTCTGCGCCCCAACGGGCAAGGCCGCGAAGGTCATGATGCAGAAGTTCAAAGCCCAGGGCTGGGATGTCACGGCGACGACAATCCACAAGCTGATTTATCGCAAGCCCGGCGAAGCCGCAGAACGCATCCGCCAAGAGGTTGCGGCCTGCCACGCCGAAGTCGCACAACTCTCCGCCGACCTCATGCGCTTGCGCGCCTGCGACCCTACGCCCGTTGATGAAATCGCAACAAAAGAAGCGCGGCTGAAAGAAGTCGAAGCCGCAGAGACGAAGGCCAGCGCGAAACTCCGCAAGGCCCTCAACGACCGCAAGTCGGGGCTCACCTTCGAATTCAACGAAGAATCTATGGTCCGCAGCAAGCGCCTCGTCGTCGTCGATGAAGCGTCGATGGTGGGCATCGACATCGCCAACGATCTTCTGAGCTTCGGCATCCCCGTGCTCGCCATTGGCGACCCCGGCCAGCTTCCGCCTGTCAGCGAGAAGCCGGGCTTCACCCAACACACGCCCGACTTCTTCCTCACCGAAATCCACCGTCAAGCCGCAGACAATCCCATCATCTGGTTGTCGGCGCAAGTGCGCCAGGGCAACCGGGTGCAGCACGGCGAATACGGTGGGCTCGTGAAGATCATCCCCCGCAAGGCCGACAACGTCACCACGGATTTGACACGGGACCTCCAAGTCATCTGCGGCACACATAAGACGCGCTGGGCCCTGACCGCCAAAATCCGCCGTGCGTTGGGTTACGCGGCGTTCTCGGCGCCGCAGGCCAACGAACCGATCCTGATCACTCGGAACTCCAGGCAGCACCCGGCGCTCGTCAACGGCAGCATCGTGACGTGTATGGAGTCGGTGACGCCACTCGTCGAAGGCGAAGAGTCGTTCCCCATCAAGGTCATCGACGAAGAGGATGTCGAATACGCCCTGACATTGCTCCAAGCCCCCTTCGAAGAGCACGTCTTCCAGCGCCTGAACGCGGCCACGATTGCCGATCACAAGCTCTGGGATGCCCGCAAGAAGTATCAGCACGCAGACTTCGGCTGGGTTCTCACCTGCCACAAGTCCCAGGGCTCGCAATGGGATGAAGTCGTGGTTCACGACGAGTCGCGGAGCTTCCGCGACGACGCCGACCGCTGGCTCTACACCGCCGTGACCCGGGCCGCCGAACGGTTGACCGTCGTTTCTGGTTAACTTTTCGCTTGACATTCCCTTTACCATAAGCTAGGACATTAACCATGTATAAGCTAATCGCTATCGCCGGGCGCAAGGGCCACGGTAAGGATACCGCCGGGGCCGCTCTGGTCGCCAAGGGTTACACCAACGTCAAGTTCGCGGACGCCCTGAAGGGCATGTTCCGCGTCCTCCTGGCCGAGGAAGGGCTGGACAAGGCCACGATTCAGGAAATGGTCGATGGCGGCCAGAAAGAAGAGCCGATCAAGTATCTCGAAGGCCGCTTCCTCGAAAAGCTGGATGTCGAGAAGACGGCGCAGAAGATGGTCGCGTTCCTGATGGAATATCAGGGCGCGAAGTATCCGACGAAGAAGAATCTCGACGAACCGCAGGACACGTTGCAGGGCCGCAGCGCCGCGTATGCAATCGAAGTCCTCGCCGACTTCATCATCAAGTGGCGCGACAACGCCGACGTGACGCCGCGTCTGATCATGCAAGAGCTTGGCACCGAATACGGTCGCGTGAGCCTGGGCGACAAGATTTGGACGACCGCGACTCGCGGGCGCATCAAGTCGATTGCGGGTCCCGTCGTCGTCACCGACATGCGCTTCGTCAACGAACGCGACGAGATGGCGGGCATGGGTGCTCTGCTCCTTCGCGTGAAGCGCCCGATGCTCACCAACGGCCAACGCAGCGATCACCCGTCAGAGACGGCCATCGACGACCTCGTTGTTGATCACGAACTTCTCAACGACGGCGGGATCGAGAAGTTGCAGAACCACACGACACTCGCGGCCAACAACCAGAAGGCCGGGGTCAAGGTCATCAACATCGACAAGAACTCGGCGATCCAGTATCCGCATATCATGGATCACCCGGAGATGCGCTACGCTCAGCGTATCATCTCCAGCAAGCACGACGCTGAAGCCGCTCGTGCGATCTACGAAATCGAATACCTCGCGCCCATCCGCCAATGACGATCACCGCTAAGGTGCTCGCTGATAGCAAACACTATCACACGGGCGACCGCCTCACCACCTTCGAAGTCCGGTATCCTCGCTTCGCTCACGCCGAAGTCATGACGCACCGCGTGTTCTCGCGGAATGCTTCAAGCTCACGCGCGATCCCCGTGAAGAAGATGATCGAGGACATGCGGCGCGATCCCGCGATCCCCCTATCGTGGGGCTCCAACCAGCCGGGGATGCAGGCCGGGGCCGAGATCGAAGAGAGCGTCGAGGTCATTCGCCAAGACATTCATCGCGCCGTGGTCTTCAACAAGCCCGTGAGCGCTTGGTTGAATGCAATGGATCGCGCCATCGAGACCGCAGAAGGGTTCGCGAAGAGCGGCTATCACAAGCAAATCGTCAACCGCTTGCTGGAGCCCTGGGCCCATATCACGGTCGTCATCACGTCGTCAGACTACGAGAACTTCTTCGGGCTCCGCATCCACAAGGACGCGCTGCCGGAGATGCAGGTTCTGGCCGAAGCCATGTATCAGGCGCGGCTCGCGAGTGCCCCGGTGACGTTGAAGCGCGGCCAATGGCACCTGCCCTACGTCCACCCCGCCGAACACGTCCTGCGGCCACACCCCGGCGACCTCCTGAAGAAGAGCGTTGCGCGTTGCGCCCGGACCAGCTATAAGCTGCACGATGGGAAAGACCCAACGCTGGCCGAGGACGCTGCCCTGCACGACAAGCTGATGCAGATGACGCCGCTGCACGCCAGCCCCGCCGAACATCAGGCGATGGCTGACTGGCTCGACATCGAACTCCTGAAGCGCGGCGCCATGCGCTGGAACGCAGGGGTGGGGAAGAACGGAAATTTGGCGGAGGGCTGGGTGCAATACCGGAAGCTCTTCGACAACGAACGCATTACGAAATATGAGAGGACACAACCATGACCAAAGTCGTGATCAGCATCGAAGATGTTTTCGTGACGGAGAAACCCTCCATCGCGTTGAACATCACGCTGGACAAAGAGATCGTAGAGGCCGTAGGCTCCGGTGACGAACCGGCGACCCTTGCCTTGAAATACGCTCTCACCGTCCAACGTCTGATTCATTCGGGCCAGATCGAAGGCGTCGCTCGTCGCCTCTGCCCCGAACTCTTCACGCCTTTGGCTCCGCCAAAGACTGAAAATGACGAAGAAGAAGCTGGCAAAACAGCCGCCAACTAAAGACGAACTTGAGGGCTTCCGTGACCAGGGATGGTCGCGTGAAGAGATCGCCGAACACTACGGCGTTGGGTTGTCCACGGTCAAACGCTGGATCAAGATTCTGGGCGTCGGGCCCCGCAAGGCCCGCATCGTCAAGAAGAACCCCAAGGTCAAGAAAGAGCCGACCTTGGCCGAAGGCTATACGATTATGGACATCGTTGCCTATCGCTTGGGCGACCGTTTGGGGGAAAACAAGAACGGCTATACCCTTGATGGGAAGCCCTGCAACTTGTCCGACCTCATGGAAGCAGCCAAAGTCGAGTATCCGGTAGCCAAAAAATAATTTGGCGCGGTGGGCCCAGTTTAGAACTTGCCCGGGCCCTCGATTTTCGCTTATCCTCCCCCTTCAAAATCAGATCACCGGAGACAACCGTGAAGCTTCGCCCAAACGAAGCACGCCCCAGTGTGCGTGCTCAAATCGTCACCCACCGCACCTATCTCCGGCCTCTCGACGAACAGGGCAAGACCTTCGAGACCCCAGAACAGGCCATCGACCGCGTGATCAAGCATCAGCGGTGGCTCTGGGAGCGTGCTCAGCACAAAACACTTGAACCCGCACAGCAGCAAGAACTTGAAGAGCTACGGACGCTGATGCTGGAGCACAAGGTGACGGTGTCGGGCCGCACACGTTGGCTCGGCGGCACCGAGATCGCCAAGCGCCGCGAATCCTCGCAATTCAACTGCTCTCACGTCGAAGTCGAGACCGTGCATGACATGGTCGATGTGCTATGGCTGCTTCTCCAGGGTTGTGGCGTTGGGTTCACTCCCGTCGTCGGCAGCCTCAATGGGTTCCAGTGCGAAATCCCGGAGTTCATCGTCCAGGGCGAAGCTGGGTATGATCGCACGCTTTGGGAATACGGAGATCGCGGCAGCGAAGACAACGGCGAGCACTACGATCCGACGACGGGGACCTGGATCATCCAAATCGGCGACAGCGCTGAAGCCTGGGCGAAGTCCATCGGGAAGATCATGGCCGGGAAGTATCCGGCGAAGCGCTTCGTTCTCGATACCTCTCAGATTCGCCCAGCGGGCCAGCGCCTGAAGGGCTACGGCTGGATCAGCAGTGGGCCGGGGCCCATCATCGAAGCCTACCGCAACATCTTCGCGATCATGAACCGCCGCGCCGGTCAGTTGCTGACGAAGATCGACATCCTCGACATCGTCAACTGGCTGGGGACCATTCTCAGCACGCGCCGGTCAGCGCAGATCGCGCTCGTCGAATACGGGTCGCCGGAGTGGCGCGAGTTCGCGACGGCGAAGAAAGACTTCTGGGCCACGGGCAACGTCCAGCGTGCCCAGTCGAACAACAGCCTCGTCTTCTACGACAAGCCCACACGCTACAAGCTCCGCAAGGTCTTCGAGATGATGCTCGATGCCGGTGGAAGTGAGCCCGGCTTTGTCAACGGGGCCGCCGCTCGTCGCCGTGCTCCGTGGTATAAGGGCCTGAACCCTTGTGCGGAAATCCTGCTCGGCAACCGCAGCTTCTGCAATCTCGTCGAGACCGTGGTGTTCCGCTTCAACGGCGACGAGAAAGCGCTGCATCGCGCTCACTACCTCGTGGCCCGCGCCAATTATCGCCAGACTTGCGTCAACCTCGACGACGGCGTGCTCCAACGCGGCTGGCACGAACTCAATCAGTTCCTGCGTCTCTGCGGAGTCGGCGTTACCGGCGTCGTCGCGTGGGAGTTGGCCGACGAAGCTGAAGCCTGGGCCGCCCTTCGTGAAGTCGCGGTGCAAGGCGCTCACAGCATGGCCGACGAACTCGGCCTGCCCCGGGCCAAGGCCGTGACGACGATCAAGCCCAGCGGCACGCAATCGAAGGCGCTCAGCATCGAAGGGCTCGAAATCCCTGAAGGCATTCACAAGCCGCTTGGCCGTTTCATCTTCAACAACATCGGGTTTGGAAAGCACGACCCGCTGGTCAAGAAGCTGAAGCGTGCGGGCTATCACGTCTTCGACAATCCATTCGATCCCACGGGCGTCTTGGCTCGCGTTCCCGTCGAATATTCCAACATCAGTTTCGACAAAGCGAAGATGGTGATCAACGGTCGCGAAACCGAAGTCGAAGTGAACCTTGAACCAGCGGTCTCGCAACTTGAGCGTTACAAGCTGACGATGGAGAACTACGTCGATCACAACACGTCGATCACGATCAGCTACGACCCAAGCGAAGTCGAAGACATCGTTTCGTGGTTGCTCGAAAACTGGGACACCTACGTCGGCGTCTCCTTCATCCTCCGCAACGATCCGACGAAGACCGCTCAGGATTTGGGCTACGCCTACCTGCCGCAGGAAGTCGTGGACGAAGAGACGTTCCGCATCTACGCGGCGTATCTCAAGCCCATCGACTTCACGGGGACCGACACCGTCGATGAAATCGAACTCGGCGATCAGTGTGCGACCGGGGCCTGCCCCATTCGCTAACGCTTGACAGCGGCACAGAACCTGCTACTCTGTGCTCATGAGACAAACGCCGGGGTTAAGCGCCCGGTAGGGTGGCTCCTGATCGCTAGAACGTCGCATCCCGCGACTGTTCTCTCGGGAGTAAATGCGGGGCTCCGGCCTCCCCGTCACCTGGAAAAAGGTTGGTGATCCGGTCGCAACATGGGCCTTACCACACCCATGACCGAGTAAAAAGAAAAGGCCCCGGGCTACTCCCCTGGGGCCTTTTTCTTATCCCGCGTTCGGCGGAATTAGGGTTTTGAAGGATAACTAACGCGGAGCGTCGCGGAACTCGATTGGCGGCAAACCAACGGAGACCCGCCAAGCGTTCAAGGCGTTGCCAACGGCGTAGAGATTGCCGAAGCACGATTCCCAGGCGGCGAAAAGCTGGGCCTTGTAGACCTCGGCTTCGGCTTCGCTAGCCCCGGGCCCTGGAGGGACCGGCGCGAACTCGCACGTCAGGATGTTCGGCTCGATGTCGGGAGCCGAAAACTCAACGGGCGGGATAACGGGCTTCGGCGTCCCGGCGCAGGACGCCAAGCCGCTCATGAGTAAGATCGCGGATAGCGCCGTCAGGAAGAGACGGACCCGCCCGATCAATGTCACGGATGAGCGCATTTACGGACCTTTCAAAAGCGACCCGCTCGGCGAGCCGCTGGGAGATTACTTCATTGGCCTCTTGCTGGGCCTCAGAGGCCCGCTGGAGGCCTTCAATTTTCGCGGTGCTCTGCGCCACGGTCTCTTCCAAAGTCGCCACAACGGCGGCCTGGGCTTCGAGCCGGGCCGTTTGTTGGGTATCCCGGACGTAGATCACGCCAAGGAGGCCGACGACGGCCAGAATGACGAGGACGCGGGGGTTGCTGAAGAAGCTCAGCACTGGGGCGAGGAAGGAGAAAGTCATACTTTTTATGTGCCTTGCGCCGGAGGATTCTCAACGTCGCCGCCCCGGGCGGCCTCGACAACCGTGGAGATCGCACGGACGTATTCGGCGCTTGGGGCGATCAGGTAGATCAGTTGGAGGATCGTGGACTGGATGACCAGGGCGATTGCCAGGGTCAGGAGCGCCATCGTGGCCCCGGCGGCGGCCAGGACGTGGGCGATGAAGCCGACCATCAGGCCGACGTAGATGATCACCGCAAACGTGAGAATGCGGCGAAACAGCCAACGGGGCTCGGGGAGGAATCCAGTGGGGACCGGGGCTTGGGCCATCCCCGACCTCTACCACAGATTAACCATGTTGTCAACGGGGTGGCACGTCCAGAAACTTGTGTTCCCGGGCTTCGGCGACTCCGACGAGAAAACCCTCTTGCATGAAGGCCTGGGCATCGTGGAGGCTTTCGAACCCCAAGGCGTCCTGGGCCACGGAAGTCCAGCCGAAGAGCCCAGAGGGGCCCTTGGTGTAGTAGAGGGGGCCAACGCCCGGCGGGCTCGCGGCCTTCAACTCGATCAGGGCCTTGACGATCATACCTTGTTGGCCTGCACGTTCGCGTCCCTGTTGTGCGCCAGGACCGCTTGGTAGTGGTCCGCCCCAGAGGCGTGGTGGGCGTGGAGAGGACACTTTGTCACCGAAGACACGCTGACGATTGGGCTTGCGCCTTCCGAGACATCGACAGAGTCGTCCCAGTGCAAGTCCAATACGCATTTGCAGGTGTCCAGGGTCCAGCGTGTGGTTTTGATCATCGCGTCCTCTCTATCACGGCTCGTTGGACATAACAAGGCCTACTGTGATGTAGTCGTGATTGAAGGTCGTGGCCGGGCGGTCGGAACGAACACACAGACGGGTCCCCGAAGGAATTTCATCCTCGTTCGTGATGTCGGAGAAGGTGCCAACCCCAGTCGCGGTGACGGTGTTAGTCAGGTCTTCGAAGTCCGCGTTCAGATGGAGAACGAAGTCAGACCCGGCTTTCGTCGCCAGCGTCGTGAACAGGCCACGGGCGTAGAACGAGTGCAGGATTGGAATCTGCTCAAGCTCAATGTCTGCCGTCGTCACGTCAGCGAGTTCGCCAATGAAGTTCAGACGACCACCCAATGCGTGATACATTTCGCGACGGGAGTCTGCGTTATCAATCTCGCCTTGGTTGTTGACCTGACTGTGGGCAACAAGCGGCCACTCGTCGTTGTCCATCGCGAGCATGACGCCAAGGTGGTTGAAGTTCAACGTGCCTGCACCTGTTCCCGTGGTCACGATGAAGCCCAGCGTATCTCCAGCCGTGATCGAAGCAGTGTTCGAAGTGTCTTCGAAACTGCCGGTGGTCAAGGCTGGAATCGTGATCGTCACCGCACTGTTCACACTATTGATGCGAACGAAAGCGACGGTGTCTGTCGTCCGTGGGTTCGTGAACACCTGGGCGCGGAGATGGCTGACTTCGCAGTCAACGGGGACAACAACACGCGAATATGCGGTGTCGGTGGCGTCACCGTCGCCAGAGTGCGCGCCGATTGGCGCGTAGTAGTGAGCTTCGCTGGCCCCGGCGTCGTTGAACACCGTGGTTTCGCCACCATACAGGCCCCAGTAGACGTGGGGATTGCCGGTGTCGGACTTACAAAGCGCGAAGATGCCGCGAATAGCAATATCGTTGCTAGGCGCCGTGGTCGTGATGCTCACGCAGAAGCGGTCGCCATCGACAATGCTGTCGGTGTTCGTAACGTCGGAGAAGAAACCCGTAGTCAACGGAGGAACCGTGATCACTTGGTTGCCGTTGCCCGCGTTCTTACGGAAGCGGATCACGACGTTAGTGGTCTTCAGGTTGTTTGTGATATGCGCCGTGAGCTTACTGATCGTGGCGTCGCGGCGGCAGATGATGTCGGTGCCGAGTTCGGCCCCGCCAGACGAAATGTTGCTACCGATGCCGCAGTTGTTGAGGGCGACGAAGAACGTGCCCGTCGAACTCGAAGCCCAGGAGCTACCCCGGGTCATCAGCATCGAATAGCCACCTTCTCCTTGGTTGAACAACTGACCAGCGACATCGGTGTCGGCTTCGGCTACGGCGTCCATGTGGTTGCCGCGTCCGAGAACCAGCGCGAGGTTCTTCGTCGCCGTCGTGTGAACAGCGGTATAGTCGAGATCGAATCCGTCGCTGGTGAACCCATCGAAATCGGCGGCGATGGCGCGTGGGCTGGTGCCCCGGCCAACAATGAAGTCGTCGAGTTGAGCACCGGAATTACAATCCGTGGGGTCGGCGACACGGTTGGAGAAGCCCAATCCAATGCCGTCGTTCGCGGTGAAGGCCGCGACGCCCAAGCCCGACGCTTCGTCGGTGTTGTAGATCACAGTGTTGTAGCTCTGGACGCTAGAGCCCAAGAGCAGCGCAAACTCGGGCTCAAAACCCGCGCCCGTCACGTTCTGGACTCCAGTCGTGGTGCGGCTATCAAATTGCAGCACGCGAGATTCCATGTCTGGAATCCGCACGGCGACAATATAGGACTCGGTGCTGCCAAGGCCGTTCGTGGCGTTGATGGTGAAGCCTGCGTCGTCGATGCTATGGAGGGTCAACAGTGAGTTCACACTCGCGGCGCCGCTGTTGATGCTCGACTCGATGGCAGCGTTGGAGATGTAGTTCGACGGACGACCAGCTTGACTTTGCGCGTCGGTCTGCCCCCAGGCGATGGAGCCTTGGTTGCCGTGACTGTCACAGATGCCAACACCAAAGCCAGCGCTACCGGCGGTGATGGTGCCGGGGCTGGTGGAGTTGGTGATGTTGATCGAGAGTCCAGACCAGACAACGAACGTAGGCTTAAACCCAAAGCCGTCCATGCGGGTGTCCCCGGCATTCCAGTCACTCTTCCGCTGACAAGCAACTTCAACGTCTTCCCCAGCGATCAAGATCGCGAAGGCCTGACGTGCGGTGCCGTCAACGGTCGTGAAGTTCAGACGGATGCCGTCGCTGAGCCAATCAGAGATACTGGCTTCGCCCGCAGGGGTATTGGTCCCCGGCGAACCGTAATGGATGGCACGGTTGTAGATTTGCGAGCGTGCGGTGTCTGACGACGTTTGGTTGTCGTTCATCGTCGCCGACACAGTCTGGGCGCGGCCTGAGCCACGAGAGACCATACCGAAGCCCTGCACGATGCTGGCTGCGTCAGAATCTGCCGGAGCGTAGCCGTAGAAGATCAAAGCAACTTTGGGGATGCGCCCGCCGAGATCGACAGACGTGATGTCCAAAGTGCCTGTGGAAGTCGGGAAAGTGAAGGGAACGACTGCGATGGCGGAATCACCAGGGACATCGAGGTCCGTGGTCCCCGACGCCCAGAAGCCGTAAGCGATGTTGCTCTTGCTGTTCGTCGAGCCCCAGGTGTTCTCGTTGGCGCAGATGCCGCCGAGAGCGGGGTCAACGGTGACGCCCGTGTTAGAGCATGAGTAGTTTGTTGGCAGCAAGTGGTCCGTCGAGTCTTGACGGTTGCTGTAGGTCGCGATGTCGGAGATCGTGCCGATCCACACCGTTTGTCCTTGGCGGACGAACACGGGATCGAGTAGTGGCAAATCATTTTGCCCAGTGGTCACGCCGGTCACAAAGCCAGAGTGAGCGATGCAACTACCAGGGCCGTCAACGAGAGGGGCCACAGAGTGATTGAAGATCACACCGCAGATCGTCGTCGTCGCGGAGTCGGCGTTCGCTACGACGTGGATTTCTTCAATCCACATATCTGCGGGCACGACGAAGCGCTTCCACCGCCACACGTCGGTCGTGTGGTTGGTTGGGGTAGAGACAAACGGGCCGCGATGGAGATCATAGGGTTCTCCGTCAGCGTGGACGAAGATCGAAATCTTTCCGTCGTTCCCATCGGTGCCAACGCCGGTTGGCAGGCGCACGCCGTAAGGGTCCTCAAACCCGTGCGACCAGAAGCCGTCCGTGGTGCTGAAGCCATGCGTCATGGACTCGATGACGTAGCCCTCATTACCCTCACGGGGGATGATGAAGCCAGAACCACCAGAACCAGCGCTGCCGTCGTGCCCACCGGCGCCGCCGAAGTAGCCGCCGCCGCCGCCGGAGCCCGCGCCGTCAGCCGTGGTGATGCTGGTATCCCATCCGTTGCCGCCCTGCGGCCCTACGCCGTCATGGACAGTCAAGTGGTTGGGATTGAAGCCCGGCTCAGTCTGTGTGGCTCCGAAAGTCGGAGAGAAGCCAGAAGAGCCGCCGCCAGATAGTCCGCCGCCGGAGCCGCCGCTGCCGCCGGTTGCCGAAGTGCCGGTTTCGCCTGCACCCCCGCCGACGACGAGAACGAGTTCGTCGTTGATGTAGATATGCGTGGAGCCGCCGCCGCCGCCTGCGGCCAAGCTGCTGCTCAGGCCGCCGTCGCCGCCGTCAGGCCATCCGCCGGGGCCGCCACTAACATCATCGACGCCAGTTTGGCCGCCTTGGCCGATGCTGAAACGAATTTCATCGCCGGGCGTGACACGGAGAACCAGACGCGAGTAGCCGGAACCGCCGGGGAGGCGGAAGCCGCCAGTTGGGTTGCCAGCCTGTGCGCCGCCACCCGCCCATGCGTCGATGGTGATCGCATAGCAATCTGCGGGGACGACGAACCGACGTTCGGCGCCAGTGTAGTAGAAGTCGTTCGAACCCTCCAAGAGCGGAGTCGTGGCGTCTTGGGTGATCAAGCCCGCCATCTCCAAGTCCACGTCCATCGTGGCTTCGAAGTAGCGTTCGATGCTGATGTCGCCCGTGAACGAGAGATCGACATCGAGCGTGCCTTGAAGCTCTTGCTCGGCGTCGTAGTTCAGGAGATCGCCGGTCAGAGCCATCTCCATGTCGAACGCTGCGGACAGCAAGTTCGGCTCGTTGTTCTGCATGTCTGCGGTGACAACGAGATCGACATCGAGGTTGGCTTCGAGTTCGATGGGGCCAATGTTCTGCATGTCGCCGATCAGAGTCAGCGTCATGATCGGCTCTGCGTCCATTTGGATAGGAGGCAGGTTGCGGAGGTTCGCCGTCAGCGACAGTTCGTTGGAGATCAGCGCTGAAATCAGGTATGGGTTGCGGCTGATGTAACGACGGTAGACGGGATACAGGCACGACACGCCGTCCACACGCGAGTAGAGGCGCAGGGTCACGAGGCCCGGCTTGTCGTCGGTCAGGTCGCCAGACGTGCCGGTGCCCAGATCATACTCTGGGCCTTCTTCCGGTTGATTCTGGCGCGACACCGTCGCGTAGTATTCAGTGGTCTCGTGCGGAGCTTCGTCGGCGGCGTCGGGGCGCGTAATCGAAGTGGCGTTCCGATTGCGGCGATGCCACGTCAAGTCCAGCGTCGCGCCTTCCGCGAGTTCGTCGAGGAAGGGCACGCCTTCGAGTTCGACTTGATCCGGCGGATACGGACGTTCGCTGCGGTTCTGGAGATCGACCGTGAACGGGCCTTCGGGGATGCTGGTGCGGAACCCGTTGCGATTGTAGAGTTGGGCCGACAGGTCTTCGTCGCCTTCGAAGAAGTTTTCCCCGAAGTTGCCGAGTTCGTCGGTGAAGAACCACACGCGCTCGCCTGCGTCGTGATCGCGGGGGCTGGTGTCCAGCACGCCGCGCCAGATGGTGTTCAAGCGATAGACGCCAGCACCAAGGTGTGTGGCGCTGCGATAGGCGAAGATTTCGTCGCCGATGATGAAGATGTTGGCGCCGGTCTCGACTTCGGCTTCGGTGACGGTGACGAGTTGGCCGGGCTCTTGGACGTTCGTGATTTGAATCCCGTCCGTCGTGTCGTATTCGTCGAGGCCTTCGATGGTGATGGCGTTGACGAGGGTGGCCGTGTTGTTGAAGGTGCCGGTGACGACATCCGTGCCGTATTCGGCATTGCCCGTGACCGTGACTTCGGCGGTGAAGAACGCCGAAGAGTCGCTCGGTTGCTGGACGAAGTAGCCGAGGAAGCTGGAGTCGTCATCGCCGCCCAGCGTGGTTTCGCTCTCGACGATCTTGCTGACGAGGAAGCGCGGCAGTTCGATGATGCGCGAGTTCTCAATCGGCGGTGCGTCCGTAGGCGGACGTTCCCACAGAGTCGGCGGCGGCGGGCTGAAGATGGTGTTGGAGATCGCGAAGCGATCCTGCACGAGGTCGATGGCGACGCGGTTGTTGTCGAGTTCGCCGTAGTCGAACTGTTGCACGCGGCAAACGAGTTGACTGATGCCGTATTCCGGCCACGAGAACTTCACGACATCGCCGGGGCGCAGTTGCGCACCGCGACGGTCCACGACGATGCGGACCTTCGTGATCGGGATCGAGAGGTAGTTGAGTTCGCGGCTGGCAAGGAATTGGGCCAGCGCGGCGTTGCTGACACCCGCGAAAGTCACTTCAGACGAGCGGACGCGAGACTGCATCGAGACGTTCGACAAATCCTGTGCGAACGCCGTCTTCTCTTCGTAGTCAGACGCGCGGTCGGGGAAGACCACGCGGACTTGGTTGTAGGTGTCTTCCCATTGCGAAGACGCAAACTCCGTGACTTCAAGCACGTTCGTTTGGTCGAACTCGACCAGGGCGTTCACGTCGTAGTCGTTACGGATCAGCTTGATCACGAGCTTGCGCGTCGTCGGCTCTTCGTAGATCATGCCGTCGATTTGCTTCAGCACGTCTTCGATCACGTCGCGGGCGTCTTGGCTCGACCGGACCATGTAGGCGATGCCGTGCTCTTCATCCTCAAGCGTTTGCGCCGCAGCCGTGAAGCTAGCGAGATCGACCGTAGACGTGGCGAGGGCCATGCGGCCCCAGTCGCTGGTGATGATGTCGTAGATCATCTCCATCGGGTTGCAGTCGCCGTTGGGGCCAACGGTATTGAAGCCCAGCAGGTTTGGAACCTGCTCGATTTCGACACTCAGGGGATCGAGATTAGGGCGCTCGCCAATCTGGAAGGCCTTGGGGATCACGGCCTTGCCGAAAGCGTCCACCGTTTGCTCGATGGTGTTGCCCCGGAAGACCAAGTTAATCAAGCCGCGATAGCCCGGGACATCCCCGGCCCCGAGGTTGCGCTCTTGCTCCAGATACGGCGAAGGGTTCTGTGAGAACGTGCCGGGGTTGAAGTCAATCGTGCCGATAAGGCCACCACCTTCCTTGTGGCCGCCCATGAAGTTCGGATCATTGATGGCGATGGTGCCGCCCGTGGACGTGCCCGTCCACATTTCCTTGTCACCCCACCACAGGCGGCGCAGCGTCGGCCCGGCCCCGGTGAAGAGACCAAGCGCCATTTGGATGCCAAGGTGATAGCGGTAGCCAACCGTGATCTTCTTCGAAGAGAACATCCCGGTCTTGACTTTTTCCTTGATGGGTTCGGCGAAGAAGTCGCCATACCACAGGACGTTCGGAGCCTTGATCCTGACCCGGCCCCAGAACAAAAACACGGGCGTCCCCTCGTCCGTCATCGGGAACGAGAAGTCGGAAAGGCTCGCGGCCTTCGCGTTTTCGAGCTTGGGCTTCGGCGCCAGCAACAGGCTGGCGATGAAGAGCACGGCTACGAAGAGAAGCATCCACATGGGGTTAGCTCAGTTTCGTCTTGAAGGGGTTGATCGTGGGGATGTAAGGATGCCCGCCGAAGTTCACGACGTTATCGAACTTCGCCTTGCAGGTGTCAATCGTATGATCGCATCCGGCGTAAATTTCGACGGCGTCCCCGGGGTTCATCTCGCGGAACGGGTAGTTGAGGGACAGGCTGACCCCCTGTTGGCTGGTGATCAGGCGGCGCTCGCCATCGGCGACCCGCACGATTTCACCGGCATTGAAGTGGCCGTCAGCCTCTCCGCCGACGCTGCCAACGGCGATGAAGGCCCCGCCGGAGTAGGAGACAGCCGTGGTCTCGACGACGAATTCCGAACGGAGAACGCCGCAGCGTGTCCCGTAGAGGGGGTGGTTGCACTGCGACTGATAGTAGATGTTCGGGATCGACTGCGACATCCGCGAGGCGAACGTGCTGGGGACCCGGAGCTTGGCCGTCCGGTTCTTTGCCGACACCGAGGCCACATGGCCGGTCCAATAGACAACGGTCTCACCGGCTTCGCCGTGGCGGCGGAAGATCGTGAGGTCGAGGCTACGCGGTGCGATTTGGAATGCGTGATCCTGCACGACCTCTTTGTTCACCGGCATTTCGATGTCGAGGTTCGGCGGGTCCTGGGTTGAACCCCCGGTGAAGCTCGACCGCTTCAGCGGGATTGCCTCGTAGACATCCCCGTTGTATTCGATGGTGCGGTGGTAAGACGTATAGCAGTAGCTGCGGATGGGGTTCACGAACTTGTAGAGTTCGATTGGCCGCCCGTCGTGGACTGATGTCTCGTCGTCTACATAGCTCATTGTTCGGTCGTCGTGATGCTGAGTGTGATTTCGGAATCGAGGTTGAAGTCTTTGACCCCGACGTTGTCGCTGGCGAGACGTGAAAGACGCATGATCGAGATTTGCGAAATCTGATCTTGCTCGCCTTCGAAGTCTTCTTCGAGTTCCAGACGAACGGTGTCGGCATTGATCTGGCTGACGGCGATCACCGTCGCGTAATAGATTTGCGTCGGCGTCTTGATGCGGAGAGCGCGGAAGCCCACGGCGTCGAAATACGTCGTGAGGTAGTTGTCGCCGACCATCGTCCCCGACTGCACGTCGATGAAGCGTTCGTTGCCGGTGTCCCCAGCGGGGATCAAGTCGTCGCGAAACGTCGGCGCGAAGAAGGGATTACGCATCCCCGCGACGGCGTCGAGGAACACCTTCATGTCCTGGCGCTCTTGACGGGTCTCGATCCAGAACGTGCGGTTGCCGCTGACGCGACTCACGAGTTGCGCCGAGTAGACTTCGATCTGGCCGCCGTAGTCGAAGGTCTCCAGCTTGCGTTGGAAGTCTTCTTCGACCTGATCGTTGTTGAGCGGAATTTGCTCCAGGACCGGCGTGCCCTTGTAAGTCGTGAGAACACCGCCAGCGCCGCCCAACAGGCGCGTCTCCATAGAGATGCCAGTGATGTTCGCCGTGCCCGCGTTGACCGGATACGACGAGATGCCCGCGCCTTCTTGAACCTGCACGCGGATCATTGGGAACACCGCAGAGCCTGCCGGGATTTCAGCACCGACGACGGTGTCCACTGTGACTTCGTTGCCGTCGATTTCGGCGACGCGGAAGAGATACTGTTCGCCGACTGGGGTCTCGACGAGAATGAATTCGTCCTCGTAGAGGTCGGCCAGCGAGAGATCGACATCGAGTTCGGTGGCCCCGGGCAGCGCAGCCGTTGCGAGGTTCGTGGCGTCACCCCACAGAGGCATCGCATATTCAGAACCGAGGCCGCGAAACAGGAGTTCGCGGAAGCGGCGGATGTCTGGTTCCGTGGGCAGGAAGTAGGTGTAGTTCAGCGTCAGACGCGGTTCATCGCGGACGCTGATACGCTGCTCCGTGCCATCCCACGCCTGCAACACGTCAGTGAAGTAGGATAGTTGCCGACGCGCTGGCATCTCCGGCCTGTCGGCAAAGACGCCGATACGCAGGGCGATGACATTGAAGATGGCTTCGCCGAGTGTGAACTCGTAGTCGTATTCGGCATCGACGGTGAGCGGCGCGTCTTCAGTGAACGTGATCGTAAATTCACGGAGTTCAAGCCGCTTGAAGGTCTCGCCGACATCGGCGGAGTTGATGATGCCGGTGTCGCCGGTCTCAGCGCGTGCCGTGATTTCGTTGGGGTCGAAGAAGGCGTTCCAGATGAAGTAGGGAATCGGAACGTCCGTCGTCGGGTTACGAACGGTGAGCGTGAAACTCGGAATGAAGTAGACGCGGTAGTAGTAGTCGCCCAGCATCCCCTCGTGGAGAACGCCAATGCCTTTGGCTTCGCCGAGGCTGATGTCTTGTTCGTTGACATCGTTGGAGACAAGCGGGTCCTCCGCCCGGAACTCGTCGCCCCAGGCCGCAGCGCCCACATGCGTGGCCGTCCAAGAAGGCGGCGCGGCATCGGCTACGGGGAAGACGACCCCGATAGCCATTAGGGCACGTTCTTCTTGATCGCGAACCCGTAACGGGCGCTCGTGTTGTCAATCGCCGGAGAAGTCGGCATCGTGATCAGGCCCGTTGGTTGGCTGCGGCGCATGGGGAAGAGAACCCAGGTGTCGCCGCCGAAAGTGATTTCTTCGCCGTGGGTGCGTCCCTTCATCGAGCACACGCGAAGGTCTTTGGCATGGCCCAACACCGAGTAGATCGTGCCATCGGAGAGACGCCCGACGATGATGGGAATGGGGAACAGCGGGGTCACGCCGTTGGTTGGGTGAGCACCGGCAACGAAGCAGGCTTGGAGGATGCCGCCGCTCGTGCTGTCTTCCCACGGGTCTTCTTCGCCGACAAGGCGTTGGAAGAGCGGGAGCACACGCTGGCGAACGATGAACGTCGAGTCCATCGCACCGTCGCAGCGCACATGCACTTGGTTGTCGGAAGCCGACAAGTCCATCGCGAACATCATGTGATGCGTGCCGATGTTGCCGGTCTCGCTCCAGTCGTTGATCCCGGGACCGCCGATGTCTGCGGCATACCATTGATAGAACGTCGCACCGGCCCAGGCGAAGCCCGGCGTGTAGGTCATGCCATTGCGATCATACTCGCCGAAGTAGACGTGCGAGTAGAAGCCGTCGCCTGCGGTCTTCGCGTTCTCGACTACCATGTAGATGTAGTGCGGGCCCGCGTCGTCGTTGCAGAACAGGTGGACGGTTTCGAACGGCCCAGTCAGGTCATTCGTCCGCAGCAAGTCGCTGTCGTCCGTTGCCGTCACAAGGGAGTTGGGTTGGCCGGTGAAACGCAGCGTCGCCGTTGGTTGCGCGCCGTCGTAGCCCGTGGACAGGTGATAGACCATGCGGTCATCCTGCCGGTTGATTCCATTGGCGTCGTCGTCGTTGAAGGTCTCGCGGCGGAAGTGGATGTAGCAACAGCCTTTGTGGAGGCTCATGTTGTTCGGCCACGAGTCGTCGTCTAGCGTCCAGCCGTTGGCAACAGCGAACGTCTTCAGACGGCCAGCGAGGTCGTTGATGTCAGTGACATCGCCATGTGAAGTGTAAGCCATTACTCTTCTTTCATCCAGAAGAAGTTGTTGAGCCCAGCGCGGTTGATCGACTGGTAGATGCGGAATTCATCGGCGCCGACATCGACCGTGTCTTCGGTGTTCAGCACCGAGTTCCAGCCATAGTAGACGCCGTCGAGAACGCCGAGGACGCCGAGGTTGGCCGCAGCGCCGTGAATGTGGACGGGCCAGAAGGCGTGTGCGTCGGTCTCGCCTTGCGGCGGACGGAGATCGAGGTTGTAGGAGACCGTCGCCTGCGAAGAAGCTTGGCCGGTGTAGAGCGGCCACAGGCTGTAGCCGTTCTCGTCATGCGGCGTGTCGAAGCTGGCGTTGTCGTTGTAGTTCCAGACCGGAAGCCACTGGCCGCCAGACGAACGAACGTGAGCACAGTTCTGTCCTGGGCCCGCGAGTCCGCGATCTTGATTGATGACGTTGGTGTAGCGCTTGATGCTGGGGTTGCTGCCGAAGACGTAGAGCGGATACGGATATTCCGTGGGGTCGGCGAAGGGGAGGAAGAAGCCCGCGTAGCACGACATGACGAACGTCGAGATGCGAGCGACGACGACGATGCGGCCATCGTTGATGTAGAAGCGATAGTTGATCGTCGCGTCGTCGAGGTTCATGTAGGTCGCGGGGCTGACGCCCGGCTGGTTCTCGAAGTCGAGGCCCGGCGAGAACGCGATGGCCGTGCGGATTTCCCAGCCGTAGTAGAGTTCGTCAACGTCGGCGTGCGTGCGGATTTGGACGTAGACCTTCTCGTCCATCGTGATCCCCGGACCTTCGAGGTAGAGGACATCCGGCTCTTCGTCGGTGCCGCCCGTGGAGTAGTCGAGTTCGGTCCAGCCGTTCGCGACCGCAGAAGTGCGGAGATCGGCCAGAAGGTCTTTCCAGTCGTTCGAAGTGCCCGTGATTACAGCCATCGTCGTCTCTTAACCTAGATCGTGGTTAGTGTCAATGATTAACGCGACAGGAGATTGCGAATCTTGTCGGAGTTGTTGCCCAGCACGGTCATGATGACCCGCTCGCCTTCGACGCTCGACATCGCACCCATGACCGCCGCAGGGTCATAGATGGCGTTAACCGTCACCGGAGCCTCTTGGACCGTCACGTCGCCGCCACGGCCCATGCCGCCACCAGCGACCGCGCCGTTGTTGATGGCTTGGAGGGTGCCCATGTTGGCCGCCGCCGCCTGGGCGTTAACCACGAACTCGCCGTTGCTGAGCATCCGGGGGACAGAGTCAGACGTGCCGGTGCCCGGCCCGATGACTTCACCGCCGTCTTTCATGCCCAGGCCGCCCGCCATAGACAGGGCTTGGGTCATGGCATAGGTGGCCCCGATGCCCATCATGGCCGGAGCCGCGTTGCTACCGAAGCTCGCCAGCGAGACCGCCGCCGCCGCCGGGGCCCACGCGCCCGCGACCGTGCCGCCCGCCGTGGTCGCGGCGGTCGTGGCCGCCGTCTGTGCGGCTTGGCCGATCATCTGGTTGATGATCATCTGGATACCCATTTGGATCAGGCCAGAGATCAACTGCGACAGCGCTTGGTTCACGACATCATACAGAGCCGTTTGGAGGTCTTCGGCGTAGACGATGGCGCGGGCCAGGGAGTCGCCAATCCCTTGCGTGATCGAGGTCGCGGCCTGAGTCATCAGGTCGCCCATCGTCGCCTGCATGTTGCGGGCGCCTTCGGTCATGCGAGTCAGGCCCGCCAGGAACTGATCGACGTAGGTGCCTTCGCCCATCGCGACTTGGAATTCCAGCGTGTTGGCGGTCATCTCCGCCATAGCCATGTT